>JAEEGJ010002246.1_pt1 | contig 115898 bp, 95 predicted proteins | sample 8958761 | NCBI WGS metagenome assembly JAEEGJ01 (sample SAMN16246546, study PRJNA631951) | gut metagenome | biome: gut microbiome; feature: rumen; material: RS-attached | host: Bos | place: Iran: Karaj | collected 2018-10 | reverse complement strand
CAGCCTGAAATCATCAAGGAAAAGCAGCTGACCTGGGAGGACTATCAGGAAGACATCTACGCATCGGAGTGGATACCGCAGGTGAACATCAAATCCAAGAAGCGCCCGCATGCCAAGCTGCAGAAAGACAAGCCTGTAGCGCAGCTGAACTATCAGGACTTTGTGAATGACCTGTGGGACCAGGGGTTCTATAATCCCTACTATCTGTTAAACTACAAAGAGTTTGTATTTACCGACTCATTCTCGGTTTCCAACTTAGTGATGCTCGACTCGTATGTCCGTCACATGTATAAACCTTCGGTCAATAATCACGAGTCACATCATTTCAGCATCAACTGGAACAAGAACGATTTCTGGGAACGTGTTGAACGAATTGAATACCTACCAGCACTTGATCGCATCTATATCGTCAGTGATGCTCCTCGTCGTCCAGTATCGTACGAACACATGCATCAGGATAGAATCGCAGATAAACAAACTGGAGCCATAACAACTGCTATCGATTCCTATATTAATATCATTACCCTTCCTGAAGACAAAACGCGCCTTATGGTAGGCCGTGAATATAATTTCCAAGGCTTCAACCGCCCAGTGGAATACTATAATCCAGATTACAGCAAAGCCAAACTGCCAGAGATAAAGGACTACCGACGAACACTCTATTGGAATCCGAACGTCACCACCGACAACTTCGGGCAAGCCTCCATCGAGTTCTACAACAATTCCGTGTGCAACATCATCGACGTGTCGGCAGAGGGTATCACCCGATACGGGCAGTTCTTAGTGAATGAATAGAGATTGATTTTTAAACGACATCACTCAATTCAATCAACAATTACGAAACAATTCACGAAAAATGCGATTAAGCGTTTCTGTTCCCCGATAACGGGGGAACCGTAGGGGGTGCAAAGACCATTGAAGCAGAGTCGGACTTGTCTGAACGATGCCGAGTGTAAGTATTTTGCGCGAAGTCAAACAAAAGGAATGTATGCACTGCTGATAGCAATCGCTGTAATGATTGGCATCACAAATCTATAGATTATGTTCAGCAGATTCCCACGCTGGGAATGAAGCGTTCCCAAGGTGGAAATAAAACGGCTGTTACCTTTGGGAAAAAGGTGTGTAGTCGTACAAAAAGTGTTTTGTTAGTTTTGCTTCGTGAGTTTCTGCATGACGATGGCACAAGAGGCATCGCCTGTGACTGACATCACAGTGCGTCCCATATCTATGATACGGTCGATGCCTGCTGCAATGGCTACGTACTCGACAGGGATGTTGGCTGAAGCAAAGACCATAGCCATCAGGGCAAGGGAGCCGCCTGGGATGCCAGGGGTGCCAATGGAGGCTATCGTGGCAGAAAAGGCAATAGCGAAGTATTGGTTCAGTGTGAGGTCCATGCCACAGCAGGCTGCCATAAATACGGCTGTGGCTCCCAAATAGATGGCTACACCGTCCATGTTGATGGTGGCTCCGAGGGAGAGGACAAAGCTTCCGATGTCTTTACGAACGCCGAGCTGCTCTGTACATTTCATACTATAGGGGAGGGTAGCTACGGATGAGTCGCTGGAAAAGGCAAACAGCATGGCTGACTGCATCCCCTTGAAGAATTTCCAGGGTGATATTCCTCCTAAAAACCATACGAGTGGGGAATAGACGCAAAGGGCATGGAGGAAGAAGCAGGAATAGGCGAGCACTATGAGGGCTGCATACGAACTGAGAACACCTGGCCCATTTTCTACTACAACAGGGGTCAGCATACAAAACACACCGATGGGGGCCATTGCCATGATATAGTTGAGAACCTTTGAAACAACTTCGTTGAGACTCAGAATAAGCTGCTTTGCCGGTTCACCTTTCTCACGTACATGAACCATTGCTACTCCAAAGAGCACAGCCATGATGATGACTTGCATCATCGCCATACTGCCGAGTGGCTCAATAATGTTTTGTGGAAACATATTGACGATTTGGTCCATAAAAGTGAGATTATTGTCGGTCGTCTGCTCTGGGGATGGAGCGACATCTAAGCTAATCAATGGCAGGAAGTCCTTGATAAGTGTAGATACACACAAGCCTAATGTGACAGCAAAGATGGTGGTGAGGGTGAAATAAATCAATGCACGTATGCCGAGTCGACCAACTTTTGATATGTCGTTCATCGACAGGATGCCTGACATGATAGAGAACAGCACGAGTGGCACAACGATAAATTTCAGGAGATTGAGGAAGATAATTCCTAACGGCTTGATGTAGCTGTCGGCAATCTCTGGGTGTCCCTGTAACAGGACTCCCGCTATGACTGCCAATACGAGGGATATTGCAATTTGAGTGGTTAAGGAGAGTTTCATCGTTCGATTGATTATTCGCGTTTGCAAATTTAGTAAAAGATAGGCGAACGACAAAAGAAATTCGCTATTTTTTGGCGTTAAGACATGTTATCTCTACGACTATTCCATAAAAGATGTAATGAATATGACGGTATGGTTAAACTTTTTGGCGAAAATCGGGTCTTACATCTAAAAGATGTACATTTTGTAAACATGAAAAATATATTCTATGGTCTGATGCTGGGCATCAGTATGTATTTATGTGTTGGAACGATGAACGTTGCAGCACAGACTGGTGATGATAATCCTGAGGTAACACGACTTCTGGCGTATATGCAGCGCGCCATGCGGTTCAACCAGGCTGCACCTCAAGAGAAAGTGTACCTTCATTTTGATAACACTGGTTACTTCAAAGGGGAGACTATTCGCTTCAAAGCGTATGTAAAACGAATGGATACTAACAAACCATCTGGCATCAGTACGGTGCTCTACGTGGAACTGGTTAATCCTATAGGCGATGTGTGTGAACGCAGAACACTGAAGATAGAGGATGGTGAGGCTGAGGGTGATATCAAGTTGGATAGCATCGTGGGTGCAAGCGGATTCTATGAGGTTCGTGCTTTCACACGTTATATGACCAACTGGGGTACGCCGGCAGTCTTCAGCCGTGTGTTTCCAATCTTCAATAAACCCAAGGAGGATGGCAACTACACAAATGCAGTCATCGACAAGGTTGGATTCCGACACCGATTGCCAAACACTCGTGTGGATGATGAAGGTAAGGTGGCTGAGTCAACAACCGACTTGGCTCTCAATAGTGTGAAGTTCTATCCGGAAGGTGGTGACCTGGTGCGTGGATTAACGAGCCGAGTGGCCATTGCGGTAAGCAATAAAGAAGGCAAACACTTAGCAGTGAAAGGATCATTGCTCAATGCGCAGAAGCAGAAGATAGGAACAGTGGAGACGGATGAGACGGGACGAGGCGTATTTGAGATAGTGCCGATGCTGATGCCTGAGCCGCTGTATGTACAGTTGCCCGACGAGAAGGGCAAGATGAAGGACTATAAGCTTCCGGAAGCAAAGGAAGAAGGATGTGTGCTGACTCTTGATATGATGGACGATACAGAGATCATAGCCAATATCCATGCTTCTAAAGGTATGCAGGGCAAGTTGGTTGGCTATGTGATGATGCATAACGGTTCCATTCTGGCAGCAGACACAATGACAGCTCAGCCATGGATGGAGCGACGGTTTGAACGACTGTCGTTACCGGGCGGTGTGAGTCAGTTCACATTGTTCGACTCGAAAGGGCAGATATTGGCTGAACGCCTGTTCTTCATCATGCCGTTTGCCACACCAGCTGACAGTATCGTAGTAAGCACCAATATGCGCTCGCTGTCACCCTGCTGCAAAATATCGCTTGACATACAATCGCAACCAAATTCTTCCATCTCATTCTCAGCGATGGATGCCGCCACGATGACGAACGGTAAAGAGGGAAATATGAAGACATGGATGCTGCTCTCAAGCGAAGTGAGTGGCTACATTGATTCGCCTGACTATTATTTTGAAGCAGACGATGCAGAGCATCGCCGTGCAGCCGATCTGCTGATGATGATTCAAGGATGGCGCCGTTATGACTGGCAACTGATGTCGGGTCAGAAGACCATGACAAAAGTGGAGCCCAACGAGGACGGACTTTATCTGTTTGGCATTCTGCGCTCGCGTAGTAAGAAGCGTGATACGGGTAATGTGGACTTAAGCATGACGTTGTTTAATCGCGATGGACAGTCGATGTCGGGCAAAGCCAAGACGGACAGCCTAGGACGCTACTCGTTCAAGATTCCTGATTGCAGCGGCGACTGGGCAGTACAAATCAAATCGGAGAAGGAAGGTGAGGCACAGAACTACATCATCGAGGTAGATCGTCACTTCTCTCCTGCTATGCGATTGCTGTCGCCATACGAGACTGAGATGATGCCGGTAGGGGAGTGCAACTTTTTTAAGGAGACAGCAGATGAACCCGAAAAGGAAGAGTTTGTCAGCATTACGAAGAAAGTGCATGTGTTGCCAACTGTCAAAATCAAGAGTCGCCGCATCTTGGGCGACCTGCATGTGAACTGGTATGACGAAGACTGGGCACAAAGCAAGGCTTCTGTCTATTACGACTGCGACACCTATGCCGATGAGTTGGCTGACAAGGGTGAGGAAATACCGACCTTTGATGAGTGGCTGAAAAGCAAAAACAGCCTTATTGACGGTGTGCCTGACCCATTGATATCACATCAATTCTATGTTCTACCGACTGAAATCGGAAAGGTTGACACGGATGCCGGCAGGGTGATGTTTTTGGCAAAACAAGCGGATGAAAAGGGTTTGAGTGCCGATCACATGAAAGAGAACCTTATGATTACTGATGGTGTGAAACCTGTCTTTGGTGATGATAATGGTTTGTCGTATGACAATCGTCCGATTGTGTGGATTGTCAATAATACGTTCTGCTACATCTCTAACTTAAAATCCACACGACTGACCTTTATGAAGACAAACAACATGACGGGTCTTGTGGAAAAACCAGAATTCCTCAATGAAGCTAAGTCGGTCTATTTCACAGAAGACCTCACGGTACTGAACGACTATATTCAGTCGACCGATCTTATGGGTATGAATCCTGTTATCGCATTTGTCTATACACATCCTTTGTTCTACTTCAAGACCAAGGGACTGCGCAAGACTCACTTCAATGGCTACAATTTGCCGACAAAGTTCGAGATGGAAGACTATAGCATTCTGCCACCAACAGAGGATTTCCGTCGTACGCTCTATTGGGATGCGAACATCAAGACGGATGCCAATGGAAAGGCAAAGGTGGAGTTTTATAACAACTCTTCTGCCAAGCAGTTCTTCATCTCTGCCGAAGGAATGACGCCCAACGGACAGTTGTTGATTAGTGAATAGGTTAATAGCTTAATAGCTTAGTAGGTTAATGGCTTAGTAGCTTAGTGCTTAATAGCTTAATAGCTTAGTAGGTTAATCGGTTTGTATTATAAAAGGTTATAGGGTTAGTTGATTAATAGAAGAGGTTAAAAGATATGATAAGATATTTCGATTTGAAACGCATCAATGCCTCGTTTGGTGACGACCTTAAGGCTGCCATCAACCGTGCGGTCAATTCGGGTTGGTACATCAAAGGCAGCGAAGTGGAGCAGTTTGAGAACGAGTTTGCTGCTTATGTGGGCACCAATTACTGCATTGGTGTGGGAAACGGACTGGATGCTCTTACAGCGGTGCTGATGGCATGGAAGCAAATCTATGGATGGAACGATGGTGATGAAGTGATTGTTCCCGATAACACCTTTATCGCTACAGCCCTTGCGGTTACACGTGCAGGTCTCACTCCTGTGCTGTGTGAACCCCATCAGGAAGTCCCGACAATTGATGAAACACAAATCGAACGTCATATTACACCGCTTACTCGTGCCATCATCCCCGTTCATCTATACGGATTGATGTGCCACATGGATGCCATCAACCGTATTGCACGCAAGCATCGTCTCAAGGTACTTGAGGATGCTTGTCAGGCACACGGTGCCATCTGTTATTCGACCTCGCAGCTTCAATTATCAACGCTTTTCGGACGTAGGGCAGGCAATAATAGTGATGCTGCCGCATTCAGTTTCTATCCCGCCAAGAACCTGGGATGTTTGGGTGATGGAGGAGCAGTGACAACCAACGATTCAGAGTTGGCAGAACGAGTAAGGGCAATTACCAACTATGGCCAGTCACAGAAGTATCAGCATGACTATCAGGGATTCAACAGCAGGTTGGACGAACTGCAGGCAGCTGTTCTTAGCGTGAAACTACACCGTCTCGACAAGGATAACACACGACGTATCGAAATTGCACACTACTATTCCACACATATCTGTCATCCGGCAGTTACGTTATTACCCGACATTACCGACAGTAGTCATGTGTATCACATCTATGCCATCAAGTGTAAAAACCGTAACTATCTGCAGCAACTGCTACTCGAACATGGCATACAGACCCAAGTACATTATCCTGTTTCTATTCATCGACAGAAAGCATATAGTCAGTATGCACAATTGCGTCTGCCTATTTCTGACCATTGGGCTGACGACGAACTCAGTCTGCCACTCAGTCCGATGATGACTGACGAAGAAGTGCAGACAATAGTTGATGCTATCAATCAGAATATATTCTAAGAAAAGACTAAATTCTTCTCACGAACATATGTTCATCAAGCTATGAACATATGTGGAAGAACTCTGTTGCCTCCTATAATTAACGTATGCAAAAAGCGAAGGAACGCTATGGAATAAAGAAACAAAAAAAACGAGTTGAAGCATCATGTGCATTCAACTCGTTTCTGTTTTCAGTGATAGGTTTCACACATCCTATCCTGAGTTCTTCTCGCCAAAGGGCTAATGTCTAAATCACTACAAGCTCTTTACTTGGTTGTAGACATTCTCTGCAGTGAAGCCGAGTTTCTCATCGAGCACCTTATATGGAGCAGAGAAACCGAAACTGCTGAGACCCCATACCTTACCTTCGTTACGTGGAACGAGGCCTTCGAGGTTTACAGGCAGACCAGCCGTGAGACCAAACTTCTTTACACCAGCAGGGAGAACCTTTGCCTGATAATCGGCAGGCTGAGTGCGGAAGAGTCCTTCAGATGGTACGCTGACGATAGAGCATTTGATGCCGTCCTTACGAAGGAGTTCTGCACCTGCTACAAGGGTAGATACTTCTGAACCTGATGCTACGAGCACTACATCAGGGTTGGCATCGCTACCAGCAACGATGTATGCACCCTTTGCTGCCTGACTGTAGTCATTTCCTTCTGGCAGGTCAGCGATGTTCTGACGAGAGAGAATGAGGGCTGATGGGGTAGTGGTGTTCTCCATTGCAAGTTTCCATGCTGCAGTCGTTTCCTTTGCGTCTGCAGGACGGAGTACGAGCATTGAGTTCTTACCGCTGTGGTTCTGCAGTTTCTCCATGAGACGAATCTGTGCTTCCTGTTCAACGGGTTCGTGAGTAGGTCCGTCTTCACCGACACGGAATGCATCGTGTGTCCAGATGAACTTTACAGGAAGTTCCATGAGTGCAGCCATACGTACGGCAGGCTTCATATAATCAGAGAATACGAAGAAGGTTCCGCATGCAGGGATGACACCTCCGTGGAGCGCCATACCGATACAGCAGCATGCCATTGTAAGCTCTGCTACACCAGCCTGGAAGAAAGCACCTGAGAAGTCGCCTGCTGTGAATGCATGTGTCTTCTTGAGGAAGCCGTCTGTCTTGTCTGAGTTAGAAAGGTCGGCAGATGCACAAATCATATTTGGCACCTGTTCAGCCAATACACTCAGTACTGCAGCGCTTGCGCTACGAGTAGCATCATTAGCTTTCTGCTGAACAGCAGACCAATCTACCTTAGGTGCAGCACCGCTGAACCACTCTGCCTGCTGAACGGCTTTGTCTGGATTAGCAGCAGCCCATGCAGCTTCTTCTGTATAACGTGCAGCACAGATGTCCTTCAATTCTGCAGCACGCTTAGCATACATCTCTTTTACATCGTCGAAAATCTGGAATGGTGCATCTGGGTCACCACCAAGATTCTTGATTGTGTTGCGATAAGCATCACCTCCAAGAGGAGCACCGTGAGTCTTGCAGTTTGCTTCGTATGAAGAACCATCGTCCTTACGTGCACCCTTACCCATGATACACTTACCAATGATGAGAGCAGGCTTACCTTGAACATCCTTTGCCCATTGTATTGCCTCACGAATCTGTGCAGCATCGTTACCGTTGATTGTCTTTACTTCCCAACCGAGTGCACGATATTTAGCAGCAGTGTCTTCGTTCATAACCTCCTTAGTCTCAGTTGAGAGCTGGATGTCGTTTGAATCGTAGAACATTACAAGGTTATCAAGACCAAGGATACCTGCGATACGAGCACCACCCTGACTGATTTCCTCTTCGATACCACCATCAGAGATATAAGCATAGACAGTTTCCTTAGAGAAAGTAGGATTGCCAGTATGTGCGGCAAGGAACTTCGCTGCAATCGCAGCTCCGATAGCGAATACATGTCCTTGTCCAAGTGGACCAGAAGTGTTTTCGATACCACGAGCTACTTCGAACTCTGGGTGGCCTGTAGTTGGAGAACCCCATTGACGAAGTTGAGCGAGTTCATCAAGTGTGAACTTGCCAATGAGTGCCAATTGTGAGTAGAGCATTGGAGCCATGTGACCAGGATCGAGGAAGAAACGGTCACGTCCTACCCATTCGGGCTTCTCAGGGTCATATTGTAAGAACTCTGAATACAAGACATTGATGAAATCAGCACCACCCATTGCACCGCCTGGGTGTCCTGACTTTGCTTTTTCTACCATTGATGCAGCAAGAATACGGATGTTGTCAGCTGCATGGTTTAATACTTGAATGGAATTTGACATTTTAAATAAATTATAATTAATAATGTATAATGTACAATAGCTTTACATCTTATGACAGTCTACTGCAGCCTGCTCGATTGGGAGGTCGGCCTTGTAGTTCTCAAGATAGCGGTTGAAACCTTCTACATCCTCTGGAGTAGGAGCGATGGATGTACCTGCATTGCCAGCGAATACCACCTGATCGAGGTAGTCGGCAAGCGACTGCTTGTTGGTGTTGTTCACCAAGTAAGCAGCGAGGAGTGCGATACCCCATGCACCACCTTCACCTGCTGTCTCCATGACAGAGATAGGGGAGTTGAGGGCGGCTGCCAGCATACGCTGACCTACGCCTGGAGTGGTGAAGTAACCACCATGACCCGTGATGCGGTCAACTTGTACGTTCTCTTCCTTCAGCAGGATGTCGTTACCCACCTTGAGTACACCGATAGCACCATAGAGATGTGCACGCATGAAGTTGGCGAGGTTGAACTTGTCGTTAGCAGAACGGACAACGAGTGGACGTCCGTCGGCCATACCTGTAACGGGCTCGCCTGAGATGTAGTTGTAAGAGATGATACCGCCACAGTCGGCATCGCCCTTGAGCGCAGCGTTGAAGAGGTTGGTGTAGAGTGTCATAGTGTCTTGCTGAACACCTAACAGCTCTGCATACTCTTTGAATATCTTCACCCATGCATTGATGTCGGATGTACAGTTGTTACAGTGTACCATTGCTACGAGTGAACCATCAGGGGTAGTCACCATGTCAATCATCTCGTATGGCTTCGAAAGTTCTTTCTCGAGTACAATCATAGAGAACGATGAGGTTCCTGCACTGACGTTACCGGTACGCTGCTTTACAGAGTTGGTTGCAACCATACCCGTACCAGCATCGCCTTCAGGAGGACAGAGTGGGATACCTGGCTTCAGATGACCAGACACGTCGAGGCGGTTAGCTCCCTCAGGAGTGAGGAAACCAGCGTTCTCGCCTGCGTTGAGTGACTTAGGCAGGATGTCGAGTAATGTCCAGTTGAAGCCTTTCGGAGCGATGAGCTTGTTGAACTTGTCAACCATCGTAGCATCGTAGGTCTTGGTCTTTGGATCAACAGGTATCATACCTGATGCATCGCCTACACCTAATACCTTCTCACCTGTAAGCTGCCAGTGAACATAACCAGCCAAAGTAGTGAGGAAATCGATATCAGCAACATGCTCTTCATTGTCGAGAATAGCCTCGTAGAGATGTGATATGCTCCAACGGAGAGGAATGTTATAGTTGAAGAGTTCTGACAGCTCGGCTGCTGCCTTTCCGGTATTGGTGTTACGCCAAGTGCGGAAAGGTACAAGTATAGTGTTACCCTTAAATGGCATATAACCATGCATCATAGCACTGATACCGATGCCGGCAAGTGTCTCAATTTCTATTTCATATTGTGCAAGGACATTCTTGCGAAGGTCGGCATAGCAATCCTGAAGACCATACCAAATAGCATCGGTACTATAGGTCCAAAGTCCATCTACCAACTGGTTTTCCCATGTATGGCTACCTTGTGCGATTGGTTTGTTGTCTTCGTCGATAAGAACTGCTTTAATACGGGTAGAGCCAAACTCGATACCGAGAATGGCTTTACCTGATTGGATAGTTTGTTTTGCTGTCATAATTACTTGAGAGCTTTGTTCAACATGTAGTACATCTCGTTGTTCTGCAGTTGCTGCTTGAATTCATAAGTCTTCGTGTCCTTATTGATCTTGATATATTCAATACCAACGATTTCTGCGAAGTCCTCCCAGTAGTCTTCAGTGATGTCATAAGAGAAGGCGCTGTGGTGAGTACCACCTGCTAAAATCCATGCACCTGCACCAATTTCGAAAGTAGGCTGTGGTACCCACAGTGCTGAAGCAACAGGAAGGTGAGGCATTGGTTTAGGTTCGATACACTCAACCTCCTGAGAAATGAGACGGAATCGGTTGCCGAGATCAACAACAGTTGCCTTGATTCCACGACCTATCTTTGATGTGAACACAAGACGGGCTGTCTGTTGCTTACGGATACCAATACCAAGGAAGTGAACTTCAAGCTTTGGTTTGTCGACTGCAATCATAGGACAAATCTCGAGCATGTGGCTCTGGAGACAAGAACTGCGGTCACCTGCAAAGTTCAGAGTGTAATCCTCAAGGAATGAACAACCGATAGGCATACCTTGCTGTATAACCCAAAGTGTGCGATAAAGACAAGCTGTCTTCCAGTCACCTTCAGCACCAAAACCATAACCTTCAGCCATCAGACGCTGAGAAGCAAGACCTGGAATTTGGTCGAAACCAACGAAGTTAGGATCGTCAATGTCTGCATCTCCAAGGTCGTCAAAGTTTGTAGTGAATGCAGTAGCTCCTTCGTCTTTCAATACACGACGGAGAGCGATTTCTGCCTTGGCAGCATTCTTTACTTTCTCCCAATATACTTCTTCACCACTCTCGTCAATCTTGATAGTATATTCCTTCTTGTATTCTTCAACAAGGGCATCTGCTTCAGAATCGGTTACTTTCTTGAAGTATTCCATAAGTGAAGAAACAGGGTAGTAGTCAACGTGATAGCCCAGACGCTGTTCAAATTCTACACGGTCACCATCAGTTACTGCTACGTTGTTCATGTTCATACCGAACATCAAGCAGCGTACTTTCTTGGCATCAGCAACTCCAGCTGCTACACGTGCCCATACTGCAATCTGCTTTTGGGCAGTTTCGTCCTTCCAATAACCACAAACAACCTTGCGAGGTACACGCATGCGAGTACAGATATGTCCGAACTCAATGTCACCATGAGCACTCTGGTTGAGGTTCATGAAGTCCATGTCGATTGCATCCCAAGGAATTTCTGCGTTGTATTGTGTGTGGAAATGCAACAAAGGCTTCTGAAGAGCCTGAAGACCCTTGATCCACATTTTAGCAGGTGAGAATGTATGCATCCAAGTGATGACTCCTATACACTTATCTTCGTTGTTGGCTGCCTTCATGATAGCTTCAACTTCGTTAGAAGAGTTAGCTGTGCCTTTATAAACAACTTTAATAGGAATGATACCACCCTTATTAAGTCCATCTACCATTTCTTTTGAGTGACCATCAACGATTTTCACAGTCTCGCCTCCGTAAAGAAGCTGTGCTCCAGTAATCCACCAAAGCTCTAAATTTTCAAATGCTTTCATTAGATTTTGTTTTTTGTTTGTTAATGTTATATTAATTTGGTTTATTGATTAATGCTTCTGTCCTTTCTGTCCATAGTAGGCATTTGGGCCATGTTTACGCATGTAATGCTTCTCGATGAGCAGCGGATTCATGGTAAGGTCAGGATTCACTGAGAATGCCACGAATGCCATCTTGGCACATTGTTCCATCACTTTGGCATTATAGACGGCGTTGTCAGGAGACGTGCCCCATGAGAATGGGCCATGGTTCTTGACTAGAACTGCAGGAGTGTGGTCGGGATTAATCTTACGGATGTTCAGGATCTCATCAACAATGACGTTACCTGTTTCCAGTTCGTATTGACCTTTCACCTCAGCTTCAGTCATATCACGAGTACATGGAATGTCTTTGTAGAAATAGTCTGCATGAGTGGTTCCGATGTTAGGAATATCACGACCAGCCTGTGCAAAAGCAGTAGCATAGGTGGAGTGAGTATGAACCACGCCTTGAATATTTGGGAATGCTTTATATAAAACAAGGTGTGTAGGAGTGTCGGATGATGGATTCAAGTCACCTTCCACTACTTTGCCAGTCTCAAGGTCAACAACGACCATGTCGCTTGCTTTCATCTCATCATAGCTTACGCCAGATGGCTTGATGACAACTAAACCTTTTTCACGGTCAATGCCTGATACGTTGCCCCATGTGAAAATGACAAGTCCTTGTTTGACCAAGTCTAGATTGGCTTTGAATACTTTTTCTTTAAGTGCTTCTAACATAATACTTCTATTATTAATCAATTGTTTTTAAAATATTTCACACTTCCAAGGATTATTTCTAGATAATCTACGGAAGCAAAAAATAGATAAATACAATCAATAGATTTATGTTTTAATTTCTTTCTAATATGAATAATGTAATGTATGATGAAAAGCTACACCTACCGAAATAGGTGTAGCTTTTTATAAGAGATTACCACAAGCAAATGTAGAGAATTGCAAGGATAACGATAATACCAATAGCTCCGACGTTGAATACAGTGTTCGTCTTAAAGATAGCTATGTCAACACCGATTGACTTCACGTCTTCAACCTTATCCTTTGCATTAGAGCGGAGGTACCAGAAGAGGGTGAAGAACATAACTGTGAGGAAGAATATAGTCTCGGCACCATAGTTGCGGCAGTTTTCGTCCATCATCATAATAATACCTGCAATGAGTGTGATGACAGAGAGGCAAAGCATAATGGTTGACCATTTGAGCTGCTTCTTCACAACATCGGCTGTCAGCACCTCGGCTGGCTTTGTCTTCTTGCTCATCATAGAGATTGGAATGAACAGAGCTACCAAGCAGAGGAATACGTATCCCATACGGATGAGGAACGGAACCTCAGGCAATGCGAACTTGAAGATGATAGAGAAGAGGAATGTACCGATAGCAGCAACTACGGCAGCTGTACCTGAAGAACGCTTCCACAAGAGACCAAGGCCGAAGATAGTTACGATACCTGGATATACGAAACCTGAGTATTCCTGGATTACCTGGAATGCCTGATCAGCTCCACCCATGATTGGGTAAACAGCGATGAGGGCGATGATGAGTGCAGAGAGTGATGTGATACGTCCTACTGTTACAAGTTTCTTATCTGTAGCGTTCTTGTTAATAAACTTCTTATAGATATCCATCGTAAAGATGGTAGAAGTAGAGTTAAACATAGAAGCAAGTGATGAAATTACTGCTGCAGCGAGGGCTGCGAATGCGAGACCCTTAACCACTGTTGGAGTGAAGTGGTGGATGAGGAACGGATAAGCCTGGTCTGGGCGTGTGATACCGTTTTCTGCTACACCATGGATGAGCTTTTCGTATAGTTCAGGTTGTTGGTTTACAATGTAGAATGCACATACACCTGGGATACAAACGATGAACGGAATCAAAATCTTGAGGAATCCTGCAAATACCATACCCTTCTTGGCCTCATCAAGGTTCTTAGCAGCAAGACCCTTCTGGATAATGTACTGGTTGAAGCCCCAGTAACCAAGGTTGGTAAGCCACAAAGCACCTACAATAACGACGATACCTGGTATGTCGAAGTATGGTTCTGACGTAACTGTATCTGCATAAGCACCGCCAGTACTATTGACAACGAGGTTGAAGTGCTTGTCGCCATCAATTTGTCCCAATTCAGAGTATATCTTTCCTAAAGCACCCAATGCTCCTCCTGAGATGTTCAACTCACCTGCGATAAAGTCAAGTGCGAAGTATGCGGTAATCAGACCACCACCAACGAGGAAGGTAACCTGCATCACGTCGGTCCAAGCTACTGATGCCAAACCTCCGTAGATTGAATAAATACCAGCGATGACGAAGAGGATGAGGATGATAGTGAGCAAGGTCATGTCAACTTCCAAGCCCAAAATAGAACCTTGTACATCGGGCAGACCCAAAATCATCTTGATGGCGATAGCTCCGAGCCATGCAACCGATGTAAGGTTGATGAATACATAGAGGAAGAGCCAGAAGATGGAGAATGCCAGACCTACACCCCAGTTGTAGCGATCGCTCAAGAACTGCGGAATAGTGAAAATACCCTTCTTGATCATGAGTGGCAATAGGAACTTACCCACGATGATGAGTGCCAGAGCAGCCTCAAGTTCGTAAGCTGCCATTGCAATACCAGAAACGTATGCCGAACCTGACATACCGATAAACTGTTCGGCAGAAATGTTCGCTGCAATCAATGATGCACCGACAGCCCACCAAGTCAAAGTGTTACCTGCAAGGAAGTAGTCGTTAGATGATTTATCCTGACCCTTTTTGCTGCGTGAGAGGAATAGTCCCAAGCCCACCAGAATTACAATGTAGATGAGGACCACGATGTAGTCAATGGTCTCAAAGCCATTGTTTTTTAATGCTTCTAAAACGTTCATTTTAAATGATTTGAATTGTTTGTTATTATGTTAATTGGTTTTTATTGTATTATTTAGCAATTGAGAACGCAAACTTACAATATGAATGATAAGGCTGTTCTGGAGTTACGTATGGGTTACATAATTCCCAACCTGGTAATGTGTACTTGTTAGGTGAGTCTGGGTACTTCTGTGACTCAAGACAGATTGCGCAATGCTTTTGATACATAATACCTCCCTTGCCTGGACGAGTGCCATCTTGGAAGTTTGCGGTGTAGCACTGGATACCTGGCTCGTTAGTATAAACGTCAAGCTGAATGCCTGAGCGAGGATCCTTCAATGTAACAGCAACAGTCTTTGTGTTACCCTTTGTGTTCAAACACCAGTTGTGATCATAACCACCTCCGACAGATTCCAATTCTGGGTCACCACTTGCAAAGTCTGTACCGATTGCTTTAGGAGTGCGGAAGTCGAAAACTGTTCCTGCAACAGACTTGATTTCTCCTGTAGGAATCAAGTTGTCATCAGCAGGTGTATAGTTATCCGCATTGATGTAAAGGATTGCGTCATCAATAGTATTGTTGAGATCGCCTGAGAGGTTGAAGTATGAATGGTTGGTCATATTGATAACTGCAGGAGCATCTGATACTGCATCGTAGTTGATTACAATTTCGTTATTGTCAGTCAGTTCAAACTTAACAGTTGCGTCAATATAGCCAGGGAACTTATTGTCACCATCAGGAGAAATACGACGCAATGAGAGCAAGTTGTCTGCTTCTTCTTCTACCTCATAAACCTGATACTGCCATCCTGTATAACCTCCGTGCAGGCTTGCTACACCATTGTTGTTCTTGTCGAGGACAACTTCAGTACCATCTGGTGATGTATAAGTACCATTGTTGATTCTGTTGGCATAGCGACCTACAGAGCAACCATAGTCTGTCTCATAATTCCATGGGAAATAGTTCTCAACTTTATCGAAGCCACAAACAACGTCAACAAACTTGCCGTCTTTGTCTGGTACCATAATACTTACGATACGAGCACCGAAGTTTGTAATACATACTTCCATACCATTAGCATTGGTAAGAGTGTAAAGCTTTACGGGCTGAGCATTTGCTGTGTCTTCAACAAATTTTCCGTCAACATAGGCAACAGCCACATTAGCGTCATAATCTGCAGGGTTAATACCTGATAATGTAAGTGCAGATTCTTGGGTTGGTTGGTCGCAAGCACAAACAAGTGCTACTAAAGCAGCCGAACCGAGAAGGATTGATTTAAAATTTCTCATAATTCTTTAGATAAATTTTATTGTTAATGAATGAACTAAATTTCCTTTTATTCACTTTAGAGTGCAAACTTAATAAATATTTATGAAAATGGAAAACTTTTTTATAAAAAAATGTCTAAAAATAGTCATTATATTCCCAAACATCAAGAAAATCATCTTTTTAGACTGTATAAACTTTGTTTATATTTACAAAAAAAGGATGCATCTTTCGATACATCCTTCCCTAAAAAAATGAATTATTCAGGAAAGCTTACGTGCTCCATCGCCAATGAACACGTCGATGATTTTGCAAGCTTTGCCGAATTTCTTTTTATATTGTACTTTACATTCTTGAACAAATGTTGCATAGAGTTCGTTACTAACAAGGTTAATAGTGCATCCACCGAATCCTCCGCCCATAATGCGCGAACCGGTCACACCACAGTCACGAGCTAATTCTACAAGGAAGTCGAGTTCTTCACAACTTACTTCGTAGTCCTTGCTAAGTCCTTCGTGAGTTTCATACATCTTTTCGCCTACGGTCTCGTAATCTCCTGCTTTGAGGGCATCACAAACTGCGAGCACGCGATCTACTTCACCAAGCACATACTTGGCACGACGATAGTCTACTTCGCTCACTTTATCTTTAACTGATTCAAGGTCGTCCCAAGTGCAATCACGGAGTGTTTCTACGTTTGGCTTGTTTGCTTTCACCGCGTTTACAACATTTTCACAACTCTGTCTGCGATCATTATAAGGACTACCTACAAGTTCATGCTTTACACATGAATTAATGAGTACTAACTTATATCCTTTTGGATTCCATGGGAAGTATTCATATTCGCCTGAACGACAATCAAGGCGCATGAGACTACCTTTTTGTCCGAACATAGACGCAAACTGGTCCATGATGCCGCAGTTAACGCCGATATAGTTATGTTCGGTTGCTTGACCTACTTTGGCAAGTTCCATCTTATCGAGGTTTCCACCAAACATATCGTTCAGTGCAAAAGCGTATGTGCTTTCGAGAGCAGCACTTGAAGACATACCAGAACCAAGTGGAACATCACCTGCGAATGCAGTGTCAAAACCTTCTACTTTTACACCACGTTTCATCATTTCTCGGGCTACTCCAAATATGTAACGGAAATGTGTTGAACGTGGACCTTTTTCATCATCAAGGGAGAATTCATAATAATCTTTCAAATCAATGGAATATGCGCGAATGTTACGAGTTCCATTTGGTTTGATTTCGGCAATCATGCCTTGTTCTACAGCACCTGGGAATACGAATCCTCCATTGTAATCAGTATGCTCGCCGATTAGATTAATACGACCAGGTGCAGCATAAATTGTGCCTGTAGTTCCATCGAAATGCTTGATGAAACGGCTTCTTACGTCATCGATAGTTAGTCTCATATTGCTTAGTGTTTAAAATTATTGATTATCTGTTCCGAATTTGTAAATTGTCTTTTGTGTGTAAGTTTCACCTGGACAAAGAACAACAGAAGGGTAGTAGGGACGATTTGGACTATCTGGGAAATGCTGTGCTTCGAAGCAGATGGCACTTCTACGTGGATAAGTAGCCCCGTGCGTTCCTTTCTGACCGCTTCCCCAATTGTCTGAATAGCATTGTACACCAGGTTCTGTTGTAAATACCTCCATTGTTCTTCCTGAATGAGGTTCAGTAATCTTAGCGGCAAAACTAAGTTCGCCAACCTCTTTCTTATTCAGTACGTAGCAATGATCGTAACCTGCACCGTTTCTGATTTGAACGTCATCAGCATCAATATCTTGACCTACGGGTTTAGGTGTGCGGAAGTCAAATGGTGTGCCGGCAACAGGTGCTATTGGTCCTAACGGAATAGCAGTCTCATCGATTGGAATATAATGGTCGGCATTGATTTCGCAGATAAGATCGTCAATAACAGGTGTTGGGTCAGCAATACCTGCAAGAGCGAAATAGCCATGGTTGGTGAGGTTCACAACAGTTTTCTTGTCTGTTGTTGCCTTGTAATCAATAACTAATGCATTTTCGTCATTGAATTGATAAACCACTGTGACATCCAATTTTCCTGGGAACCCCTCTTCCATATCAGCTGCTGTATAATGCAACTCCAACGTCTGGGCATCAATTTGTTTGGCATCCCATACTCGGGCGTGGAATCCTGTAGGACCTCCATGCAGGGAGTTTTCGCCATTATTGAGAGCCAATGTATATTCTTTGCCGTCTAATGTGAATCGACCTTTGCAAATACGGTTGCCATATCGTCCAATGAGTGTACTGAGGAATGGCTCAGGTTTGTTAACAACATCATTGATGTTATCGTGACCCATGATGACGTTAGCAATTTTACCATTACGGTCGGGAACCATAATGGCTACCATTGCACCACCATAGTTAGTTATTGCAACTTCGTAACCTTTAGTGTTACGTAATACAAACAAATCTGTTCTTTTACCTTGGATTTCTGTCTGAAAATCCTCTCTTTTTAAACCTGATAGGTTTTTTGTTATGCATTCGCTCATTTGAGTAAGGAATTATTGATAGTCAATGAATTTATTGCAAATAAAGTGTTTTTTTTTCAAATATGCAAATTATTTGGCAATGAATTTCATAAATGCACGTTTTTTTCTCTATAACTAAGGAAATCTGCAACTACGAATGTACTTCCACCAACAAAAATGACATCTTTTGCATCAGCTTGATTTATAGCTTTTTTATATGCGTTTTCTACGGTTTTATAAGCATTTCCTACAAGTCCGTGCTTTTTTGCCAGTTTTTTCAGTTCTTTGTATGGCATTGCTCGTTTTACGCTTGCTTGGCAGAAATAATAAACAGCATGTTTAGGCATCAGTTCAAGTACGCTGTTAATGTCTTTATCATTCACCATTCCAAATACAATCCTGAGAGTTTGGCATTGCAGTTCCTTGAGTTGTTGGGATGTATAGGTAATGCCTCCTACATTATGCCCCGTATCACAAATGACGGTTGGTTTTTGTTGGATAGTTTGCCATCTTCCTCTTAGTCCAGTGTTACTACTAACATGTAACAATCCTTTGCGAATATGCTCATTGCTGATATGATATCCTTGATGTATAAGTTGATCAATCGCACAAAGGGAAGTCTGTTTGTTCTTAGCTTGATACAATCCTGTCAGTTCGAATGCGTAAGATCCCTCAGATTTGAACTGCTCTGCAAACACTATGTCTGCTTGCACTTCTATGGCTTTTGCAAGGAATACAGGAGTTGTTTCTTCATGTTCTTCTCCAATCACTACAGGCACTTGGGGCTTGATGATTCCTGCTTTCTCGCTTGCGATTTTGGCTAATGTATTGCCAAGATATTGTACATGATCAAAACTGATATTGGTGATGATGCACAAATCTGGTGTGATGATATTCGTACAATCTAATCTTCCTCCCAGGCCTACCTCAACCACAGCTACATCTATTTTCTGTTCTGCAAAGTATTTGAATGCCATTGCAGTTGTCAATTCAAAGAAAGTAGGGTGGAGCGGTTCATAGAAACTCCGTTCATTGTCAATGAAGTCCATGACGTATTGCTCTGAAATCATTTTCCCGTTTACACGAATACGTTCACGAAAATCAGTAAGATGGGGAGATGTAAACAGCCCCACCTTGTATCCTGCTTCTTGAAGAACAGAGGCAATCGTATGTGAACAAGAACCTTTACCGTTGGTTCCCGCAATATGAATCGAATGAAATTGTGTATGAGGATGTCCAAAGTGCTCGTCCAAAATATGTGTGTTCTCAAGTCCTGCCTTGTATGCTTGGCTTCCTACGTTTTGAAACATAGGGACTTGAGTAAAAAGATAGTCTGTGTATTCTTTGAACTTGGACATATTAATCAAAGATTGCTTTGAATTTCCTCATGATTTTTTCCTTGATACTCTCTGTAGGTATGAAGTTTTCGCTATTAGCCATCTTCTGCACCATTTCTTTCTCCTCTTTGTTTAGTGTTTCTGGCATATAGACACTGACATTGATGACTTCGTCTCCTCTTTGTCCTTTATTGTAACCTTGTACCTGAGGAATTCCTTTTCCTCTCAAGCGAAGCACAGAGCCAGGTTGTGTTCCTGGTGTAATTGTAATTTTAGCAGTTCCATCTACGGTTGGTACATCAACAGAGCCTCCGAGAATGGCTGTAGGAATAGGTAGGATGAGATTATATACCAAATCATTGCCATCTCTTACAAGTTTCGCATCTTCCAGCTCATGAATCACAATGTGCAGGTCACCATTAACACCACCTCTACGTCCAGCACCACCCTTGCCTGATACATTGAGCACCATATCATTGGCAAGACCGGCAGGGAAGTTCACCTCAACAATTTCTTCTCCCATTACGATACCTTCACCACCACATTGCGAGCACTTGTTCTTGATGACGGTTCCTTCTCCATGACATTCAGGACATACACTTTGAGTGCGCATCATGCCTAGGAAACTCTGCTGAGTCTTAATGATATATCCTGAACCCTTACAGGTCTGGCATGTCGATGTGTTTCCGTCTTCTGAACCTGTTCCGTGACAATGTGTACAGGTGACATGCTTCCGCAATTTGAATTTCTTGGTTGTACCATTAACGATTTCATTAAGATTTAAATCAACTTTCAATCGCTGGTCCTGACCTTTGTAGACGGGTTTGCTTCCACGAGCATTACCGCCAAAACCTCCAAAGCCTCCACCAAAACCGCTAAAACCTGAACCAAAGCCCATCCCTTCGAACACGTCTCCAAACATCGAGAAGATATCGTTCATGTCCATGTTTTGGGCATTGAATCCACCTGCACCGCTGAGTCCCTCAAATCCAAATTGATCGTAACGCTGACGTTTGTCAGGGTCACGAAGTATGTCATAAGCTTCTGCAGCTTCTTTGAATTTTGTTTCGGCTTCCTTATCCCCTGGATTTCTGTCCGGGTGATATTTGATAGCCATTTGCTTGTATGCTTTCTTTATTTCGTCAGCACTGGCACTCTTGCTGACGCCCAGCACTTCATAATAGTCTCTTTTCGCCATATTCTCGTTTTAGTTGGCAACAACTACTTTCGCATATCTGATGACCTTATCGTTAAGCGTGTAGCCCTTCGTTACGCAGTCAATCACTTTTCCCTTCTGTTCGTCATTCTGGCTAGGCACCATCGTAATGGCTTCATGATAGTTCACATCAAAGTCTTTGTCTGTGGTGTCTATTTCTTTCACGCCTTGGGAATTAAGGAACTTGATGAATTTGTCTATGATAAGTTCTACGCCCTTTTTTACAGCATCTACATCAGTCATCTGTTCCATCTGCTGTTCTGCACGTTCCAAATCGTCTACGATAGGGAGAATTTCAGTAAGTACTTTCTCTCCTCCGTTGAGAATCAGTTCTGCTTTCTCTTTCATTACACGACGACGATAGTTGTCAAACTCAGCAACTTGACGCAGATACTTGTCTTCCAGTTCCGCAATTTTTTCGTTTGCCTTTTCCAAGTCGGTCTTTTCGCCTTCTACAGGGATTTCTGTGGTTTCTTCTGTTGTCTGAGTTCCTTCAGTAGCAGCAGTGTCAACATCTTTCTTTATTTCTTCTTTTTCTTTCATAATGTTAATAATTTGGTTCTGAAAGGCTATACGCAAAACTGGTGCCAATCAACGTTTTGTCCGTCAATCTGCCATTATGTCTTCTAATGCGTATCCTTTCGGCAGTTTCCTGCAATTATAGCAGGATGCCATTGATTCTCCGTATGCTCCTGCGCTGAGTATGGCAAGTAAATCACCTCGTTTTGCAGCATTCAGTTGGATGTCTGTGTCGAAAGTATCACTTGATTCACAGATTGGACCCACTACATCGTATGTGTCGAGTGGCTCATTACTCGTCAGATTGACAATCTTATGATGTGCACCATAAAGGGCAGGGCGAATCAGTTCTGTGAATCCTGCATCTACGATGGCAAACTTCTTGTTTGTATTGTCTTTTACGTATAACACCTTTGTAATCAGACTTCCGCATTGTGCTACGATGGCTCGTCCGAGTTCGAAATGCAACTCCTGTCCTTCTCTTAGTTTGAGATGTTTGTTATACACATCGAAAAACTCCTTCATCGCAGGTATTGGATTCTTCAAAGGGTTATCGTAGTCGACACCCAGTCCGCCACCTACATCAATGATTTTTACACGGATGCCTTGTGCGTCCATCTGGTCTTGCAACTCATTGATACGCTTACATAAAGCCATGAAATCGCTCATGTCGAGTATCTGGCTGCCGATGTGGAAGTGAAGTCCCAGCAGATTTACATTGCTCATCTGCTCTGTCCGATGTATCACATCGAACATGTGTGCCATATCTATGCCGAATTTGTTTTCTGACAAGCCGGTAGTGATATTGGCATGCGTATGTGCTCCTACGTTAGGATTGATTCTGAGGCATATATCTGCTACCTTTCCTTTGCGATGTGCTATTTCGTTGAGGACTTCCAATTCAGGAATACTTTCCACATTGAAACAACGTATACCGCAATCAATACCTAGTTCTATCTCCCAGTCTGCTTTGCCTACACCAGCAAACATGATGCTTTCAGCAGGGAAACCTGCTTTCAGAGCTGCTTCTATTTCTCCACCACTCACACAATCAATTCCCAGTCCCGCCTCCCGTATCGGTTTTAATACGATAGGGTTAGCGTTTGCCTTGATGGCATAGTGCATATAATAGTTGTCGTGGCTACTCATTTCCTTCTTCAATGCTGTCAGTGTTTCTTTCAGCAATTGTATATTATAATAATAATAAGGTGTAGCCTTTGTTTTCAGTGCGTCCACTGGGAATGTCTGTGTCATGTGTCGTTGTGTTAGTCTGGGTTGATGTCGTGTGTTATTTGTTATTGAACAAGTGATTGCTCAGAGATTGCAGTGCTTTTTGTTTGTCTGCAGCTGCTACGAGGAATGAGATGTTATGATTACTACCTCCGTAGCTAATCATACGTACAGGTACCTCCTTCATGGTTTCTGTAGCTAATGACTCAAATCCGATGTTATGCCAGTCGAGGTCACCTACCACGCAGATGATACACATATCTACATCTACGGTCACAGTACCGAGTTTCTTCAGTTCGTTCAAGATGTTGCTAAGGTTACTAGTATTGTCGATAGATACAGATACACCCACCTCACTTGTCGTTACCATATCGATACTGGTCTTGTACGTTTCGAAGATTTCAAATACCTTGCGCAGGAAACCATATGCGAGCAACATGCGGCTCGATGTGATATTGATGGCAGTGATATTGTCTTTTGCTGCCACAGCCTTGATGGTGCCGCGATGTGTCTTGTTACTGATGGTCGTACCAGGTGCAGTAGGATCCATCGTGTTAAGTAGTCTCACTGGGATGCCTGCGAACTTGGCTGGCTGTACACAAGTAGGGTGAAGTATCTTTGCCCCGAAATAGGCCAACTCAGATGCTTCCTCAAAACTGAGACTGTCGATAGGGGAAGTCTTATCCACGAATCGGGGATCGTTGTTGTGCATACCATCGATATCGGTCCATATCTGAATCTCGCTGGCACCGATTGCTGCACCTATGAGCGAAGCTGTATAGTCGGAGCCACCTCTTTGTAGGTTATCCACCTCGCCATAAGCGTTCTTGCAGATGAATCCCTGAGTGATATAGATAGCCTTGTCTGGACATTCAGCCATAATCAGTTTCAGTTTTTCACGGATATACTCCAAGTCTGGTTCTGCGTTTTTGTCTGTACGCATGAATTCCAAAGCAGGCAGTAATTCTACATCGATACCCAGTTCCTTGATGTAAAAAGTCACCATGTTGGTGCTGAGGATTTCTCCTTGACCTACGATGATTTTCTCTTCGAACATCGTGAAGATACCTTTTGTGAATGAGCGGATATAGTCAAACTCCTCTTTTAGAAAGTCTTTAGCCTGTTTCTTGTATTCATCAGTTGTGTACAGGTCTTCTACATGTTGCAGGTATTTCTCTTCGAGTTTGTTGATGTTTTCGTTTGCACCTACAGGGTTTTTCTTGTGCAAGTAGTCAGCAATCTCATATAGTTGGTTGGTAGTACCCGACATAGCTGAAAGGACGACAATCTTCTGTTCGCCGTCATTAATCAGCTTAACCACTTCTTTCATTCTTTGAGGTGTCCCTACGGAAGTTCCTCCAAACTTAAGTACTTTCATTTTCTTATCTTTATTTTATGCTTGTTCGTTCACTTCTTGTTCTGCGGCTTTCAGATTGTCATACTGAATCTCTATCAATTCTTTGTTTTTACATTCGAATACCCTACCAGGGAACATTTCCAACAAGTTTAAGTTGTGAGTAATCATTACTACAGTCGCACCCTGTTCCTTTACAATCCTATGCAGCAGTTCTGTAATCAACTTGCTTGTCTCGGCATCGAGGTTACCTGTTGGTTCGTCGGCAAGTATCAGCTTAGGATAGTTGAGAATTGAGCGTGCGATAGCGATACGTTGCTGTTCGCCTCCCGACAATTCGCTGGGCAGCTTGTAGCCTTTCGTGCTCATACCCACTAATTCCAATACCTCTTCTATACGGTTGTTTATTTCCTCCTTGTTCTTCCATCCTGTTGCTTTCAATACAAATCGTAGATTGGCATCTACTGTGCGGTCAGTCAGCAGTTGGAAGTCTTGGAATATCACACCCAGTTTCTTGCGAAGGTTAGGTAGGTGTTTGCGTTTCAGGGTACTCATGTCGTACTCCATCACAGATGCTTCACCGCTATGGATAGGCAGTTCTCCATAGAGAGTCTTGATGAGTGTACTTTTGCCAGAACCTACCTTGCCGATAACATACACAAACTCGCCCTCATCGATGCTGAAGGTCACATCAGCCAGTACTTCTTGTACTTCCTGATAGATGTCTACATGCTTGTATTCTATTAACATAGTCTCCGTCTTCAATGCTTATGCCAACTTGGATCGTGGCGTTCGATGAGCTCTTTTGCAATGTCCTCTATGCTCAGTCCTTTGGATGTGAGCAGTACGATGAGGTGGTAGAACATGTCAGAAGCCTCGTATATCATACGTTCGTTGTCACCTTTCATGGATTCGATGACCAGTTCTACGGCTTCTTCACCCACTTTCTGGGTCATGCGGCTAAGTCCATCCTTGAATAGGCTGGTGGTGTACGAACCTTCGGGCATCTCCTCATGACGCTTCTCTATGAAACGCTGCAGTTCTGTGAGGAACATAATTGGGTTTTCGTTCTTCTCGTCCCAGCAGGTGTCAGCACCTGTGTGGCATACTGGACCTACAGGGTTGACCTTGATAAGAAGAGTATCGTTATCGCAGTCGTTCTTAATATCTACCACGTTCAGAAAGTTTCCACTGGTTTCACCTTTGGTCCATAACCGGTTCTTTGTACGGCTCCAGAATGTTACCTTACCCGTTTCCACCGTTTTCTGATAGGCCTCTTCGTTCATGAACCCCAACATCAGTACTTTCAGTGTCTTGTTGTCTTGAATGATAGCTGGTACAAGTCCATCCATCTTTGCAAAATCTATAGCCATATCTTATTCTATCTCATGTCCCCATTAATTCTCCTTCTGGAGGGGGTAGGGGAGTTTTTTTATTTTTATCTAACACAAATTCCTTCTTTTCTCAAATAGTCTTTCAGCTCCTTGATGCCGATTTCGCCGAAATGGAACACGCTTGCTGCCAATGCTGCATCAGCATGTCCCTTGATGAAGGCATCTCTGAAGTGTTCCATCCTTCCTGCTCCTCCTGAGGCGATAACAGGGATGGATAGGGTAGAGGCGAGAGTAGCGAGGGCTTCGTTTGCAAAACCTTCTTTCACTCCGTCGTGATCCATACTGGTGAATAGAATCTCACCTGCACCACGGTCATTAGCTTCCTTTGCCCACTGAAACAGGTCGCGCTCGGTTTCTAGTCGTCCTCCGTTGAGGAAGCAGCGCCACCCCTGCAATGTCTGCTTGGCATCGATTGCAACTACACATACCTGACTGCCAAAATGACTTGCTATCTCGTTAATGAGCTCAGGACGACGTATAGCTGCCGAGTTGATGCTTACCTTGTCAGCACCTGCATTGAGCAGACGATCCACATCACTCAATTCATTGATACCTCCACCTACTGTGAAAGGAATATTGATCTCGCGGGCAATACGTCCAACCAGTTCGGTAAAGGTTTTACGACCTTCATGACTGGCAGTGATATCGAGATATACCAACTCGTCTGCTCCCTGATCACTATATGCCTTACCCAGTTCTATAGGGTCACCCGCACTGCGAAGTCCCACAAAGTTGACTCCTTTCACGGTTTGTCCGTCTTTGATATCCAGACAAGGTATAATTCGCTTTGCTAACACAGTCTTTTCAAATTTTCAATATTTATTCTCCCTTCATAGAACGCTTTACCAAATACCACAGCAGGGATGCCAGCATTGTCAAGTGCAATGATATCACCGTTATTACTCACACCTCCGCTTGCAATAAGGTGACAGTCGGGGAATCGTTCCATGATGCTGCAATACAAGTCGATGTTCGGCCCTTGCAACATACCGTCCTTACTGATGTCTGTACACAGCACATTGCGGATGCCGCGACCCATATAGTCCTCGAGGAAAGGCATGAGGTCGATGTCGCAATCCTCCTGCCACCCGTTGATGCTGATTTTCTGGTCGTGTACATCAGCTCCGAGTATGAGGCGTTCGGCACCATATCGTTCTATCCAACCATATACCGTCTCGCGGTCAGTTGCAGCGATGCTGCCTGCTGTAGCCATTGCTGCTCCTGCATCAAAAACTTTCTCCAGATCTTCTTCAGTCTTGATTCCTCCTCCAAAGTCTACGATGAGATTCGTTTCACGGCAGATGTCTCTCAAGATGCGGTCGTTCACTACATGCTTCGATTTCGCACCGTCGAGGTCCACGAGATGCAGGCGTTTGATACCTTTCGCTTCGAACATCTTCGCTACTTCCAGCGGATTGTCATCATACACTTTCTTCTGTGCGTAGTCACCCTTGGTAAGGCGTACACACTTCCCTTCAATCATATCTATCGCTGGTATAATCTCAATCATTTCCGTCTGTTTAACTTATCTTTTGACTCCTTTTTCAATGCTTCATTTGTCCAAGAAGTTCCTGATTATTCGCTCTCCTACACTTCCACTCTTTTCTGGATGGAACTGCACAGCATAGAAGTTGTCCTTATGCAGTGCTGCGCTGTAAGGCTGAACATAGTCAGTCGTAGCAATCGTATTGTTGCAGGTAGGCACATAGAAACTATGTACATAATACACAAACTCAGGCTTGTCAAACCCCTTGAACAACTCACTCTTCGTGTCTGTGATGGTGTTCCATCCCATCTGTGGCACCTTGTCTTCCCTGTTCGTAGGTTGGAACCGTTTTACATCCACATCGAAAATGTTCAAACAGTCTGTGTCTGCTTCCTCACTATGTCGGCACATCAGCTGCATACCGATGCAGATGCCGAGTACTGGTTGGCGCAGGTCCTTGATGAGCGTGTCCAAATGATGTTCCCTCAAATAGGTCATTGTTGTGTTGGCCTGTCCTTGTCCTGGGAATATCACTCTGTCGGCACGTTTCAGCACCTCGAAGTCATCAGTCAGGATGGGTGTAACCCCACATCGCTCCAGTGCATTCATCACCGAGCAAATGTTACCTGCGTTGTATTTTACGATAGCTACCTCCATAATAGGCTGCAAAGTTACAAAAAAATAATCACTTACCGTTTACCTATTCTGTTTTTTTGCAAAAAAACGTACAAAAGGAAGAAAAACGTTGTCAATTTAGAATTTGGAGAAAGGTGAAATACCGCATGAGTGCCGAGCACCTACCGAGCACTTACCGAAAGGTTACCGAGCGCTTCAAAATAAGCGTTATGCCTTCGGGATGGTATCGGTGCAGGCTGAGTATTAGAAATTATACTTCAACCCGAGAGTGAAGTACTCCTTGAATTGGAAATAACCGAGGTTATCATCGTAGTACTTCATCGGACGGTTGTCGTCGAAACGCCAAAGAGTATATACATCAGTAGTGATGTACTTAGAGAACTCGTATGTGAAGACGTTTTCCATTTCAGCTTCTACGTATTCGAAAGAAGAGAAACAGTAGCTACGACATTTCCACGAGAAGTTCTTTACGATTGTAAACTTGCAGTTGAACTCAATTCGAGAACCATAGTCTTGCTTCACGCGTCTGTTTTCAAACTTATTGACTTTGTGGATGTTGGTATCATGCGAATTGATGAAACGCATTTTGTAGGATAAAGGAAGAAGGGCCAAAGATAATGTGTTGCCGTTATTGAGTTTGGGCTTGAAGTCCATACCAGTTGAAACGGATACATCTAATGGCGACAAGAAGTCGGAGAATTTCAGGCGGTTGTTGCTTCGGTAGCCTGGCATCATCTGTGTCTTGGCTTCGGCAGATATAGTATAGTTCCAGTTCTTGGTGGCTTTCAATCCTAGCTTTGAGTTCAATTGGAGTTTGTCGTTGTTCGTGAGGAACGTGTGACAGGTATCGGAGTGGGTAGTGGTGAAACCGAGGCGTACATCGAGGCGGTTTTCCCACGTAATCTTCTTGGTGTCGTTGTAGATAGCTGAGAGGTTGAGGGTTGCCAACATGGTTCCGCTGTTGTTTCCTCCCTGATACCAGTTCTCGGAGAAGTAGTTCTGCTGGAACTTCAGCGAGAAGTTGCCTGATGTCTTCCAGAAGTTGGGACGTACTACCTTCAACCCGATATCGAGATCATCTTCGCCCACTTTGTCTTTGGAACTAGACGTAATGGCAGTTTGCAGTTCTTTCTTCATGTCTTCTGACGACTGCCCTGCAGGGGTCTTTCCTGACTCCAGAAGGGTTTCGTTCTTGAATTGAGCATCGTAGTGCTGTACGATTGATGGCTGGTTTGCATATATGCGCAACAACTGCAAGTTCATCGGCGTCAGAGCGGTAGAGTCGAGAGCCAAAGCATTATGAGTCACTGTGGAGTAATACGTCTGCGGGAAAAACATCTGATAATAGAACGGACTGATGGACACTTCTTCGACAAGTTTGAATTCTTGTCTGCTGTGTGCCACCATTAAGGAGTCGATGTATCGGTCGAAAACACTTCGTTCGCGCGTATGATCTTGTGCCTGCAATGTTAGTGCAAGCAAACAAAAGATACTGAGCTGGATTAATTTCTTCATATTTCTGTTTAGTTTTTAGACGTTATACTTTTTTCGCTCCTTATAGAGCTGCCACGAATTAACGATATTATGCCATACGAGATAGAAGCCTCCTGCCAAAGCTGTGACAGGATTCATGAAGGTGTAGGCCATCCAGATGGCAAAAACGGTATTCTTCTGCCCCAAACTCTGCGCACCAGCAACAGGTTCGCCATGATGGCGGCCCACCACTCTGCCCAAATAGAATTGCAGGGCACATGCTACAAGTGATACAAGCGCTATTCCCACATAGTTCAGAAATGTCTCGTGACTGTGCATGAATGCCTTTGTAGCAACTGCGATAGAGATAGCAAGCGACACTGTCCATAAATAGAACGAGACATAGCTGATGCTTGCCAGATAGCGATGGAAGTTTGGAAAAATATAGCGGACTGCGAATGCAAGAAACAACGGCAAGATGAGCAGCGGGAACACGCGGCAAATGATGATAGTGAATGAAGTGATAAAGTCGAGGTTGTTTGCTCCGCTATGCAATAACGATACGACAGCAGGAATGAGTAGGGCAGCCACAAGGTTGATGATACATGTGTAGCTCACCACGCAACTGGTGTTTCCATGAAGTTTTGTTGTCACTACTGAAGCTGCTGTGGCTGTAGGACATATCATACAAATCATTGCGCTTTCGATGACCACTCGACCAGGAATGTCAGGCATATAGATGACGGGAAGAGCCAACAAGATGAACGTGACGGTCTGGATGCCGATAAGTTTCAACTGCCAACCGTATGGACGCAACGATCGAGGCTCAACCTTGCAAAAAGCAAAGAACAGCATCATGAAGATCAGCATTGGTTGAACGATGCTGATGACGTCGCTCATCATTTGGTGTGTACTATCGAGTGCATGAATGCTGACATACACGAAATACGATACGACTCCTACCACCATAGAGACGGGAAGCGCCCAGTTTTTGACGAATCGGATGATGCTGTTCATTGTTTATTCTTTTTCCTTATTCTTCTTTATCTCTTCTAATTTCAACATCTCATCGCGATATTGTGCCGCAAGGACGAAGTCGAGCCGTTTTGCAGCCTGTTGCATCAGTGTACGTGAATGTTCGATTGACTTGTCGAGCGCTGCAGCATCCATCCGCATGACGATGGGGTCTTCTGCTGCTTTGCGGAACACCTCTTCGATATATGCCTTACCCACATAATCCACATGTTTTCCTTCCTCTATGGCAACTTGTGCCTTGCGAATCTGCGTTGGCGTGATATGATGTTCAGCGTTGTAAGCCATCTGCTTTTGGCGCCTGCGATTGGTTTCCTCTATGGTCTTGTGGATACTGTCAGTTTCCTTGTCGCAGTAGAGAATGGCTTTCCCGTTTACATTTCGTGCAGCACGACCGATGGTCTGTGTCAGCGAACGGTAGCTACGCAGGAATCCCTCCTTGTCGGCATCGAGAATAGCTACTAATGATACTTCGGGCAGATCGAGTCCCTCGCGTAACAGGTTGACTCCTACAAGGACATCTATCTCGCCGTTACGTAATTGATTGAGAATGTTAACTCGTTCAAAAGTATCGACATCGCTATGGATGTACGAACAGCGTATACCATTATTAATAAGGTATTCAGACAACTCCTCAGCCATACGTTTCGAAATGGTGGTCACAAGCACACGTTCCTCAAGCTCGATTCGTACTTGGATTTCTTCCATCAAATCGTCTATCTGATTGGCGGTGGGACGCATCTCTATTTCTGGTTCCAATAGGCCGGTAGGGCGAATGACTTGTTCTACCACCACGCCCTCAGATTTCGCCAATTCATAATCGGCAGGAGTGGCTGACATATAGATGGTCTGATGGGTCATCGATTCAAACTCATCGAATGTTAGCGGACGGTTGTCAAGAGCAGCAGGCAGACGGTAGCCGTACTCCACAAGCGTAGTCTTACGATGGCGGTCTCCACCATACATAGCCCTAATCTGTGGAACAGATTCGTGGCTTTCATCGACCACCAAGAGGAAATCCTCAGGGAAGAAGTCAAGTAAGCAGTAGGGGCGTTCACCAGGTTTCCTGCCGTCAAAATATCGAGAATAGTTCTCAATACCCGAACAATGTCCTAACTCTCGAATCATTTCCAAGTCGTTTGTCACACGGGTTTCGATGAGATTCTTCTTCACGGTATCTCCCAGGTCTTCATAGAATTGGATGCGTTCGTGCAGGTCGTCCTCAATCTGATGGATGGCACTTAGCGTGCGCTCCTTGGTCGTAGTGAAAAGGTTGGCTGGATAGATGCGGTATTCGTCGTAGCGAGCCAATACGTACCCGTGATCGGGATCTGTCTCCTCGATACTTTCTATCTCATCCCACGCAAAGCGGATGCGTACGTTCTTATCATCGTATGCCAAAGCAATATTTACCGTCTCGCCCTTCACGTTAAAATGTCCGCGTGTCAGTTCGATATCATCGCGGGTGTACATACTGTCTACCAGGCGACGGAGCAGGGAATTGATATCGATAGCTTGTCCTACCTTTACATTAATAGTATTGGCGGCGAAGTCGACAGGTGACCCCATACCGTAAATACACGACACGGAGCTGACTACGATGACATCTTTGCGACCGGAGAGCAGAGAACGAGTGGCTGCAATACGTAGTTGGTCAACCTCGTCGTTGATAGCAAGGTCTTTCTCAATATACGTATCTGTGGCAGGCAGATAGGCTTCTGGCTGATAGTAGTCGTAATAGCTGACGTAGTATTCTACTGCATTGTTTGGGAAGAATCCCTTCATCTCAGAATAGAGCTGATGGGCTAATGTCTTGTTATGGCTGAGAATGAGGGTAGGGCGGTTGATGTTTGCGATGACGTTTGCAATTGTAAACGTCTTTCCTGAACCGGTCACACCCAACAACACTTGGGCAGGCAGTCCTTGCCGCACACCCTCAGTCAGTTGCTTGATAGCTTCGGGCTGATCGCCCGTGGGCTGATATTCCGATGTCAGTTGAAACATGGGTTAGTCTTTGTAATAATCCAAATTCTCAGGCATGATGAGGTCGATACCTACATAGTGCAGGAGGTTTTGTTTCATGCGCAACACTTTATAATTGAAGATGCTGCGGAAGCAGTTACGGCCTTGATGTTGCGGATGCTGACCCACAAGAAAGTCTACATATCCATCACGCATACATTTGATATTGGAATCGATGGCATCATAACCCAAGAGGGTGATATGCGGATGTTTGGGCATTTCTTCTTTGAGGAAGTTTCCGATGACATGAATGGAGGAGTTGAATGACAGGCCGTACTTGATGTCTTTGTTATCGGTGAAGAACTGTCGAAGCGAGTCTTTCATACCCTCTTTGTCGTATACATAGAGGTTGAGGTCTACGATTTCGGTTTTAGGACTATGTGCAGCCACATAGTCACGAAACCCCTTCTCGCGTTCAAGCTGCTGACGACTGGCTACGCGTCCTTCACCAAGCATTTTGAATAGGGCTATCTTCTTGGCTCCACTTGCTGCCATGAGGATGATGCGCGCAGAGAACTCGCCGCTACGGCGTGCATCTTGTCCGTAGAAAGTGACAGGATTGAGGTCCGGCCAGTAGGAGTCGAGAAGGGAATAAGGGATATCTTTTTTCTCAAGCTTCTGGGTAAACTTAATCATCGCATTGTGGTTGAAGATAGGACCTATGACCACAGCGCAGGGATTATATGCTAATAGCTGACGACACTGCACATCGAACGAATCGTCATTGAAGGGGTCGTAGCTGAATACTTTCATCGACATCTTGAAATCATTATAGCGTGAGGCGCTCTCACGCAGTCCCAACTCGACACGTGCCCAGTAGCTGTCTTGTTCGTGCATAGGCAAAATGGCTGCGAAGTTATAGACCTTGTTGCTTGCCAATGCGCTTGCATAATGGTTGGGGATATAGTTGATTTCCTCCAACACCTTCTCTACCTTTTCAAGAGCAAGTTTCGACACGTTCTGTCGCCCATGCAACACACGGTCAACGGTTCCTACACTCACGCCTGCCATTTCGGCAATGTCTTTGATTCGTATCTTTGGCTGTATATCCATGATTTCTATACGTTAAAACAATTCTATTAAATGGGTAATGTCATCACAAATTTTGCACCAGATGAATACGTTGTGTCAAGTACCACATCACCACCCAACCGTCGTACTATACTGCGAGCAATTGTTAGTCCAATACCTGTCCCGTCATAGTAGTCATCAAGTTGTACGAACTCTTCGAAGATGTGTTCGGCTTCTTCGACTGGGACACCGATACCAGTATCGCATACAACAAAATCTACCTTGTCGTCACCATTAGGCAGCACTTGTAACGATGCGTTCTCCATCTTGTCGATACCTCCAGCCACTTTCACTGCCGCTTCTGCAGGATGGGTGAACTTCATGGCATTGTCGAGCAATAATGAGAGTGCGCGTGCTGCTTGTTCTATGTTCGACATAAAGGTATACTCTACAAGGATGGGAGCAATATGGTATTGGAATTGCAGGTGCGCAGCTTGATCGATTCCTGACTTTTGTATTGCCGCTTTGGCAATATCTTGAGCTGTTACATGATCAGTCTTGACAATGTTTGTTTCGCTACCAACATCTGACAGTTCGAGCATCTTGTTCACCAGCCCCGTTATACGTTCGGTATTCTCCATGATGCCATTATTTATTTCAACTTTTTCCTCTTCGCCCAGTTCCATACCAGGCATGGTGATAACCTGTGCAAATCCGCTGAGTATGTTGAGTGGTGTACGTACTTCGTGCGATATCTGCATGATAAAGTTGGTCTTCATTTTCGAAGCTTCTTCTGCTTTCTCCCTAGCGATTGTGAGAGCCTTGTTCTTGTCTTCGAGTTGCAAATTGGCGTTTTCCAGTTTTTTGTTTGCAGATTCCAATTGTTGCTCATGATGACGATGTTTGATTGCATAAATAGTAAAAAACAATACCAAGAGCGAAATGACTACTCCCAGCGTGATGAGCCGCTGATTTGACAAATCGGCCTCACTTTCTGCTATTTGAGCTTTCTGACGGGCAATCTCTGTTTCTTTTTGCTCTGTACCATAAATGGTTGCTAGTTCGGCTGCTTCATCAGTTTTATTCATATAGATGGCGCTGTCGATCACAGTACAAAGATTAGCAGCAACATTTACGACACTGTCCCTACGTCCAGCTTCGATATTGGCTTTTAATTTGGGGATTATATAGTCTTGAATATTGTCAAGATTAAGCATAACACCTTGTTCACCTAATACTTCGTCTAGTTTAGCATAATTGTTTGCTGCAGCCACATATTGTTTGGTACGCATCAGGTATTCGTTTGCGGCTATCTTTCCTTTTGCAGTTTTGCCGAAATCAGTCTTCAGGAAGTTTTGATATGCTTCTGCTGCTGCTTTTGGCTGGTTTTGATCACTATAGAGCGTGGCCTTGGAAAGTAGGAGGTCTGCCTGAAACCTATCGTAGTATTTAGGGTCATGATTCTCTTTATTCGCATAACCTTCGATAAAATGTTCTAGACGACTGACCCATGGTGTAGCATCCTCTACAAGTCCTTGATTAAGAAATATGCGAACTATGTCTTCCATACCATTGACGGCATCAAATAGTGCACGTCCTGTGGAGTCTGCTTCAGTAATTTGCTTATAAAGGTTATATACTTTTTCGAAATTATCCTTTGCATCCATAATTTCATTGGTGTTCAGTTCACAAGTAGCAATAGTCGTCAGTAAGATCGCCATGTCTTTCGAGTGATCATCTTTCATGTTTTTGACGATATCCAACGTGTTGGTAGCCAATTTTATGGCTTCGCTATATTCTTTGCGGCGAACCAGCAGTTCGGACAGACGTCGTGCTGACTTAATGTAGCTCATGCTGTCCTCGAGGCTCACGATCTTTGCATTTACCGCTTTCTGATAATAAAATTCCGACATGCGGGTCTGACCCAAGTAGTTGTAGGCTACACCACGCCAACGGTTTGCATTCAGTTCGCTGAATACGCCAACGGTTTCAAGACTGTCAGCCAATTGCAACATACGTTCATAGTTGCTTGCAAAGCCTGCTGCGAATACCATACTATCCGCATGGCTATATGCTACTGTCGCAGCTTCTTGCTGCTTCCTAATTTCCGATGTTCGACGATTTTCTTTTGTACAAGATATGATATGGGTCACTATGACTATAGCCGTCGTCCCAATAAGCAACAATCGTTTACAATTCATACTCTTTTTCATCATGAATGTATTTTCTTTGCAAAATTAGTGAAAAATATCATACAATGACCTGAAGAATTAAAAATTCTTCAAAAAAAAACGAAAAAGAAGCTAAAAACTATGCTAATCGAAATAAAATGATAAAAAGTAGAATCATAGGATATAAAAAAGCAATGGTATAGAAGTTGGCACTAACGCATAGTATTTATCTGACTTTATCTTCGCTTCATAGGAGTCATGTCTTTGTTCCCCCTAATGGGAATTTTTGCTACCCCTAAGGGTAACAATTTTTTCCCTTAAGGGAAATCATCTATTCCATGACTGAAAATAGAAATACTGTTTTATAGTGGGGGGCCATATTAATACCTGCTTATATAAGCATTTGTGCCAATTTATATACCATCACCTATAAAAAAGAATCAGAGTACCCGGTTTCATCCAAGTACCCTGATTGATTAACCAAGAAAATTATTTTATCTTATTATGAACTTGCAGCTGGCGGCTTGTCCGTTTGTGCTCTTGATGTTTGCCACATAAATGCCAGCAGGAAGGAAGCCGACGCTGATTGAAGTTTTCCCTTCACCGATGCTAACTTTCTGGCTTTTCTGTAATTGCCCGAGCGATGTGTAGATGTAGAGTTGAGCTTCCGATGCTGTTCCTTCGATAACGAGGTCACTTCCAGAGAAGCTGACACTAACCTGTGAATTTTCAGCAAGAACTGCATCAATGGCTGTTGGATCATCGATGATGAGACCGTCATCAACACCTATATGCACATCATAAGAGTGGAGCGAATTGGTCGTACCGATGGTTGGACGGTTCATAACATAGAGGTTGTTGCCTCCATCAGGATAACGTCCCACAGTCTGGTCGTGCTTGTGAGCCTTGTAGACAAGGTGATCAGCAAAGTAGCGGAATGCAGGATGTGCCTCACAGAATTCTGGGTTGTTGGCAATAAATTCTTCAGACGATGTGATGAGCACTTCATTGTCATCGTCATTGCCGATCTTAAAGCCTGAGTGAAGGTTAGAGAACCATATACCTTCACGAACTACGTTGAGTGGGATTGTGGTGAAGACGGCATCCATAGACTCGAGTTTATCGGCCCAGATAATCAGTTTACCACCTGGCTTGATAATAGTTTTCTGATCAGGATTTCCTGTAGGAATCTGATACTTCTGTGGCTTATTCGGGTTGTCACTAACATACAGTCCTGCTACATCGATAGGCATATCTGTAGCATTGTATAGTTCAAACCAGTCGTTCTTCTTATACTGCTCATTAATGTAGATGTCGTTGGCTGCGCTTACTTCGTTGATACGAATTGGAGCATAAGCAATTTCTTCACGATTAGCAATAATGTCGCTGTCGCTGATAGCCTCATATTGTGCAGTAATAGTGTAATGAGTAGAAGTGTTTTTGATAACATTTTCGAGATTGAGCTCTCGTATTCCTTCATTCACAAGCTTTTCACTACTTGTAGATCCGCTTTCAACCTTCCATCCCTTGAATGTAAATCCTGCAGGAGCATCAGTCGTAAGGACAGCAGGTGCAAATACCGTACCCTCAAGTTTACCTGTAGGAATCTTCACGTCATTGAGCAACAACTCAGCTTTCGACAAGTTACTCTTGATGGTGACATCGAATCCATTTGGCAGACTAAAGAAGTTTTGCATCACGCGGATTCGTTCTGCACGCTTGTTCTTGTTGGTGATATTGTTAAGCAAAGCACGTCCAGATATGTCGTTGCCTGCAAGGTTGTGAATGCCTTGTGAATCCCAAGGATCTTTACCATCAAGAGCCAACGCTGCTTCAGTATATGCAGCCATGCTTCTAATGATTTTCGTGGAACGGTTGGAATCGAAAACACTACCTGCCACAATACAATAGGTATCGATGAATTGCTTGCGGAATCCTTGGTGTGTAAGCAGGTTGGAGAGCAAGTCGGTGAGGGACTTGTTGTCGAACCAGCCGCCTCCTCCCCAGCCTCCCCAGCCTCCCCAGCCGCCACCTTGGTTACTCTTGTTGGCATTGAAACGGCTAAATAGGTCGGTACGGTAGAAAGCTTCGTCTACATCGAAAAAAACGAAGTGGAACTTGCCATCATTGCGATCGCGGAATCCCTTTGTATTGTTATTATTCGTAATCCAGTCCTCAGAACCGACGTACAGCTCAGTTGCAAAATAATTGCATATCTCGTCAATGTCGCAGAGTTCGCATATCTGGCTCCAAATGCTGGCATCGGTAGGCTTAGAAGAGAGATCGTTGCAGAGAGTTGTCCATTTTACGAAAGCTGCATCATCGCCTGCTTTCTGTGTATAGCCTCCACCTCCATATTCAAACTGGTCCATCTCGTCTTTATCAATGCCGTAGTTGCTATAACCGAAGTTCTTGTTGTTAAGCTCACGGACATTGAACATGAACTGATACTTACCATTGATGAAGACGTGAGAGGGCTGATATGCCTGGCAGTCGAGATAGAATCCGGAACTGAGAATGATTTCGTCAATAGCAGCATCGACCATGCGACAATCGCAGTCGTTACCACCATTGCGAACAAGAATAGCCTTATTCTTGATGTATGGTTTCTGTGAGAAGATGGGATAGGGCAAAAAATTGTCTTCACCATATACCTTATCTGCAATGAGTTTAAAAGAAGGAGCGGGTGGGAAGTGTCGGCTCCATCCTCCACTCACTTCGAAGTCAACCTCTTGATTGAGTACGACACAATATTCGCTAGCAGAGTCAGGTACAATATACTCGAAATTGACAGGGCGGTCCCATGAGCGGTTCTTATTACTTGTCCCGTCTTTGCCATGAACAAACCTATAACCACCAGAATCACTTGTACCGTTCTTACCATCTACATAACAACCTATCATGTCGTCATAGAGGTTTTTAGGATTTGTAACCACTGACACAATAGGAAGATAGTAGTTGCTGGCATTATAAATATAAGTATGTGTAGCTACGTCGCTGGGAAGATAACCGTCCTTATAGAGACGGAAACGATATACATAGTTTTTCTGCTCTCCTATGTTGAACACACCATCTTCACTGGTAGATCCATTGTCGAGGTCAGGTGTGGTACCGTCAGTGGTGTAGCGTAGCATAGCGCCTTCTGGGATATCAACATGAATGTCGAAAGGATTGCTGTATATTGTTCCTTTGCGGTCAACACGTGGCATATCGATTTGCTCCTCGGCAAAGATGCTTCCGACATTACTCTTTCCTTCTGTTGGTGTGTAGGTGTAACTCCATTCGTCACCTCCATCGGTGATGCGTGCATAGCTGGTACGTGCAATTGCCCTAGGGCATATCTGTGTGATAAGTATGTTACCATTTTTATCTGAGATATATAGAGTATCGCCTTCAGGACGGATTTTGAAATCGATTTGTTTACTGCCCAAAGTACTACTGGTGTTTCCACCCCAACCTCCGTTATTGCCTTGTTCGTAGTGGTCGAACCACAATGTCTTGAAGCCTTTTGCGGGCACAGATCCATGTGAAGATGTGAGTTGTACCAGACGAGGGTTTGATGCATCATTACTGATATACAATCCGTTCAGACTGATGCTGGCGTTGGTAGGGTTATAAAGTTCAATCCACCCGCCATAGTTGTAGGAAGGGTCGAGCATCATGTCGATGTTGCGTGCCATGATTTCGTTGATCAAGAGAGCTGCTGCGTTACTTTGTGCATTTGCCAATTGGAAGCATGACAATAGCGTCAATGCTACCAAACTCATAATTTTTTTCATTTGATTTGATAGATATTTTTTCTTTTGATTCACAAATTAAGTGATTGGTTTAGTCGCTTTAACTAATTTAACCATTTTCAATTTGCAAAGGTACACATTATTTCACAAACAAAATGCAAGTAATATCCTATTTTTAATAATAAATGTGTAGAATTGTCCGATTTCAAACAAATAGGGGAGGGCCAAAGACACATTATTCGTGGAGAACACGTTTTGCACCCACATAGCGCTTAATATAGTAAGCTGACGTTCCAAAGTCATCAATGGTGATGCCCTTTGATACTGACGCATGGATAAAGCGATAGCTGTTTTTCTTCTTGTCAACACTCAGAACGATGCCTACATGACCCACACCATGAACTGAAGAACGTGTGAAGAACACCAAATCGCCAGGACGAAGATTTTTTTTGTCGACGGGCGTTCCTTGTTCATATTGACCTGCTGCTGAACGATTCAGTTTGATGCCAAATTTTGCGAAAACAAAACCTGTAAATCCCGAGCAGTCAAATGTGGTAGGACCTTTTGTGCCATATCTGTAGCGCTTACCTAAATGTACTTTTGCTTCTGATAATATCTTAAGAGCAAGCGCATATACCGACTCTGAGGTAGAGATGACATCGCCATTATCTTCAATTTGTAAAGCTGTTTGCGGGAAGAAGCGAGCAGTCTGGCTCTTAATGATTTTCAATCCTTCATTCGACGTGTCACGATGTGGACCTTGCACGTTCTGCTGACGGTAAGAAATGATTTTCCCATTTTTGAATGTTCCTTCAGAAAACAGATTGGCTTCTATAACAGGGGCAGCACCCAATTCTCCTGTATAACTGACTCCGTATGGTGTACAGAAATTGCCTAATCCGTATATAATCAGTTTGTCTTTATACAGTTCAAGCGGTTGGAGCAGGTTGTGACCGTTTCCATACACCACATCTGCTCCAGCATCGATACATGTGTGTGCAAACGATGTTGCATTAGTGAGGAACACATTGCGATTGGTTGCGGGATTCATACCGTTTTGTAAACTATTGACAGTTTCGTTGAAACTAAAAGCAACAACGACGATGTCACACTGATCGTCAAGACCAGTTATCAACTGGCGGATATTGGTAGAATCGCTCATTGACAACGTGTGGACAGATGACCCGAAAGCAATGAAACCAAATCGTATACCGTTGCGGTCAAAGATAACATAGTCCTGTATTGATTTCAAACCAGCAAACTCAATCTTGTTTGTTTGCATCGCATTCATTGTTGTCTGTACACCTTCCACGCCAAAATCAGACACATGAGTATTTGCAAGGCTCAATGCCGAAAAACCAGATTGAGCTAACGTAGCTGCATATTCAGATGACATTCGGATCAGCTTGCGCGTTCCAATCATATTTGCTTTGTTCGGAGTTCCTTCGGCATCTATTAATACCGTTCCCAGTGTGCCAAATGTGGCAACGCCCGATTTAAGTTCTTCAGTTACATTGACAAATAGTTTCTCTGCATTAAGCTGTTGTTGATAACGAACAGCATAATTATTGCCTACATTCACTTCGCCGGTAAAAATCAGTTTAACTTCGTTCTGCGCATGATTGCCCAGAGATATTAGTGACAATAATAGGATTATAATCGTTCGTATTCTCATGTATCTACGTAAAATTGTTATTTGTCGGATGAGGTATTAGAGGGTGGGAGAGTCTTGTGGAGTTTCATTTCAAATACGAAACGAGCCCCTCCTGTATAGGTTGTATCCAGATATATTTTTCCCTCAAGCAATTCTGCTATGATACGACAGATGGAAAGTCCAAGTCCTGTTCCTTGAACGAACTTGTCGAGTTTCTTGAACCGCTCGAAAATCTCTTCAGCCATCTCGGGTGGAATCCCCTTGCCTGTATCTGTTACCGTAAATGTAATCAGTTGTTTAGGTTCGTTCACGGCGCAATGCAAATGAATTTCTCCTTCGCTGGTATGTTTGCACGAATTGGTCAGCATATTCATGAGCACCTGCTGGACACGATGGCTGTCGGTAAATACTTTATAGTCATCATCCACTTCACTCGTGAAGTACATCTTTACTTCATTCGGGCAACGTATTCCGGCGGTTTCGACCGAGAAGCTACATATGTCATTAAGGTTATAATCGTTCGTGTGCAACTTGTAGTGTCCGTTCTCGATGTCTGTGAGTGAAAGAATGTCTTCTATTAGCGATGTCATCATGTTTGCGTTTGCCTTGATGAGCGTTCCGTATTCATTTTTTTCCTCTGGCGAAATCAATCCCTCCATTTGCGGGTCGCATAGTATTTGTGAGAAGCCTACGATACCATTGAGTGGAGTGCGGATTTCATGGCTCATGTTTTGAATGAAGTCATTTTTGAGATTGTTTGCAGCAATTGCTTTTTGCTCTTGCTGTATTGCATGTTTCCATGCACGTTGTAGACGGGCAATAACCCGTCCTCTCATTCGGCTATAGGCAATAAAGATGATGACTATGATTGCTATGATAATCGAAAGGAATACAAGCATCATGCGGTTGGTCTGTGCCTCATGTTCTTTCTGCTCTAGTTCCAGTTTTGTGTTTTCGGCTTCCAGAAGAGCTGTCTCCATCTTGTTGGAGAGTTCCGACAGTACCAGTTGGGTTTCTGTTCCAATAGATCTCCTCGTCATTTTCAATAAGGAATCGGCTAGGATGTATGCCTCCTTATAATTCCCTAATGTTAATTCGTAAACCTGACGATAAATGATTCTGTCGTTATCATTATTGATACTATCCAATGCCATTAGATACTTGTTGTACTCTTTCTTTAGCAGATAATGATGCAACTTGAGATAGAGATATGCATTGTTAGTAGGTACACCACATGTTTTCGATAAGGAATCTACACGAATATACAGATTCTCCATTTTCTCGAACTGTCTGTGTCTATTGGCAAAATTGGCCATTTCAACCAAGACATTCATACGGGTCATATCATTGTATGCCGCATTATATGCTTTTTCAAAGTAGAACTCTGCGTTTTCGAGTTCGTTCATATTATTGTAGCAGTTTGCGATATATGTATAGACAGTAAAAACTGGTTGATTCGCAAGTTCGTAATATTTCGTTGCCCTGAGGTAGTAGTCAACAGCTAATTTATAATTATAGGTGTTACGCGCCAAATGGCCGAGTTGGGTATAACAGCAGGCCCATCCGTAAGGGTAATCGTCCTTCTGTGCCCATTCTTGCATATCCTTCAACACCATCTTCACTTTTGCATATTCTCTCATGTTAATGAGCATCGTAATTTGTTCAATATATGCATAATAGAAATACTGAAGGTAATCGTTCTTACGAGCCACACGTTTACATTCTTCTACTGCTTTAGCCATCCCCTCCTCGTTGTTCATTTTGAAGAAATATTTGAGTGCAAAGGTATAGGCAAGCGTTTCTGCTTTAGGATCATTATATTGCTTTGCAAGTCTTAATATTGAATCTGCATATTGGAAGACTATCGTATCGTTCACCAAAGTAGTTGCTTTTTGGTAAACGGGAAAAATTCGGTCATCAATCGACATGATGTTGTTTTTGGTTTGTCCATAAAGATGTGTGGAACCAGAAATGACCAACAATAAGGATACTATACTATATCTAAAATAAGTCATTATATTCGCAATTTTATATTAGTTTTCGTATTTCGCGATGCAAAGTTAGTAATTTTGCAGGTTTTATGCAAAAAAAACACTTAAAATTTGCTTAGTATGCGAGAATTCACTAACTTTGCACGCTTTCTATAGGAACTAATTTAAACTTATTATAAATTTTTTAGTATTTAATTATGAGTCAAAAAAGAGTTTATACCTTTGGTAATGGACAAGCCGAAGGTAATGCCAACATGAGAGAATTGCTTGGCGGTAAAGGTGCGAACCTTGCGGAAATGAACCTCATTGGAGTTCCAGTTCCTCCAGGTTTCACAATTACAACAGACACCTGTAATGAGTATTACGAAGTAGGTCAAGAAAAAATCGTTGCTTTACTTCAAGACGATGTATTAGCAGCCGTTAAACATATTGAGACGCTGATGAACTGTAAGTTTGGCGATGCAACTAATCCATTACTCGTATCAGTACGTTCAGGTGCTCGTGCATCTATGCCTGGTATGATGGATACAATCCTCAACCTCGGTTTGAACGACACCGTTGCTGAAGGAATGGTTGCAAAGACAAAGAATCCTCATTTCGTTTACGACTCTTACCGCCGTTTCGTACAAATGTATGGTGACGTTGTGCTTGGTATGAAGCCAGTAAACAAAGAAGATATCGACCCATTCGAGGCTATCATTGAGAAAGTGAAGGAAGAGCAGGGTGTTGAACTTGATAAGGACCTCTCTGTAGAATCTTTGAAGAAACTTGTTGAGTTGTTCAAGGCTGCTATCAAGCAGCAGACAGGTAGTGACTTCCCTAATGACCCAATGGAGCAGCTTTGGGGTGCTATCTGTGCTGTATTCCGTAGCTGGATGAACGAACGTGCTATCCTCTATCGTAAGATGGAAGGTATTCCAGACGAGTGGGGTACTGCAGTATCTGTAATGGCAATGGTATTCGGCAACATGGGTGATACATCTGCTACAGGTGTTTGCTTCTCTCGTGATGCTGGTAATGGTGAAAACCTCTTCAATGGTGAGTACCTTATCAATGCACAGGGTGAGGATGTGGTTGCAGGTATCCGTACTCCTCAGCAGATTACGAAGATCGGTTCACAGCGTTGGGCTGAGCGTGCTGGTATTTCTGAAGAAGAGCGTGTTGCAAAATTCCCATCTATGGAAGAAGCAATGCCTGCTCTCTATAAGGAACTCGACGAACTTCAAACCAAGCTTGAGAACCACTACCACGACATGCAGGATATGGAATTCACTGTTCAGGAAGGTAAGCTTTGGTTCCTCCAGACTCGTAATGGTAAGCGTACAGGTACTGCAATGGTGAAGATTGCAATGGATCTTCTCCATGAAGGACTGATTGACGAGAAGACTGCTTTGCTTCGTTGCGAGCCACAGAAACTCGACGAACTGCTTCACCCTGTATTCGACAAGATTGCGCTTCAGAAGGCAAAGGTAATCACTCAAGGACTTCCTGCATCTCCAGGTGCTGCATGCGGTCAGATTGTGTTCCACGCTGACGATGCTCAGGCTTGGCACGACGATGGTCACAAGGTCATCATGGTACGTATCGAGACTTCTCCTGAAGACCTCGCTGGTATGGCATCAGCTGAAGGTATCCTTACCGCTCGTGGTGGTATGACCTCACATGCTGCTGTTGTAGCACGTGGTATGGGCAAGTGCTGTGTATCTGGTGCAGGTGCCATCAATGTTGACTATAAGGCTAAGACTGTAGAAATCGACGGCATAGTATATAAAGAAGGTGACTACATCTCTCTTAATGGTACAACCGGTCAAGTTTATGCTGGTGAAGTTCCTACGAAGGCAGCTGAACTCTCTGGCGATTTCAAGGAACTGATGGACCTCTGCGACAAGTACACCAAGATGGAAATCCGTACCAATGCAGATACTCCACACGATGCTGAGGTAGCACGTGCATTCGGTGCCAAGGGTATCGGTCTTACTCGTACAGAGCACATGTTCTTCGAAGATCAGAAGATTATCGCTATGCGTGAAATGATTCTTGCTGATAATGTTGAAGGTCGTGAGAAAGCACTTGCTAAGTTACTTCCTTACCAGAAGGCAGACTTCTATGGCATCCTCAAGGCAATGGACGGACTGCCAGTAAACATCCGTCTGCTTGACCCTCCTCTCCACGAGTTCGTTCCTCACGATCTTGCTGGCCAAGAGACAATGGCAAAGGAAATGGGTGTTGACGTTAAGGAAATCCAGAAGCGTGTAGCATCTCTTGCAGAGAACAACCCAATGCTTGGTCACCGTGGTTGCCGTCTCGGTATCACATTCCCAGAAATCACGGCTATGCAGACTCGCGCCATCCTTGGTGCAGCATGTCAGTTGAAGAAGGAAGGATTCGACCCACGTCCTGAAATCATGGTTCCACTTATCGGTATCCTCTACGAGTTCAAGCAGCAGAAGGAAATCATTGAGAAGGTTGCAAAAGAAGTATTTGCAGAAGAAGGAGTAGAAATCAAGTTCGAAATCGGTACTATGATTGAGATTCCTCGTGCAGCTCTCACTGCTGGTCGCATCGCAACAGAAGCTGAGTACTTCTCATTCGGTACTAACGACCTGACTCAGATGACCTTCGGTTACAGCCGAGATGATATTGCATCGTTCCTGCCTGCATATCTCGAGAAGAAGATTCTGAAGGTTGACCCATTCCAGGTGCTCGACCAGAACGGAGTAGGTCAGCTCATTAAGATGGCTGTAGAAAACGGTCGTGCTGTTCGCCCAACACTTCGCACTGGTATCTGTGGTGAACATGGAGGTGAGCCAACATCAGTTAAGTTCTGTGCTAAGGTAGGCATGAACTACGCATCATGTTCTCCATTCCGTGTGCCAATCGCACGCCTCGCCGCCGCGCAGGCTGCAGTTGAGGAGTAATAATTCCTACATCATAACAATGGGACCTGTCCGCTTGGGCAGGTCTCTTTTTTGTATACACAAGAGGGCAATTGACGATTTATAGGCAAAAACGTCGCAAAATATGCGATAATTTACGAATATATTTGGCGATTCGGAATTATTTTAGTATCTTTGTCGCAAAATTTGCGGCGTTAGGCAATATGTTTCGTTGCATAAAGTACGAATGCATTATGTATATACACGAAAGAGACAATTGGACAAACTTCCGTTGGGACATTTCTCAGGTGTCACTCCTTCAGGAGAAAGTATTCCGTAAGCAGGGGGTGCTTTATGGCAGGTTGAGTTCGCTGGGTTTTGACAGCAAGTTGCGTGCGATGGCCGAGAACCTGACATACGATGTAGTGTATTCTTCGGAGATAGAAGGCATACGATTGAACGTGGATCAGGTTCGTTCTTCCATTGCCAGAAAGCTTGGGATAGAGAACGTGGAATATACTGCACCTTCGCACTATGTTGATTCTGTTGTTGGTGTGATGCTTGAAGCAATGCAGCATTATGATTTGCCTCTCAGCAAAGAGAAATTGTGTGCTTGGCAAGCCGCTTTCTTTCCAACTGGCTATAGTGAGGGGAGTCAGGTAGAAATAGGGAAGTACCGCACCAACGAGGAGCATATTGTCAGTGGAATGTTTGGACGCGAAATCATCCACTATATTGCCCCGTCGCCGGAACGTGTAGAAGAGGAGATGGAAAAGTTCCTCAACTGGTTTGATGGTGAGGAGTCGGTGAGTAGTGTTATTCGATCTGCCATTGCCCATTTCTGGTTTGTGAGCATTCATCCCTTCGAGGATGGCAATGGTCGGTTGGCTCGCATCCTTTCAGACATGCTTCTGGCTCGTGGAGAGAAGAGTGATTTCCGTTTCTATAATGTCTCATCACAGATTAACAAGGACAAGAATCACTACTATGACATTCTGGAGCGGATGCAGCATGGCGATGGCGATATAACGGAGTGGTTGGTGTGGTACATGCAGAAATTGGTGGATGCCCTTGACGAGGCAGATACCATCGTGACTACAATCCTAAATAAGAGTTTCTTCTGGCAGAAAGCTTCGTCTGTTCCAATGACTGAGCGACAGACCCAGATGCTTAATCTCTTTCTTGACGGCTACGAGGCAAAGATAACATCCAAGACATGGGCAACATTGGCAAAGTGCTCGAAAGACACGGCCATACGTGACATACAGGATTTGGTTGACAAGAACATCCTGAGAGAGGACATTCCTGGAGCCAAACGCCCAAGTTACTCCATCGTCTATGATGCAGAGGACTTGACGCAATTCTTTACAGAGGTAAGCATCACTGAGGAGAATGGTATTCCATATCTCAATGCGTTGTATAAAGGTAACAAAACTATAAGCGAAAGAATTCTAAAACTCGATGCTGACCGATACCAAAAAGGCGATATGCCATTATCCAATCTGCTCAGCAAATATTGCTCGTATATGGTTATAAGCAATAGAGAATAGTAAAAGAATGTATAGATATGAAGAAAACAATCCTTAACACACTCTTCTTCCTTATCGCCATCACGGCGCAGGCCCAGTTGACGGACTGGCAGAACATTTCGAGCAAGAACTTCGTGACGAAAATCATCCATGACCAGAGCTTCTTGTACGTGGGCACGAAGGGCGGCATCGTGAAGATTGACAAGCAGAGCGGTGAGCAGACGGTGCTCAAACGTGCTGACGGGAGCATGACAGGAAATTCCATTACCGACATGGCGCTGCACGATGGCGAACTGTGGGTAGGAACGGAATACAACGGCTTAGCAAAGGTGACTGACGGCGGGATAGAGAAGTTTGACATAAAGAATGCAGGCTTTCTCATTAACCAGAACATTTCGGGGTTCTATTTCAATGCTGAAGGAACCATGCTCGTGGGCAGTATTGCATATTTATATGCTTTCGATGGCAAAAAATGCACAGCCATTTATGACATCAACCCAATTAGTCCCTATTCCTACGTCAAGAAGATTAGGACCGATGATGACGGACGTATGTGGGTGGCGTGTTACGATGCGTTGAACAGTTACAACCTTTGTGTATTTACATCCAATGGTTTGGTGCCGTACAACATTCCATATGGGAAAGCAAACAATATCGAAACAGACAAGGACGGATGCTTGTGGATTTCAACAAACAGTGGACTAGTCAAGTTCGACGGCACCGACTTCACATATTACACACCTGACAATTCTGCCTTGGCCGAGACGAACATCATAGACCTGACTATTGACGAGAAAGGCAATCTGTGGTTGATGGGCGACCGCTTTATCACTAAGTATGACGGTAAGAACTTCACGGCTTATCCCTATCAATTGAACGTCGCTAACGATTACCTGCTGGCCATTGATGTCGACAACGAAAACGTTTATGTTGGCTCACGGTTTGAGGGTTTACTAAAGCTCACGGATAATGGACTGGTAGCTGTCAACCTTATCGACAATGTGCTATATGATAATGCGATGTCATTAAAGAGCGGTTGTATTGATGCTGGCGGCAACTTCTTTGTAGGCTCGCTCTATGGCCTTCAGAAATACAATATAGACACGGGCGATTATAAATTTGAGTCTATGTCGCAGACTGCTCAGACTGAAGCCGACCGTAACGGCAACGTCTGGCTACTCTGGCCCTGGTTTGCCACCGACACCTGCCTCGTTGAAATAACCGCTACGGGTAAGAAAGCTTACATGAGAACCGACTATCCATTTAGCGAGGCAGACGCCAACCTCATCAAGTTCGACCGCAAGAACCGCCTCTGGATTGCCACGAATAAAGGCCTCTACATGCGCGATGGCGAGACTTGGACGGTCTACAACAAGAACAATTCCAGCCTCACAGAGACAGTTCAGTGCATTGCCTTCGACAGCAGCAACCGTATCTGGTGTGGCACCTTCGGCAGTGGCTTGTTCAGCTTTGATGGAACAACATGGAGAAACTACACCACCTCCAATTCCTCCATCCCGTCCAATTATGTGGGATTGGTGACCGTCGACAATAACGACATCCTTTGGTTGAACTGTCGCGACCCTCGCTATCCCGACAAAATGGGCTCAGAATATGGTCTGGGATTGACACGCTTCGACGGAAACGCATGTACGACCTACAACCACAACAACTTGCCGCTGCCCAGCGACTGCTTCTGGGATGTACAGGTCGATGCCGACAATCGTCTATGGATAGCCACAGCTGGTGACGTCGGCCTCGTTTGCCACGATGAAACCGTTTGGACGACCTACGACACCGACAACTCAGGCATCGCCCTCAATGAGGTGACGAAAATCACCCTTGACATAAAGCGTGACCTCATCTGGCTCACCCATTATGGTGGCCTCGGACTCTCCGTTGCCCGCATGAACTGCCACAACACAGCCGTCTATTCCATTGTTGCTCCCAACACCGCAAATTCGGCAATTTACGATTTAAGCGGCAGACGAATCGCCAATCCTACAAAGGGCATCTACATCAAGGAAGGGAAGAAATTCATGAAGAAATAGAATGTAAAAACAAAATAATAAAGTGACATAATAAGATAATTCTGCTGTATAATCATGTTTTGAACGTGCAGAATAGGCCGATAAAGTACACTTTCTGAATGATTATGGAATGAAGGTACAACAAGAAATCGTCCTGCCGTTTACAGCAGGATGCGCTGGGTTCAGCAAAGGACAATGGTCGAAGACTGATTTATCAGTCAAAGGAAAGGTGAACGAGAGGGGAGGGAGCAATGGCGACTCCTTGAATGAGCGGACTGAACGACACCAATCTGGGCATCGTGATATAGGTCGAATCGGGCACGTTGAGATGTGCCTGTATCTTCCACATATTTAGGTTCAAGACTTCTTCCGCATCGTTGAGGTTGCTCTTTATAAGGATGGCCTTCATGGTCAGTTCGCTCTCTGCACGCAACTCCAGTTCCTTTTCCAACAGACGATGGGTAAAGTAATATTGTGTACCCGACAAGAACTCTAAAAGCAGGGCAGCCGTTATGATGATCAGCAGTCCTTTTCGTTTTTTCAGCGATGACAGAAATGATAGTCTGGTACTTGTCGCCTTCATCTGTTTGGATTTTTATTGTTTGCGTATCAAAGGTTTATTTGAATCATGGCACATGACTTACCTTTTTTATCGATTGCAAATATACAATGTTTCTACGAAACTACCAAAAGAATAAGCGAAAAAATGTGTATCTATAACTTGAATTAATTTGACCAGTTAAAAAAATGATGGTATCGATTGCGTAATCTTTAACCCCTCACTTGCCCGTTTCCTCTGATAACCCATTTGTATGTGGTGATTTCTTCAAGGGCCATAGGGCCTCGTGCGTGGAGCTTCTGGGTGCTGATGCCTATCTCTGCTCCAAGACCAAATTGGGCACCATCGGTAAACGACGTGGGGGCGTTGGTATACACGCAGGCAGCATCGACCTGACGGATGAACTGCTCGGCGCGCAGGGGGTCTTCTGTCACGATGCTCTCGCTATGACGTGAACTGTAACGGCGAATGTGTGCGAGGGCTTCGTCGAAGGTGCTGACGGTCTTCACAGCCATCTTATAGTCGAGATACTCGGTGCCGAAACTCTCGTCAGTAGCCTCACGGAGTAGGATAGAGGGGTAGCTGCCTTCTAACAAAGCATACGCAGGTTCATCGGCATAGATGACGACCTTGCTTGCTGCTAATGGCGCACAGAGGGCTGGCAGATCGGGCAGACGCTCAGCATTCACAATCAGACAGTCGAGGGCATTACAAACACTTACGCGACGAGTCTTGGCATTGTTGACAATCGCCTTCCCTTTCTCCAAATCACCATGTTCGTCGAAGTAGCAATGACAGATGCCGGCTCCTGTCTCGATGACTGGCACTGTGGCATTCTCGCGGACATACTGAATGAGTCGGCTGCTACCGCGGGGAATGACCAAGTCGATATATCCGTTAGCATGCAACATCTCCGTCGTTGCCTCATGAGTGGCAGGCAACAGCGTTACACTATTGGGATTTATACCGTTTTGCTGAAGTATTGCTTTAATAATGCCGACGATGGCTTGGTTGGAGTTGTCAGCATCTTTTCCTCCCTTGAGCACGCAGGCATTTCCACTCTTCAGGCAGAGTGATGCCACATCGAAAGTAACATTGGGACGTGCCTCATAGATGATGCCTATGACGCCAAACGGAACGCTCACTCGAGAGATGTCTAATCCGTTAGGAATGGTATAGTGACGGAGTACTTTGCCCAGCGGAGAGGGAAGAGTGGCTACATGGCGTGTGTCGTCGGCAATACCTGCAATACGCTCGCGAGTCAGTTTCAGACGGTCGTACAGGGGATTGTCGGGCGACATTTGTGCCAAGTCCTTAGCATTGGCTTCCAGTATCTCATCGGTATGTGCGATAGCTGCATCGGCTATAGCATTAAGTACTCGGTTGATAGTTTCGTTGTCGATTTGTGCAAGACTGATGCTTGCGTCTTGTGCTTGTTGGAAAAGATTTTTCATTTTATGTAAAGATAGTCGTAATGGATAAGTGGTTTCTTGCTGTGTTGCCCAATGACTTGTCGTGCTTTCTCACTGTCGTACGATGTGCGTCCCACACCGATTTCATGCCCCTCGGGGTCTTTGATGCTGATGATATCGTCTTTTTCAAATTCTCCTTCAACGGCTGTTACTCCAATGGGCAAAACACTTAAAGCGCTGCTTCCACAAATAGCCTCTACTGCATTGGCATTCAGCGAGATGCTTCCTTTTGCAAAGTCGCTACTGTGAGCAATCCATTTCTTGATGCTCGATACGGGTTGGGCAGCAGGAATGAAGCGTGTGGATAGGGTAGTATCAGGATGTGAGATGAGGTCGATGAGGATGTTGTCACGCTTACCGTTTGCGATGACTACTGGTACTCCTTCGTCTGCCACCTTGCGTGCGATATTGCATTTCGTCATCATGCCACCACGACCGAACCCTGATTTGCCTGCCTGAATATAGTCGGAGAGGTCGGACTCGGGTTCAACGCTTCGGATGACCTGACTTGCAGGATCGTGAGGATCTCCGTCATAAATGCCGTCGATGTTGCTGAGGATGATCAGCATATCAACGTCGAGCATCGTCGCTATGAGACCGCTAAGTTCGTCGTTATCGGTAAACATCAACTCCGTAACTGATACGGTGTCGTTTTCGTTGACGATAGGAATTACGCCATTATCGAGCATCACCTCCATACAGTTGCGCTGGTTGAGATAATGGCGGCGAGTGCTGAAGTTCTCTTTCATCGTGAGCACCTGCCCCACGGTGATATGATGGTCACGAAACAGCTCATAATAGCGATTGATGAGTTTCGCCTGACCGATAGCAGAGAACAACTGACGCTGGTCGACAGCATCAAGATGATGGTTGACAGCCAGCTCGCTTCGTCCGCTGGCTACAGCACCTGATGAAATCAGCACCACCTGAATGTCCTCACGGCGCAACATCGCTACCTGGTCAACCAAAGCTGACATACGGGTGACATCAAGTGTGCCGTCATCGCGAGTCAGCACATTACTTCCTATCTTGACAGCGATTCTTTTCATCGGGAAATACGACTGCTGGTTTAAAGTTCTTGGTTTCCTCAAAGTCCATCAGGGCATACGACATGATGATGCAGATATCGCCCACCTGTACCTTACGTGCCGCAGCACCGTTCAGACATACGCATCCGCTGCCGCGTTCGCCCTTGATGACATAGGTCTCGAACCGCTCGCCATTGTTGTTGTTGACCACCGTCACTTTCTCGCCGGCAATAAGGTTGGCAGCATCCATGATATCCTCATCCAGGGTGATGCTACCCATATAGTGCAGGTTTGCCTCAGTGATGGTGGCACAATGAATCTTCGATTTCAGTACTTCTATCAGCATGACTTGTATTTGATGTTATCGATTAATCTAACTGGTATGGCACCGCAGAACACGGTGATACAGCCCACTACATAGTCGGAATCATCCCATTCGGCAAGGCTCTGGAGCGAGTTGCCGTCCACGATTTCGTAGTACTGAACCTCAAGTCCGTCGACTGCATTGATGGTATCGATGACCCACTGCTTCGTCTCAGCAAGTGTGTGGTTCTTAGCATAGTTCTGGCTGGCGAACAGTGTCTGCGAGATGGTCAGGGCAATCTTACGCTCAGCAGGGGAGAGTAGGGTGTTACGGCTTGAGAGTGCCAACCCGTCTTCTTCGCGTACAATCGGGCATGGGCATATCTGCAAGGGGAACTTCAGGTCTTCCACCATGCGGCGGATGACAGCTATCTGCTGGAAGTCTTTCTCGCCAAAGTAGGCACGGTCGGGTTCAACCATCATAAACAGCTTGCTTACCACCTGACACACTCCGTTGAAGTGTCCTGGGCGGAATCCGCCTTCCATCACCTCATCGGTTGGGGGATAGCTGAACTGACGGGTGTCGGGTTCCGGATACACCTCTTCGACTGATGGGGCAAAGGCAATCAGCTCTTTGTCAACGAAGATGTCGAGCACACTCTCGAGCAACTTACAGTCGTTCTCCAGCGTGCGAGGATACTTTGCCAAGTCGTTCTTGTCGTTAAACTGAGTGGGGTTTACAAAGATGCTCACTACTGTCACATCGTTCTCTGCCAGACTGCGGCTCACCAACGAAGCATGACCTGCATGCAGGGCACCCATCGTGGGAACAAGACCCACGGACTTGTTTTCCAGGCGCTGTGCTTTCAGCTCTGCCTTCAGGTCCGATACCGTATGTACTACTTTCATTTTAATTTCCTAATTAATGCCTTTGATTAAAAAAGTTTTGCAAAGATAGTGCATTTTCAGGAAACAGCCAAAAGAATTGTATTTTTTTCATCATTTATTTGTTTGTATAATTAATAATGTGTAACTTTGCCACGCAAACAACAACATGGTTATGAAAAAAATCCTATTCGTACTTGCTGCCATCCTATTGGCAACAACAGCTCAGGCAAAGAAAGTGAAGGTAACAATCGACGGAAGAGTGTCGCCCTCGCAGACAAAACTGTATCTCATCATCAATGAGGATACCGCCAATGCGCAGCTGCTGCCCATCAAGGATGCGAAGTTCTCTGTCACCGTCAAGGTCGATCGCGATGCGTTCGTCCGTCTGCACGACTATAAACAATGGCCAGAGCGAAGTGTGTTCGTGCTCATTCCCGACAGCAAGCACATCACCATCGACTGGAACACAGGAAGCATCACAGGGTCGCAGCAGTCCAGTGAGCTGCAGGCCATCTGTAAGCAGATTCGTGATGCAGGTCCTAACGGATTTCATATCGATGTATTCTCCGACGACCCCGAAGCCTGGCGCGAAGCTCGCGTGCGCGAAGCAGCGATGCGTGAAGATATGATGAACCAGCAGAAGAAGATAGCCAAAGAGGTGATGCTCAAAAACAAAGACAAGATCTACGGAGCCTGGATTATGTACACATTCCCCGAACTGCTCGAAGGAGAACTCAACGCCATCATCAACTATGAGAAACCCAAATGGGCAGCCCATCCCATCCTGAAGGCGAAATAGGTGATTGGGTAATGGTTATAGGTTTTTGGTTATAGAATTTCAATCTTTCAATACTTCCAAAATATGAACAAGAACGAGAAATTTGTTATCACTATCAATCGTGAGTTAGGAAGTGGCGGACATACAGTCGGTCGCAAGTTAGCAGAAAAGCTGGGAGTGCAGTTCTTCGACAAGACACTCATCAAGTCACTCGAAGAGAAATTCCATCTCACAGCTGAGGAAATCGAAAAGCTGAAAGGTCGCAAGCCCAACTGGTGGGACGACTTCAAGCGAGTAGCACGCATAGGTGAAGGATGGAATATGGGATATGCCCAACAATACAGTCAAGGTGATGTTCGAAGCCAGCCCGACATCATGACCACCGCCGAGATATTCAAAGCCGAGACTGAGATTCTGCAAGGTGCCGCTGAGAACGAGTCGTGCGTTGTGACTGGCCGTAGCGGATTCTTCGTGTTCCGTCAGCATCCCAACCACCTGAGCATCCTCATCCAAGCATCTATGCCTTTCCGTATAGAGCGTGTGATGCGTAAGCAAGAGGTAGGTGAGGACGAAGCACGTAAGATTATCGAGCAGGTGGACACAATGCGTGAGAACTACGTAACGAAATACACCGGCACTTCGCGTTACGATGCCCGCAACTACGACCTTGTCATCAAGGCAGACGGGAAGAGCGAAGACGAAATCGTAAACATCATCCTGCAGTACATCGGATAAATAACGATTACCTATACTAAGTCCTTCCTTAATGGGACAGATAGGCTTTCCCTACAAAAAGATGAGGTGTGCCGATTGGCACACCTCTTGTCGTTGATGGGGTAGGGGAACTGCTTACTTCTTGTCTTTCAGCAGGTCACGAATCTCGGTGAGGAGTACCTCTTCATTGCTTGGGGCAGGAGGTTCTGCTGCTGCTTCCTCTGCTTCTTTCTTCTTCTTCAAGCTGGTCAGTTTGTTGATTCCTTTGATCATGAGGAAGATACAGAATGCGATGATGAGGAAGTCGATGACATTCTGGATGAATGCTCCGTAGTTCCATGTAACGGCTTCTGCAGCTGCTGCGATTTCGTTGCCTGCAGCATCGATCTGGGCAGGAACAGCATCTTTGAGCACTACCTTCAGGTCTGTGAAATCAACGCCTCCGAGCAGCACACCAAGAGGTGGCATGAGGATGTCGGATACGAAACTCGTTACAATCTTACCGAATGCACCGCCGATGATAACACCGACAGCCATGTCCATCACATTACCCTTGAGGGCGAATTCTTTGAATTCTTCTACAAATTTTGCCATAGTCGTACGAAAATAAAAAAACAATAAATTGCAAAAATTACGAGGGCAAAGATAGTATAAATTCAACAATGTACCAAATTTATCAGCAAGAAATTTATGTTTAAGTGTCATTTACATCTGTATTCTATTAAAAATAGGTGTGAAAAGATAAGATTCGTAAAGAAAAAATTGTCTATTCCAAGAGAAAACATTATCTTTGCCTAAGGAAAAGTTCCGTTCAAAGTCTCGGAATGCGCATTCATAGCCTTGGAACGGTCGTTCAAAGACTTGGAACGGAGACAATCCTTAGGAGAAAAATATTTTCTATTGAGCGGTAATCAATTTTGAGTCTAACAATAACAAATTCAGCATCATGGGTAGCTACAAAATCAAAGAGATGAGTGCAGGAATGACCAACAGCGAGAAAAAACAGTTTCCTGCACTTGAAGTCTATAATATGTTCGACAACGAAAAGACTTTGGAGTGGATGGTGAAATACAATCCGATGCTCAATCGAGGCCTTATCAGCAGTGTGTTCGAAGCGCTGTCGAAAGTGCTTGTGAACGCATTGCCAGAGGGCCATACAGTGAAAATCGATGGGTTAGGCGTGTTCAGCCTTTCGCTTGAATTCTGCGACTCACAACAAAGCGAAGCTACTGAGGAAAAGAAGGATGTGCGTGAGTACTACAGAGTGCAGGCAAAAAGCATCAACCTAAAGGTCGATCATAAGTTGGTGGATGAGATAAACGAAAAGAGTACCTTCGAGCGTAATGGCAACGAAGTAGTGACAATGGAACGGCATACCTACACGCTACAGCAACGCATTGAGCGCACACTCGCTCATCTCGAAAAGCACAGATTTATCACGCTCACTGAGTATGCCAACCTCAACCAGCTGAGCCGCACTGCTGCGTCATTAGAACTGAAAGAATTGGTTGCTAACCCTTCGTCGGGAATCAAGTCGAATGGAAGCGGATCACACAAAGTATGGGTGAAAGCGTGAAGATATACAGAACTTCTGTTAATTAATCGTAAAATATGACTAAGCAGATTGCTAATCAGTAAATTATTTGTACCTTTGTACACACAACAATTCATTATGAAAACTTTGCAACCTGTCATAGTAACTCTGATGTTGTTCTGCATGTCGCTGACGATGCAGGCACAGGTGGTGGTTGTTAATGGTAGCTTTAATGGTTACACTCCATCAAAGACTGTGGGGGAGAAGATATATTTCTCTGTCTCCGGATGGATTTATGGTACAGATGATATGGAGCCGAAGCCGTATGCCTTGCCAAATGCGAATGTGCAGATTGTTTGCCTGAACGATACAGCAGAGTCGGCAGTTGCTGTGTCGAACAAGCAGGGACGGTTCGACCAATACTTGAGCGTGCTCAAGAAGCGCGTCAAGAAAAAAGATGGGCTGAGGGCGGCATTGAAGGTTTCGTATGTGGGGTATGAAACGGTCGTGAAGGAACTAAAGGGAGTGGAACGCTACTACGACGAGAAGCATAAGGAATATGGCTCTTCGTGGTATCTTGAAGCTGATACCATTGTGCTGAAGAGTATGCCGATGAGTACAGAGGAAGTGCAGATCATAGGGGAGTTGACGCGAATGTATGAGAGTGGGGACACGACGATATTCAACGTCGATGCCTTCGAGATGCCTCGCGGAACGGTGTTGCTCAACTTGATTCGCCGAATGCCAGGATTGCGATACGAGAACGACCAGCTGACTTATCGCGACAGTGTGATTCATGAGATACGCCTGAACGGTGAGTCGTTCTTTGCCCACGATATGAAGATTGCGCTCGAGAACATCGAGAACGAAGACCTGAAGCAGTTCAGAGTGTACAAGACACAAGCCGATACACTCAGTTCAGACACCACGAAGCACTGGGTAGCTGATATGATTACGAAGAAACCCGTCAACCGTGTGGAAATGACAAAGCCCGAAATCGGTACGACGAACATCAAAAACACCTATCACTTCCAAATGCAGGGCCTGCAATGGAGGTCGGGCAACAAGGGAGAGTGGAATGCAAACGTCAGCTTAGATGATTTGCCTACAGCCAGCTCAAAGAAAACAAGCACAAACCGCATCAACGGAAGTATTAGAAGACGGTTTGGGAGGGCGAATCTACAATACTTGCCAGAATTCATGTACAATGACATCCGAAGAAACGGCGAGAGCCTCAGTTCGACCATCATGCCCGAATATGAGCAATATTCTATTTCGTCGAATGAGTCGAAAAACTATACTAGCACGACCAGTCACAACATGAATTTTAATACTCCGATAAATAACTACCATGGGAATGTATCTACGTCTGTATATTATCGCTACAACGACAACCGTTCGCAGCAGCGGAACAGCAATGCGACCTATAGCGGCAATCCGTTTGCAGGCGAGAACAATGAACTGCTCGATGAGGAAGCCTTGAAGCCAATCAGCCTGAACAGGAGAACCAGTGAATCACAAAGCCGTTCACATCAGCAGTCGTTCGGCATACAGAGCAATTTCTACTATACTTTCGACGGAAACGAAACATTCGAGTATCCTCACGTAAACATCCGCTTTAGCTACGATGGCAACCATATCTATGGTTCTTCGACAGAAAGGCAGCAGACCGATTACCTGCAATATGGCGACAGTGTGTGGAGCTACTACCGACAGAGTATTACACCCTCAAATACGAATTATCTCCGTTTATCGGCAGAGTATGGTTTCAATTTTGGTTCGGATCTCTTCCGACAGGATATGAACTTCTTGTACGAATTCTCAAACAACAAGAACGAGTCGGAACGTGTGGTCTACGACCTATTGAACAACCATCAACGCCTGGACAGCATCAGTACCCACCAACTGAACACAACGATTGAGCACCGTATGCAACTATCCTATAACCTCAGGATCAAGAACTTTAGTTTCAGTCAAAACATCGGATTTTATCCCAAACGCCAAAGCTATCAATACGAACGACGAGACGGGGTAGGGGCAGACACCACACTGACAGCCCCTACAATAAATGCGCAATCATCGTTTACATATCGGTTTGCCCAGAGCCGCTCGATGTCGATTTACTATACTTTCCGCAATGAATTACCGTCTCCATCGGTCCTTGTGGAACCTACTACGAACGACAATCCGCTCTACATCCGAAAATCCAACCCAAACCTTAAGAAACCCGAATATCACAGCATCAACATGAGTATGTATTTCGGAGAGTGGTCGTTGAGCGGCAATTACAACTTTACCAGAAATCAAATCGCCAATCACTCAGTCTATAATACAAAGACCGGAGGAACGGTTTCGTCGTATGAAAACATCAATGGCAATTGGGGGATTGGCAGTTCTGCCAGCTATCGCACAGACTTCCGGCATTCAAATATCAACGTGAATGCAAATTACAACTACAGCCATCAAGTAAACTACATGCAAACATTCGGAGCTGACGGAAAAAAGGGTTCATCGGATATACACAATATCACCATAACCCCTCGTTTCGTGATGTACACCAAGCATTACGACCTCACACTCAACGCAAACTATAGTTTCCAATGGGGTCGTAGCGACTATGCTACTTCGATGGACAAGCGGCATGGGTATGGACTTTATAGTCATCTGAACTATTGGCTGGGCAACAGGCTCACCTTCAACACCGACCTCAATATATCTGGTCAGGCAGGTAGCCAGATGAGCGAAGGAAACCGCACAGACTTCATTTGGAACTTAGGTATAGAATATAAGGTGTTGCGCGACTACCGAGGATTGCTCAAACTCACTTGGTATGACATCCTCCGCGAGCAACGTACATACAGCATCAACATCCAGCCAACAGGTCGTTACGAAAGTCGCACTTCGGGCAATCCGCACTACGTATTGCTGACGTTCCAGTATAAACTGTATAGGATGAAATAAAAACGTAACCTCTCCCTAACCCTCTCCCAAGGAGAGGGAACATCAAACCCAGAAATTACATAAATTGTATAGTCAAGGTTGCATTTTTAACATCTTGAAAAGAAAATGGGGTAGGGGAGAAAAATAATTCATAATGTATAATTAATAATTCATAATTATTTTGTAACTTTGCACGCTGAAAAGAAAATTAGGATGAAATACCGTATTTTATATATGTTGTGGATGGCGATGTTCATATTGCTGATTGTGGCATGTGCCTCACAGAAACATTATTGTAATTGCGGTTGACAGGAGATAATTCTTAAGTTATAACTTTTTATATTAACAACTCAATTAAGTAAAAGAAAATGGCAGTAAAAGTAGCTATTAACGGTTTCGGCCGTATTGGTCGTCTGGCATTCCGTCAGATGTTCGACGCAGAAGGTTATGAAGTAGTTGCAATCAACGACTTGACAAGTCCTAAGATGCTTGCACACCTTCTTAAGTATGATACAGCTCAGGGTGGTTTCTGTGGCAAGTTCGGTGAGAACAAGCACACTGTAGAGGCTGGTGAGGATAACATCGTAGTTGATGGTAAGAAGATTACTATCTATGCTATTCCTAACGCTGCTGAGCTTCCTTGGGGTAAGCTTGACGTAGACGTAGTTTTGGAGTGCACAGGTTTCTACACATCAAAGGAGAAGGCTTCAGCTCACCTTTCAGCTGGTGCTAAGAAGGTTGTTATCTCTGCTCCTGCAGGTAACGATCTGCCAACTATCGTTTACAATGTAAACCACAAGACTTTGACTCCTGCCGACACAGTTATTTCTGCAGCTTCTTGTACAACTAACTGTCTGGCTCCAATGACAAAGGCTTTGAACGACTTCGCTCCAATCCAGAGCGGTATCATGACAACTGTTCACGCTTACACTGGTGACCAGATGATTCTCGACGGTCCTCAGCGCAAGGGTGACCTTCAGCGTGCTCGTGCTGGTGCTCAGAACATCGTTCCTAACTCAACTGGTGCTGCTAAGGCTATCGGTCTTGTAATTCCTGAACTCAACGGTAAGTTGATCGGTGCTGCTCAGCGCGTTCCAACTCCAACTGGTTCTACTACAATCCTTCACGCTGTTGTTAAGGGTGAAGTTACTGTTGAAGGTATCAACGCTGCTATGAAGGCTGCTACCAACGAATCATTCGGTTACACTGAGGAGAAGCTCGTTTCTAGCGACATCATTGGCATGAAGTTCGGTTCTCTGTTCGATGCTAACCAGACTATGGTAAGCAAGATGGGTGACGGAAACTCTCTCGTTCAGGTTGTTGCTTGGTACGACAATGAGAACTCTTACACTTCTCAGATGGTACGCACCATTAAGTATCTTGCTGAGTTGAAGTAATACCACTCAGAAATACTGATTAAAAGCAGATTGCAGTTCCGTTTGACGCGGTTATTGCAATCTGCTATTTTTATGGGATAATTAGCACTTAACAGCCTAATGAACGATTCGGGTAATAATTCCGTTTCATTTTCACCGATAACGGTAAACACAGATGACAATAGTCAATCCGACAAGTTCACAGCGCTATAAAGATAATTGTTAGTTTATTCGAACGATAAAAAGAATAAAAGGGTATATATTAATTATTCGAATTAAACATAACACTGATTATCACGATTTGTCTATCAAGTTCTTAATCCACAATAAAAGCTTAATCAGCAGATATATTCCTATACCAGCTAAAATAACAATCAGGATAAATCCTGCAATTTCTAATAACTCTGGAATTCTAAACATCGCTAAGTCTATTTTATAATTTGAGTGCAAATTTAGCGAAATAATTTGTTTTAAATGATAAAAATAACTAAAAAACGAAGAAAGATTTACATTTTGTATTGTTATAAGAAAATAAATTTCTATATTTGCACAAAAATATATCATGAGTCGAACAAAGGTCTTATTTGTGTGTCTTGGAAATATTTGTAGAAGCCCGATGGCAGAAACGATTTTCAACCACATTATTGAGGATCACGATGCAGAGAATGAATTCTATGTTGACTCAGCGGGATTGATTAGCTACCATCAAGGCGAGATGGCCGACCCTCGGATGAGAATGCATGCGAAACGTCACAGTTACGATATCACGCATAGATCGCGTCCCATACGACAGCACGATTTCGACAGTTTCGACTATATCGTCGCTATGGATGATGATAATTACGAACGTCTGTACGACATTGCGCCTACGCTCGAAGATGCGAAGAAAATCGTCAAGATGGCCGATTATTGCACAATACCTGGTGTTGATTACGTGCCCGACCCTTATTATGGTGGCGACCAAGGGTTTGAACGAGTGATAGAGATGCTGGAAAATGCTTGCTTGGAATTCTATCAATTCCTGAAAGACAATCGATAAATTAAACATAACTCACACATAAACCTAACTTTAAACAAGTAACTAATATGAAAGGGATTTTAAAGAAAATGGCAGTTGTTGCCGGATGCTTTGCATTCAGTGCAGCAATGATGGCTCAGACAAAGGCTTTGTATCTGAGCAGTATTGAAGGTACGAACGTGTTACAGTATGACGGACAAACTCGCAACGTTTCAATGTCTCGTTCTGTTTACAATGGTTGGAATACACTCTGTGTACCTTTCAGCATGACTACAGAAGAACTGAACGCAGCATTTGGTGCTGGATGTAAACTTGAAACTCTTTCAGCAATCACTAAGGAAGGCGATGTAATCGACCTCTACTTTACAGATGTAAAGGCTGAAGGCGTAAAGGCTAACACTCCTTATCTGCTTCACTACACAGGCGAAACCAAGACTGTGAAGATGCTTGCCAACGAAACAACAATCGAAGCAAACGATGCTCCATCATTATTGTTCGTTGCCGATAACGCATTCCTGCAGTTCAACGGTGCAGCAAAGCACATCGAAGCTAATGAACAGGATGCAATGTACGGTATCTACGTTAAGGACAATGCAGAAGCAGCATTCACACTGGTTACTCCTGAGACAACTGGTTTCTATGCAACTCGTTGCTTTATCACAGTAGACGGTGTTAAGAATCCTACACTCAAGGCTCATCACGGTGAAATGCCAACTGGTATCAATGCTATCAAGGCAGTTAATGCAAGCGATGATGTTTACAACTTGAGCGGTATTCGTCAGAACAGCATCCAGAAGGGTGTGAACATCACAAAGGGCCAGAAGGTTATCGTGAAGTAATCACAGAGCGATTCGTTGGGAGGTACTCCCCTCCCCTACTCTAACGAAAAAAAATATCCTCAGCTTGTGTGGCTGAGGATATTCTTTTTTAGATACCTGCTTGCTTCGCAAAGAATTGACGGACATTCTTCCAATGATAATAAGGAGCGATGTCGGTCGGTACAGGAATCGATGTTTCGCGTTCGTTATGCAGGAACTTCACAAGCACATCGTCCGAACCTTTCTTCTTATAGAATATTAGCTGGATATTCGCTCCCATTGGAGACACATAATAATCGCGCCACTTCTCGTCAATCTTATAGACATCCGGTTCGTTGGAGTCACAGTCCTTCAGACGCATGATGGCAGCCAGAGGGATGATGTTTCCGTCGTGACCGAAACGCAATGTTGCTACATCGCCCTTACCTTGAACGGCCAAGTCTGCCTGGTCAATGAAGTGCTTCAGGAGGGTCTTGCAGCTCTCGATAGCAGTACCTTTATTCAGCGGACTGTCACCGTCGCAGAGGAAGAACCAGCAGTTCTCGTTTTTCCACAGTTCGTACATCTCTTCAGGAGTGAAAAGGTCGAACATGTCGATGTCAGTTTCCATATCCTGCAGGTCAACAGCGATGTTGAATATCTGCCCCATCAGCCCTTTAGGACCTTTCGATGGGTCTTTGTAAAGTAATGTCAGGAAACGAGTCTCGTCTGGAATGCCGCGATTTCCGAAGTCACTGTGATTCTTGCGCCATCCGTTGAAATCGTTCTTCAGTTGGTTGTATTCATCAGTATGCGAATTGAGATACCACATATTAGCATTAGAGGTTTCCCAATCAATGTTAAGCTTGGGATTAAGTTCAGTCAACCGACCGATAAAGGCAACCATACTTAATGCAACACGCATACTGGTGGTAGAACGTGCCGAAATTACACCTTTCTGCTTGAATACTTCAGGATAGTTCTTGTACATACGCTCTGCAATGCCGCGATGCTGACGCTTTCCTAATGGTGCCAACTCATCTACATGATGATCTGCCTCGTCCCAGATGTCCCAAAGCTTCGTCAGGGTCTCAACACCTTTATCTGTCAGTTCTCCTTGTTCGTAAGCCTGATTCAACGTGTTGAGCGGACGCAGATAGTCATTGTTATTCAGCATGTAGCGTGACCCGTGACGACCATAGTGACTGATATAGAACGGTTTATAGCCTTTCGGTGCAGGCGTCAGTTTCACACCAGTCGGAACCGGATAAGCATAGTACACTCCCCCACTCCTTCCTGGATTCTCACGGATTTCTTCAAGAGCAGTCTTCTGAGCGAAACTAATGATTGCAGTACATAGCAGTAAAACTATGAATGAATAGTATCTTTTCATGATGTTGTTTAGGTATTAATGATTGTTATTAGATATAAGGTGGTAGCTCTTGTCACTACCACCTTATTATATATACATACTATTGGTGATTAACCACCAAAGTTATCGAAGCGAATCATATCGTCTTCCACGCCGAGGCTGTGAAGTAAATCGAGTACGGTCTTTGCCATCATTGGAGGTCCGCAGAGGTAGTACTCGCAATCTTCTGGAGCTTCATGAGCCTTCAGATAAGTATCGCCCATTACTGGAGCCACAAATCCTGGAGTGTACTTGATACCTGCCTCGTCTGCCTTTGGATCCGGACGGTCAAGAGCCAGATGGAAGTGGAAGTTTTCGAATTCCTTGTCAAGAGCAAGGAAGTCGTCGAGGAATGGAATTTCCTCCAGAGCGCGTGCACCATAGAAGTAGTGCATTGGACGCTTACGGTCTTCATCGCTCACACCGTTACCCTTCAACATGTGCATAATCTGTGCACGGAGCGGAGCCATACCGGCACCACCGCCGACCCAAATCATCTCACGACCTGTACCGTACTGTGGACGGAACTCTCCGTAAGGACCCGACATCGTCACCTTATCGCCTGGTTTCAGTGAGAAGATATACGAAGATGCGATACCTGGGTTCACATCGATGAAGCCAGGACCTTGGTCTTTAGGTTTGAACGGAGGTGTTGCGATACGCACGTTGAGCGTGATGATATCGCCTTCGTCTGGATAGTTGGCCATTGAGTATGCACGGATGGTTGGTTCGGGGTTCACACACTTGAGTGGGAACAGACCGAACTTCTCCCATGCAGGCAGATAAGTATCGCCGATAAGACTCTTGTCGAAGTCCTTGTCGTAATCGATACAATCGAATGCAGGAATCTTGATCTGGGCATACGAACCTGGTTCGAAGTCCATGTGTTCGCCTGGAGGCAATGCAACTTTGTATTCCTTGATGAAGGTAGCCACGTTCTTGTTGCCAATAACGGTACATTCCCATTCCTTGACACCCATAACAGAGTCTGGCACTTTGATGGAAAGGTCACCCTTTACCTTAGCCTGACAGCCAAGACGATAACCTTCCTTGATTTGCTTACGGGTGAAGTGACCCTTCTCACTGTCGAGAATCTCACCGCCGCCTTCTACAATCTGACATTTGCATTGTCCGCATGAACCCTTACCGCCACAAGCAGATGGGAGATAAACATTCTGACCTGCCAATGTTGAAAGAAGGCTGGCACCTTGATCTACTGTCAGTTTCTCTTTTCCGTTGATCGTGACAGTCACCTGTCCGCTTGGAGAGAGGTATTTCTTAGCTACGAGGAGGATGACAACCAGTATCAATACGATTGTCAAGAACACTCCGATACTATATAAAATAAAATTTATATCCATAATTAACATTTACTATTTTTTCATTTACCATTTACCATTTGCCATTCAAATAGTCAGTCGTTATCAGTATTGATACGTTTTTTTGTTGTAACAATTGTACTAACTATTATTTTCAGCAGTTCGTAGCACTCTTCATGTAGACTTTGCAATCTCTGTGGAGGGATGATTTCTGTCTCCATAATGATTTCTATCCAATGTAGAGTCTCATCAAGCTCTTCTTCTACCATTTTTAATTTATTGAGGAAGTCCTTGTCTGACTTGCCAAGCAAAGCTGCTCTATAATTTGCTGAAGGAGAAGTACCTGAACGTACAATCTGTCTTGCTAGAGCATCTGCTGAAATGGTTCTTGGCATACTATCTACCATCTTGATAATGCGAATAGCAAAATCTTTTAGTCTGATTTGGAGTTCTATTTTATCCATAGGACTGAAATGGTAAATAGTAAATGGTTAAATGGTAAATCGGTTTAGAGTTTCAATCCTGAGAAACACATAAATGCCATAGCCATCAGACCTACAGTGATGAACGTGATACCAAGTCCCTGAAGAGGCTTTGGTACGTCCGAGTAAGCCATCTTTTCACGGATAGCTGCCAGACCTACAATAGCGAGCGTCCAACCGATACCCGAACCGAGTGCGTAAGCGATACAGTCACCTACCCCACCGATGGCCTGTGTTGAAGTCTCTGGGTCTAACAGAATACGCTGTTGCATGAAGAGAGAAGCACCCATGATGGCACAGTTCACAGCAATCAATGGAAGGAAGATACCCAATGCGTTGTAGAGCGATGGTGAGAACTTCTCAACAATCATTTCTACCAACTGCACCATTGCAGCGATGACTGCGATAAACAGGATGAATGCAAGGAACGTGAGGTCAACACCTTCGGCCAATGCGCCGTCAGCGAGTACCTTCGTCTGAAGCAAGTAGTCGACAGGAACGGTAATCAGCAGCACGAATGTCACTGCGATACCAAGTCCGAGACTGGTCTTTACTGTCTTAGATACGGCCAGATAAGAACACATACCTAAGAAGAATGCGAAAATCATGTTGTCCACAAAAATCGAACGGACAAACAAACTAATGAAATGTTCCATATTCTGTTCTGTTGTTTAGGTATGTTATTACTTATTTTCTTCTTTATTCACTGCACGGTGTACCCAGATGAAGCATGCCACCAGAATCAGTGCCATAGCAGGCATCGTCATCATACCGTTGTTGATATACAGACCGCCGTTATCCATGTATGCACTGTCGGGGATGATCTGGAATCCAAGCAGCGTGCCGAATCCGAAGATTTCACGCAGGATACCTACCACTACCAGCACGAATGCATAGCCCAGTCCGTTTCCTACTCCGTCGAGGAAACTCTCCCAAGGACCGTTCTGCATAGCAAATGCCTCGAGACGTCCCATCAGGATACAGTTGGTGATAATCAGTCCGACATACACGCTGAGCTGTACGCTCACATCATACACGTATGCTTTCAGGATGTTGCTCACGATGGTTACGAGCGCAGCAACCACTACCAGCTGCACGATGATACGGATGCGGTTAGGAATTGTCTTGCGAATCAATGAGATAATCACGTTCGAGAAGGCAGTGATGACGGTAACTGAAAGTCCCATCACGATAGCTGGCTTCAATTGCGAAGTGACTGCAAGCGCAGAACAGATACCGAGCACCTGAACGGCAATCGGGTTGTTCAAATTCAGTGGGCCTGTGAATACGGCACCATTCTCTTTAGAAAATAAACTCATATTCTTAGTCCTCCATTTCTTCTACTGTTGGTTCAATTGGCTTGTCAATCGTAGCCACTTTCTCATATTCCTCAACTTCAGGGATATTTGCAGTTTCACCACCGGCAAATGCCTTGATCACATCGGCATACTTCTTCAGTCCTGCCTGAATCATGTCGTTCACACCGTTCGATGTGAGTGTGGCACCTGTTACGGCTTCTACCACATATTCCTGACTGAGGTTACCCTCTTTACCTTTCTTCAGCACGCTGAGAGCCACATTGCCGTCAGCATCGAAGATCTGCTTGTTCTGGAAAGCATCCTGGAAGCTTTGGTCGTCCTTGATGCGAGCACCCAGACCTGCGGTCTCCGACTCGTGGTTGAAGAATGTACCGAAGACGGTCTTGCCGTCCTTATTGATGGAAACCCATCCCCAGATGCCGCCCCAAAGGCCTGCACCCTTTACGCGTACGATGAGTTTCTCCTGACCGTCAACTACTGCGGTGAGTGTGTCGCGGTTCAGGTCACCAGGAGCTACCACTTCGTTATACTTAGCGTCAGCATCCTCGCAGTCACGGATGTTCAGTGCTGCCAGAATCTGCTTCTTCGTGTCAAGTGCTACGTTCTTGTCCTGTGTCTCCTTCAGTGCTGAAGCGACAAAGGCGAGAAGGAACGCAACGATGATGACCATCACGGCAGCATATACTATCGTATAGACATTGCCATTCGTATTTAATTTAGCCATAATTCTGTTCCTCCTTATTTGATTTGAGCACGTTTAGCGCGCTTGTTGATATTTGCTTGAACAAAACAATAGTCAATCAGTGGTGCGAATACGTTCATCAGCAAGATAGCGAGCATCATACCCTCTGGGAAACCAGGATTCAATACACGGATGATGATAGCCATCACACCGATAAGGAATCCGTAGATCCACTTGCCTGCCTCTACACGGCAACCAGTCACAGGGTCGGTAGCCATGAATACAGCACCGAATGCAAATCCGCCGACAGTCAGCTGCTCCCACCATTCGAAGTTCAGAGCTTCTGCATCACCGTAGCGGAGCAAGTAAGCCATCAAGGCACCACCGGCGAAGGTTGAGAGCATAATCTTCCAACTTGCCACACCTGCCCAGATCAGAATGACTGCACCGATCATGATAGCGATGAACGAAGTCTCACCTATAGAACCAGGAATGGTACCGATGATCGTATCCATCGCACTGTAGCTTACAGGTTCACCTGCAGCCAACTGACCGAGCGGAGTAGCCTGGCTGTAACCGTCAACCGTACCGTTGATACAGTCCATATATTCAGCATTCACCCACACCTTGTCGCCCGACATCATTGCCGGATAAGCAAAGAAGAGGAACGCACGCGTTACGAGTGCAGGGTTGAAGATGTTCATACCCGTACCGCCGAACACTTCCTTCGCGAAGATCACTGCAAAAGCAGTAGCAACAGCGATAATCCAGAGTGGGCAGTTCACAGGAACAATCAATGGAATCAGCATACCGGTTACGAAGAAACCTTCGTGAACCTCCTCCTTCTTCCACTGAGCGATAGCGATTTCGATGCCCAGACCGACAGCGTATGCTACCACAATTTTTGGCAGCATCACAGCCAATCCGTAGAGGAACTGGCAGAACCAGCCGCAATCCTCCGTACATCCTACTGCGAGGTCGTGCTGATAGCCGATATTCCACATACCGAACAGGATGGCAGGTATCAAGGCAATCACCACAAAGAAAATAGAACGCTTCGAGTCGATGGCGTCGTGAATCTGAGCACCACGGACCTTTGCAGTCTCACTTGGCACGAAGAAGAAAGTCTCTGCTGCGTCGAAAAGTGAGCCGAAAGCGCTGAGCTTACCTCCCTCTGAGAAGGTAGGCTTCATCTTGTCTAACATGTTTTTGATAAATGTCATAGCGATTATGCGTTTTCTTTGCGCAGCATGTCAAGACCTTCTCTGACAATGCGCTGGAGTTCAACTTTACTACTGTCGACAAACTCAGCTACGGCAAAGTCCTCAGGAGCCACCTCATAGATGCCGAGAGCTTCCATGCGGTCTATGTCGCCTGCGATGATGGCCTTAGCGAGTTGTTCAGGATAGATGTCCATTGGGAATACAGAGTCGTATTCACCGCTGAAAATCATGTGACGATGACCGCCTTTCACGCGGGCATCCAGTGTATATTCCTTCTTAGGCAAGAGCCATGAGAAATAAGAGCGGCTTACAGAGAACTCGTTCAGACGTGGAGAAATCCAACCGAACAGTTCGTGCGTGTCAGCACCTTCAGGTATCACAGTTACTTCAGTGGTATGTGCACCCACGAAACTGTCAGCACTCGACTTCATACCCGTCAATGGGTTGCCGTCGATCACACGGACAGTCTTTTCAGTGTTCACACCGACAGCATCCGTCAGGTCCCCTATCTTGGCACCCACCAGTGCTTTCACATACTTCGGAGCCTTCACCTCGCTACCAGCTACGGCATACATACGAGTGAGGTCCACCTTACCCGTATTGAACAGACGGCCTACGAAGATTACCTCCTCAGCACCCAAGGTCCATACAGTCTCACCCTTGTTCACAGGACTGATGTGGTTGATTTGCACACCCACATTACCTGCAGGACACTTGCCCTTAAATACAGTCACTTCAGCATTCTTGGTGCCTTCGAGAGCGCTGCCCGGCTTCACACCGAGATACACCTTTGCCACCTTCGACAGTGCGTCGATACCCGTCTGGAAGTCAGCCTCCTGCCCTTTCACCACAAACTCGAAGTCTGCGGCAAGCGGCATGTCGCTGAAGGCAGAGACGAAGATACCCTTCGGAGTGTCCTCAGGACAGGCAGTCACAGCATACGGACGCTGCATCAAGTAGCCGAACAGACCACTTGCAAGCAATGTCTCTACGACAGCCTTCCCGTCGGCAGGAACACCCGTTCCGAAGTCAGCATACTGCTGAGAGGCATCGGCTTCCACCTGAATGCTTAAAACTTTGCGACGTTCACCCCTTTCCACCAGCGTAACCTTACCGCTGACAGGTGAGGCGAACTTCACTTCTGGATGCAGTTTGTCAACAAACAATGCATCGCCGGCTTTGACCGTGTCACCTTCTTTCACTACCACTTTCGGTTTCACGCCATAGAACGCATCGGGTACTAGTCCGTACACCTTCGATGGTTTGGCGGCGATGACCTCAGCAGCAGCTTTACCTTTCAGGTTGATGTCCAAGCCTTTGCTTAATTTAATAACATTCGCCATAAAAATTGCTTTAAATAATTTATTATTTAATTAGATGATTCAATCATTCAACCAATTAGAGTGCAAAGTTACGATTTTTTTTTCATATACCATTTACCATTTGCTATTTTTTGCAAAAAAAACCTAAATAAGAATAAATACCACTCTATTCTTGTCACTCTAAGGGGGTTCCGTTCCTTTACAACGTGAGTTGCCCACTTTCTCTTATGTATCTTCCCGAAAATTTCCCCCGTTGACTTTGAGCCATGCTGGCACCATCCTTATGCAGAACGATGGTTTATGATATTATTTTACGCCCTACCCCACATTTTTTCCCATAAATTCATCCTCAGTTCAAAAAAAAATCATACCTTTGCAATGAAAATTGGGTAATTTTGCCTATAAATTAGGTTTTAGAATCCCCCCTCAGCTGTGAAGCTCAGGGGGGGAATTTTTGGTTTCGTGGATTAATTACACTACATTTCCAACATGTCAGCCACATTCAGAAGAACTGCATCAGTGGTGGCACAGATTTCTGCTGCAAGGTCATTAAGGTGGTGAAAACGATCATATTGGCGCTCTCGCTCACGTTTGTAATCTTCCGTTTGTTCCGTAAAAAGACCCTTTCATGGGGGCTTGTTTTTAAAAATCACAAAATCACAAATCACAAAATCAATAAATAAGCCGCAATCGTTGCTGACTGCGGCTTCTTCATTATCGTTTACACGTAAACACCTGCTGACGGTTCGTCACTTCCGACACATAGCTGACGTGTATCCACTTGCGGCGGCCTCCGTCGCGCACCTCCCAGATGAGTTGGTCGAACGAGAGGTTGTCCACCATCCAGAGGTACAGGTCGTATAGCTTGACTCCCTTGGTGTTATCCACCTTGATCTTGAAGTCAGCTGCCTCGCCTTTCATGTGTTGGGAGCTAGTGGCACCCTTCACTGCATCGTTGAGGTCAGGACATCGGTAGCCCGAGGTGATGATGATGGGCACTCCGAAGTGGTCGCGCACAGGCTGTAACACCTTCTCGCATAGGGTGCGTAGCCTGTTTACGGCGAACTGAGGCACATGGTTGTCGATTTTCAGCCGTTTGGCTGTATCGCTTCTCTCGAATTCTTCGAGACTGAAATTCTTCGTCAGTTTCATTTACCATTTATTCATTTATTATTTACCATTTACTATTTACCATTTACAATTAAGCTACTAAGCTATTAACCTACTAAGCTAAATTCAATAACCTATAACCTATAACCAATAACCTTTACAATTAAGCTATTAAGCTAATTCACTTCCACTTTAGTTAGTTTGAACACTCCAAGGTTGACTGTTTTGTCGTCGGCATTCTTTGCGATTTCCTCGTCGAGCATCAAGCTCAGGCAAGCGGCTAACGACATGGTCTTCACGATGGGCGACACGCTCAGTACGCGTGTCTCACCCGTTTCGTACAACTTGGCTGCTGCGACGCAATAGGCGCCGTCGGTCACCAATTCGGCTGCGGAGGGGTAACGTTGCTCTATCTCCTGCTCAGCCATGATTTCTGATAAATGTTTTCTTCCCATATTCTTATAATGTTTTATGATTATTAAATGTACATAATGAGTAACTGAGTAAGTGAGTAACTTTATGTAAGAGCTTGAAGGACCTTCTTATAATGTCCGAATTTTACCCTTTTCACAACTCCATCACTTTGGAATCTCAACAATGCTCTTGAAGCAGTTTGTTGTGAACATTCGAACACCTCTTGAAATTGCTTCGAAGTGAATGTCTCTGGCAATTTGTTGTAGCACTCCTGATAGCGTGTGGTGCGCTTGCGAGGTACGAACATCTTGTTCTGATCTTCGAAGTAGATACGTGCCATCTCTCCGAAGAAGAAGTGCTGACATCTATACTGAATCTCCATCGCGAGTCGGCACAGTCTTCGGTCTTTTTCGTCCATCGTCAGGGTCTTCTTCTTTTGCCATTCGTTCCAATGACGCATCAGAATGAAAGGTATCGCTACACCTATGCCATAATATGGCACACGTTTCAGCAAAATTCGGTCGGCTCTGTCGTTGTTGAATTCGGCTATCTCCAGCTTGTTCGACTGCCATTCGTAGGTCTCGTCGTTCAGGGGTTCGATAGGCAGTTCGCCCTCCACTTTATCCAACCGGTAAGCCCATTCCATGAGTGTTTCTCCAGCTTGCGGATTGCTCTCCTGCTTTCGGCTTGCGATACCCTTATCGGGCAGCGGGATCACCGCCAGTCGTGTAGACAATCCGTTTCCGAAATTACGCTGATTCACCTTCCTGCCCAAGGCATAGGGAGTGCCAGTAAAAACGAAGTTCCAATAGACATTGAACATACCCGTCACACTCTCCGTATTGGCGTACATCTGACCGTCCTCTTCGTTATGGAACGCCTTCAATTCAAGGATTTCACGGTCTTTCCAATCACCACCTTTATTCTGTTTTGTCGCGTTATCCAACTCTGCATCGAACGAGAACATGTGCAGGTTCAACGTCTGCCCCTTTACCGTCTCCACAGCCGCCGTCATGTGGCGGATGAATTCGCCTGTGGCTGTTCGGGCTGGGTGTATTCTAATGGGTACTACAGGGCGTTTCAGGGCGTCACCCTTCTGTGCTTTTGTCGAAGTACTGCGCTCCGTACGGTTGTCCTTATAGTCGTTCACCTGATTGATCAGTTCCTGGTCCCTTTCTTTTATCGGTGCCATCAGGGCTTTGTATATCTTCTCTACGAGATTCTTACCCGCACCTGGGTCACCGATGATGAAGATCGAGTAGTTCAGACGTCGCACGATGGAAGGCTCGTACCAAAAATGGTACCACGTCCTCGTCATCAGCGTGCCGAACATCGCAGCACTCGAGAACAACACGGCAGGAAGCTTCATCGGATGCACATTCGAGAAGAGCTCCTTCATACAGGGGAACGACTTCGCCAGTTCCTGCAACTCTTTCGACCATTCTTCCAACGGAAGCGAAGCATAGACCGACCCCTTCTGTTCTTCTTTGTTCTCCCCCTCGGGGGAGTTGGAGAGGGGCTTGACTATCTCCCTAAACGTCTTTCCTGTCACCTCGGCAATAGCTGTCCGCATTTCGGCCGATGGCTGTTGCCACTCGTACTTCTTCTCCTTTTCAGCCATACGCTCGGCAGCACTATTGACCGTACGCTCCACATTCTCATTGCGTTCTTCGATGATTTCCTGCACCCACTTCTGAGCCTCCACAATGCGCTGCACAGCCTTCTTGTCGCCATCCAGCATGATGAGTAGGTCACTCGCCAGTTTCAGGCTCTCCTTATGACGGTTACTGTCGGTTGCACACGGCAGTTTCTCTGCATAGCGGGCATCGATGATCTGCTGAACGTCATAGCCGTGCCAGAGACTTACCTCCTCTTGAACCTCTTGAACCTTTGAAACCTTCGAAATTTTCAAAGTTCTCCCCATAGAGGGGGAGTTAGAGGGGGTCTGTCCCTTCAAGAGCCTTCCGTCCACATCCAGTCCGCGATTCAGGTAAGCCTCGCGGCGTTCGTTCAGTTCTTCCTCGCTCAGCGGCTCCAGCCAATGCTCCGAACGATATACCTCTTCATCTTTACCTGTCAGGTAGATGAACCTCTCAGGAGTGATGCAGCTCTCATCGTATGGCACCTCCAACTCCTTGCAGAATGCTCGTTGCGCCTCCTCTATCGTCATCCCTTTCGGAATGCGAATGTAGATATGTACCTTCCGTCGGGCGGAATATTCGATACGAAGTACCATATCCTTCCAGTCGCTGTACTCGTCCTCGTTCAGCTCCAATGCCCGTTTGATGGCCTTATCCACCAACGCGAAGTCATCCACATCCACACAGGTCATGTAGGTGAATGCCTCAGGAATGATGTCAGCCTGTGCACGGTGATTGTTCCTGAACTCAGTGTAGTGAGGGCAGATATAGGGCAACTCATCCTTTTTCTTCACGTCACCTGCCCTGATTTCTGCCACCATCTGCTTCAGCCATGGTTCGGAGAGCAGCTTGTCCAACTGCTCCGAAGTCCAACTCTCAGCATATCCACGGTTCTTACGTTTGCCCGTGTGCATAGAATTAACTGCTATTCTCTTCATTTCCTTTACTTAGATTTCTTGGTTAAACAATTTATGGGAATGGCACGAAGTCCAGTTCGCGGTCGATGAGTGCGTTCTTGGCAGCGTTCGTCTCGCGCTCCAGCACACTGATCACTCTTGCTGTGCCCAATGCCTTCTTCACTGAGCTGAAGAACTTCACTCGCTCCTTCGATTCCTTCACCCATCCGTGCTCCAGCACTTTGATCAAGGTGTCGTGCTTACGTGGTGGGGTTTGTCTGATGTAGTGTTTAAACACCAACTTACCTGTCTTTTCGTCGCGACGGATGGCACCTTCCACCCGTTTGCCTGTTTCGAGGCTTGCGATAGCCTCTGCTGAGAATTCAACAAATTTCTTCATAATGTTGAGTTGTTTTGTGAGGAGAAGTTTTGGAATTGCCGGCCAGCTTATTCACGTGTAGTTCCTCACTTCAACTCGGGTTAATTTAATAATGTTCACGCGAGGACTATTCCTTCACGTGGCTAGGGTCTTTCAACCTTTCGCGGTGCAAAGGTACATAAGCTGATAATCCATGCAAATCTGAGCGAATAATCTCAGATTATTTTTAGGAGCAAAACATAACTTACTGGTATACAGCACAATACGAAAAGTGCCCGATTCTCATAATTCGAGAATCGGACACCCTTATATGATGTTCAGATTACGTCAGATTACTTCTCCGGCTTTTCCCAATAAATTTTGTCCGAGAAATACAAAGCGATATTATCATTTTCATTGGCAAAACTCATTTGATAATCCTGCTTGATGGCCCTGCTTTTGGGGAAACGCTGTGACACCACCACATGACAACTCAGTGTCACTGCATCTTCAAACTGGATGTCAACCTTCTGTATTTTGTCCTTAAACACATGAATGGTTTCCTTTAGTTGGCTGGTTGCCTTATCAAATGTCTTGCGTACTTGTTCAGGACTATTACCGTATGCATTCGTCTTAAACTCAATGAAATGGAACTGTTTATCATCAAACAAGGCGCAATCACATATTCCACCCTTGTGTTCCATAATCAGCTTGTGGTCTATCGAGAGTAAAACTATCTGCCTGTTGTTTTCATTTATCACCATCAAGGCTTTCTGCTCATCATCTGGATTGTCGGTGAATCTGGAAAACTTCTCGTCATCATCGTCAATCACCATCAGCTCACTATCCATCCTCACCGTCCAACACTCATTGAACGGCTTGTAAGTATCTGTAGCAAAAGCCTCGTCCAGTTTGATTCTGTCGATAGCCCGTTGATTTACTGCCATAGCCTGCTACTTTTTCTTGTTAACCTGACGATAGAGATCATAGAGGCGGTCAAAGTTATCGCCAATCACCTCTGATACAGAATCCAACTCATTTACCGACACCAATCCCGTCTTCTCCGAAATCAGACTCTTGCAATACACCTCGCCATGAGGGTCAAGCGCAAATACTGACACATCATCGGGATTTACGGTATAGCCTGGTACGATAATTTTCTCAGCTTCTTCACGAACCTCTTCAATGTGGTGAAGTTTATATGCCAGCATCAGCACATTCAGACTCGATAGCAAATAGGGGCTATGAGTGGTGATAATAAATTGTCTGCGCCGACTCGGATGCCAAAGTTTTGATGTTATAAAGCCCAGCATCTCAAACTGATTCTGTGGGAACAGGTTCTGCTCCGGTTCTTCTATAACAAACGAATTGAAACTATCTGTCTTCAATGCATAGTCTATCACCATCAACATAGGTATAGCGGACTGTAAGCCCGATGAACAAGCACTCAACGGCAGGTCCTTATCCTTGCCAACCAGTTCTATTCGTTCCTTACCGTTCTTCTTTACAAATTTGACGTTAAAGAATGGTATATTATAGCTTGGATATTCCTTCTTAGCCCTTTCAAACATACTCATGTATTCCATCAACGGTTTGGGTAGAGGCACCTGCGCCGTTAGCATCGAAGCCAACGATTCCGACAGGTTCCCAACTAGATTACGTTCCGCCAAAATATAGAGTACCGCGCGGGCATAAGGCTCTAACTCTTTCGCCTGTGTTTCATCAACAGCAGCATCCTGTCCACTTCCATTGCGTTTATTCAGATATAGGAAGTATTTCTTGATTTCATCGGCTTTTATATAGTCAGACACTATGCTGAATGCCCCGTTTTCATATTTGATGGAGAATCCAGTCATTGTATAGCTTATGAAGGTATCATCCATGAAATACTCGTTAATACCAAAGTCATAGAAAGGTTTCTTGACATCCTCCGCATCTGCATTCTCTAACATCAGCAACCACCAATTGTAGTCTCTACATATCGTCAACAGTTTCGACAAAGTACTCTTACCGCTGCCTTGATCACCAATAAACAACGTCAGTCTACGAAACTCAATATCCAAATTCGTTATCGGACCAAAATTTCGGACTATAAGTCTTTCACTATACATTCCTGCCATATCTGTATTTCTTTTATTTTGGTGCAAAATTACTAATTTCTTTTTTATTATGTACCATCAGTTGTCCTTTTTTACGCTTTTTTATCCAACTTCGGGACATAAGCGTCTAATAATGGTATGATACTTTCAAAATCGGCAGTCATCAAGCCTTTACTAGGCCGCCCCTTATCTATATTGGTATATCCTATGTCATCACCAAAGAAATCTTTGTTCAGAGCTGGCGCACCTTTCAGCCTAAGCAGTTTCTTATCGTCCAGATAGCCCACCATGTTCTGCCATACTATCTTCACACGATTGCCTCGTCCGTTTTCCAGTAGGTTCCACAAGGTTTCCGACATCTTCGCTTCCTTTCCTGCCAGTGGTGTTTCTCCCTGTCCCAGTACCGTTCGCAGCATCTGTTTCACGCTGTCGGCTAATTCATTATACTTCCAGTCACCGTTATCTGTCAAATCCAGCAGATGGTCAAGGATGGCCTTTCGATTATCTGACAATGTAGAACTGCAGTATTGAGGTTTAGAAGTTGGTTCTCCACATGTTTTATGTGCTAACTCACAGTCTGTTTTTTTCACCTCCTCCACCACTTCTGCATCCTCAGCACTGTCTTTGAAGAAAGCAGAAACCAACTTTCCTATATCACCACCATTCACAGTATCAATATGCAGTTCCTTATGGTGATCGTAATGGTTGGCACCATTTTCATAATAACTGTTACCCATTGCTTAGCATTTTTAATCGTGCAACTTTCTCTATTTCTTCTCCCAAAAGCAGCTGACTGCGCTTATCATCATGAGTAGAACCTGACGCATAATACTCGCTGATAGTTGGACGCTCTGCCACCATCATCATCGCTTCAGTCAATTCCTTCTGCTGTTCGATAGGCCCAAACAGCCGCTCACGATACTTCTTGAATAACTCTGGATAATGTTCTCGCCACGCTTTCTGCATACAGATAATAGGATTTGCATTGAGGTCTTTCAACATATCCCACGCCGTGCCAGTGGGGTACTGTTCCAACTCTGCATCGATATCTTCGATGGGAATAGACGAAAGCACCATCCTCTCTATGATTTCCTTGGACTTCTCCAGCTCTTTGCGAGTACGGCTTGTTTGGTCTTTCAACTGCTGGATGAGTTCATCCTTCTGATGGCTCTCGTTCTCAATCTCCTTATAACTCTTAGGCCGATTCTCACGCAGCTGACGCTGAAAATCCTCAGGGAAGATGGCATCACACAACTCGTAAAGCAAATCTGACGGCTCGTATCTGGTTACCTCCTCCTGCATCTGAAGACAGATTTTATCCATTTTCCGCTGATGCTTCTTGTCAAGGTGCAGCTCGTCCACGCAGTCCATTAGTCCACTATAGAAGATATGCATGTGGGGCTTGAATGACTGGCTAGAGGTCATGACTGTCTCGGCCACTTTATGAAATTCCGTCCACTTCACACCAATAATATGCCTGGTCATCACCGAATAGTAATGCTTCATGAATTTCCATTGCAGCCTCAGCAGTTCCAGGTTTTCTATCTTCTTCTCTTTTGGCCAGTCCTGCTGCATAATCATCGTAAAAGCATGTAAAGCGCAAAGCACCTCATCAGTCTTATAGTCGCTGTAAACCTCTGCCTTAAACAACATCTCCTTCAGTTCTTCCGACAGGGCGTGCCAATCCTGCTGGCAATCCGTCTGCAGCAAGGCTTTCAGCACATAGAAATATTGTTTCTTTATACGCTCATCTTCAGGAATACGCTTCAGATTGTCACCCCAGCCCTCTGCAGAGACAATCAAGTCCTGCTCTGATGCCCATCGTCCAAATTGGTCATCGTCATCGATAGCATGCTTCATCTGCAAACGAATAAATTCCATATTCGGTTTACATAATTGGTGGTCGCCATTCAGATACATCCTGTAGTAAGGCACCATCATAGCATGAAGCATACTCTTGTAAACAGAGTCCTTGGGAGGATAGCCCCCTTGCATGTAATACTTCTCATACAAGTTCACTTCCGGCTCTCCGTTATCACCATTCATCAGCCGTTCCAAGTGGCTGATAACGGTATCCTGAATGTATTCCTGATATCTATCTATGCTGTTCATACTTTATTTCAGATACCTATCTAGTATCTCCTGTTTCTTAACAATACATTCCCGCATTTTGCTCTTTAGTTCTGCAATCTCATTCTCCATGCTTACTAGTTGTTGAGCAACTTCATTTTGTGTGTCAATATCTGGCAACATGATAGAGAGAGCCTTGACACGTTCTGTTGATGCACGGTTAGAACGTGAGAATCGTTCTATCTCTCCTGCTTTCAGAAGAGGATAGACAAAATACCTTGGATTAACAACGGTTTCATCCAGCACTCTGATTACGCCACAATGGTCAGTTGGATTGAACGGTTTTTCTGCCTTTTGGTAATTAACCATCCAGTCTCCATCAATACCCCAAAGTACAGACGGCTTCGAGAAGTCATCGAGAACAGAGTGACTGGTTTTGCCAAACGGTTCAAATACATTGGCACTAAATACGTCATACACTCCGTCTTTCACAATTTCAGATTTTAAGACGCGACGGCCAATAGATATATCAAACAAATTGTTGTCGTTTAATCTAACTTGATTATTGGCATGTGCTTGTGCCGCACTCATTAAACGCTTTATATTCTCCTTAATCTTACCTATGGATCCAAATGATTCATGATATTCATTATTGATAGCAAGACATTCATTTACAAGGTTTTGTTGTACTCCACTTTCTATAGCAGGAACAGGTATTTTGAAAGATGCAAATTGTTGTGCATTTATATTAGGCTGAGCACTACCTCCCCTTGTATTTATTACCCAGTTTTTATAGGTGATTGACGATAACATTTCATATACATACAATGGCATTACCTTTTCTGGATTAAACTTAAATCTTATTAAGTACCCAGCATATAGTGCTTTACCATACTCTTGTTTGTAATAGAACACTTTTCCTGCAGTGGCTCCAGAACGGGCAAATAAAATATCTCCTTCTTTTAATATATAACGTTCTTCCACTCTTTCCGCTGTTTTCCAGTCATTGTTTAGTCGCCCATCATCTGTTATATCTGTTATTCGTACATATCTGTAATCTGTGTCTGGATTACCATTAACAGCACTTTCATTTGCTCCATATTGCGGTTCTTCGCTGACAAGACTACCTAACTTATAAAGAGGATACTTGCTCTGAAAATCTTCAATTATTGACACATTTGTTTTTATTGCCAGATTAAATGATGTTCGAGTAAAATCTATCATATTCACTAACGGAGTCATCGATACGATTTCGTTTAAATCGTCCGGAATGACAAAACAATCGTTAGTAAAATTCTTCCTTATAATAGAGTTTATTTTTGCGCTATCTCCCAAATTCTGCGGATTGAACAAAGGAGTCTGAATACCCTTTATTCCATCAATTTGCTGCAAGGTGTCATCATCTTCGCCATTGCCTTCGTCGTCTGAAGAACTTTGCGTTGCAACGTTTAGGTACTTGATGCCCTCGTTGCCCTTGCTGTCGCTCCATTCATAGCCAAGGAAACGTTTGATATTTGTGGTTCCTGAAGGCGACTTGACGATAACCACAGGATTGGGCGTTGTCTTAGCTAAGATGAAATAGTACACCTTTTCTTTCTCAATGGCAATGACAAATTGCAAGAATGCTTTAGCCTCTTGCTTTCTCTTTTCATCTTCAGATAGTCTTCTGTATGTTTGGGTGTTTTGACGGCTTATGAATCTTGTTCTGATTTCCTTTGCCTGGTCACAAACGCCTTTCATAGCGTTGCGCTGATTGCCAAAGAAAGCAATCTTGTAGGCTTGGATGGTATCATGTTCCATGAAACTCTCCGTCATATTGCCAGAAAGGAAAGCAAGATAATCTTCCCAATTGTAATCGCAGTGGTCACAATATGCCTGTAACAAATCAGTGTCGTCAAAAATTTCATTAGAATCGCACTTTTCATAATTGCAGAACCAGCAATCAACCCTATTCTGATAGTGCTCAGCATCTGGTGTGTTGGTTTCCTTGCGCCGTAAGAACATCGTAACGGTATTAGTTCCTGTCTTGCCAAATGTTCCACTACCGAACTCGACCAATCCTACGATGTCGAACTTTTGAAGAATGATTTCACGAGCTCTAACATAGATACCTCCTTTGTTTAGAACAGAGACAGGAAGAATAATTCCGGCAACACCCCCAGCTTTTAACAACTGGGAAGCTCGCTCGATAAAGAATAGCTCGATGGCATTGTTCTTTGCTATATTAAGACCCTCATTGAAAAGTGAATAATGCTTTCGTTGGCTCTCTGTCAACGTTTCCAAGAAGCCCTTGACAGAATAAGGTGGATTGGCTATCAGAACGTCGTATGAGCCTTCCCTGACATCTTCAGTTGGAACTAACGCATCAGAGTAAATAATCTTAGTCTCATCGTGGCCATACATAAAGGCAGAAACCTTCGATACCTTTGACAGGCGATACTCCTTCTCTATACCTGTGATGCGTGCATAATACTCATTCAAAGGTATTGAGGGACGATACTTCTCCACGTAATCTTTTATCTGTACAGCGTACTCTGTCAGGAAATGTCCTGCACCACAAGCATAGTCAATAGCTGAAGGTATTTCTTCGCTGTTCTTGATGATTTGTTCCAACGGCAATGAAGAGACAAGGAATCGCACTATTGGCATAGGAGTAAAAAACTGACCTTCGCTCTGCTTTACCCCTTTGTTCAAGAAACCTTCAAACAAATCACCAAGCAGCTGATTTTGATCAGAATCTTTCAGTTTTATGTCTTGCAGCATTTTAACCACCTTTAGCAAGATGGCAGCATTTTGCTCGAACAATTTCTTGTTGTGGACGCTGATGAAAGAAAAGTCGTTATCTGAGAAGAACTTCAAGGCACGAAAATAGCTTTTGATGGTCTTCTTTGTTGCATCTGGATCATTCTTGAATCGACGGAAAGCTTTTTCAATCTCGCCATCCTCAATGTAAGTAACTTCTTCATTCAAGAAACGTTTCATGCCGTCGCGATACAGACGTTGCAAACGGTCCTGCAGACAATAGTCGTCATCATAGGCAGAACCTTTCCAATAGAAATTCAAATCATCAGGATTGCTTGTTTCATCCACAACCTTTGCAAGGAAAAGATTCACCAATTTGTCGAAGGCATTCTCATATCCTCCAACGTTGTGCTGGCGCAAAATCAAGGCAAACTCATTATACTTTTTCTGAATGGTATCGTTGTCAACAGACTTTAGGTCATTTGTTGTGTACTTGTTCTTACCTATTCTGTAGGGTTCGATTTCATCCTCGAAAAGTCCTCGCGTTGCATAATCATCATGGTAGGTTTCATGCCATACGTTGTAAAGTTGCTTGTTGTTGGTGGCATCCTTGTAACTTTTGGCAGACTCTTCATTTGCCAGTTTTTCTTCGTTATCTTGGACGTTTATTAGATGATAGTCTTGCTCTAACTTTCCTTCAATGATATCGGCGGTATAAAGGCAGAGGAACTTGGTAGCTCGCTCCTGTTGGAAGTAGCTGAAGAGCTGTGCACCATCTTCTTTGGTATCGGCCCATGCGCCATCAAACTCACGTCCCCAAGTCTTACATTCAATAATCAGCAAAGACTCCTTATCATCGTCCGTACCATCAAAACCGCCATTCCTAAATGTTCTGACCCAGACATCCGCATAGCCTCCCTTGACGCTATGACCTAATTTCCATGCTGGTTCCAACTCTATATGGAAAGGACTGTATCCCTTCCACAACAGACGGTCGACACAATGCAACACGACAAGGTTCTCTGGTTCCAATAGATTACAAGTAGTTTCGCGACCTATGGATATACCACATTCCCTGTAGTAGATATGTCCGTCACCACTAATATCAACCTTTAGCGGCTCGTTTACATTCTCATATCTTTTGGAATAAACATTACCGTCTTGCTCAAATTCGAGCAACGTTAGAAGTTCTTGTATATTATCTTTTGTCATTCCTTATTTCTATATCTAGTTTATTCTTTTTCTTTTCCTAATGTGCGTCATCAAAATGCTGCTCGATGTATTGCCTTAGAGACTTGAATTCCTCTTTAGACAACTTGGTAGTTGACGGACGTTTACCCATCAGCCCCTTGCTCATCATTGCGTCATGTTTTAATGCAGGGCTATGAGTCTCTGCGATAGGGCGCACAAGGAAGTATGTCTTGCTGCTACCGTCACTGTTACTGCTGCCAGATGCAGCAAACTCATCTTCTACATCCATTTCTGGTGAATACGGCAGTTGGCTCGCCACGACTTCTACCTTGAAACGAACAGCACTTTCAGGACGAGCAGCATATAGATAGGCGATGTCGCCTTTCTGTACATTCTGTACTCCTGCTTTATGAGTCCAATAAATTTGACCATATTTCTTAAAGCAATCTTCAACTTTAAAGAACTTAGAATCATAGCAAATTAGCCACACATTCCCCTTGACATTTGGCACTTGTGTAGTAGCGGGAATAACAGTAGTGGACAATGACGGCTTTTCTTCGACTTCAATGCTATCAACAATAGTGAACTTTAAACGCGAGCGCAAACTACCAGCCATTGATTCTGGTAATATAAAACGCTCCATGATACAATCATAAAGCTGTTGTTGGCCTCCTTGGTGTTTGCAATGACGTAGGAAGGTATTCAAATAGATATTATCCAAACAGAATTGCTCCAACTTCTCCCTGTCATAGCTCTTGAAGTTCAGCAACTCTATCAGATTCTCACCTGCCTCATTATCAATAGTCCAATCAATGTTAGTGACAGATGCAGCAGAACGTTTACCTTCTTTCTCCAACAAATAAAATACTTCCAACTTCTCGCCAAAATAAAGTCCAAAACGACAATCCGTTAGCTTCATGTAGGCCTCAATCTGCTCGATATCCACCTTGCGCTGCTTGTGGTCAGGCTTCTTCAACTCCAAGATAATCTCCTTGGCGTTCTTATCGTTGTTCAGATAAAATATGAAATCTGGAATCCACTTCCTACTGTACAAGCCATATTGCTCTTCTAGATTGCGGTCATAGCGAGACCACCCCAGTGCTTGCAGGAAACCCTTCACTATTTCTTTCTCGAAGGTCATCTCCTTTATACCTTTGTTCTTGCTGATATCTTCGCAAAATGTATTCCAAATCCGTTTCATATATGCACAATTTATCTAATATCTTGCAAAGATACAAAATAAAAGCGAGATAATTTGCATTTTATGCAAAAAACACCGTATTTATACACGAGACTAACACATTTTTCACAAAATGACAAGAAAAGTGTGTGAATAGTACGTTAGTTTCCATCTGAATAGTTAATACATTTCTCCCTTTCCACAAAACAAAAATCAAAGATTTTACATCCGTCTTACAAATTCAAACTTACTCAGTTACTCACTTACTCATTATGTACATTTACATTTCCGCAAAATGATATGTTGGGGAAATGATGAACGAAAGAAATGATAAGAATAATTTTAATATATATAATATATACTAGTATATATTATATATATTAATTTTCTTTCTTCAAGTTTTCAAAAATAGAATGTACATAATGAGTAACTGAGTAAGTGAGTAACTTCACCACCATTGCTCTGTGTCTTTTCCTGAATAAGGTTGACTTCCTGTACTGGAAAACGTTGACGCAATTCCTGAAAAGGTTGACTTCCCAATATCATTGCTCTCTCCACTTTACAAAAACAGCCGATTCAGAAGACGTAACTTCGCGCCCCGAGAGATTACGGCTCGCCACGCACGAAATTACGGCACACTGCCCATGAAATTACGTTTCGCCAAATGCCCCGTTTCCCCGTTTTTTTTCCGAAAATTTTTTTTGAAAATTTGGTCAATTCAAAAAAAAATCGTAACTTTGTACCCGCAAAGCTGAAGGAACAAAGCGCGCATGTCCGAATGCAGAGCAACAACAGAATTGTTTAACTCTTAAATCAAATTAACTATGGCAAAAATCATCTATGACATCTATCGCAACGTCAAGTCCGGATCAATATCCGAAGGACGTTACTTCGGCCGAGTACTTCAGACCGAAACCCTCAACACCGCCAAGCTGGCACGTCACATCGCCGAACACGGCTCACCCTACACGCAGGACGTAGTAGAAGGAGTGCTCCGCAAGGCAGAAAGCTGTATCCTCGAGCTGATCCTCGACTCGAAGAAAATCAAGATCGACGGACTGGGCACCTTCTACATCACGGGCGAGAACCAGAAGCACGGCACCATCAGCATCGCCAAGTTCAACCCCAAGACCTCGTTCAAGGGCCTCCACATCCGCTTCCTGCCCGACCAGGCAACCGAAGCCAACCTCAGCAGCCGCAGCGTCCTCAACCAGGCATCCTTCATCTGGGCAGAAGACCTCAAGCGCGAGAAAGCAGAGGAACGTCCGGAGGGTAGCACTAACGAAAACAGCCTCACCCCCGACCCCTCTCCTCAAGGCGAGGGGAGTGAGAATAGTGGCAGCGGAAATAGCGGCAACAGCGGTAGCCAGACCCCAACCGTTCCGACCCTGACCATCAGCAAGACGGGTAGCGGCACGTCAGCAGTCACCGTAGGCGGCAACGCAGTCAACAGCGGCAGCCAGATCGCAGCAGGCACCGAGGTAGCCCTCAGCGTCACCCCAGCCGAAGGGCAGACCCCAACCGCCACCCTCAACGGCAGCTCAGTCACCCTGACTGAAAGCGACGGCACCTACACCGGTACCTTCCAGATGCCAGACGGCAACGCAACCCTCGTCATCAACAGCGGTAGCACCGGAGGCGGTGGAGCTGACCAGAACTAAGACCCACCCCCTGTGCCCCTCCCTGCGAGGGAGGGGAGTGGGATGAGGGGCTGAACTTTATACTCTGAAACTGACTTTAAACTTTCAACTATCAACTTTAAACTTTATCATGTATGGACGAAAACAAGAAGAAAGCGATAATCGAAATCGTGCGTTTCATTATCACGGTGTTGGGAGCCATCTTCGGCACCTCTGCACTTCAGTCCTGTGGGCTGTGCTAGGAATGTTCGGAATAGAAATAGATCTCTAAAAATTGAGTCGGGCTATACAGCTCGACTCTTTTTGTGAATTGTGATTTTGTGATTTTTGTGATTTGTGATTTTTGTGATTTGTGATTTTTGTGATTTGTGATTTTTGAAAACAACCCCCCATGAAAGGGCCTTTTTCGCCCCCTCCCTTTCATGGGCTTTACACCCCCTCGCATTTTCATTTTTTTCAAAAAAGATGCGAAGCACACTGGCTCCGCACCCTTATAAAATTCCCAAACCGCCAAACACTAATCAATCCCCCAAAACCGCTACACGCTAATCAAATGCATTGAAACGATAGCTAAACGCTAATCAAACGCATTGAATCGATAGCGGAACGAGAGGACAAACATGGAGGTATCGCCATAGGTACGACTTTCGTTCCATGTGGTGCCGTCCATCGTGGCGTTGAATCCGTTATATGAATTGAGGATGTCACGCCAGTGTATCCCTACAGTTGCCAGACGTTTTTTCAAGAAATGGTACTCTGCTCTTAATCCCAACAGGCATTCTGTCTTGTTGGCAGCTGCCATCTCGTAACCAAACGGTTTGCTGAAGGTGCAGTCCACATTCAATTCCAATCCGAACGGTGCTTCGTAGGTGATGTCGGCTCCTGCATTGATGGACTGTCCCTTTGTGGCTTTGGTGAGGTAGTCGCTCTTGCTGTGGTTCATTGTATACCCTACGTTTCCTTGCATCATCCAGTATTTATTGCCGTAGCTTCCGGATATGCTTGCATCGAAGTTATGGTGCTTGGTTGCACTCTTCCTTGCTTCACTGTCAGTCAGGTTCTGCACATACGACACTCCATGATTGAACGAGTGCGTAGCATTGAGGCTGAGGGTGAAGTCGTGGATAGGTATGGTGAAGTACACATACTCGCGCATGTTCCAGTTGCCATTGATATTGGCAGGGGATGTACGACGCGCTCCGGTCGATTTGTCGAGCAGGGTGAGCGTGGTAATCTGATTGTCGGTGAATCCGTAGGAGAGATTCAGGCGCATGAGCGACTTGAGCTGGTACTCAAACTGGAAATTGTGGTTGAACGCATTCTTCAGGTTAGGGTTACCGACACTGATATTCATCGGGTCGTGATAGTCCGTCACGTTCGACAACTGCTCCACACCTGGCAAAGCATTATTTCCTGAATAGCTCAGGGTGTATTTGTCTTTCTTCACATTGAGCGTATAGCGGGTGTTGAATGAGAGTTGAACTCCATTGCTTTCGATATGCTCGTTCCGGCCATACTGGTCGTTGTCGATGGTCATCTTACGTGGTGAAGCCTGAATCGAGGCATTCAGACGCGACTTCTTGTCGCTATAGAAATAGGACAACTGAAACTGATGCACAAAATTGCGGTTACGCTTATCATAGTGAAGGCTGTCGACCTGTGCGAATGATCCGTCAGCCAGGATGTCCTCATAGTTCTGTGTGCTTGTATTGCTGCTGAAATCGACTCCGTAACCGAAACTGAGGAACGAGTTCACACGATTTTCGTCATCATCATCCATACCTCTCATGTATCCTCCACCAATCCTGTGGCTATAGCGCAGCATGACGCTGTGCTGGTTGTTACGATCGGGCGAAGAAATACGATGGTTCACGTCGCGAATGCTGTCAAGTTGGACGAACCGGCTGTACGACTTGTTGTACGAGGTGTTCTTACTATCCGAATGGCTATACGAGTAAGTGAGGCTCAACTCGTTTTTATGGTCTTCATCGAAAGTATAGTTCAAGTTGAAGTTTCCGTTCAGTGATTTGTTGTCACCATCGGACGAATTGATCTGACGGGTGGTGCTCACCAGTCCTTCTCCCTCGTTCGAGATGGTGTCGTTCGATTCGCTGTAGTTCTTCGTTTCCGACTTGTTCATGTCGAAATTCGCATTGAAGTAAAGCTTTTCGGAAATACGGGCAAACGAACCGAATCCCCCACTCCAATTCTTGCTTTTGTTGCTGCTGAACGACTCGTTCATGGAGTTCTGGGTATAGTCGGGCATGAACATCTTGGTGTAGTTGTCGTTCTTCGTCTCGTTGCGGTTGTAGTTATGGTTCAAGTTCCCGTTTATCGAAGCCTTGTCGTTGAAGTTATACTCCGCCATCAAGTTTCCGTATGTTCTCACTGTCTCCAACTGATAAGTGCCTTCATCGGGAATATCCTGCGTATTGAAGCTACCATTCAGCTGCAACCCCTTCTGCTTCCACATATTGATATAGCCGCCAACGCCGTAGTGGTTGAACTTCTCGGTGGTCGATGCGTTCAGTTCCGCGAATATGGTACCCGTCATCGGTTCCTTGGTCTCCATGTCCATCACGAGGTGCTTCTCGCTCTTCACGTCGAGTGTATCCTTGAGTTCCTCATAGATGCTCAGACTCTTCAGCTTCTCATGCGGCATGTTGTTGAGCGCAATGCTCATATCGTGCTTGAAGAACGAGTCGCCATTGAGCTTGATTTCCTCGATGTCCTTACCCATATAGGTCATCTTGCCACCCTCGTACTTCAATCCGGGCAGACGACGAACGAGGTCGAGCAGCACACTTCCGGACGGCATCTCGTAGGCATCGGCATTGAAGATGACGGTATCGCCTCGCTGGTACATCTTCTTCAACTCAGCGACGACGACTGCCTCGTCGAGCGTCATCGGCTTGCTCTCCATCACCAATGAATCGATCTTAACCACGTAGGCATCCACTCCGTTCTCCTTCGTCTTCTCGGGCGAATAGATGTGCTCGTAGGTGTCCATACCCACATAGGAGATCGTCACCTTCACACGCGTGTCCTTCAAGCGTTCACGCAGAGGCAACCACACATCGAAGCGTCCGTCTTTCCATACGGACTGACCATCCATCTGAGTGGTGTCGCCCATACAGGTCACCTTCACATTCGCACCTTGCAATGCGTATGGTTTCGGCTCGAACTCGTCTTTTCCAAACACCTTTCCCGACACGTGATATATCTGCTTGTAAGCAGTACGCATATACGCATTCAACTCAGGCGAATCCCACTGAGCATAGAGGCTCACACACATTGCAAAGCCTGCTACAAGACTCAAAACTCGTTTCATATTAATCGTTTTCATCTAATTGGAATATTTCTTCTAATGGTTTACTGAACACTCGGGCCAGCTTCAGCGACAAGGTCGTCGAAGGTACATAGTTGCCCTTCTCGATCGCATTGATGGTCTGACGGCTCACCCCTACCTGCTCCGCCAGCTGTTGTTGCGTGAGGTCGCAAATGGCACGCTCCACTTTTAGCCTATTCTTCATTGTTCTTACGGAATTGATAGAGTGAAATGTTGTACTTGATGATAAAAAACAGGAAGGTGGAGAACGGATAGACCGCCATACAGGTGAGATAGGAGCCTCCATATATAAATAAGGTGGTGAGCAACACCAACACCATATTCACCATCAGCGCCCATACAAGCGACTGCATCCTGATCTGCGCGATACACTCGTCTTCCTCCTTCTCCTTCGAGAACGCTACAAACACACAGCCCACACACATCAGTGTCATCACAATCTCAAACCATCCACCCTGAGTGATGCGTGGATAGAACTTGAATATGGTCCACTCTTCGTCCATCGGAGGTGTGAGACTGATCATCGGATACTGTAGGCCGAATGCCAACTGGTCAAACGACAGACAGAGAACGAAGAAAACCAAGGCTACGACGAGAAGTGCGTAACCAATCTTTCTGAACACCGGGGAAAACAAATAATTCTTTACCATAATGCGCTTGTTTTTGAATTGCGCTGCAAAGGTAAAGCAAATTTTTTAATATGTCAAGCATACTTGACAAAAAGTTACGTAAACTTAACCATATTTAACAGTCAAATACTGAATACTACTCAATTTGAGCACTATTGTTTGTTTTTCTGCTTGTATTGCTTCTTTTTCAGGAAGTCGAAGCCGACGATATATTTCACGGTTCCGTAGGCATTCGTGAGACTAAACTTACGTTCGCGATAGGCGTATGTATGGAGGTCGACAACAAAGCCGGTGAAATACTTGGTGTTGTTCCAGAACAGACTGGTGCGGAAAAACACATCGGTGCTGATACGACGTAATACAGCCTTATCCTCATTGTATTCAGTAATATCAGACTGACGGTAACCGATAGAGGGAAGCACAGAGACGGCAAGGATGCAATTGCGACGGAAAGCCCAGTTGTACCCGTAACCTATGCTGATGGCATAGTCCTTATAGCTCACTTTGTTGAACAACAATGTGGTATCGATGTTCTGTGCTATATAGGTCGGAAGCTCGTTCTTGTTGAAATTCACTGTCACATGATTATACGAGAAGCCCAGTTTCCACGAACCCTGACTCTTGCGCTGTACAGCATTCTCTCCGAATGCAGCAGGCCATGAATAACGCCGATGATTGAAGATGTACTGTGCATCAATTCCAAAACACTTAGAATTGAGACCTGTAAACGTACGATCCTTCCCTTCGAGGTCAATATCGCTGATGCTGGTGAATTTTGCTGATTTTCCCGACTTAAATGTATAAACTTCAGCTATGATGCGAGCCGTATTGAGCACAAACACATTACGGTGACCTGTTCCGTTGGTCTCCCCTTTCGGCTTTCCTATATCACCCAGATTGATAGAGTGGCCATATCCTAAGATACTCCAATAGACATACCCTCCAAGAACAAGCGGATTGCCCGATTCCAAAGACATAGACTTGTCCACACCGCTCTTTGATGACGACATACGATAGAAGTCGTGCCAATACGACAACTCTGCCTGCGCTGTGAACTCATACTTCTGCGGAGTGACATAGTTGGTATCGCAACCCATGAAGAAATTGGTCACGGCATCTGCAGTCTTGAACACCGTGTTCAGCACCCGCTTGCCAAATGGTAATGAATCTAAACGCACAGAATCCTCCTGTTCTATTGCCGATATGGCAACAGGAAGCATCATCAGCAGTATGTAACACCCTATTTTTTTCAAATTTTCAATTTTCTATTATAGTTTATAGTTTAATGTTTATAGTTTAAAGTCAGTTTTCAAGTTTATAGTAGTCAGTATATTTACTAGTTCAACTTTATAAATTATAGATTTAATTCTGTTGAATCAGTTGAAGGTTTATAAGTTTTTTGCAGTCCAGATAGCAGTCGGGCTTCCTCTTTAACTAACTCGTCCATACTTAAACGATCTTCTGTCGTGATATATCCAAGCTCTTCTGCTATTTCAAATTGTGAAGAGACCTCCATCAGCGAACCAAATGCCATCTCAATGAAATGAGCTTTGTCTTTTACTGAATAGCGATTGACACCTTCTGCAATGTTTGAAGTGATTGAAACGGAAGCTCGTCTGAGCTGATCACACATCGCATAACGTTCCTCAGAAGGAAACTTCTTCAAAGCTTTATAGGTATTCTTGACAATCTCCTTTGCCTTTTGATATGCAATCAATTTCCGGTATCCAAACACTTCCATACTTTTATTCTTTAAACTTATTAAACTGACTATCAACTTTCAACTATCAACTATACACTTTATTAAATTTTCTCCAATATCTTGTCCATCACCCAGTTGGTAGGCGTAGCACTAACAGAATCACACTCACATCGGCTTCCACCTCGCAAATCGTCAACAATCGCTTGAATGAGCGGAGTCTGCACATACTGCGGATTTGCTATCGAAAACTCCTCACGTCCACGCTCTGTATGCAGGGCAATCGGTGTATAGTCGAATACGGAGAAGCAGATCATGCCTTTATCGCCCACAATCTCTATGCGATCAGTACGGGCAGAGTCATGCGCCACAAAACACCATGAGCCACTTCCTGTAATGCCGTTCGCAAAACGGAAACAGGCATTGAACGTATCCTGCACACGATACAATCCAGCCATGTTGGTCGCATAGCCTTCTGCTTCAATAATCACGCCAAACATATGCTGCAGCATGTCAAGCTGATGGCTTGCTAAATCATAAAAATACCCCCCTGCCCCAGCAATGTCGGGCTGCAGACGCCACGGAAGATTCGTCTTGTTGTAATCGAGTTCACGAGGAGGTACGGCAAAGCGGATCTGCACGGACAGCACCTTACCAATAGTACCGTCAGCCAAAATCTGCTTCACTTTCTCAAAATACGGCAGATAACGACGATAATAAGCCACATAGCAGCGCACACCCGTCTGCTGCGACACATTGTTGACACGCAGACACTCCTCATAGCTCGATGCTAACGGCTTCTCAACATAGGCTGGTTTACCTGCCTTCATCGCCATAATGGCAAACGTAGCATGCGACGAAGGAGGTGTGGCAATATAAATAGCATTTACGTTACGGTCGTTAATCAATTCCACAGGATCGGTATAGAAATGCTGAATACCATGACGCTGAGCATAGCTACGTGCTTTCTCCTTGTCACGGCTCATGACTGCAGCAATCATCGATCCTTCCACACACTGAAGTGCCGGACCGCTCTTCGTCTCTGTGGCTTCACCACATCCTATAACACCCCAACGTACTTGACTGTCTGACTTCATAGGCATCTCATCATGAATTATCGTGCAAAGGTACGAAATAATTCATAATTTATAATTCATAATTCATAATTTCTTTAAAATTTCATTTTTACATTTTATAATTCTTACATTTTTACTTTTTTTTCGTACCTTTGCATCCGCAAAAAGATAAATCGATAAAGGTATGAAAGTAAAGCATATTATTCTGTGGACACTCAACCCCGAACTGACGGACGTAGAGAAGCAACAGGTGAAAGCCGGCATCAAAGCCGGATTAGAGGGACTGGTAGGCAAAGTGCCTGGATTGTTGGACGTGAAGGTACAGACAGAGGGACGACTGGCATCATCGAATGCTGACGTGATGCTCGACTCCACCTTAGAGTCTGAAGAGGCACTAAAGGGATACGCCACACATCCTGAGCATGTTGCTGTAGCCAATACAAAAGTGAGACCATACACCGTACAGCGTTCTTGTCTGGATTTTGAAATAACGGACTGATCAAAATGGCAAGAAACAAGAAACCCATGCCCGTGCTGGAGGGTATCACCATCACAGCTGTAGCAGCCGAAGGAAAGGCGCTTGCAAGAGTGGACGACAAGGTTGTATTTGTACCCTTTGTTGTGCCAGGCGACGTGGTTGACCTACAAGTGAAGCGTAAGAAACATAGCTTCATGGAAGCTGTAGCGGTGAAGTTTCACACCTATTCTCCCGACCGCACCACCCCACTCTGTCAACACTTTGGTGTATGCGGAGGTTGCAAATGGCAATGCTTGAAATACGAGGAGCAGCTGCGATGGAAACAACAACAAGTGTTAGACAACCTCACACGTATCGGGAAAATTGAACTACCAGAGATTTCACCCATTTTAGGTAGCGAAAAGACGTATGAATACCGCAACAAACTGGAGTTTGGATTCTCTAACCGACGTTGGATGACAGAGGATGAGATACGCGACGGAGAACGCATCATCACTGAGCATAATGCATTGGGATTCCATATCACTGGAGCGTTCGACAAGATTCTCAACATCGAACAATGTCACCTGATGGACGATATCACCAACAGCATCCGCAACTTCATCCGCGATTATGCTATCGAACACCAGCTCTCCTTCTACGACCTGCGTCAGAACTTAGGATTGCTGCGCAGCATGATGCTACGAAATAGCAATACAGGTGAACTTATGGTACTCGTACAGTTCCGTATCGAAAACAAGGAGGAACAGCAAGAAGCCATCAAGCTGCTGCAAAGCGTAGCCGACCGATTCCCTGAAATCACCTCATTGCTTTATGTCGACAATCACAAATGCAACGACACCTTTGGCGATCAGGAAGTTGTATGTTTCAAGGGAACAGATCATATCTATGAAGAGATGGAAGGACTGCGATTCAAGGTAGGTCCCAAGAGTTTCTACCAAACAAACACCGATCAGGCCTATCATCTCTATGAAGTAGCACGAAACTTTGCAGGACTCACAGGCAACGAACTGGTATATGACCTCTATACCGGTACAGGCACTATTGCCAACTTTGTCAGCCGTAAGGCTCGTCAGGTAATCGGCATAGAATATGTGCCCGAAGCTATCGAGGACGCCAAGGTAAACTCATCCATCAATCACATTGACAACACCCTGTTTTTCGCAGGTGATATGAAAGACATCCTGAATCACGACTTCATCAACCGATATGGTCGTCCTGATGTAATCATCACCGACCCGCCACGTGCCGGTATGCATCAGGATGTGATTGACACCATTCTCTTTGCCGAACCACAACGCATCGTCTATGTCAGTTGTAATCCATCCACACAAGCACGCGACCTGCAACTGTTAGATGTGAAATACCGTGTGACGAAAGTGCAACCCGTCGATATGTTCCCACATACTCAACATGTTGAGAATGTGGTGCTACTCGAACAACGATAGCTACTATTCCCACTCAATTGTGGCAGGTGGTTTTGAAGAGATATCGTAGCATACACGATTCACACCCTTCACCTTATTGATGATTTCATTGCTCACTTTCGCAAGGAAGTCATAAGGCAGTTTGGCCCAATCAGCCGTCATCGCATCCGTAGAGGTAACTGCACGGAGCGCTACGGGGTGTTCGTACGTACGCTCATCACCCATCACTCCTACGGAGCGTACAGCGCTGAGCAGAACCACACCTGCCTGCCACACCTTATGGTACAGAAGCTCACCATCATTATCGACATATTCACGCAGTCCGCGGATGAAGATATCATCAGCTTCCTGTAAGATACGTACTTTCTCTGGAGTAATATCACCCAAGATGCGGACAGCAAGTCCAGGACCAGGGAACGGATGGCGGGTGATAAGATGCTCAGGCATACCTAGACTACGACCCACACGACGCACTTCGTCCTTGAACAGCCATTTCAGCGGCTCACACAACTGGAGGTTCATCTCCTTCGGAAGTCCACCTACGTTATGGTGGCTCTTGATGGTCTTACCCGTGATATTGAGGCTCTCGATGCGGTCGGGATAAATTGTACCCTGAGCCAACCATTTACATTTACCGTTTGACGATTTACTATTTACAATCTGTTTGGCTTGCTCGTTGAAGACCTCAACAAAATCACGTCCGATAATCTTGCGCTTCTGCTCTGGTTCAGTCACTCCTGCCAAGTCGGCAAAGAACTTCTGACTGGCATCCACTCCTATCACGTTCAGACCCAGACACTCATAGTCGTGTAGTACATCGCGGAACTCGTTCTTGCGTAACATCCCGTGATCTACAAAGATACAGGTGAGCTGGCTTCCGATGGCACGATGGAGCAATACTGCTGCTACAGAAGAATCCACACCGCCCGACAAACCCAGTATCACACGGTCCTTGCCTATCTGCTGCTTCAACTCCGCTACTGTTGATTCCACGAACGAGGCACTGCTCCAGTCCTGCTTGCCGCCACAGATATCCACGACGAAATTACGCAACAGCTGGGTACCTTGCAGGGAGTGGAATACCTCGGGATGGAACTGTACGCCCCACACCTGTTTTCCCGTCCACTGATAGGCTGCAAACTGAACAGAATCTGTCGAGGCTATCTTGTGGAACGTATCAGGAATACTGACAATCGTATCACCATGACTCATCCACACCTGACTGTTGTCCTTGAAGTGCTTGAACAGCGGATTGCTCTTATCGACCCACTGAAGGTTGGCACGTCCGTATTCGCGCGAACCAGCCGGTTCCACTTTTCCTCCGAACGTCTGAGCCATCAGTTGGGCACCATAGCAAATACCCAGTACAGGATACTTTTCGATAATCGGCATCAGGTCGAGCTTGAAAGCCTTCTCGTCATATACACTGAACGGCGAGCCGCTAAGGATGACACCTATCACAGACGGATCGTCATGCGGAAATTTGTTGTAAGGGAGTATCTCACAAAAAGTATCAAGTTCACGCACACGACGGCCAATCAGCTGGGTGGTTTGTGAACCGAAGTCAAGAATAATGATTTTTTGCATTTGTTGTCGTGATTTTTGAATTTGAGTGCAAAGATACGGAAAAAATAGCGAAAAGTGAAAAGTGAAAAGTGAAAAATGAAATTATTATACATTCTACATTCTACATTCTACATTTTTTTGTATCTTTGCAACCAAATTAATACTTAACAAACAATTATGAAGAATGTGATCAAGGTTGCAGCCCTTATGCTGCTCGTATGTTTACCTTGTAGTGCTCAGCAGGGTGACTATAAGTCTGCCATTTTCAATGCAGACGGCACAGTGACTTTCCAATACAAGAACGACAATGCAAAAAGTGTCCGTGTTGAGGCGCAATTTGCTAATGGAGACATGAAGAAGGACAGCAAGACCGGCTTGTGGACCGTAACTCTCGGACCCGTTGCTCCCGACATGTACCCCTATTGTTTTAATGTCGACGGTGTGAGTGTGATGGACCCCAAGTGCGACTTGTACTTCCCCAACGAAGGTTTCAAAAACAGCCTGTTAGAGATACCAGCAAAGACGGGTTCACTTGCACACGATATCAAGAATGTGCCTCACGGACAGGTGGACTACATCCACTATTACTCTAACAGTCTGAAGGGTGTGAACAATGCAATCGTATATCTTCCTCCCAAGTACAATACCGACAAGAACAAGAAATACCCTGTATTCTACCTGCTCAGCGGTACGACTGATACAGAAGAAGTCTATTATAAGGTAGGACGTGTCAACTACATCCTCGACAACCTCATTGCAGAAGGGAAAGCAAAAGAAATGATTGTGGTGCTTCCTTATGGAAACCCAACCAAACTGCTCCCTCCAGCACCAGCTCCAGCAGGCGGATTTGGTGGTTTTGGCGGTATGGGAATGGGTATGATGCGCGACGTTGTGGGTGATGATATCACAGGCGACCTTATGAACTACGTTGAGAGCCATTATCGCACCATCAACGACCGCGACCATCGTGGTATAGGTGGTTTCTCACGTGGAGGTAATCAAGGACTCGGAATCGGTCTGCGCAACCTCGACAAGTTCTCTTATCTCTGCTCTTATAGTTCTTTTACTGCGACAGAGATTCCTGGAGTGTACGACAATGCCGCAGATACCAATAAAAAGATTCACCTCTTCTGGTTGGGTGTAGGAACTGACGACTTCCTCTTCGGAAACGCACGCGACTATATGGAACATCTCGACACACACGGCATCCGTAGCGTGAAGGAATTCACCCACGACAAGTTCGGACACACTTGGATGAATGCCAAGTATTTCCTCGACAAGTCGCTCCGTCTGCTATTCAACCCTGAAGCTTCTGAGGAGGCGATGAAGAACGGCAAGCCTGCGATGGCTCGCACAGGTCAGGAACAGCAGTTCACAGGTGCCACGATGGCTCGTCTGTTCCCCCGTCAGGTTACTTCGCCCGACTATGCTGACGGAAAGGTTACCTTCCGCATCAATGCTCCTGAGGCACAGAAGGTGATGATGGAGAGCGAACTCCTCTCTGCTCCTGTAGCACTTACGAAAGGTGACGATGGTGTTTGGAGCGTCACACTCACTGATAATGTGAATGAAGTATTCAAGTATTGCTTCATCGTTGACGGAACCAAGATAGCCGACCCAACCAACATGTACCTCTCACCTGATAAAGGTTTCAAATATAGCATTGCTTACGCTCCTGCAAATCCGTTCAATGTTCAACAGCTGGGTAATATCAAGTTTGGAAGAGTCACTTACGATCTGAACCAAAATATTGCAACTTATGATCCACCAATAAACGAACCTGCAAAAGCCGCCATATTCTTGGTTCCCGGCAAGGATGACACGATAGAAAGTTGGTTCAAGGTTGGTGGTGCTAACCTCATGGAAGATAAACTACTCGCACAAGGTAAGACTAAGCCTTGCCTCCTGATTTCTGATCCCAATGCAGGAAATGTTACGAAATCAGACTTGAAGTTCTATACCCTCAAGGCATCCGACTACAAGACTTGGAAGGAGCGCCGTGCAGCTCTCGAAAAACTGTTGACAAACCTCTAATCTCCTACCCTTATGAAACGATTTTCATTATTACATTCTATAATTCTTACATTTTTACATTGTGCATTGTGCTTGCCAATCAATGCCCAGCAGTCGCATGTCAACATTCAATACGACCCTCAGCGCAACACAGAGAACATCACGCCGTTCAGCGCTCAGGTCATCTCGCCTGAAGTGTTCGACGACCATACCGTAACATTCCGCGTAAAGGCTCCCGATGCGCACGATGTACGTCTCACCGGCTCTATGTTTGTAGGGCAGGAAGCACGCAAGCAAGTGCCTTTCACGAAAGGTGATGATGGCATCTGGACCCTTACGATTGGGCCGCTCAAGCCCGAGATATACCTTTATTATATTATTATCGACGGAGTGCAGAACGTAGATCCCAACAACACCTTCACAGGGCATGCTGCCATGCCTGCATTCAGTATGCTATTCGTGCATGGCGACGAACCCGCTTGGTACGACCCCAAACCCGATGTACCACACGGAAGTATCACGACCCACTACTATAAGTCTTCTGTTACAGGTCAGTTGCGCGACATGATGGTTTACACACCAGCCAACTATAATCCCAAGAAGAAGTACCCTGTGCTCTACCTCATGGGTGGTTCGGGCGACCTCACAGAGACTTGGGTGATGCATGGACGTGCTAATTGGATACTCGACAACATCATCGCAGAGGGAAAAGCCAAGGAGATGATAGTATGCTTCCCCAACGACCAGATGGTGACCCGCAATCATCCTCAGCATACAGAACTCGCATTCCCACTCATCGAGAAGGAACTCATCCAGTGTGTCATCCCGTTCGTTGAGAGCCACTATAGCTGCATCAAGGACCGTCACGCACGTGCCCTCAGCGGTCTGTCGATGGGCGGACGCATGTCTCAGTATGTAGGTCTGCGCAACCTTGATGTATTTGGTTCAATTGGTCTGCTCAGTGCAGCTATCGATGTGAGCGAAACACCTGTGCTGCAGGAGAAGGACGTGAACAGCAAGATCGACTATCTCTTCGTAGGTGGAGGTACCTACGAGACAGGATTTATGGCACGTCATGAGCGTCTGCACGAAGAGCTCGACAAACTGGGTGTGAAACACGAGTTCTACTCAGGCGGAGGAGGTGCTCACGACCTCGTCACATGGCGCCATCTGCTCTATTTCAAGTTCTTACCTCATCTTTGGCAAAACCTCAAGTAACCATGCTGCGTCTGCTGTTCGTCATAGCGTCCCTCTGTTCGCTCCATAGCCTTTGTGCGATGGAGGGCGACCCCGTGTTCGACCTATACGAATGGAACTTCGGCAAGATCTACGAAGGGGATGGCATGGTGAGCCACACCTTCACCCTCACCAACAACGGGAAAAAAGACCTCCTCATCTCAAAGGTGGTTCCCAGCTGTTCATGTGTGTCAGTCGACTATCCTCGCAACCCCATCAAGGCAGGTGGTTCCGAAGCGCTAACCGTTTCCTTCTCACCATCAGGAGCTGTCGGACCTGTCTTCCGCTCCATCGAGGTGTTCAATGCCGACAACGAGTGCTTCGGTACCCTCGAAATCAGTGCTGACGTCACTCCCGTCGACCGCAGCATTCAGGAACGCTATCACAACACCCTTGCCGACTTCCTCTATGTCAGTCTGGTGAAGATACCGTTCGGCTACGTCTATCATGGAGAGCAGAAGACCAAGGCAGTCATGATTGCCAACACTTCCAGCCAGCCGATGAAGCTCGAGGCTGCTTCGCAGTCCAGCCATCTCAGCGTCGTATGTCCCGATCATTTGGAGCCTAACGAGGAGCGTGAGGTAGTGCTCACCTACACCTCGCCCGATGATCGCTCACTCTTCTCTACCTTTGTCGACACCGTGACCTTTAAGGTGAACGGCCAACCCGCTCGCGGTTCGCTGACCACCAACATGATTTGCCTGGCAAAGACTGAAGACACCCCCGATGCAGCCATCCTGCGCACCTACCCTTCCTATGGTCAGCTCAAGAAGTCGAAGAGCAGGTACACGGCACGATTCGACATCTTCAACGGCGGACCCTCCACACTGGTCGTTCATGCGCTGGAAACACCTCAGGGTGTATCCACCAATATCAAGGCAGGACGCGAGCTACGTCAGGGTGAGCGGTTCGAGGTGCTGCTCACTGCCGACTCCCCTACTCCCTTCCGCGTCAGCCTCTTCACCAACGACCCCAAACGGCCAGTCAAGGAAATCGACATCCATTGAATGATCACTTTTCAACCGACTATCATAAACTGACTTTAATAAACGTTCAACTATATTTTTACAAAACAAAACATCATGAAATTAACAAGAAAACTAATGCTCACGGCTGCTTTTGCAGCATCAGTAGCATGTACGAATGCACAAACGTACCAGTATCCGTTCCAGAACCCTAACCTCTCGGTCGAGGAACGTACAGAGAATCTTATCTCACTCCTCACCCCACAGGAGAAAGTAGGTCTGATGATGAACAAGGCCATCTCTATCGACCGTCTCGGCGTTCCGTCTATCAACTGGTGGAACGAGGCATGTCACGGCGTCCGTCAGGGCGGCTACACCGTCTATCCACAGCCTATCGGTATGGCTGCAGCCTTCAGCGAGAAACTCGTTTACGACGTGTTCTCACAGGTATCCGACGAGGCACGCGCCAACTGGAACCGCTCTGCTCCTGTCTTCAACGTAGCAATGGGTGCCAACCACGTACCAGGCAACCCGGAACTCACCTATTGGTGCCCGAATGTCAACATCTTCCGTGACCCACGTTGGGGACGCGGTCAGGAAACCTGCGGCGAAGACCCCTACCTCAATGCCGTTCTTGGTGTGCAGACCGTACTTGGTATGCAGGGAAACGACAAGAAGTACTACAAGACCCACGCATGTGCCAAGCACTATGCCGTACACAGCGGTCCTGAGCCACAGCGTCATAGCTTCGATGCACGTGTTTCTATGCGCGACCTCTGGGAGACTTACCTCCCTGCCTTCAAGGCCCTCGTAAAGAAAGGAAATGTACGCGAAGTGATGTGTGCCTATAACCGCTACGAAGGTGAGCCATGTTGCGCAAGCGACCGTCTGCTCATCAACATCCTCCGCGAGAAATGGGGCTTCACAGGTATCGTCCTCACCGACTGCGATGCAATCAACAACTTCTACAACCGCAACCAGCACGGCACCCACGACGGTCCGCTCTCAGCTGCTGTCGATGCAGTCCTCAACGGAACCGACCTTGAGTGCGGTAGAGTTTGCCAGGTACTCACTGAAGCACTTGAGAAGGGTCTCATCAGCGAAGCCGAACTCGACAAGCACCTGCGTCGCACCCTCTCTGAGCGCTTCCGTCTCGGTATGTTCGACCCTAAAGAAATGGTTCCTTGGTCAAACCTCGGTCCTGAGACCATCAGTAGCGAAAAGAACGACGCAATGGCCACTCAGGCAGCACGCGAGTCTATGGTACTGCTCCACAACAACGGAGTACTTCCACTCTCTAAGAGTCTGAAGAACATCGCAGTGATTGGTCCTAACGCAGCCGATGCAGGTATGCTCAACGGTAACTATGGCGGCACACCTACCCAGGCACACACCCACACCCTGCTCGATGGTATCAAGGCAGCCGTTCCAGGTGCAAACATCATCTATCAGCGTGCTTGCGAGCTCAACCAAGACAACATGACCCTCAGCTATATCGACCGTATGAACAACGGACAGGGATTCAAGGTTGAGTTCTGGGAGAACAACAAACGTCAGGGTCAGCCAAAGAAGACCGACTACACCAAGCAGGTGCGCTACAGCACATTCGGTGCATGGGGCTTTGCAGAAGGCGTTTCCTCCGACTCTATCTCTCTCCGTCTCAGCGGTAGCTTCAAGGCCGACTTCACAGGCGACATGAGCTACAATATCAGTTCTGATAACGGCTATACACTCACCGTGAAAGGATCTGACGGCTCATCCTTCGAGAAGAAAGGCGAACCAAGTGCAGGAGGCAACCGTGGTGGTTTCGGCGGCTTTGGCGGCTTCGGACGTGGTCGTGGTGTTCAGTACGAGACCTTCAAGGTTCAGAATGGTGTAACCTATGATGTAGTTATCGAATACAATCGCGGAACAGGTCAGTTCGCTAACCTCAATGCCGAGGTATGCCAGAATAAGCTCGTCGACTTTACCGATGTAGTATCAGCTGTTAAGAATGCCGACGTCATCATCTGTATTGGTGGTATCTCTGCACGTATGGAAGGTGAAGGTGGTGATAAGCAGACCATCGAGCTCCCAGCAGTACAGCAGCGTATGATTAAGGCTATGCATGCTACAGGCAAACCTGTTGTTTTCGTTAACTGCTCAGGATCTGCAATTGCATTCGGAAGCGTCGAAGGTCAATACGATGCGCTCCTCCAGGCATGGTATCCAGGTCAGGGAGGTGCCAAGGCACTTGCAGAAGTACTCTTCGGTGACTACAATCCATCAGGCAAGCTGCCAATCACCTTCTATCGCAGCAACGACGACCTGCCAGAGTTTACCGACTACAGCATGGAAAACCGCACCTATCGTTACTTCCGCGGCATACCTCAGTACGCATTCGGTTTCGGACTTTCATACACCACCTTCAGCGTAGGTCAGGCAAAGCTGTCTGCCAAGTCGATGAAGAAGAACGGCAAAGTCACCCTCACCGTGCCAGTCACCAACACAGGCAAGCGCAAGGGAAACGAAGTTGTACAGGTCTATGTCAAGGCACTCGACTATAAGGAAGCACCTATCAAGGACCTCCGTGGATTCCAGAAGATAGAACTGGCAGCAGGTCAGACCGGCAAGGCAACCATCACCCTCGACGGAGAAGCATTCCAGTACTACGATGCATCCATCGATGAGTTGGCACCACGCGCAGGTCGCTACCAGATACTCTACGGAACATCATCACTCGACAAGGACCTCAAGGCTCTCGACTTTGTCGTGAAATAAGCGGTCACTGTCCAATCGTTATTCATATTCATCAAGCAAGCGACGTCATACGGCGTCGCTTGTGTTTTTATGTATCTTTCAGACATCTCCCCCTCTATGGGGAGAGGCTGTCCATTATACATTATACATTTTACATTATACATCTCGTATTTCATATCTCCAAAGGCTTGTAGTGCTTCCCGTCCTTCGTTCTCAGGGCTTGCCTACGGTTCGGCCTTCGAGTCGTATAGCTGACGTGAATCCACCTCGAGCCGTTCGGACGTTCTTCCCATATCAGCTGGTCGAAGTCCAAGAAGCGTACGATGAGCGTTGCTACATCCCACAATGACCATCCGAGCGATTCTTCGGGCTTGATGTAGATATCAGCCGCTTCTCCCTTCATGTGCTGCGACAACTTCGCTCCGTGATTCACCCTGTTCACTTTCGGACACCTGTACCCGCTGCTGATGTGGATAGGTATCTCTATTCTTGTAGAATCTCGTCCACAAGTGCCTTTACTCTCGGCACAAGATCGGCAGGTACCTGATTGTCTATTCCTAATTCCCTTGCGGTCTTACTGACCTCAAACTCGCTCAGCTCGAAGTTTCTGCTGAGCCTCATTGCACTTAATATCTCCCAATGGCGCCCGACTCTTTTAATGTATAATGTATAATGTAAATGGTTAAATGGTAAATGGTCAAATGGTAAATGGTAAATGTATATTTGACTTTTGACCTTTGACTTTTGACTTTTGACTTTTGACCCCTCCAAGAATTCTTCAATTTTTTAATTTTTAAATTCTTTAATTTTTAATTTTTTTTAAAGCTGCTACCAACCAAAGGCTTCGGAGTTGTGCATCCAGAGATTGTGGGCCTTGAGCACCTGCTCTATGACATCGCGTGCGCATCCTTCGCCTCCGTTGTATTCGGATATGTATTTCGATATTGCCTTGATCTCGGCGCATGCGTCGGCGGGACATACGGGCAGTCCGCAGCGCTTCATGACTTCGTAGTCGGGGATATCGTCGCCCATATACATCACTTCATCGTCGCTGAGATGATACTTGGCGCACAGCTCTTCGTACTTGCTGATTTTCTGTGCCACTCCCTGGTGTATCTCAGTGAGTCCGAGCCGCTCATAGCGGAGCTGTATGGCCTGTGTGGAGGCTCCTGTGATGACTGCGAGGAGGAACTGCTGCTTCACTGCGTGCTGCATGGCATAGCCGTCCTTGATGTTGACCGTACGCATGGGTTCGCCCGAGGGGTGGAGGGTGATGGTCTGCCGGCTAAGCACTCCGTCGACATCGAAGAAGATGGCGCGTATGCGGGATAAGTCGTAGTTAATCACTGTTTTATTTACTATTTTACTATTTACTATTGTTTTCTATTTAGATATTTACTATTTAGTTATTTCTATTTAGCTATTTTTTTCTATTTAGCTATTTTTCTGTATACTATCTGAGAGGATGGTATATATCTGTTGTAGATCGGGATGATCGGCCAGGAGTGCCTGATGATGGCTGACGACGACCTCGTCGTGACGGATGGCGGGACCTGTCTGTGCCTCGTGTGGACTGACGCTGTGCACCTTGGCTGCGACTTCGTCGATGAGTGGCAGCATGACGCTGAAGGGCAGGTTGCCGTGCTGACGGAGGATGTCTTCGCTGATGGCGTAGCAGTGGTTGACGAAGTTGCTGCAGAAGACTGCCGAGAGGTGGAGGTAGAGACGGTCGGCTGACGACAGCCTGTACACCTTATTATTTATACTGACAGTACTGGCTAATCGGAACAGCAGTTGGGTGTCGTCTTCAGTGGCTGCCTCGACGAAGAGGGGGATATCGGCGAAGCTGATCACTCGCTGCCGGGAGAAGGTCTGCATGGGATAGAGCACTCCGCGACGAGGCAGGGGTATCACATCCATGGGTATGCTGCCTGCGGTATGCACGACCAGCGCTTGGGGGGGAAAGGCGGAATAGTCGAGCGTGGCGAGGGCTGAGTCGGTGATGCTGATGATATAGATGTCGGCATGAGGGTCAAGACGGTGCAGGTCGGTCACGGCTGGTGCCCCTACCCTCTGCGCCAGCATGTCGGCTGAACGTGACGTGCGGCTATAGACTTGAAGGATGGTGTGGTGTGCCTCATGCAGGGCTACTGCGAGGCTGGTCGCCACGTTTCCTGCTCCGACGATTACTACTCTCATCGTGTGACGCAATCCCAATTGAGTTTGTCTTCGTCCTGCAGCTTACGCTCGATGGCTGGATGTCCGATGCCCAGCACGCATTCCACCTCGATATGGTCGGGCAGACCAAGCAGCTGACGGATGGTCTGTGATGCACTGACACCTGCTGCATTGCTGCGCAGACGGACCTGACACCAGCAGCTTCCCAATCCGAGATCGGTGATCTGGTACTGCATCGTGATGGCTGCAATGGATGCATCTTCAACCCACACATCAGTGGCTGATGCATCGTAGCACACTGCGATGGCGACCGCTGCTTCGCGGAGGAAATCGCTTCCTGCCTCCCGACACTGTGAGAGTGCGGCGAGTTTCTCCTTATCATCGATGACGACGAAATGCCATCCTCGCTGACTGTGGCCTGTAGGTGCCATGAGTGCTGCGCGGAGAATGGTGCGTAGCTGCTCTTCGCTCACCGGCTCGTCGGTAAACTTACGGATGCTTCTGCGTTTCTGTACTAAATCCTTGAAATCCATATTATCTTAATCTATCGAGTGAACGGACAAGTGCCTCATCCTTGCGTATGCCATGTATGGCGAGACAGTTGAGGATGATGCTGACTACGGGCAGTACGGCTGCGAAACAGAGATGATACTGCACTTCGGCATTGACGGCTGCCAGCTGAAGCTGGAACTTCCATGCGATGAAGGCATAGAATGCCACATAGCCTATCAGCATGAGCGTGCTGAAGATGATGAGCCGCAACTGACGCATGCGGAAACGGAAGAGCATGATGCTGACGATGGTCAGCAGGATGACGATGCCCATGAGGATGCTGAATGCCAAAGGTGCCACGCTGAAAGAGCCGAATGCATCGTATCCCTCAGCAGCGGTATAGGTGAAGCTGTTGAACGATGCCACCTGGGCTGTCCCCACGTAATACTGGGCCAAAGGAAGACAAAGCCCCAGTATGCTGAGAACGGCAACAAGGGCTAAGTAAACGGTCTGAATACGCTGTATCATTAGTATAACCTGTCTTGGGTATCCTTAGAAGGATTGCGGAAATAAATCTTATCTTCCAGGAATTCCTGTGTAGCAATCAGGGTTGGCTTTGGCAGTTTCTCGTAATGCTTGGAAACGGTGATCTGCTCGTCATTGTGGAACTCCTCTTGCAACTCGTCGTTCGCATTGCCGAACTCTTCGAGCTTATGTCTGATCTCTTCTTTCAGATCGGCAGCAATCTGGTTGGCACGTTTGCCGATGATTGCCACGCTTTCGTAAATGTTTCCTGTTTCTGCACTCAAGTCCATCAAATTGCGTGTAACAGTATTGACGGGTGCGTTAGTTTTCTTGAAATCCATAATTATAAATATCTTTTGTCTTTACATTTTCACTTTTTCACTGCAAGCCTTGAACATCTTGTCGGCTTCCTTGATATACTTGCTCTCGGGGAACTCGTTCTTGAAACCATAATACTCATCGATGGTTGCGCGATAACGCTCCTCGGCTTTCGCTACGACACTGTTGAGCGCCAGCTTGTAGCGCGAACGGAGAATGAGTATCATCAGCTCTTCGCGGAAACGGGTGTAGGGATAGAGCTTGAGAGTATTCTCTGCGGTGATGATGCACGCATCGTAGTTGTTACCGCCGAAGATACAGTTACCCGTGTAGTTGCCTAAATTATAGTAGAGGCGTGCTGATTCGTATTCCTTCTGAGCCAGACGTTCCTGCAACTGATAGATCATATCGGTGACCTCCTCGCGACGCGGTGAGTTAGGATAATACTGCAGGTACTCGTTCATGCAGTTGAGCGCGGTATAGGTGGACGACTGGTCGAGACGTGAGTCGGGCGACTGCTTGAAGGCAGCCAGTCCGGCATAGAACCTCGACAGTTCGGCATACGTTCCCTTCGGATAGCTTTGGTAATATCGTTCGAAATAGTCGCTTGCCGATTCGTAGTACTTGAGATTGTAGTAGCACATGGCAAGCATATACAACGACTCCTCGCCTTTATCGGTGGCTTTCAGGAGCAGAATCATATCTTCCAAAACCTGATAGCAACGATTGTATTCTCCAGCTGCGTAGTATTCTTTTGCCGCTTCGTACCGATAGTCATAATCATCGGCCCGCAGTACGTTGCTGTAGTTGCCGCACGATGTCAATCCCAAAGTCAGAACGGAAAGCGCTATAATAATCTTTTTGCTCATTCTTGTCCAAATTACGGTGCAAAGATACGAATTATTTACCATTTAACCATTTACTATTAACTATTTTTTCATTTTTTCTTAACTCTTAATTCCTAACTCTTATTTTTTTATTACCTTTGCAGTCAAATTTAATCGGTTCTTTCAACAATGCATAGAATTCACATACTCGACAAGGACTTTGAAATCTCGATGACCAACGAGACGATTCAGCAGAAGGTGAAGGCATTAGCCCAGCGCATCAACCATGACTATCAGGGTAAGAACCCCATCATGGTGTGCATCCTCAACGGAGCGTTTATGTTTGCAGCCGACTTGGTGCGCTATCTCGACTTCCAGCCCGAAATCACCTTCGCACGGTTCTCGTCGTACGAAGGCACGGATACGACAGGGAAGGTGACCGAGGTGATGGGCATCACAACCAGTCTGGCAGGACGCGATGTAATCATCGTGGAAGATATTGTGGATACGGGCATCACGATGTATAACGTACTTCCGCTGCTCGAAAACAAGGGGGCTGCGTCGATCAAGATTGCCTGTCTGCTTCAGAAACCCGAGAAGCTCCAGGTGGACTTGACGGTGGACTACTGCGCCATGGAAATTCCCAACGACTTCATTGTGGGCTACGGGCTGGACTATGACGGATTCGGCCGCAACTATAAGGATATTTACACATTAGCAAAATAAAACTCAAAAAAATCAACAACAACGTATGAAGAATATTATTATCTTTGGTGCTCCAGGCTCAGGCAAGGGCACATACAGCGATGAGATTGTTACTCGCTATGGTATGGGACATATTTCTACAGGTGACGTACTCCGTGCAGAAATGAAACAAGGTTCAGAACTCGGCAAGATAGCTCAGGGCTATATCAGCAACGGACAGTTGATTCCCGACGAACTGATGATTGACATTCTGGCTAAGACCTACGACGCCCTGCCAGCAGGTAAGGGTGTGATTTTCGACGGATTCCCACGTACGATTGCACAGGCAGAAGCACTGAAGAAGATGCTGGCTGAGCGCAACCATGAGATGGGCGTGATGATTGAACTCATTGTCGACGAAGACACCCTGATGAAGCGACTCCTGAACCGTGCAATCGAGCAGGGACGTGCCGACGATAACGAGGAAACCATCAAGAAGCGCTTCGCTGTGTACCATAGCCAGACGGAGCCGCTCGCTGAATGGTTTGAGAAAGAAGGCATCCGCCACACCTTCACTTGGGAAGGCAGCAAAGACCTGATGCTGGCAAACATCTTTGCATTCCTCGACACGCTTAAGTAATCAGCGGTTTGGGGGTCAGAGGTGAATGGTTAGCAATATAGTCAAGAGCCCAGACAAAGCGGTATGATTGTTTAAACAGAAAGGAATGGAAACCAATTTCATAGACTACGTCAAGATCTATTGTCGCTCAGGTAAGGGCGGTAGAGGATCGGCTCACATGCATCGCGCCAAATACATACCGAAAGGAGGTCCTGACGGCGGAAACGGCGGGAATGGCGGGAGCGTGATCCTGCGTGGCAATCGCAACTACTGGACCCTGCTCCACCTGCGCTACGACCGTCATGCCTATGCTGAACATGGTGCAAACGGAGGAAAGAACAAGAGTACGGGCCAGAAAGGAGCCGATAAGATACTCGACGTCCCCTGCGGCACGGTGGCATACAATGCAGAAACGGGTGAGTATATCTGCGACGTAACTTATCACGGACAGGAAGTCGTGCTGCTGAAAGGCGGTAAGGGCGGACTGGGCAATTTCAATTTCTGCACACCTACCAACCAGGCTCCCCGCTATGCACAACCAGGCGAGCCGATGCAGGAGATGGAGGTGATACTCGAACTGAAACTGCTGGCCGACGTAGGATTGGTGGGATTTCCGAATGCAGGCAAATCGACCTTGGTCTCCTCGCTCTCATCAGCCAAACCAAAGATTGCCAACTACCCCTTCACCACCCTCGAGCCTTCATTGGGAATTGTGTCGTATCGCGACGGAAAGTCGTTCGTGATGGCCGACATTCCCGGTATTATCGAAGGAGCCAGTCAGGGAAAGGGACTGGGATTGCGGTTCCTGCGCCATATCGAACGTAACAGTCTGTTGCTGTTCATGGTGCCGGGCGATACAGATGACATCAAACGCGAATACGACATCCTGCTCAACGAACTCACCACTTTCAATCCCGAGCTGTTAGATAAGGGAAAAGTACTCGCCGTCACGAAGTGTGACTTGCTCGATGAAGAACTCATCGATATGCTCAAAGCCACCCTACCCCAAGGCATCCGCACCGTGTTCATCTCCGCTGTGACCGGATTCGGACTCGACGAACTGAAAGATGTACTTTGGGAAGAGATGAACAGCGAGAGCAACAAGATAGCCGCCATCGCCACACAGGAGAGCATCGTCCATCACGACAAGGACTATCTGAAACTGCGGGAAGACTTTGCCGACGATGAGGAGGGTCCTGACGACTATGAGGAAGAAGACTTCGAGGATATTGAAGACCTGGAAGACTTCGAGTACGAAGAAGACGAATAAAACAAATGCCTACAACCAAACGGTCGTAGGCATTATTTATTTAGCGTCCTTGTTATATTCGACTATTCATCATCGTCTTCACTATCGGGCAACTCTTCGAATTCCTCAATCTGCGGAGTTTCGTCATCCATCATCTCATCATCATCGTCACGATCAAGGTCTTCTTCAGTCTTGTCGATTCCGTCGTCATCTTCGTCCTCGTCATCATCCTCTTCGTCGTCTTCGATATCGTCGACTGACTTGCGTGAGGTATCAGTGATAACTTCAAAGTGACGTTTCTCAGGACGTGGCTTGAACTTGAGAAAGACGGCTTCTATCCATGTTCCTCTCGCTATTTCCAGTACTTCATAACCATCTGCCTTACGTTTGTCAATCAAGCCACCTACACGATGCATCGCCACTTCTGGCAACACACTGCTATCTACATAAAAGGCAGTTTCGATGATATCCTGAATAGCCAATGGGAGTCCTTTCCATCCTGTACCCATATTCTCGTCGATGAGTTTCAGTACCTCGGCAGCCGACAAGTGGAGAATATTCTCCATCGTCAGATCAGTGATCTTCTTGATTTGATGCTTACGGATGGCGATACTGTTCTTTCTGTCGTCGTGTGATTTCGGATATTGGAAAACCTTATAGCCGGCATTCTCCAACGATTTCTGTAGTTTCTGGTCTGAGTTGTCGAAGAACTGCACATCAAACACAGGAGCTATGATGTTCATATAGTGAACACGGTTTTCAGCCCAGTGTTCAGTCCTGCGACCTTCTATGAGCATGTCGTAGATTTCATCTACATTCGATGCCCATACATTTCCCTTCGTGAGCGACGAGATGGATGCACTATCGTCGTTGATGACAAATTCCCCGTCTTCTGTCTCACGTCTTGGACGCCTTGCTCCCCTACCTCTCGGACCACGGACTGACGGTTCTGCATCAGGTCCTTCTGACTGTATAGGTTTACGGACAATCGGACGAGGACGAACGTTTTCTTCATCGTCGTTATCTGCTTCTTCCATCATCGCATCGTACTTGGCAAATGGGGAAACGGTACTTGGCACATGGTCATCATCGTCATGCTCCTCTACTGTTGGCAATGATTCGAATGGGATGTCATTAGAGCTTTTACCCAGATGTTCAAGCTTGTCGAGCACCGCATCGGAAAGGGCTTGTTCTTCTTGCAGTTTCTTTGCTATTTCCTCTGATGCTTCAGTTGGTTTTACATCGGTCGGCTCTTCCGTCATCACCTTCTCGGCTTTCTTGATTCTTTTCTTACGAGGGGGTACAGGTACTGCTTCGATTACCTCTACCTCTTCTTTCTTTTTTCTAGGACGAGGGGGTACAGGTACTGCTTCGATCACCTCTACCTCTTCTTTCTTCTTCTTTCTAGGACGAGGGGATACAGGTACGGCTTCAATTACCTCTACCTCTTCTTTCTTCTTTTTAGGACGAGGGGATACAGGTACTGCTTCAATTACCTCAATCTCTTCTTTCTTCTTTTTAGGACGAGATTTTACAGGTACGGCTTCAATTACTTCAATCTCTTCCTTCTTCTTAGAAGTTGTTTTTCCCATTTAAACTATAGATTACAAATTACACATGTCGAATTTGGTGCAAAGTTACAAAATAATTCACAATTCATCATGCATAATTGGCATTTTTGTCCTAATTGCTACCGTTCGACCATAAAAACAAGCTTTTTTGCGCTCACTTAACCGCAATTGTCATAATTATTTCGTAATTTTGCAGGTCATTACGACGTGACCGTCGTCACAATTGATTGTAAACCAAAAGAAATAAAACATAAGAAATGACTGAACTTGAGTTGAAGTATGGCTGTAATCCAAATCAGAAGCCATCGCGAGTGTTTATGGAGAAGGGCGACCTGCCTTTCGAGGTGTTATGTGGACGACCAGGGTATATCAACCTGCTCGATGCTTTCAACAGCTGGCAGCTGGTACGCGAACTGCGTGCAGCTACAGGCCTGCCTGCTGCTGCATCGTTCAAGCACGTCAGTCCTGCTGGAGCAGCTGTAGGTGTTCCGATGAGTGATACACTGAAGAAGATTTATTTTGTCGATGATATCAGCGAACCACTCTCCCCTATCGCTACTGCATACGCTCGTGCCCGTGGTGCCGACCGCATGTCGAGTTTCGGCGATTTCATTGCGCTGAGCGATACTTGCGACCTGTCTACAGCACTACTCATCAAACGTGAGGTGAGCGACGGTATCATTGCACCCGACTATACTCCTGAAGCGCTGGAGATTCTGAAAGCAAAACGCAAGGGTACGTATTGTGTGCTCAAGATGTCGACCGACTACCGTCCGGCTCCTGTAGAACGCAAGCAGGTGTTCGGCATCACGTTCGAACAAGGTCGTAACGAGATTGACCTGACAAGTGACGAACTATTCAGCAACATTCCAACCGAAAACAAGACCCTCACAGAAGAAGCAAAGCGCGACCTGAAGATAGCACTCATCACGCTGAAATACACCCAGAGCAACTCTGTATGCTACGTGAAAGACGGACAGGCTATCGGTATCGGAGCCGGTCAGCAGAGCCGCATCCACTGTACGCGTCTGGCTGGTCAGAAAGCCGACCTGTGGTGGCTGCGTCAATGTCCGAAAGTGATGGCGCTTCCGTTCAAGGACGATATCAAACGTGCCGATCGCGACAATACCATCGATGTGTATATGGGTGACGAATACGAAGATGTGCTGGCCGAAGGTACTTGGCAGCAATTCTTCACTGAGAAACCTGCCCCACTCACCCGTGAGGAAAAGAAAGCATGGTTGGCTCAGAACACCAAGGTGAGCCTCGGTAGCGATGCCTTCTTCCCATTCGGCGATAATATCGAACGTGCTCACAAGAGTGGTGTGGAATATATTGCCCAAGCTGGTGGCAGCGTTCGTGATGATCATGTGATTGATACGTGCAACAAGTACGGCATCACAATGGCATTCACAGGCATCAGATTGTTCCATCATTGATTTTAGGTATAGGTTAATGGTTATTGGTTAATGGTTAATGACTATGGCAAGCGACAACGAAATACTTTACGCCATGATGAATGGCATCAACTTCGGCGGTAAGAAGAAGGAGAAGACTGACGACCGCGTGAAGACCAAAGCACGTAGCAAAAGCTACAAGACCGGTGCTCACGGCTCGGGGGCAGCCAAGCATAAAGCTGACATCAAGCAGAAAGTACGCGCTCGCAAGTCACAACGAAGAAAATAGGTTAATGCAAATAATAGAATTGCTAAATTACAGATAAATTGTAAATAGTCAATCGTCAAATTGTAGATGACACAATGTTAACACTCAAATTGATTACAGAACAGACCGATCGTGTAATCCGCGGTCTGGAAAAGAAGCACTTCGATGGTGCAAAGGAAGCAATAGACAAAGCTATCGCTATCGATAAAGCTCGTCGTGAAGCTCAGACGAAACTCGATGCATGTCTGGCTGAGCAAAAGAAATATGCTGCACAGATTGGTGCACTCATGAAGCAAGGGAAACGCGAGGAGGCAGAGGCTGCGAAGGCCGAAGTAGCCAAACTCAAGGAAGCATCGCAGGAGTATCAGACCAAGATGAACGAAGCGGAGGAAGAACTCACCGCTCATCTCTGCACCATTCCCAACATCCCATACGATGAAGTGCCTGAAGGAAGCTGTGCGGAAGACAACGTGGTCGTGAAGTCCAGTCTGCGCGAATGCAAGCCTGGCGATACGGTAGGCAATTGGGACACCGTTCCCTCAAACGGAAACGCAAAAGTGCCTCACTGGGAACTGGCTAAGCAGTACAACCTCATAGATTTCGACCTCGGTGTGAAAATTACAGGAGCGGGATTCCCTGTATATATAGGTAAGGGTGCACAACTGCAGCGAGCCCTCATCAATTTCTTCTTAGCTGAGGCAAGCAAAGCCGGATATACAGAGATTATGCCACCTACGGTGGTCAACGCTGCTTCGGGCTACGGAACAGGTCAGCTGCCCGACAAGGAAGGTCAGATGTACCATTGCGAGGTAGACGACCTCTATCTCATCCCTACAGCCGAAGTGCCTGTCACGAATATCTATCGTGACGTCATTCTGGACGAGAAAGACCTCCCTATCAAGAACTGTGCCTACACTCAGTGTTTCCGTCGTGAGGCAGGCAGCTACGGTAAGGATGTACGCGGACTGAACCGTCTGCACGAGTTCTCGAAGATTGAAATCGTACGTATCGACACCCCTGAACACTCTGCACAGAGCCATCAGGAGATGCTCGACCACGTAGAGGGTCTGCTCAAGAAACTGGAACTCCCCTATCGCATCCTTCGCCTCTGTGGAGGAGACCAGAGTTTCACCTCTGCCATCTGCTACGATTTCGAGGTTTACAGCGAAGCACAGGGACGTTGGCTCGAAGTATCAAGCGTCTCTAACTTCGACACCTATCAGGCAAACCGACTGAAGTGTCGCTATCGTCCTGAGGGCAGCAAGAAACCAGAGTTGTGCCACACACTCAATGGTTCGGCACTTGCACTGCCGCGCATCGTGGCAGCCATCCTCGAAGACAATCAGACACCCGAGGGCATCCGCATCCCGAAAGCACTCGTGCCATATACAGGATTCGAGATGATCGAATAATACCCATTGAGGATAGAACAAAAAGAGCGGTAGTACCGCTCTTTTTGTTAGAAGATAGCCTCTTTTGACCTTTCGCTTCTCTCAAAACTCCATCACTATGAAGTGCGGAGATAGTCTGCTACTGTCACTAATGTTTTATCTATAAATTCTTCCAAGTTCACTCCCTTAAGGGGCAATAGCGGAACAGGAGCTATTGGGGCTTCGCTGGTGGGAGGTTAGGGAGAGACCTATTTCACCCATACTTTGGCTTTCGCCCAAATCATTTCCGTTCGGCATAGCTCAAGCAAGCTTGACTCCGTTCGGCCTGAGCTCACGACGAAGGCTGCTCTCACTTAACCATGACTTTCTTTCCGTCCACGATATTCAATCCTTTCTGCAACCCATTGATGCGCTGACCATGGAGATTATAAACTCCTATAGATGAATTTGTTTTTACAGTAGATATGTTTCTGACAGATGTGAGCAAACTATTAGCCGCTAAATCAGGAACTGATGATGCGAAATATCCGCTTTCATATAATTCATTTGCACATTCCAATGGACTTTTATCACTATCCGGAGTAACATGCAGAATATACCACAATGGCAGGTATTGACTAAAGCTCCCGAGATTCCTGAGTCTATACTTCTCCGCATAGGAATCCAGCAAGTTTGCATCCTCTTCTTTCTTGAGTTTTACATTCAGATACGGAGTCTCATAAACCTCCTTCTTGTCCTCTGTATAATAACTTGAAGTCAAAACCACACACTTTTCGTCTTCTTCCCATGAATCTAAAGACGCTAACTTCTCAAAATCCGACCGACTAATAACAATGATGTCAAAAGTTTCGTCTTTAATTGTAATTAGAGCATGGACATTTTCACGAATCCTTTCGCTTATGATATCACGATCTTTAGGAATGCTGACACACACCTTGTTCTCATTTAGAGTTAAAGGTATTTTATTCCCTTGATAATAATAATAGTCTGTTTGTGCCATCACATATATTGAACATGAGATATAAAGCAACAACATTAATACAAAGTTTCTTCTCATAATTATAATATTTAATAGTTTGACAATGCAAAAGTACGTATTTTTTTGATGATACAAATGTTTTATTCATATTTTTTGTTTATTTTTGTGTAAAATCTCATTTTGACTTTTCCTGATTTCACTAGACACTTTTTTCCTTCATTAGCTGAATCTGTAGACACATTTGTTGAAGTCGTACTGAAACGATAGACAGATACGAAAAAGCGTGCTGACTTATACTGATATAGATAGACACAATTAAAAACCAATAAAGTTTATCTATTATGAGTAAAAATTATCAAAGGTACAGTGAAGA
>JAEEGJ010002245.1_pt1 | contig 116000 bp, 122 predicted proteins | sample 8958761 | NCBI WGS metagenome assembly JAEEGJ01 (sample SAMN16246546, study PRJNA631951) | gut metagenome | biome: gut microbiome; feature: rumen; material: RS-attached | host: Bos | place: Iran: Karaj | collected 2018-10 | reverse complement strand
GACGTCCGCAAGGTCGTCTCCCATATCGAATTTTGCTATTGAATCCTTTATTGCGATTTCGCCGAAATCCTCAGCCAGGTTCTTAAGATCAGTTTCGGTCTCATCGCCGGTCTCCATATTCTTGAGTTTCGCTTTGCCAAGACTCAGTTCGTCGTCGCCTATTACGACAACATAGTGCGCACCTATCTTGTTCGCGTATTTCATCTGAGCCTTTATACCTCTGGAAGAGATATCAAAGAGGGCAAAAATGCCGTTCTGACGCAGTTCGTTCGCAAGTCCGGCGGAGAAAACCGTCGCGGCCTCGCCGACGGGGGCGAGGAAGATGTCAGGGCGCATGTCCTCGGGGAGCTCGATTTTCTGAGCCTCAAGCACGAGCATGAGGCGCTCAAGTCCCAGTCCGAAGCCGAGGGCGGGGATGTGATTTCCGCCGAGTTCCTCGCAAAGGCCGTCATAGCGGCCTCCGCCGCATACGGTACCCTGGGCGCCGATCTCGGTCGTCACAAACTCAAATACGGTTCTTGTGTAATAATCAAGACCGCGGACTATTGTAGGATCTACCTTGTATGGTATATGCATGGCCTCAAGATACTTCTTCAGACCTTCAAAATGTGCTTTGCAGTCTTCGCAGAGATAGTCCAAAACTTTAGGTGCGTCCTTTGCTATCTCCGAGCACACCGGACTCTTGCAGTCCAGGATTCTCATGGGATTTCTCTCAAGTCTGTCGTTGCAGGTTTCGCAGAGTTTGTCCTTGTTCGAAAGGAAGTACTCCTTCAGGGCTTTCTGGTACTCGGCGCGGCAGGTCGGACAGCCTATGGAATTTATTTTAAGCTCCAGGCCCTCGATTCCGAGGAATCCGAAAATCTCACTCGCGAGAGCTATGATTTCGGCGTCAGCCGCAGGTCCTTCGGGACCGAAGCACTCAACGCCGAACTGATGGAATTCACGCAGGCGGCCCGCCTGGGGCTTCTCATAACGATAGCAGGAAGTGAAATAGTACATCTTCTGCGGAAGCGCGTCGTTGAAAAGTCCGTGCTCAAGGAAGGCGCGGACAACGCCGGCAGTGCCTTCAGGGCGCAGCGTGACAGAACGTCCGCCTTTGTCCTCAAAGGTGTACATCTCCTTCTGAACCACATCCGTCGTGTCACCCACGGAACGGTTGAAAAGTTCGGTATGTTCGAAAACAGGCGTGCGGATTTCACGGAATCCGTAATTTGCGGCTATGTCCGCAATTGTCTGTTCCACGAAGCGGATTTTGCCGCTGTCCTGCGGAAGAGTATCCTGTGTACCCTTTACCGCACCGGTGATCAGTGCCATCGTATTCCTCCGTTTTACAATAAAAAAAGCCATGCTTTTGCAACAAAGCATGGCCTGTTTTTTGAAACTCAGCTGTTTTTCGGATTTACAATATCACGCCAGTCGAGGTCACCGCGCGCAAGTGCGTGGATTAAAGCCTCAGCGGTAGCTATGTTTGTAGCAACCGGTATGTTGTGGACATTGCAAAGCCTTATGAGATTCGCCTCATTGGGCTCGTTCGGTTTCGGATTTAAGGGGTCACCGAACATGAGCAACAGGTCTATTTCGTTGCATGCTATACGGGAAGCTATCTGCTGCTCGCCGCCCTGTGCGCCGCTTAAGAAACGGTGGATTTCAAGGCCGGTTGCCTCAGATACTATTTTACCCGTTGTGCCGGTGGCACAAAGAGTATGCTTTGAAAGAATGCCGCAGTAAGCGATGCAAAACTGCGTCATAAGTTCCTTTTTCTTATCATGTGCAATAAGAGCGATGTTCATCAGGTTGCCCCCTATAAACCGATTAGTACATTACATTTTAACATAAAAATCGGCTTTGGGCAATAGGTTTTGTCTATATTGACTAAAGCTTTAGTGGTACCTGTTCGCCGTTTAAGCGGCGTATAACCCGCTCCATTGCCTTGACGCCTTTTGAGTTGGGGTCAATGAGCTCGCCGTTTAACATTGCGAGCACAAGCGCCCGGTCCTCGGGGATTACTCCCGCGAGCTGAACTCCGGTTGCGTCAATCACCTGGTCGATATTGAGTGCGCGTCCCCCGAAAGTGATGTTTTTCTGGAAACGGTTTATGAGAAGTCTCGACTCGACACCCGCGTCCGCGGCCTTGCCCGCGGCGACAGCCGCGCTGCGGACGCAGACATTGTCCGGTGTCGAGACTATGAGCGCGAGATCGGCGACCGCTAAGACGGCGTCGAAGACAGGGCCCACGCCTGCCGGGCAGTCGAGAACAATATAATCAAACTGGCGCTCATACGTCCGTATGAGCTTTTTCATGTCATCCGCGGTGACGCTGATCTCGCCCTGCGGCGCGGCCAGAAGCTTCGGGCCGTCTGTCGTGATAAGGGCCGAGTTCGCGTTTACATTGTCCTCCACAATGTCATACCAGTCATAGAGGACCATGCTTGATACGGAGAGCATTATATCGAGTGTGCGGAGGGATACATCGCAGTCTATCATAAGGACTTCGAAGCCCTGTGCGCACAGGAGTTTCGCATAGGTGGTCGAGAGCGTGGATTTGCCTACTCCGCCTTTTCCGGAGGTAAACAACACTTTTTTTGCAACAAAATCAGCCATGTCTTCCTCCTAACCCAGGAATGTGTTGTACTGCTGAAGCGACTGGAGCGGCTTCTCAGAGAAGTAGTACTGATAGATATCAGCCGCGATTGTCGCTGTCATGGCACCCGTGTTCGCTGTCTCAACCACGAGGGCGATGGCGATTTCAGGGTCGTCATAAGGCGCATAGGTGATGAGGAAACCGTTGTTTCCTTCAACAATTACGCCGTCATATTTTTTCTTTACTTCCGATGTACCGGTCTTTGCCGCGGGTCTTATGGGAAGTCCCGCAAAGGCGTCACGGCAGAAGCCCTCGTTTGCAACCTTGTACATACCTTCCTGTACAAGTTTCAGGTTGGACCTCTTGATTCCGAGTTCCTGTCCCACAACAGCTTCCTTCTTGAGGACCGTTCCGGTGTAGTCATAGTTTAAAACTGCTTTTACGAAATGCGGAACATAACGTGTGCCGCCATTTGCAATCGTTGCACAGTAATTGCACATCTGGAGAAGCGTGAACTGGTGATCGGACTGACCGATAGCGGCCTGTACGGTATCGCCGGGGTGCCATGTGCCGCCCTGTGATTCACGGTATTCCTTACCGGCAAGTATTCCCTGCGCCTCGCTTATCTCGACACCGGTCTTTGAACCGAGGCCGAAGGCGTTCGCCCACTTGTCTATCTTATCGATACCGAGCAGACGGCCCGTCTCGAAGAAGAAGCAGTTACAGGATTTATCTATGGCTCCGGTTACGTTGTTCTCGCCGTGAGCCGCACGTCCGGCACAACCGAACTCTACGTCTGAGAAGTAGCGGTAGTAACCGTCGCAGTCCCAGGTGAACTCCTCGTCGATTACACCTTCCTCAAGACCTGCAACAGCAACGCAGGGCTTGAAGGTCGAACCGGGCTCGTACGTACTCATTGTCGCTCTGTTCCAGAGCGGCGAGCCTATTTTGTCGTCCACCCAGTCCTTATAGTTCTCTTTCCAGAGATTGTTGTCATATGAAGGATATGTCGCGCAGGCCAGAATCTCGCCGTTGTGGACGTTCATGACGACAACCGCGGCGGCAGCCGCGCCGTCAGGAAGGTCAGTGACGACATTAAGGGATTTTACGCGGTCCTCAAGGGCCTTCTGCGCGACCCGCTGAAGGTTCGTGTCAATCGTGAGAACAACGGAACTTCCCTGCTCAGGAGGGATGAGGTAGTCCTCGTTGACATTGCCTTCGGAATCTATTGTCACCTGCATCAGGCCTCGCTTGCCGCGAAGATAGGACTCCATGGCGGACTCTATTCCGCCGCTTCCTATCTCGTCGTTCATCGTATACGAGTTTCTTCTGATGGCCTGGATTTCCTCTTCGGTTGCGCCTTCCTTTTCCGCGTCGGCGACAAGGGCGTCCGTCTCCTTCTTCGCGGCATTGTACTGCTCGGCGGAAATCTTGGCGACACGGCCGACAATATGCGGCGCGACAGTGCCGTCCGTGAATTCGCGGTAAGGCACTATAAGGTTCTCAACGCCGCGGTAAAACGCTCTGTTCTCCATGACAACCGCAACGAGTTCCATGGGTACATCCTCGGCAAATGTATACGGCGTTGAATTTGAGAAACCAAGATGCTTCATCTCCGCACAGACGGCCGCTATGTCGCGCGCCTCTTTCTGCGAATAATCCTCAAGCTCATAACGCTTTATGAGGGCGGTCATACAGTTGTCCGCCGTGGCGTAGCTGTTAAGATTGAGCATCTCAGGAGATTTCAGCCATTCAATGTATTCCGTGATATCTTCATCCTCATCATCCTGAATAAAGGAATATGTGCCGTCGGTATTGAGGACGATCGGAAGATTGTCTATGTGTTCCTGTCCGTATTTGTCACAGAGATTCATGAGCGAGAGTATGAGCTCATCACGCTCTTTAAGGTCTGTCGGGAAATACGAATAGTTGAAGATGAGCGAATTGCCCTGCTTGTTCGTGACGAGCGGGGAACCGTTTCTGTCCAGGATTTCTCCCCTTGCCGCGTCTACCGGAACGATGTAGGTGCTCACGGTATTGTTGCGGTACTGATCTCGCTTGATAATCTGGACCTTAAGTAAGGTTGCTATGAAAAAAAGACAGACAGCCGCAAGTATTCCCGCAAGAATAATGCGTCTTCTCGTTGAGAAGAACTGCTGAGAATACATAACGACACCTGCCTTTCTTTAGGTTTCAGCGCTTACTCCCTGATCTTCCGCAGAAGGGCACGGAGCAGAATATAGATAAGCGGAGCGAAGACCGCCGTGTAAATGGCGGAGGGAAGATAAAATGTAAACAGGGTTACAAATCCTCCGGTGGCACCGCTGCAGACGACAAAGATAAACCAGTGCAGCAGCATATATATGATGATTGCCGCAAACGAGAGAAGCAATGCCGTAGAGATATTGTTTCTCATGAGATAACTTATGAGGACACTGGATATTGTCGCAAAGAGCATGAGAATCATGGCGTTATAGCCGTCTCCCGACGCAACCGTCACATCCCAGAAAACTCCGGCGAGTGTTCCGAAGATTGCGGCGACCACCGCCTTTTCAAACATACCGAGGCATACTGCGAGAGGTATTAGGATGAGCGCATGCGCGCCGAGGATGCCGGGAAGAAGATGCGGCGTGTTCTGCAAAAGAGCGAATACGATGAGGAGCGCCGCAAACAGCGCGCGTCTCTCATAGAGCGCCTTCTTTTCTGAAGATATCTGTTGCTTCATCATGGAGTGGCCACGCCCTGTCCTTCGAAGCTCGTGATAATCAGGACATCTTCGATATCTTTTATGTCAAGGGTCGGTTCCACAATGAGATAGGACGAGATTGTATGGTCGTCGTCCTTGACCTCTTTGACCGTACCTATGACGAGGTCTTTCGGATATACGCCTCCGACACCGGTTGAGCAGACGAGACCTCCGGCAGTGACCGAGGTCGTACGTGAGAGACCGGAGACCTTGATAAGGCCGGATTCGGAAAGAATCGTCGTATTGGAGACATAGCCCGTCTCGCGCGTCCTGACTTCATACGCGCTGACGGAGACCTTGGGGTCGAGAACGGTCGAGACCACGCAGTAGGTCGGTGAGACCTTGGAGACTACGCCGACAAGCTGGCCCTCACCGCAGATGACGGGATCGTTTACTTCAACACCGTCTTTCGAACCCTTGCTCAAAGTGAAGCTTGTGTAGACATCAGCTGCATCGCGGCCTATTACGGAGGCATATACAAACTCGAAGTCCGCATTTTTCTCCTTTACGCCGAGAGCGTTCTGATAAAGTTCGTTCTGCTGTTTTATCTGTTCATAGTCGGCGAGCTCACGCTGATAACCGACTATCTGTTTTTTCAGTTCCTTGATTTCATCCTGGTAGGAATTCTTGGAGCGCAGGCCGCCGGTAAGCTTTGAAAAAGTCTTGCCGATGCCGGATGAGGCGCTCGAAAGCGGCTCCGTCACCGTACCCAGAAGGGATGACAGAGGAGAACTTCCTTTTCTGCTCGCCGCCGCAAATATGAGAAGTACGAAGAGGAGAGCAAAAACGGCAACTGCTATTTTGAACCATTTTGTTTTTACGAATCTGTTCAAAATTTCACCGCCCGATAAATACCAAAAGGGGCTTCTTTCAGGAAAGCCCCCTTATAATCAGTCATAGTTACTCGTGCTTGAAGCTCCGAGCAGGTCGTTTTCAAGACATGCTCCCGTGCCGTTTACGACACAGTCAAGCGGGTTGTCCGCAACGCGGACAGGCATTCCCGTCTCTACGGAAATGAGTTTGTCAAGACCGCGGAGTAAGGCTCCGCCACCGGTCAGCATAATACCCTGTTCCATGATATCCGCCGCAAGCTCCGGAGGAGTCTTTTCAAGGCTTGCGCGCACACAGTCGAGAACCATGTTTATGCTGTCGGCCAGGGCCTCGCGCACTTCCTCGGAAGTAATTTCAACATTCTTCGGAAGACCGTCAACAAGGTTTCGGCCTTTGACATCTATTGCACCTTCACCCTCATAGGGATAAGCGGAACCGATTTTGACCTTTATGTCCTCGGCCGTGCGCTCACCTATGAGCAGGTTGTATTTCCTTTTTACGTAAGCGATTATGGCGTCATCAAAACTGTCGCCCGCCACACGCGCGGAGTTTGAAGTTACTATATCTCCGAGGGAGATTACGGCAACTTCCGCAGTACCGCCGCCGATATCAACTACCATTGAGCCTGTTGCCTCCGATACCGGAAGGCCGGCGCCGATTGCGGCAGCCATGGGCTCCTCTATGAGTGATACCTGTCTCGCGCCGGCCGAACGCGCGGCATCGTGCACCGCCCTGCGCTCAACCTCAGTGACGCCCGAAGGAATACATATCATGACGCGCGCCTTCGTCAGAGGTGACGAACTCATGGCACGACGGATAAATTCCTTGAGCATGTCCGCGCAAATATCAAAATCGGCAATGACGCCGTCCTTCAAAGGACGGACAGCCGTGATAGAACCGGGTGTACGGCCTATCATCTCCTTGGCCTCCGAGCCTACCGCAACAACCTTGTTGGGAGTGGCACGGACATCAACCGCAACAACCGAGGGCTCGCGGATAACGATGCCCTTACCCTTCACAAATACAAGGGTGTTGGCGGTGCCGAGATCAATTCCTATGTCCTGTGTAAACATATTCAGACTCCTTTACGTGGAAGCACACCGGCCTCTTTCAGATATCGCATGACCGGTGCTATCGGAAGGCCGACAACGTTGAAGTAGTCACCTTCGATTTTTTTGACGAGATAACAGCCGAGACCCTGAACGCCGTAGGCCCCCGCCTTGTCCAGCGGTTCGCCCGTGGCGATGTAGTCATCAATCTCCTCGTCAGTCAGCTCAAAGAAAGTGACGGAAGTCTCCTCAACAAAGGATACCGTCTCCTTTTCACTGATAATCGCCGTGGCGGTCATCACCCTGTGGGTGTTGCCGGAGAGTTTTTTCAGCATCTCCCTTGCCTCGGCGGGATTTTTCGGCTTTAAAAGCACCTCGCCGTCGCAGACAACTATGGTGTCTGCGGCAAGCACGACTGTGTCGTGCGTGTCGGCAAGCGCCCCGAAACAGGCCTGCGCCTTACCGCGCGCGATCTCTTCGACTCCCCGCTTCGGGTCGTCGAGAGAGACGCTGCTCTCATCAAACTGCGCAGGCAAAATGCTGAAATCATAGCCGACACCGGCGAGCAGTTCGCTCCGCCTCGGCGACTTTGAAGCCAATACAAGTTTCATAAAGCCTCTTTTGAAACTCAAGGGCATCGACGGCGTCGATGCCCGGTTTTTTTATCTTTATTTACGAGAATTATTCAAACTCGATTTCAAACTCGAGTTTTTCTCCGCAGTTCGGGCACTCAACGCTGCCCTCTTCGAGGATTCCCTCATCGACGCAGATTACCTCATGACATGACGGGCACTCCACCTCATAGAATTCATCCTCCTCTTCCGGCTCCGGTTCGGGAGCGGGAGCGGGAGCAGGGGCAGGTGCAGCTGCAGGAGCGGAAGCAGGTGCCTGATGGTCATGTGAGTGATGTTCATCTTCACATCCGCAGTCACACTCTTCATCTTCACAGTCGCATACGCCGAAGAGAAGTTCCTCAACCTGACCGAGGTCATGATCAACCTCATCAAGCTGTGCGGCAACAAGGTCGAGAGACTCTTCAAGGTCATCGTGGCTCTCGGCGAGTTCCTTGAGCACTTCCATGATGGCGTTGAACATCTTCGTCTCAGGCTTGTCTGCGTTTAAGTTGAGACCTTCTGCAAGACCTTTGAGATAAGCAACTTTTTCTACTGTTTTCATTCCGAGTTACCTCCGAACAGGACCTTATGCGCGGCCCATGTATTCTCCGGTTCTGGTGTCGATCTGAATCATTTCGCCCTCATCGATGAAGAGGGGAACCTTAACCTCTGCGCCTGTCTCAAGCGTAGCGGGTTTTGTTGCGTTTGTAGCCGTGTCGCCCTTGAAGCCCGGATCGGTCTGTGTGACCTTGAGCTCAACAAAGTTGGGCGGCTCAACACCGAATACCTTGCCCTTGTAGGAAAGAACACGACAGATCATGTTCTCCTTGACGAACTTGAAGTTGTCGGAAAGTTCCGTGGAGTTGATGGGAACGAGCTCATATGTCTCCTGATCCATGAAGTAATAGAGATCACCGTCATTGTAGGAGTATTCCATATCTTTTCTCTCGACGAAAGCCGTAGGGAACTTTGCCGTCGGGTTATAGCTCTTTTCAACTACAGCACCGGTAATGACATTCTTTGTCTTCGTACGTACGAAAGCAGCGCCCTTACCCGGTTTTACATGCTGGAATTCAACGACCTGGAGGACCTGGCCGTCTTCTTCAAAAGTTACACCGTTTCTAAAATCACCGGCTGAAATCATAACTTTACCTCCGTTATATATATAATACGCGTTAGATTATATATTAATTATTATTAAATAGCAAGTTTTTTTCTTTACAGAACGATCAGTTTCTTCGGCAGAGTGGCGAAGTTATGGGCTCCGTCATCGGTTATGAGAAGCATATCCTCTATACGTACTCCGAACTCACCGGGGAGATATATACCCGGCTCAACAGTCACTACATTGCCCGGCTGAAGAAGGATGTTTTTCTTCGCGCGCGGGGAGAGATTCGGCAGTTCGTGGATTTCAACACCTACACCGTGACCCGTGCCGTGACCGAAGAATTCGCCGTATCCGGCCTCCTTTATTATGTCGCGGCAGACCTTGTCGCCGTCAAAGGCCCGAAGACCCGGTTTCAAGGCCGCGACACCCGCCTTCTGCGCGCGCAGCACAGTGTCGTAGACATTGGCCATTTTCGGAGTCGGGGTACCCACACAGACGGTGCGCGTCGTATCCGAATGATAGCCCGCGTAAAGTGCGCCGAAATCGATGGTCACGAAGTCGCCTTTCTTCACCTTCGTGTCCCCCGGCACGCCGTGCGGCTTTGACGAATTTTTGCCCGTAACTACGATGGTTTCAAAGGATACGGCAGTCGCTCCGGCCTTGCGCATTTCATAGTCTAAAGCCGCGGCGATTTCGCGTTCTTTAACTCCCGGTTTAATCATGGGAAGAATGGTTTTGAAGGCCTTCTCCGCTATGCGCTGAGCCTTCTGAAGTTTGGCCTTTTCCTCCCCTGATTTCACCTTGCGGAATTCATTTATCGCCGTGTCGAGTTTGTCATTTAAAACGAGTTTCAGTTTACCTTCGGCAAGGATTTTTTCATAGAGTTTCGCGTCCGAGACAGAGAGGCGTGAGGTCTCAATCCATACCGTCTTTCCGCCCAGTTCCTTAATTGCGGAAACGAGCTGCTCCGCAAACTCCCTGCCGGATTTCATAAGCATGACCCTGCAGTCCTTCGCCTCTTTCTGCGCCGCCTCAATATACCTTGAGTCGGTTATGAAAGCCGCCCCTTTGTTTGTGACTATAAGGTAGCCGTCAGAGGACTCAAACTCAGTAAAATAGAGCCTGTTCACCTCCGAAATTATAAGGGCCGCGGTGCCGTCCTTCAGGGTTTTGCCCAGTGCTTCAATATTCATGACGCATCATCTCCGATTCTGTCGAAATACCAAAATAAAAGTTTCTCCGAGAGCCGTTTCATAAGCCAGAGCAGCTTCTGTCCCTCATCCGGCCCCGCGGGCTTGCAGTAGATTGTCTGAAAGCCCGTAAGATTCGCGCCCCAGATATCGGTGAAGAGCTGGTCGCCGATCATGACAAAGTTTTTCGGGGCGGTTTTAAACTTCAAAACCGCACGGATATAACCTGTCGGCGACGGCTTTAAGCTCATCGCAAGTACGGGTATGCCGTAAACCTCGGCAAGCGTACCCGCCCTTTTGCCCGGTCCGTTTGAAAGCAGGACCATTTTGAATCCGGCGGCCTTCATGGCATTTATCCACTCAATCGCCCCGGGAAGAGGCGTGGTTGTGCGGTCATATGAGGTGGTGTTGTCTGCGTCGAGAGCAATTGCGCTGACACCCATTTCACGCAGGCTCTCCGCGGTTATTTCCGTCACGGAACCCACCTTTCGGGTCGGCCGGAACCATTTCACTGCAGGATTTTTCATACTTAAATACCAGGTACTTTCTATATAAAACTTGAAATCATATATTATTGTAGCACAAGACGGGAAAAAGTGGTATCATTATAAACATCGAAAAAACGGGAAGGTCTGACACCGCATGGAAACAAAAAGAATAGTCGTCAAAGTCGGAACATCAACACTTACACATGAGACGGGCAAGCTCAACCTGCGCCGTATGGATCGCCTTGCGCGAGTCCTTGCCGATCTGCGCGGAGCGGGTTACGAAATCGTCCTGGTGTCCTCCGGCGCGATAGCCGCCGGCGTGGATAAACTCGGTCTGAGCAGCCGTCCCGATGAGCTCCGCATGAAACAGGCGGCAGCAGCCGTCGGACAGTGCGAAATCATGCATATCTACGACAAACTTTTCTCGGAATACAACTGCACGACCGGCCAGATCCTTCTGACCGAAGGTGATGTCAGCGACCCCCGCCGCACCGAGCATCTGAAATCAACGGTTTCAACCCTGCTTTCCATGGGTGTTGTCCCCATTGTCAATGAAAACGACTCTGTCGCGTCTGACGAGATTGAGACAGGCTATGAAAAAGTGCTCGGCGATAACGACACACTTTCCGCCGTAGTTGCAGTGCTCATTGAAGCTGATCTTCTCATTCTTCTCACGGATATCGACGGTCTTTATGACGACGATCCGCGACAGAATCCGGAAGCAAAGCTCGTGCACCGCGTGGAAGTCCTGACCGACGACCTGCGAAAGGCAGCGGGAGGAGCGGGTTCCTGGCGCGGAACCGGAGGAATGGCGACAAAGCTCAACGCAGCCGAAATATCAACAAAGGCCAACTGCGAAATGGTTATAGCAAACGGAAACCGCGTAGAGGTTATTTACGACATCCTTGAAGGCAAGGAGACAGGAACGAGATTCTGCATAAAGGAGAGCTGAAAATGACCGCATTGATGCAACAGGGCGCGGCAGCAAAAAAAGCATCCGCACTGACGGCTCTTGCCGGAACGGATCTTAAGAACAAAGCCCTGCACGCTGTCGCAGAAAGTATAGAAAAAAGATCGGACGAGTGGCTCGCTGCGAATGCCGCGGACATAAAGGCCGCAGAGGAATCCGGCATGAGCACCTCCATGCTCGACCGCCTCAGACTCACTCCGGAACGTATTTCCGACGTTGCGGACGGCGTCAGACATGTCGCCGCCCTCCCGGATCCCATAGGCGATGTGCTCCGCACCGAAGTCCGTCCGAACGGCCTTCAGATAAAGCGCGTGCGCGTTCCGCTCGGAGTCATAGGCATCATCTACGAAGCACGTCCCAATGTCACGGTCGATGCAGCTGCTCTCTGCCTCAAGGCCGGAAGCGCATGTATTCTGCGCGGAGGAAAAGAGGCCATAAACTCCAACAGATGTGTGGTTGAAATTATGAGGGAGGCCATATCATCCGTCGGACTGCCGGAAGACGCTGTCTCCCTTGTACAGGACACTTCAAGGGAATCCGCATCCGAACTCATGGCCATGACGGAATATGTTGATGTACTTATTCCGCGCGGCGGCGCCTCACTTATCCGCGCCGTTGCGGCAAACTCAAAAGTACCGGTAATACGCACCGGTGAGGGCGTATGCCACGTATATATCGACAAAGACGCGGACCTTTCAATGGGCGCGGAAATACTCTATAACGCAAAGTGTTCACGCCCATCCGTCTGCAACGCAGCGGAATGCGTACTGGTCCACGAGGATGTAATAAAAGACTTCTTTAAAGAGGCCCTGCCTCTTCTCAATCAGAAAAATGTCGTTCTCCGCGCCGACGAAAAGACCCTCGCCGTGCTCGGCGACCGTGCCGTGCCCGCCACGGACGAGGACTGGGACACGGAATACGGCGACTTTATCCTTGCGGTAAAGACGGTATCCGGTCCCGAGGAAGCCTGTGACTTCATTTCAAAGCACGGCACCGGCCATTCGGAGGCCATCGTCACCGAAAACGCGGAGACTGCCGACCGCTTCCTTCAGGCAGTTGATGCCGCTGCGGTATATGTAAACGCATCCACCCGCTTTACGGACGGCGGAGAATTCGGAATGGGTGCCGAGATAGGCATCTCCACACAGAAACTTCACGCGAGAGGTCCCATGGGCCTTGAGGAAATGACGAGTTACAAGTATGTTATTACCGGAAAGGGACAGGTGAGATAACATGATCGGATTTATCGGAACCGGAAATATGGGCGGAGCTCTTTTAACCGCTGTCGCGAAAAGCGGTGAGCCCGTTTCCATGGCTGACGCATCAGCATCCCGCATGGCTCAGCTCAGCCGTGAAACGGGAGCGGTCGCATCAGACAGCAAAACAATTGCGGAAAAATCCGACCTTATCTTTCTCGGAGTAAAACCGCAGACCCTGCCTGCCCTTCTCTCTGAGATTGCCCCCGTTTTAAACGCGAGAAAAGATGAGTTTGCCGTAGTCAGCATGGCTGCAGGCACAAGCATAGACCGCATAAAAGATATGTGCAAAAACAAGGATCTTCCCGTAATCCGCATCATGCCCAACCTCCCGGTATCAGTAGGTGCCGGAGCGGTGCTCTACCACGCGGAAGAGAACGTGAAAGAGAACTCCCTGAACCTGTTTTTAAAGGCGATGGAGGGTGCCGGAAACCTTTATCCCATGGCGGAAAAGCTGATTGACGCCGGCAGCGCAGTAACGGGCTGCGGCCCCGCATTCATAGCCCTGGTCATAGACGCTATGGCGGACGGCGCCGTCTCCTGCGGTATCCCGAGAAAAGATGCCCTGAAACTTGCCGAGGCCATGACAATAGGAACGGCGAAGCTTCTGCTTGAGCAGGAGAAACAGCCCGGTGTCTTAAAGGACGAGGTCTGCTCGCCCGGCGGCACGACAATCTGCGGAGTCCGCGAACTTGAAGCAGGCAATATCCGCAGCGCGTTCATCAACGCGGTTGTCGCCGCATATGAGGCCAACGGAAAACTTTAAACATAAAAAAAGACGGCTCACGGAAAACCGTGAGCCGTTTTTTTGATTACTTATACTTGCGCTTACGAGCAGCTTCTGATTTCTTCTTTCTCTTTACGGAAGGCTTTTCATAATGTTCTCTTTTACGAACTTCCTGAATGACGCCGTCACGAGAAGTCTGACGCTTAAAGCGGCGAAGAGCGTTGTCAAGAGACTCGCCCTCTTTTACTTTTATCTCGCTCATTTATGTCCCTCCCTCCGAAATGAAAGGTAAATAACAAAATACTTGTCAAATAGACTACTGAATTATATAACAAGTAAATATTAAAGTCAAGCATTGTAAACAGTGACACTCGGGAACGCAAAAGAGGCACCGTTTCTCTCCACAATTTCCTTGATTTTGAAGTTTATATCTTCGCGCACAATGAGAGAATGGTCAAGCGATGTCGTATCAACGGAGTAGATGATACGGATATCCTGACTGCTGTCCGAGAATCCCGCAAAAGCCACAACTATGCGGTCCTTTGAGACCTCTTCGTGAGTTTCAAGCATGGTCTTTATGTCTTCAATACAGTTTCTGAGCTTGCCCGCATCGGTGTCAAAGGTAAGACCGATTGTCTCATCGACGAAGCGGCGGTTGAGCCTTGAGCAGTTGGTTATCGGCTCATCCACGAGTTTCGAATTCGGGAGCACCACCACAGTGTCCGCAAGGGTTCTGATGCGGGTGCTTCTCATGGTTATATCCTCAACCTTACCCTCTCCGGACGGCGTGATGATGTAGTCGCCTACATCAAAAGGCTTGTCCGAGACAATCGAGAATCCGGCAAAGAGATTTGCTGCGGTATTCTGCGCGGCAAGTGAGAATGTGAGACCTCCGAGACCGATACCGGTGATGAGACCGCCTATGTTGTAACCGAGCTCTCCTATAATCACAACAACCGAAATCGAGATGATTATTACCTTGAGCATGTTGGCCACAAATCGCACAGCCACGGCATTTGTGCGCCTGTTTGTCTCCTCCATTTTTATAAGCTGAGAAGTTATAAACGGAGTAAAATTCGAAAGCGCCCAGGTTATGAGAACGATGATACATATACGGAATGCCATGGTGAGCCACGCCATGACTTTGTCAGGCGGGTTCATTATGGCAAAGCCCAGGTAGAGACCGAAAATCAGGAAAAATGTCTTAAGCGGCTCCTGAACGGAGGTGCGTATTCCGCCTCCGATTACGGGATGACGCTTAAAGACTTTTGCGAAGATTTTCGCTATGTTTTTCGAGAGCAGATGTCTGAAAAGAACGAAGAGAAGGAATACGAGAATACCCAGCAGAATCTGCGGGAGATTCTCAATGATTATCGTAACTGCAGTGTTTATTCCCTCTATGAAGTTATTCCAGCCCAAGGTGAGTTCTTTCATCTGAAAACCTCGCTTTTACTTTACGACGATGTTTACGAGACGGCCAGGAACATAGAGTTCCTTAACTATTGTTTTGCCCGAAATCTCGGCCGCGATTTTCTCATCGGCCTTCGCGAGGGCAAGGACCTCATCGGATGCGGCATCGGCAGCTATGTTCAGCTTTGCGCGGATTTTACCGTTTACCTGTGCGACAATCTCTATTGTCGCGTCAACGCACTTGTCCGCGTCAAAGTCAACCCAATTGCCGTTTGCCAGCATACCGGAAAAGCCCTGAGCTTCCCAGATCTCCTCGGTAATATGAGGAGCGAAGGGATAAAGAAGCGTTACAAATGCCTTCAGTTCGGAATTGTTGAGCTTACCGTTGTCATATATGTCATTGATGAGAGTCATCAGTGCGGCGATGGCCGTGTTGAACTTCATACCCTCAATATCTTCCGTAACCTTCTTGATGGTCTTGTTGATTGCAACCTCAAGTTCAGGTGAATATTCATCGCCCGGAACAAGGATTTCCTGAAGTCCCCAGGTGCGGTCAAGGAAGCGCTTACAGCCCTTGACCGAGGACTCGGACCATGGTGCGGCTTTTTCATAATCACCCATAAAGAGTACGTAGGTACGAAGAACGTCTGCACCGTACTCATTTACGACATCCATCGGGTCAATTACATTGCCCTTTGACTTTGACATCTTGTCGCCGTCCGGGCCGAGGATAAGGCCCTGGGCTGTACGCTTGGCGTACGGCTCCTTTGTCGGTACGACACCTATGTCATAGAGGAATCTGTGCCAGAATCTGGAGTAGATCATATGGCGGGTGACGTGCTCCATTCCGCCGTTGTACCAGTCAACCTGGCCCCAGTATTCGAGTTTGTCACGTGCTGCAAGAGCCTCGTCGTTATGCGGATCCATATAGCGCAGATAGTACCAGGAAGAACCCGCCCACTGCGGCATGGTGTCGGTCTCACGACGGGCATCGCCGCCGCATTTCGGGCACTTGCATTTTACGAATGATTCTATCTTGGCGAGCGGACTCTCACCGTCGGAGCCCGGCTCAAACTGCTCGACTACGGGCAGTCTGAGAGGCAGTTCCTCGTAAGGTACTGCCACCATGCCGCAGGTCGGACAGTGAACAATCGGAATGGGTTCGCCCCAGTAACGCTGACGGTTGAAGGCCCAGTCCTTCATCTTGTACTGAACACCTGCTTCGCCGCAGCCCTTTTCCTCGAGGTACTCTATCATTTTTGCGATAGAATCCTTCTTGTTGTTTATGCCGTTTAAGACTCCGGAGTTTACCATCTCGCCGTCGCCGGTATAGGCCTCTTTCGAGATGTCTCCGCCCTTGATTACTTCAATTATGTCAATGCCGAATTCCTTTGCAAAGTCATAGTCACGCTGGTCGTGGGCCGGAACCGCCATGATGGCGCCCGTGCCGTAGCCCATCATTACATAGTCCGCGACATAGATGGGAATTTCCTTGCCGTCAACGGGATTTATGCCGGACAGACCTTCTATCCTGACACCGGTCTTCTCTTTTACGAGCTGTGTGCGCTCAAACTCAGTCTTCTTCGCACACTCCTTCCTGTAGGCCTCAATGGCATCCATATTGGAGATTCTGTCAGCGTACTTGTCTATCATCGGATGCTCCGGCGCCATTACCATGAAGGTTACGCCGTAGAGTGTATCCGGACGGGTCGTGTAGATACGCAGTTCCTCGTCATCCGATCCCTTTACCTTGAAGTTTACGAACGCGCCGGTGGACTTGCCTATCCAGTTGACCTGCTGAAGTTTGATATTCGGAAGATAGTCGACAGTCTCCAGTCCTTCAAGGAGTTTGTCGGCATACTGAGTTATGCGGAGATACCATACGTCCTTCGCCTTCTGAACAACCTCTGAGTGACAGATATCACAGTGACCGCCCTGTGAGTCCTCATTTGAAAGGACAACCTTGCAGTGAGGGCAATAGTTTACAAGGGCCTTGTCGCGGAAGACAAGTCCGTTTTCAAACATCTTGAGGAAAATCCACTGTGTCCACTTGTAGTAGTCCTCATCAGTTGTATCTATTACACGGGTCCAGTCGAATGAGAAACCGACTGAGCGCAGCTGATCCGAGAAGTGCGCGATATTCATATCGGTGACTTTTCTCGGGTGCATACCCGTCTTTATCGCATAGTTTTCAGTCGGGAGACCGAATGCGTCAAAGCCTATCGGGAAAAGGACGTTGTAGCCCTGCATGCGGCGTTTTCTCGAGATTACCTCAAGACCTGAATAAGCCTTGATATGGCCTACGTGCATGCCGGCACCCGACGGATACGGGAACTCGACAAGTCCGTAAAACTTAGGCTTTGACGAGCCGTCTTCAGCATGGAAGACGCCCTCATCCTCCCAACGTTTCTGCCACTTTGCCTCAGTGGCTCTGAAATCATAGTTTTTCATGTTTATCTTCTCCTTAAAGGGTTACTTCTTCTGCATCGGCCCAGAGTTTTTCAATATTGTAATGCTCACGGGCCTCCTCGGTAAAGATGTGTACGATTACATCGCCGAAGTCCAGAAGCTGCCAGTCCGAGGCCTTACCCTCGAGTCGGCCCTTCTCGCCGGCCTCCTCAGTCTTGAAGTCGACCTCATCGGCCAGAGCGCGTACCTGAGTCGTCGATGTTCCGTTTGCGATGACAAAATATTCGGTCAGAACGGTCAGGTCATCTATCTTAAGTACTTTTATATCCACAGCCTTTTTGCTGTCGAGCGCGTCAGTGATTATCTTTACTTTTTCCTGTGCTGTCATTTCTGTTCCTCTCTTTTTTTACACACTTCATTATATGCGTCTATCGTATCCTGGTTTATCACTCTGTCCTGGCGAAGCAGGTCCTGGAGCGTGAAGCGCGTGCCTATAAGCACAGCTTCATCTATGTCGCGGAAGGCGGCTTCGCGGACCTCATCGACTCCGGGGTAATCCCTCTCGTCAGAGATGAAATCGGCGATGTAGATAATCTTCTCAAGCATCGTCATGTCAGCCTTCGCGGTTGTGTGATAACGGATGGCGGAGACCATCTCCTCATCCTCTATGCCGAGCTCGTCCCGTATAAACGCTGCGCCGGCAGGTGCGTGCCAGAGCTTCGGCGTCTTTATGACGACCTCGGGAATGTCCGGGAAGCGGAGCATATATTCCTTCTGCTCCTCATCCGGGGAGTTTTTCTCAATATCGTGGAGAAGACCGCAGATATATGCCCGCTCCGTATCCTCTCCGTATCTCTCCGCCAGTTTTACGGCGGCATCGGCTACATTGAGAGAGTGCAAAAACCTTCTCTCCTGCAGCTTTTCCTTCATTACCGCAATGAATTCATCTTTGCGTTCCATCATAGATAGAGATCCTCCGATGTAATAAAGTCAAATGTATCTTTTGTGACAAGTCCTTCAACGGACTCGCCGTTTTTAATCTTTGCCCTTATTTCGGTAGATGAAAGTTCCAGAGGCTTTATCGGCATGAATCTTATTCTGCCGCATCTGTACTTTGCGGGGAAGTTCTCCTTTGCGTACGCTTCAAGATCCGACAGATCAAGTTTGTCCGAACGTACGGAAGCTACTACCGTGCAGTACTTTAAAATGCCCTCCGGTCTGTACCACCTGTGGAGACTCATCAGCATATCGTCCCCGCAGAGGAAGTAAAACTTTGCGCATCTGTACATTCCTTTAAGCTGGCGCAGAGTATCGTAAGTGTAGCTCTTTCCCTTCCTGTCAATCTCTATGGCAGAGACCTCGAAGACGGGATCGGTGAATGTGCGCCTGCACATCTCAACCCGCGCAGCAGCGGGAGCCAGACCCGGGCTCGCCTTATGCGGCGGCACATAGGTCGGGATAATAAGCACTCGGTCGAGACCGTATTCCGCCGCGAACGTTCTTGCAATATTCAGATGTCCGACATGCGGAGGGTTGAAGGTTCCGCCGAAGATGCCTATTTTTTCCATTTCTTCTCCTTGTCGAGGCGGCCTCTGTAGTTATTGCCTGCGGCAGCCTCTTTTGCCCGCTTTATGTTCGCGGCCTTCTTCATGGCCTTCTCATGAAGCGGATAGCTGTATCTGTAGAGCGTGACAACGCCGCCGATGACGCTGATGACATCAGCACCTGTCTTTTCGGCGAGCCTGTCCGCGACCTCACGCGGTGTCTCCGGGCAGGACTCAAGCAGGACCTTGACCTTTATGAGTTCCTTTGCGTCAAGCACCTCTTCGGTCTGCTTCACGACAGCCTCAGTCACACCGTACTTGCCTACCTGGAAGGCCGGTGTGAGGCTGTGTGCCTGTGCTCTGAACTTTGCTCTTTCCTTACTGTCCATATATGCTCCTTAAAGTTCACTCCTCAGCAGTTCGCACATCTTTTCAAGTGCCCTGCTTCTGTGACTCATTGTGTCTTTGACATCTGAGGGTATCTCTCCGAAAGTGAGTTCTCCGGGCGCGGCGCCCTCTGTCGCTTTGGCTTCGGTGTTTATAAGTACGAGCGGGTCATAACCGAAGCCGTTTGTGCCGCGCTCCTCAAAGCCGATATGGCCGAAGCAATAACCTTCGGTCACGAGTTCGCGGCCGTCCGGAAAAACGCAGGCTATGGCGCAGGTGTAGTGCGCCGTGCGTTTTTCAAGGGGAAGGTCGCCCAGCTCACGAAGGAGCTTCGCGTTGTTCGCGGCGTTCTTGTCGCCGCGGGAGTCGCCTTCGGGTCCGCTGTATCTGGCCGAGTAGATGCCGGGGGCTCCGCCCAGGGCATCGACGCAGATGCCGGAGTCATCTGCGAGTGTCGGGTATCCCGACACCTCGGCCCCGCTCCGCGCCTTTAAGAGAGCGTTCTCAGCAAAAGTGGTTCCGTTCTCCTCGACTTCGGGAAGCTCTATGCCGAGTTCTTCGGCTGTCTTGAACTCAATACCCAGATGACCGAGTATTCTGTGGAATTCGATTATCTTGTCTTTGTTGGAAGTAGCTGCTAAAAAAATCATCCTATATACTCTCCCGAACCACCGAAGAGTCCGCCCCAGAAGCTCTTTTTCTCCTTCTTGGGCTTTTCCTCTTTCTTCGGCTCTTCCTCAGCAGGCTCTTCTGCAGGTTCCTCTGCGGACTCCTCTGCAGGTTCCTCAGCCGGTTCTTCTGCAGGTTCTTCCTTCTCCTCGGTCATGCCTTCGAGCACTGCGGCGATTTCCTGAACTTCTTCCAGTTCCTCTTTTTCAGCCTCTTTTTCAGTCTCGGCCTCTGCTTCGGCTTCCTCGACTATCTCTTTGACTGTCTCTTCGACAGCCTCCTCGACAGGACTCTCCTCGGACTCAGGCTCGTCAGTCTCATCGAACTTCTCGAGAATCTCCTCGTAGAGGTCCTCAATGAAGTCACCTATATCGTCGGCTGTATCGCCGCGGACCTCAACATCCTCGTCGAGCGCGTCCTCAACGGTGGCCTCGAGGTTCTCCTTCGAAAGGCGCTCCGCCTCAGCGGCAAGGGCAGCCTGACGCTCAACCTCGCGCGCAGCCGCCTCTGCCTTGTCGCGCGCGAGACGTTCCTCATTGACCGTGATAATCGGCTCATAGTTTGAGGCGTCCTCAGGCGGCGCGACGTCGAAGAGCGACGCGGCGAATGTCTCGGCAGAGAATGGCTGAAGGTCATCAAGGCCTTCGCCTACGCCGATAAACTTGACCGGAATTTTAAGGTCGTTCTTTATTGAGAGCACGACGCCGCCTCTCGCGGTGCCGTCAAGTTTTGTCAGAATGATACCGGAAACTTCGGTTACGCCCATGAACTCCTTGGCCTGGCTTACGGCATTCTGTCCCGTAGTTGCATCAAGCACGAGGAATATTTCACGGTCCGAGTAAGGAAGCTCACGGTCTATGACACGGAAAATCTTATTGAGCTCGTCCATAAGGTGTTTCTTGTTGTGAAGACGGCCGGCCGTGTCGATTATTATGATGTCGGAGTTCCTGGCGACGCCGGCATTTATGGTGTCAAACACTACGGCCGCGGGGTCCGCGCCCTCCTTGTGTTTGACAATCTCCACGCCTGCGCGCTCAGCCCAGATTTCAAGCTGGTCAATGGCGGCGGCACGGAAAGTATCCGCTGCACCGAGGATGACCTTCTTGCCCTGAGTGTTAAAGTAATGGGCCATCTTACCGATGGTGGTGGTCTTGCCGACGCCGTTTACACCGACAACCAGAATGACGGCCGGCGTTGTGACAAAGTCAATTGTCTGGTCCTCGCCGAGCATCTCGGCGACGACTTCCTTTATAACCTCGCGGACCTCCTGCGGGTGTTCCACACCCTTTTTGCCCACGCGGTCCTTGACCTCATCAACAATGTACGTGGCTGTAGAGACACCTACATCGCCCATGATAAGCACTTCTACAAGCTCGTCATAGAGCTCGTCGCCTATCTCATCAAAAGCATCAAGGACATTGTTTATGTTGCCCGAGAACTGATCGCGGGTCTTCTTCATGCCCTTGTTTATCTTTCTGTTGAAAATTCCCATCTCTGCTCCTTTAGTTCAGTCCGAGTTTCTTCGCCATCTCAGCTGTCTTGAGTTCAAGCAGCTTCGAAACGCCTTCCTCCTGCATCGTGACACCGTAGAGGATATCGGATTCCTCCATTGTGCCGCGGCGATGCGTGATAAGGATGAACTGCGTGTTTCTCGTCATGCGGCGGACATACTGGGCATAGCGGACGACGTTGATATCGTCGAGCGCAGCCTCAACCTCGTCGAAGATACAGAACGGTGCCGGTGTGACTTTCAGAATTGCAAAGAGCAGCGCTATCGCCGAAAGTCCCTTCTCACCGCCTGAGAGGAGGTCGATATTCTGTACGTTCTTGCCCGGCGGCTGAACCTTGATCTCTATGGGCGACTCAAGTATATCGAGCTCGTCCTCAAGCAGGAGTTCCGCCTTGCCGCCGTCGAAGAGTTCCGAGAATGTCTCGCCGAATGCCTTATTAATCTTGGCAAACTGCTCACGGAACTGAATGGCCATATTGGAAGTGAGCTCATCGATGAGTTTTATGAGCTCGGCCTTTGATACCTCAACATCCGAAAGCTGCGTGCTCATGAACTCATAGCGCTCCGAGACTTCCTTGTACTCCTCTATGGCTCCGACATTTACGGAACCGAGGGCTTTTATCTTATTCTTTACCTCACTGAGGTCGGAGCGCGTCTCCTTCGGATTCTCGGCCGGATCGGAAAGCTCCGAGGCCTCGCGCCTCGTCAGCTGATATTCCTCATAGAGCTTGTTCTCCGTCTCCTCATACTCGCGAAGCATGTTCGCTTTCTGCTCGGAGAGGCGGGCAAGGTCGTTTGAAAGACGCTCACGCTCGAGACCTTTCTCGCGCTCGAGCTGGCGAAGTCCAGTGGAGTCCGCCTCGGCCTTCTGGCGCTCGGCAGTGAGCTCCTCAATTTTCTGCTCGGAGGCTATGCTGCCGTCCTTTACGGCCTGCACCTCCGCGCGGAGTTCTTCGTTCTCTTTTTCGGTGGCGGCATTGAGTTCCTCAAGTGCCTTTATCTCGGCACCGAGGGTGTCCTCCTTGCTGACGGAGGATTCCGTCGCGGCGCGGAGACTCTCAATGATGTCCCTGTTCGCCTGGATATCCTTCGAGAGCGCAACTTCACGGACCTCGAGTTCGCGGGATTTCTCCGCCATCTCCTCACGCTTTAAGCGCAGGTCCTCCCTGCTGCCCGTAAGGTCGGCAATCTTATCCTCGGTCTCCTTGGCCTTTTCCGTGAGGTCAGCCTCCTCCTTCTCGGATGCGGCGACAAGTTTTTCAAGTTCCTTTATACGGAGCTGATCGTTCGCCTGCTCCTCATCGAGTTCGCGTACGGCATCGAGTACACCCTGAAGCTGTCCCTCGACAAGTTTCAGTGCGCTCTCGGCGCGGACCTTCTCCTCGTTTGCAGTAATGAGATCGGCCTCTGAGGCCTCAAGGTCTGCCTTTGCCTTTGCGAGTTCCTCGGATGTCGCCTTGAAAGAAGCTTCCAGCTCATCGAGTTTCTTTCTGTCGTTCTCAAGCGATTTTCTGAGCTCGTCAATATTGCCTGAGCGGGCATGCATGCCTGCCTGCTTTACCTTGGAACCGCCGGTGATTGAACCGCCGGCATTTATAACCTGTCCGTCAAGAGTAACTATCTTGAAACGGTGGTTGTACTTTTTGCCCATCGTTACGGCGGAGTCGAGATCCTCGACAACAACCGTGCGGCAGAGCTGATTCTTTATTATTTCGTCGTACTTCTTATCGGCGCTGACGAGGTTGCTGGCGATGTCGACGAATCCGAAGCAGTCGTCAAGGCCCTTCTCGTCAAGCGGCTTATGCTTTATGGCCGAAATCGGAAGGAATGTAGCGCGTCCGCCGTTTGTCTCCTTGAGGAAACGAACGGCCTTCTTGGCATCGGCGTCACTGTCCACGACGATATTCTGAAGATTGTTTCCGAGCGCGGTCTCAATTGCGACCGTATACTCGTCCTTTACCTTTATGAGTTTTGAAAGCGGTCCGTGAATACCGCGGAGTGCTCCGCGCTTGGCCTCCTTGACGACGGCCTTTACGCTGCCCTGGTAACCGTCCATGTTCTTCTCGAGTTCCTCGAGCATGAGGATACGTTCCTCTTTGGACTGCAGTTCGATACGGGCCTTCTCCACTTCGGCCTTCTGGACCTCATACTTCTCTTCGCGCTTTTCGGCGCGGAGTCTGTATCCCTCAATTGAGTTCGAGACGCTCGTTATGGTTTCAAGACAGGAGTCAAGTTCAGCCTTTGCGGACTTCTGCTCCTCCTCGAATCTTTCAATTACGGCCTGACGCTCCGCACGGCTCTCGTCGACATTCTCATGTCTGGTGAGAATCTCTTCTTTACTTGAGAGAGCCTCGGCCTTGCGAACACGCGCGTCCGCTATTTTTTCCGAGATGGCGGTAAGTTGCTCTGAAAGTTCCAGAGTCTTATCCGAGTTCTCGCTGTCGGCCTGTGTCAGACCTTCGACATCGACGGTCAGGGCCGCCATGGCTTCGCGCTTTTCGTTTACCTCAGCCTCGAGTGCCGCGATTCTTTCTTCGGCCTCTTTTATCTTGGCTTCGGTCTCGGTGCGCTCACCGGTGGCCTCCTCCATCTCTTTCTTTATACGTTCAATCGACTGATTGTTGTGCTCAATGCTGTTTTCATTAACGGCAATCTTCGCGTTTATCTCGCCGATTTTCTCATCCGAGGAAGCCATGTTCTCACGGATGGTCTCTATCTCGACGACAATCTCCTGTGAGCGCCTGTAGCACTCCTCAGTCCTGGCGTCGATTCCCTCAAGTTCCTCAACGATGGCCTTGTACTGGGAATCCGAAATCTCAATTTTATGCTCTTGGTCACGAAGACGCTCCTTGAGAGTGTCAATCGTATAAAGCCAGAGGCTGATCTCGAGTTTCTTCTTCTCCTCTGCGAGGACAAGGAACTTCTCGGCCTTCTCGCTCTGAACTTTAAGGGGACCTACACGGCTCTCGAGTTCGGTGAGTATGTCGCGCAGGCGGACGAGGTTCTCTTCCGTCTGCTCAAGACGGCGCAGCGCGTCCGTCCTTCTGTAGCGGAAGTGCGATATTCCGGCCGCCTCCTCGAGAATGTCGCGGCGTTCCTTTGACTTCGCGGATACCATATCCGCGACCTTACCCTGGGAAACTATGGAGTAGCCGCCGCGACCGAGACCGGTGTCCATGAAGAGCTCGTTTACATCCTTGAGACGTACGGTCTGGTCATTGATTCTGTATTCACTCTCACCGGAGCGGAAATAGCGCCTTGTAATAGAGACCTCATCATTGTCGTTGTTGAGGCTCCTGTCCTTGTTATCAAGACGCAGTGTAACCTCGGCGTAGCCGAGCGCCTTTCGGATGCTCGTTCCGCCGAAGATGACATCTTCCATTTTTGATCCGCGGAGATTCTTGGTCGACTGTTCGCCCAAAACCCAGCGCACGGCATCGGAGATATTACTCTTACCCGAACCGTTGGGTCCGACAACAGCGGTCATTCCCTTGTCAAAACCCAAAACGGTCTTGTCGGGGAAGGACTTGAAGCCCTGCATTTCAAGTGCTTTCAGTATCATTTACTCAATCTTCCTCTGTCCTTATTTCGTACTTTTTTAAAGTACTGTCGGAAAATACATTACAGATGTAATTATTATCTTTTAATTGTACTATATTTTGTCGCTTCTGTCCCGTCATTTTTGAAATTTCTTTGGGATTTACGAATATTTTATAGCTGTGTGAGGGCCCACCCTCATATTCCCTGAGAAGAGAGAGCGCCTTATCGAAGTAAATCTTGCCCTCAACAAGTTCTCTCATCGCGGGATGATAGGCCCCGGCGATGTAGCCGTCCTCGACATTTCCGCCGGAATGAAGGCCCAGACGGATGACGCTGATTCCCGCCTCCTCAAACATCAGAAGCAGACGCGCGCAGAGGTTCACGGCCTCGTCCAGCGACTGCGGTCTGTACTCGCCTTTTTCATAAAGATGCGCGAGTTCGGTATGCTCCAGGACTACGGTCGGATATATTCTGACCGTCGCAGGCTGCAGTTTTATGAGTTCCCGCGCGGTGAAAACGGCGCCCTCGTCCGTATCACCCAAAAGACCGGTCATCATCTGAAGACCGAGTTCAAACCCCCGGGATTTTATGAGTTCTGACGCGCGGCGGACGTCATCTGCCGTGTGTCCCCTGCGGTTTCTCCGCAGGACCTCGTCACTCATGCTCTGAGCGCCGAGTTCGATGGCCTCGACGCCGTACTCTTTCAGTATTTCGAGCACTTCCTCATCTATGGCGTCAGGCCTCGTGGACACGCGGATACCGGTGATCTCGCCCGCGTCGATATGCGGCTTCGCCGCCTGCAGCAGGCTCATCATATAGGGCCTGTCTATGGCGGTGAAACTTCCGCCGAAAAAAGCAAGCTGGCCGTCACGGCAGCCGGAGTCCAGCGCAGTTTTCACTGCCCTGTCGACGTCAGCTGCCGTGGCGGTCTCTTCTTTTCCCGTTATTATATGCTGATTACAAAAACTGCACTGATGCGGGCATCCCACATGCGCCACAAAGAGTGCGATATTCCTGTGACTCATAGACCCATAAGCTCCAATGCTTCTCTCGCCGCTTCCTGTTCGGCGTGCTTCTTTGTTCCTCCCGTACCTCTTCCTATGACGTTTGAGTTTAAGTGCACCTCAACCTCAAAACGCTTATCGTGGTCAGGTCCGCTCTCACCCACAAGCACGTAGGTGAGTTTCTCTTCGGGATTCTTCTGGATTACCTCCTGCAGGACAGTCTTGTAATCCTTGAATGAAAGTCTGTGCTTCTCGACTGCGGGAACGATGAATCGCAGAATGAATTTTCTCGCTTCCTCCGTGCCGCCGTCGAGATAGATTGAGGCGATAACCGCCTCAAAGGCGTCAGCCAGAATCGAGGCGCGCTCGCGGCCGCCTGTCTTCTGCTCACCCTTGCCGAGGAAAAGATAGTCTCCGAGGTCTATCTGTTTCGCATAGTCGCAGCACGCGCCCTCGCAGACGGCTGCCGCGCGCAGCTTGGTCAGCTGTCCCTCCGGCAGATCCTTCATATTGTTGAAGAAATAGTCTGCGGTCACAAAGCCCAAAACAGAGTCTCCGAGAAACTCGAGACGCTCATTGTACTTGTGCCCGTTTCCCTTCTCATTTGCATAGGAGGAATGGGTAAGTGCCGTCTCAAGAATACTTATATCCTTGTACTCGTAACCTATTTTCTTTTCAAACTCGTGGAGATTCATTCCTTGCTTACCGCCTTCGCAATTATATCAATTGCACCGCTGTCGGCGTAGTCCGCAACCTGCTTTATCGCATATTTGAAAGCTCTGGCGTCAGATGAGCCGTGGGCTTTGGCGACAGGCTTCGAAATACCCATCAGGGGTGCTCCGCCGTGTTTCTTGTAGTCCATCTTATTCTTGAAATCCTTCATGTTTGAAGATATGAGAAGATAGCCGAGTTTTGTCTTTGCGCTGGCCTTGAAAATATCCTTGATATTCTTCAGAAGTACTCCGGCAACGCCTTCATACATCTTTAAGATTACATTGCCCGTGAAACCTTCGCAGACAACTACATCTGCGCCGCCCTTCGGGATGTCGCAGATTTCAATATTACCGACAAAGTTGTAATCCTGCTGACTCATGAGCTTGTATGCCTCGACAAGCGTCTCGGTACCCTTGGTCTCCTCAACGCCGATATTGGCGAGAGCGACGCGGGGGTTCCTGACACCCATTACCTTCTCCATATATGTGCTGCCCATTATGGCGAACTGGTTTAAAACCTCCGGTGTGCATGTGAGGTTTGCACCGCAGTCCATCATAAGGAACACACCCTCGTCATTCGGCATAACAGCGCCGGTTCCGGCATGTTTGATGCCCGGAATCTCCTTGACGAATCTGTGTGCGCCGACAACATAGGCGCCTGTCGAACCGGCAGTTACAAAACCGTCGCCCTTGCCCTCCGCGAGCAGCTGAAGGCCTACGGCCATTGAGGAATTCTTATGCGTGCTCGCTATCGAACGCGGGCTGTCATGCATGCCGATAATATCTTCAGTGTGATATATCTCCATCGAAGAAATATCAATATTGTTCTCCTGAGCGCAGGCCTTGATTTTGCCCTCGTCACCTGTGAGGAGAATGTCGTAACCGAATTCCTTATGCGCGTCTGCCGCGCCTTTGAGTATTTCAAGCGGAGCGTTATCTCCGCCGAATGCGTCAACTATGATTTTCATGCTTCTTCCTCCTTGTCGAAAAAGTCAAGTGAGCGCTGTGCCAGAGCGGCATATCTCTCTTTCTTGTCACGGATATGCGGCTCTATCGGCGGCAACACGCCGAAATTCGCGCCCATGGGCTGGAAGTTCTCCACGCTCTCATCTGAAATATATTTTGCGAGCGCGCCCATCATTGTTATATTCGGAAGCACAAACGGTGCCTCGCCGTTTATGAAGTTTGCCGCATTTATGCCGGCAAGAATTCCGCTTTGTGCAGACTCCATATATCCTTCAACTCCGGTTATCTGTCCCGCAAAGAAAAGACCGGGAACCGTTTTGAACTGATAATCGGGGCCTAAGAGTTTAGGCGAATTAATAAAGGTATTTCTGTGCATGACACCGTAGCGTAAAAACTCAGCGTCATGGAGCGCGGGTATCATTGAGAACACCCGCTTCTGCTCGCCGAACTTCAGATTTGTCTGGAATCCGACGAGATTGAACATCTCGCCGTCCTTCGTCTCGCGGCGGAGCTGAAGGCAGGCCCAGGGGCGATGGCCGGTGCGCGGGTCGCGCAGTCCGACCGGCTTGAGCGGGCCGAAGCGCATGGTGTCTATGCCGCGGTTCGCCATGACTTCGATGGGCATACAGCCCTCATATCCTGTCTTCTTCTTGTCGAAGTCATGCTGAGGCGCGCCTTCGGCGTTTACGAGTGCCTCATAGAAGGCCTCGTACTCCTCCTTGTTCATCGGACAGTTGATGTAGTCGTCATCGCCGTGATCATATCGCGATGCGGCAAAGGCGTAATCCATGTCGATGCTGTCGCCCGCGACAATGGGAGCGGCCGCGTCGAAGAAATGGAGCGATGCTCCGCAAAGCTCCTCGATTTTCTTCGTCAGCGCGTCCGACACAAGCGGGCCCGCAGCGACTATCACCGCGTCCGCGTCCTCGCCGACCTTCGGCAGGTCGAGGACCTCTTCGCGGTGGATGATTATATTTTCGCAGCGCTCAACCTCGTCCGTCACCATCTGTGAGAACTGCTCGCGGTCAACCGACAGCGAGCCGCCCGCAGGGACGGAACACTTTTTCGCGCAACGCACACATACGGAATCAAAGCGTGTCATCTCCTCTTTCATGAGGCCTGCGGCGGAATCCACGCGCTGCGCCTTGAAAGAATTTGAACACACAAGTTCCGCGAAATTGACGTTTTTATGAGCAGGGGAAAAACGGACCGGTTTCATCTCATAGAGATGAACCTCTATGCCCCGCTTCGCGAGCTGCAAAGAGGCTTCGACTCCGGCGAAGCCCGCTCCTATGACAATTGCTCTTTTAGTCATCCTTACGGCTCCTCTTTCTGGGTGCCGCAGCCTCATAGCCGCAGCCCTCCTTGAGACATACATGACTTGCCCTGTGTCTGAAGAGACTGCTTCCGCACTGCGGGCAGGTCTGACCGGCTACGGGCACATCCCATGTTGAGAAATCACACTCGGGATAATTGCTGCAACCATAGAAGACATAGCCCCTCTTGGACTTGCGCTGAATTACATCGCCGCCGCACTTCGGACATTTTGCACCTGTCTCCTGAATAAGCGGTTTTGTATTCTTGCACTCCGGATAACCCGGGCAGGCAAGGAACTTGCCGAAACGTCCGGACTTGATGACCATCATTCGGCCGCACTTCTCGCACGGTATGTCAGTCTTGTCCTCTTCGAGCTGAATCTTGACTCCCTCCATGTCGGTCTTCGCCTTCTTGAGAGTGTCCTCAAGGTCATCATAGAAGTCACTGATAAGACCGACATAACCGATTTTGCCTTCGGCGATGTCGTCGAGGCTCGTCTCCATCTGGGCAGTGAATTTCGTGTTTACGAACTTCGGGAACTTGCTCTTTAAGAGTTTTGTCGTAGCCTCGCCGAGCTCGGTGGGCTTGAGAAGTTTGCCGTCACGTACGACATATTCTCTCGCAAGTATTGTCGTGATGATAGAGGCATATGTTGAAGGTCTGCCGACACCGTTCTCTTCGAGAGCCTTTACAAGGGCCGCCTCGGTGTAACGTGACGGCGGCTGAGTGAAGTGCTGATTGCCCAGGAGCTCACGGAGTTTGAGTTCGTCGCCCTCCTTGAGGTCGGGAAGCATTGCCTCACCGTCTTCGTCGGTGTCTGCATCGTAAAGAACGGTATAACCGTCAAACTTCACGCTGTAACCGTTTGCTGCAAATACGCAGCCGTTTGCCTTTATCTCAACCTTGACGGTGTTCTGGATACAGGTCGCCATAAGGCTCGCGATAAAGCGCTGCCAGATGAGGTTGTAGAGTTTATACTGATCTGATGTGAGCGAAGCCTTCGCCTCGGCAGGTGTCAGTGTGACGTCTGTCGGACGGATAGCCTCGTGAGCATCCTGTGCCCCGTTCCTCGACTTGAAGTAACGCGGCTTCTCGGGAAGATACTTGTCACCGTATGTGGCTTTGATGTATTTGTCCGTCATTGCGCGGGCCTCTTCGGAAATACGAAGGGAATCCGTACGCATATAGGTGATGAGACCGACCTGGCCGCGGCCGGAGACATTTATACCTTCATAAAGTTCCTGAGCGACCTTCATCGTGCGCTTTGCCTGGAAACCGAGACGGCGTGAAGCCTCCTGCTGGAGTGTGGAAGTGATGAACGGAGGAGCGGGCTGCTTCTTCCTTGTACCCTTCTTTACGCTGTCGACGATATAGTTTGCGCCTTCAAGTCTCTTCAGGTATTTATCTGACTGTTCCTTAGTCGTAATCTTTACCTTACCGGTTTCGTCACCCGTGAAAACGGCGGAAAAAGCCTTACGTGTGCCATGGGGAATGAGTTTCGCGTCGAGTGTCCAGTACTCCTCCGGTACGAAGGCGCGGATCTCCTCCTCGCGGTCGACAATAAGGCGGACGGCGACAGACTGTACGCGTCCGGCGGAGAGGCCGCGGCGGATCTTCTGCGATACGAACGGAGAGAGTCTGTAACCGACGAGACGGTCGAGAATACGGCGCGCCTGCTGCGCGTTTACAAGGTCCATATCAATCTTGTGCGGATCCTTTATACCGGACATGATACCGGTCTTTGTAATCTCGTTGAACGTAACTCTGTTGGCCTTGTTCATATCGAGGCCGAGGAGAGTCGCAAGGTGCCAGGAAATGGCTTCGCCCTCGCGGTCGGGGTCGGTTGCGAGATATACCTCGTCAGCCTTGGCGACTTCCTTCTGGAGGTCGCGGACCAGGTTCTCCTTTCCCTTGATAATTGCATACTTCGGCTCAAAGTTGTTTTTTACATCTACATTGAGCTTTGCCGCCGGAAGGTCACGGACGTGACCCATGGAGGCTACCACGGTATAATCCTTACCGAGGTATTCCTTAATGGTTTTTGTCTTTGTGGGTGACTCAACAATGATAAGCTTTGACATAAGAAACCTTCCTATTTTATTGAATAATTTGTGTCCGGCAGAAGTTCAATATAACCGTAAAGTTCCAGTTCGGTGAGTGCACCGAGCAATGAGCTCGTCGGCATAATGACACTTTCCGCCAATTGTTTTATGCTCAGCGGATCTCTCGCAAACGCGGCATATACGCGTATTGCCTCATCTGTGAGCGAATCCGTAATTTCCCTTTTTTCAGGTCTGCTTTTATTTTTTCTTTCCTCTTCAAGCTGCTCATGCCGCCGGAGAATCTCCGCCGAATCCTCAAGCACCGTCCCGTTTTCAGGGCAGGTGAGATCTTCAAAAAGATTCACGGATTCGTTTATGGTTATTTTCTCGGGGAATTTGCCGAGGTACTGTTCAATGACATCGAAGGGACAGTAAACTGCTTTTGCCCCGTCCTCTATGAGTCTGTCGCATCCTATGGACGAAGAACCGAGCTCCAGTGCGGGCATCGCGAAGATATCCCTGCTCTGTTCGGTCGCATGGCGGGCCGTAATCAGCGATCCGCTTTTATCCTTCGCCTCAATGACGACTGTTCCGACCGACATTCCGGAAATAATCCTGTTTCTCACAGGAAAATACCCCTTGTTCGAATCTGTCAGAGGCGGATACTCCGTCACCGTGGCCCCGCAAGTCGTGATGACATCTCTCAAAGGTCTGTTCTCCTTGAGATATTTGCTGCCGTGACCGCAGCCGAGCACTGCAACCGTGGGTTCACCGACCAGAAGTGCTCCGGTGTGCGCCGCGGCATCTACGCCGAGGGCACCGCCCGAGATGACGACAAATCCGCATCCGGAGACCGCCCTGCTCAGCTTGGAGGCTGCAGCCGGGCTGCGCGGAGCAGGCTCGCGAGTGCCTACAATCGCGAGCGGGATTTTCCGGTTTACTGCCGAGATATCCCCTTTGACATAGAGCACAACCGGAAAATCCGCGGTCTGCAAAAGAAACTTCGGATAGTCGTCATCCCGAAAAGTCAGGATGTCGACGCCCAGGGCACCGCAGTCCCTGATTGTCTCATATGTCTTTTCAATGTCCGTCGCAGACATGCGATCAATCTGCGCCGGAGTGAAAACTCCGGAGACCCTGCGCTCCGTATCCGTCGCGCGGTAAATCTCCTTCGGAGAGGAATAGACTTCAAAAATGTCCCTTGTATTATGGGCGCCGGGACCGAGCGCCTTTTGTAACCAAAGAAAGTAATTAACGTCTCTCATATGAAGGCTTCACCATTTCCCACATAATTACGGAAGCTGCCGCTGCCGCATTAAGTGACTCCGCTCTGCCTGTCATTTTAATCGTTATACATTTCTCACAACATTCCATAGTGCCTGCGGTGACACCGTTGGCCTCATTTCCGACAACCACAATTACGCCGCCCCCGAAATCAACTTCGGTAAGACTCGCAGCATCACTTTTAGGTGTCGAGGCGTATGTCTTCATTCCCGCATCCTTTGCACTCTCTATTGTCTTCGTAACATTATCAGTCTCGATTACGGGTATCCTGAGCAGGGCGCCCATGGATGCTCGCAATGCCTTCGGACTGCAGACATCACATCCGCCGGAGACAACTATTCCGTCAATTCCGAACGCCTCTGCCGTTCTGCTTATGGCGCCCAGATTTGCCGGGTCCTGAATGTTCTCAAGCAAGACATACTTGCCCGAGGGGTCAATGTCGCAGCCCTTCTTTTCCGAGGCCACGACTGCGAAGATGCCCTGTGCCGTTTTCGTGTCGGACATCTTCTCCGCGACATTGTCCGAAATTTCGAAGCACTGCTCCGAAACCGAGACAATCTCGTCTATTTCAGCCTTATTGCTTTCATATATCTCACTTGTGAAATATACCTCTTTTACGGTACGGCCGCTGCGCAGAACATCGCTGCAGAGACGCAGCCCCTCAAGGACAAAAAGGCCGCTGTCCCTTCTGTTTTTCGCAGAGGAGACGAGCGATGTATATGCCTTTATCTTCGGGTTGTTTACGCTTATGATTCGTTCCATAAAAGCCTCAATAAAGCAAAAGACACGCCCGCGTACGCATGTGCGTACGGGCGTGTGCTTTCAGATTATTTTGCGAGGGCAGCTTTTGCCTGATCGCAAAGAGCCGTAAATGCGGCGGGGTCGGAGATGGCGATCTCAGAGAGCATCTTTCTGTTGAGGTCGATCTCTGCCTTCTTAAGTCCGTTGATGAAGGTTGAGTAGTTCATACCGTTCATCTTGCAGCCTGCTGAGATTCTGGTGATCCAGAGTCTGCGGAAATCTCTCTTCTTCTGCTTTCTGCCGATGTAAGCGTAGTTACCGCTCTTCATTACGGCTTCTTTGGCTGTCTTGAAAAGAGCATGCTTTGAGCCATAGTAGCCCTTAGCCATCTTGAGTGTTTTATTTCTGCGCTTTCTTGTCATCATAGCGCCTTTAATTCTAGCCATAATTCACAATCCTCCGATAATTAATACTTGTAGGGTACGAGCTTTTTGATCTTTGCCTGATTTGTCTTGTCAGCAACAAAGGATTTGCGAAGATTTCTCTTGCGCTTTGTGCTCTTCTTTGTCAGGATATGTGACTTGTAAGCGTGGTTAAGCTTCGGCTTACCGTTCTTGGAAACTTTGATTCTTTTCTTAGCGCCTGAATGTGTCTTGATTTTCGGCATGATATATGTCCTCCTTAGAATGATTTACTTGGTTTTGAGCGGTGCAAGGAACATGAGCATCTGTCTGCCCTCGAGTTTCGCGGCCTTCTCGACCGTGCAGTACTCGGAACAGGCTTCGGCAAATTTCTCCATGGTGACAAGTCCGTTCTCGGGATGAGCCATCTCTCTTCCGCGGAAACGAATGGAAACCTTGACTTTGTGTCCGGCCTTTAAGAACTTGACAGTCTGATTGACCTTTGTCTCAAAGTCATGCGTATCGATTTTAAGTGAGAGCCTTGTCTCCTTAACCTCGATAACCTTCTGATTTTTCTTGGCTTCCTTTTCGCGCTTCTGCTGCTCGAAACGATACTTGCCGTAGTCCATGATCTTGCAGACAGGCGGATTCGCCTGCGGCGCAATCAAAACGAGGTCCAGATCTTTCTCAGTCGCAATGTGCAGAGCATCTTTTGCGGACATGATACCGAGCTGCTCGCCGTCATCGGTTACAACTCTTACTTCCTTTGCTTTGATATCCTCGTTAATCAGGACTTCTTTAGTCTTTGCCTGTGCTATACTTACACACCCCCGAAATAGAATAAAAAAAGCGGACAGAAATACTCTGTCTGCTCAATACTTTTTCCGTATTGACCCATGAACCTTAAGACATAGGTGAGAACAGAGCGTCCTTCTTTATTGCTCAGTTATAATACAACGCCCGTGTTCTTTTGTCAATAATATTTTTATCTTGACACCAAAAGCACTGTTGCGTTATCATATACCCACATCAAACGCGGATTTAGCTCATCTGGTAGAGCGCCACCTTGCCAAGGTGGAGGTAGCGGGTTCGAGCCCCGTAATCCGCTCCACATGAAAAACGCACACTTTTCTCATCAAAGTGTGTGTTTTCTTTTTATGATTTTTTAAGTATAATAAGTCTCGTAGAAAACCACGGTTACAGAACCGAGTACAAGGGCTGATTATTTTGAAAACCGTTAAGTTCAGAATAAAAACCGAACAGGGCAAAGAGGAGCGATGCAGCCTAACGCTCATCGAAGACTTCGGTATTGAAGATGATGCGAAAGCCTCCGGCGGAGATCGCCAGCTCTGCCTCTGCGATGACGCGGCGTATGAGGAGTACATAAGTGAAAACAGAGGCCTCTGCGTCACGCGCTTCATGCCCAACATAACGACCGCCGGTCTTGATTATAAAGACCTCCGAGCGGGAGATTGTTTCCGTATAAACGGAACTGAAATCGAGATAACCGGTACCGCAAAAAAGTGCTTTCCGGAATGTGAATTTGTACAGAGCGGTACCGTATGTCAGATAAAACGCAACGTTGCCTTTGCCAAAATCAGAAAAGGCGGAACCATAAATATCGGAGATGAAATCACAGATGGATAACCCTTTCGAAAAAGTACAAAAGGCCTATGTCGCCAGAAAGATGCGCAAGTCATACGGCATAGACATCAATGCGCCGAAACCGGCTGAGAGAGGGCTGAACTCTGAGGTCGTCTGGTCAGGCGAGCCGCTTGCAAAACAGAAGTGGACAAAATATGAGTGGCTCTTCCTTCCCCTCTCCTGGTTCATCTTCTTTGCAGGTATTTTCTGGATGGCAGCACTCAAAGAAGTCACCTTCCTCCATGTCTTTGCCGTCCTGCTGACCCTCATCGGTATCTACTGCATCTTTTTCAGAAATCACTTCAAAAAAGTAAAGCGCAGAAAGTACTCCTACGAGATAACGTCCGATGACATCACCATCATCTACACCACTCGCAAGGAAGTCAAGGTACGCCAGCTTCCTCTCGACACCATAAAATATGTCGCGTACTCCATACGCAAGAACAAGATCGGCTCCATCTATTTCAATTTCCCGAACGACTATGTCGACATCCTTCGCCTCATCTTTTCAAACTCGGGCCTCGGCAGGTTCGATGAGCACATCTTCGCGTTCTACGAGATCGTTGACGCGGACGCGCTCCTCGAAGAACTGAAGACCCGCCTCGGCGAAGAAGTCATCTACGAAAAGATATAATTTAAAGGGCACCCGGCAGGGTGCCCTTTTTTATAGTATTTATAAATACTATAACTCTTATCCGAATCCTTTGTCGTTTTCCAGCAAAACGGCGCGGCAGAATGCGCCCTCGAGGCCTTCCGCCTTTATGGGCAGAGCGACGAGGTAGTAGGTACCGTCCTTGACCTTTGAGAGGTCAAGGTTTTCAAGCAGGACGGTACCCGCTCCGAGGAGCGCCCTGTGCGCGGCGGCCTCATTCTCGTCGCCGAGGGAGACGCAGTCATAACCTAAAAGGTCATATCCGAGGGCGGCGATATCTTCCGCCGCGCCCCCGAAGAATACATTGTCCGGCTGTGTCCTTAAGATAACCTTGCTTATATACCTCGGGAAATATCTCTCGACAACCTCACCGGTTATCGGTCCTGCGGGCAGTGTGATCACAGCTGCATTGCCCATGCATTTCTCGAGAGGTATGGAGGCTACATCGCCCCCGTCATCAAAGAAATGAAGAGGCGCGTCAATATGTGTGCCCGTATGTGTGCAGGCATAAAGCGCAGAGAGATTGTAAATATCCCCGAACTCAAAACCCTTTATCTTCTGTATCTGCGGAGCGGGATCGCCCGGATAAACAGGTGCGGAAAACAGTTCCCTTGAAATGTCATAAATAATCATCAGGCTGCTCCTTTCCCGCCGAAGACGGAGAAGAGATCTCCGGCCGCATTGCTGAACGCATCTTCTATGAGTTTGCTTATAAGAGCATTCACCGCTTCCTTAAGCTGAGGGTGTTTGTTCATGAGTTCACCGAAAACATAGTCCCTGAACTGCTCTTTCAGAGTTGTCGAATCAATCGGGATAACTTCGGAGTTCTTCGGAATTTCATAGGCCTCAAACGGTGCCTTTTCAACCTTTACATCTGCAGTCACAGACAGATTGTCGGCATAATACTCAAAGGCATATACTCCCTCTTCGGTCGGGCTCTTTGCAGCCATGATACAGGTCGCGTTTTCGCCCTTCTCATCAGCAAGTCCGATTGACACACCGGTTATGTGATTGCGCTTATCAACGAAAAGGTTTATGACGGCCTCTTTGACTCCCTTGCCCTTGAAATAGCTGATTATACTTTCGTCCATCATTTCACTGAGGCTCTCAATGGGAGTTATCATGGAGATGTTTTCTCCGCTGACGGTAATCTTGCCGACAGTCATGCTTCTGTCTTCGTTCACAACGGAGATTTTTACATCCGTTCCCTTTGTATCGATAACCTTGTCAGGCTTCTTTATCTTTCCGTCATCTATGACGGGATTTTTATTCTCCCTGCCGAACCATTTATTGCCGAGCTGATCAAACTTTATATACTGCTTCGAGCCCTTAAAAATCATTTCTCCGGAGAGCAGCGCGGCGTCCTTGTCCGAAATAACGGTCGTCGCCTTCAGGCTGTCCTTTGAAAAATAAATATTTCCGCCGCAGTCTAAAGTGTTGATGTAGTCTGAAATGGCCTCGGCAGCTGCATCGCTGTTCATTATTGCGGACTTGTCCACATTGGCCTCGATTTCAGCCCTGTAACTGTACGCGGTCTGCGCCTTCGTCTGTTTTGCCAGGTTCCTTGTCGTACGTCCGGTACTCTGAGCCAGTGTAAACACGGCATATGCCTCGTCCGACATAACCGTCTGGAAAAACTCTCTCGGTGCCGCGGAACACCAGATTACGCCTACAGCGACCGCTCCGAGCAAAACTCCGAAAACCAATGCAAGAATTCTTCTTATCATGAAAGTGCCCTCCGCAAAATCATATAACAAAACTATTTTATCATATATGGGAGAATTATTCTCCAAAAAATTTCAAACAAAAGTTTGCATTTGCCGAACAGATGTGCTATACTTTCATTGAACATTTGTACATTTAAGCAGAAAGGAGTCCGTTTTTATGGAATTTGAAAACTTAAATGACACTCAAAAACGCATATATGAATACCTGCTCGACCGCAGCCGCAAGACCGCTGTTCCGGCATCTGTCCGTGAAATAGGCGCGGCGGTCGGTCTTCGCTCCACCTCTTCTGTACAGGCAAACTTAAACTACCTCGAAGAGGCGGGTTACATTACAAGAGACCCTCTCCTCAAGCGCTCAATCAGACTGAACGTCCAGGACGAGGCCAAGAACTACCATGAAATTCCGCTTCTCGGAACAGTGGCTGCCGGAGCCCCCATCCTCGCCGCTGAGCAGATTGAAGCCTACATCCCCTTCGGCGGTCCCGTCTCCTCTGACAAGGAGCTCTTCGCTCTCCGCGTCAAAGGCGAATCCATGATAAACGCCGGCATTCTCGAAGGCGATGTCATCATCGTCGAGAAGACTCCCGACGCGAAGAACGGCGAAATGGTTGTCGCCCTCATAGACGACGAGGCTACTGTCAAAACCTTCTACAAGGAGAAGGACCACTTCCGTCTCCAGCCTGAGAACGACTATATGGACCCTATCATCTGCGACGAACTTGTCATCCTCGGCAAAGTTGTCGGCCTCATGCGCTACTATTAATCCTTAAAACAAAAGACCGGGTTTTCACCCGGTCTTTTTTATTGCTTAAAACTTAACTTTCTCTGCAATGTAGGCTGAGAGTTCGGAAATCGGAATACGTACCTGCTCCATTGTGTCGCGATCACGTACCGTTACTGCGTCATCGGCGGGAGTATTCTCATCGCCTACTGTCTCGAAGTCGATTGTTACACAGAAAGGTGTGCCTATCTCGTCTTCTCTTCTGTAGCGCTTGCCGATAGAACCTGCATCGTCAAAGTCTACCATGAAGTCCTTTGAAAGCATGTCGTAAACTTCCATTGCCTTGTCGGAGAGTTTCTTAGAAAGCGGAAGTACGGCAACCTTGAAAGGAGCAATTGCGGGATGGAATCTCATAACTACACGTGTGTCATTCTTCTCCGCGTCAACAACTTCCTCATCATATGCCTCACAGATGAGTGAGAGGAAGAGACGCTCAACGCCGAGTGACGGCTCAATGACATAAGGTGTGTAGTGCTCGTTTGTCTCAGGGTCAAAGTACTGAAGATCCTTACCGGACTCATTCATATGCTGAGTGAGGTCGTAGTCAGTTCTGTCGGCGATCCCCCAGAGTTCGCCCCAGCCGAACGGGAAGAGATATTCAAAGTCAGTAGTTGCCTTTGAGTAGAAAGAGAGCTCCTCCGGATCATGGTCACGGAGTCTCAGGTTCTCAGGTTTGATATTGAGGCTGTAGAGCCAGTCACGGCAGAATGAACGCCAGTAGTCAAACCACTCAAGGTCGGTGTCCGGCTTGCAGAAGAACTCAAGTTCCATCTGCTCAAACTCACGTACACGGAAGATGAAGTTACCCGGTGTAATCTCGTTTCTGAACGATTTACCTATCTGGGCAACGCCGAAAGGCACCTTGCGCCTTGAAGTTCTCTGAATGTTTGCAAAGTTTACGAAAATGCCCTGAGCTGTCTCGGGACGAAGGTAAATCTCTGCCTTGGAATCCTCAGTTACACCCTGGAAGGTCTTGAACATGAGGTTGAATTTTCTGATATCGGTGAAATCATGAGCTCCGCAGTCAGGGCAGGCAATGCCGTGCTCCTTGATGTAGTTCATGAGTTCCTCGTCTGACATACCTGCCGGATTGTCAGAGAGACCGTTTGCTGCAACATAGTCCTCAATGAGTTTGTCAGCTCTGTGTCTGGTATGGCACTGCTTACAATCCATGAGAGGGTCCGAGAATCCGCCGAGGTGACCGGATGCCACCCAAGTCTGCGGGTTCATCAAAATTGCGGAGTCAAGACCTACATTGAGCCTGTTCTCCTGAATAAACTTCTTTCTCCAGGCGTCTTTGATATTCTGCTTCATCTCAACGCCCAAAGGGCCGTAGTCCCATGTGTTGGCAAGTCCACCGTAGATTTCGGAACCTGCATAAACAAAGCCTCTGTTTTTGCAAAGGGCTACGATTTTGTCCATTGTTTTTTCTGAATTATTCATTTTCTTCTCCTTCCGCGCAAATGGCTTTTGCGCAAAGTAATGAAAAGATATTAATATAATACCTTTTAAAAGTCAATTGATTTTGCCGCCCCTTTATGCTAAAATCTTGCTCGTTCAAAAGAAACCGTTAATTTGGAGCTTATTATGTCAACCATAGCAGCAATTTCAACACCGAATGCCGCGGGCGGCATCGGAATAGTGAAGATATCGGGTCCGGACGCAATTGCCGTCGCGGACAAGGTGTTCTGCTGTGCGGGTTCGGCAAAACTCAGTAATCTGCCGGGTTATTCGGTAAGATTCGGCCGTGTGCACGACGGTGACGACGTGCTCGACCAGGCTGTCGCGATAGTTTACAGAGCTCCGAAGAGCTATACGGGAGAAGACGTCGTCGAACTTCAGTGCCACGGCGGTCTCTTCCTCATGCAGCAGATTTTAAGGCTCTGCCTTAAAAACGGCGCCGTGCCCGCAGAGCCGGGCGAGTTTACAAAACGAGCCTTTTTAAACGGCAAAATGGATCTGACTGAGGCGGAATCGGTCATGACTCTGATTTCCGCGCACGGCAGACAGGCGGCAGACGCCGCTTTCGGAGTCCTTCAGGGCTCCCTCTCAAAAGAAATCAACGAAATCTCCAAGGTCTTTATCTCCGCCGCGGCTCATATGTCCGCCTGGGTGGACTATCCTGACGATGAGATAGAGGAACTTGATTTCGCAAAGCTTAAATCCGAATTTACCGCTGCAAGGGACAGACTCCTTGCCCTGATAAACCGCTTTGATGCAGGCCAGGCCATAACCGAAGGCGTGGAGACTGTCATTGTAGGCAAGCCGAACGTAGGCAAATCGACCTTAATGAACCTCCTGCTCGGCAAAGAGCGCTCAATAGTCACTGAAGTTGCCGGAACAACAAGAGACGTTGTCGAAGAGACAGCCAGAATAGGCAATATAGTCCTTCGCCTCTCCGATACTGCCGGTATAAGGGAGAGTTCAGACCTCGTCGAGTCAATCGGCATTGAGTTTGCGAAGACAAAACTTCATCATTCAGCCCTGATTCTTGCCGTAATTGACGACAGCAGACCGCTTGACGATGAGGACCTCGCAATCTTAAAGGCCTGCGAAGGAAGACCTTCAGTCTGTATTCTCAATAAAACGGACCTCGGCAGAGTTGTCACTGAAAACGATGTGGCACCGTATGTTTCAAAGGTCCTTTCCCTGTCGGCAAAGGATGAATCCTCCTTCGATGTTTTGCGTGAAGCACTCGAGTCTCTCCTCGGCACTGCCGAGTTCGACTCCTCCGCCGCGCTGCTCATAAACGAACGCCAGCTCGCCTGCTGCAACAAAGCGGTCGAATGTATTAATGAGGCAATTGACGCCATAGATGCGGGCCTGACAATGGATGCCGTGAACGTATCGGTAGATGCCGCCATCTCTCCCCTGCTTGAACTCACGGGAGAGCGCGTGTCAGACGCGGTCGTAAACGAAGTATTCTCAAGATTCTGTGTAGGTAAATAAAATGGAGTATTTTGCAAAACATTATGATGTTGCCGTAATAGGCGCAGGTCATGCCGGAATAGAAGCCGGCCTTGCCGCTGCGCGTATGGGCACGTCCACCGTTGTATTTACCATCACGGCGGACTGGGTCGGCAACTGCCCCTGCAACACTGCCATCGGCGGCACTTCAAAGGGTACGCTCGTCAAGGAGATCGACGCCCTCGGCGGCGAAATGGGACTCGCGACCGACCACACCATGATTCAGAGCCGTATGCTCAACCTCGGCAAGGGTCCTGCAGTTCATTCCCCCAGAGCACAGGTCGACAGGCGTGACTACTCCGCCTATATGAAGAATACACTCGAATCCTGTGAGAATCTTGACCTTCGCCAGTCCGAGATTGTTGATTTGAAACAGCGCGAAGACGGCACCTGGGAACTGAAGACAAAACTCGAAGCAATATACACGGCGAAGTGTGTAATCATTGCCACCGGAACCTTCCTCAGAGGACGCGTATATGTGGGCGATGTAGCCTACGATTCAGGCCCTGACGGCATGTTCCCCTCGATAGAACTTTCCGATGCTTTACATAAACTCGGTATAACCACACGCCGCTTCAAGACCGGCACACCCTCCCGTGCAAACAGGCGATCAATCAACTTTGAGAACCTCGAAGTACAGGAGGCTGACGAGAAACTTGTTCGTTTTTCACACGACAAGAGCTTCACTCCGGAGAACAAGGCAGTATGCCATATCACCTATACAAACGACGAGACCAAGAAAGTCATCCTCGACAGTATAGACCGCTCCCCTCTCTACAACGGACAGATAGAAGGAGTAGGTCCCAGATACTGCCCCAGCATAGAAAGTAAAATAATGACATTCCCGAACAAGGAGCGTCATCAGATATTCATAGAACCCTGTGGCCTTAACACCCAGGAAATGTATCTGCAGGGGCTTTCGTCCTCCCTGCCGGAAGATGTTCAGCTTAAATTTCTGCGCACAATCCCCGGCTTTGAGAACATAGAGGTCATACGCACGGCCTATGCCATTGAATACGACTGCGTAGACCCCACAACCTTAAAGCCCACACTTGAATTTCTGGATTTCCCGGGACTCTTCGGCTGCGGCACATTCTGTTCTTCCTCAGGTTACGAGGAGGCTGCTGCCCAGGGAATTGTCGCGGGAATCAACGCTGCCCTCCTTGTAAAAGGAGAGCCTCCGTTCATCCTTGACCGTGCCTCAAGTTACATCGGCACGCTCATAGATGACCTGATTACCAAGAACTTAACCGAGCCTTATCGCATGATGACCTCGCGTTCTGAGTACAGACTCATACTCCGCCAGGACAACGCGGACCTCCGTCTTACAAAGTACGGATATGAGCTCGGACTTATACCCAAAGAAAGATACGATGAGGTCTGTGAAAAGCAGCGTCTCATAGACGAGGAACTTGAGAGAATCAAGAGCATTACTATTGCTCCGTCCGAGGAACTCAATGCCCTGCTTGTTTCACGTGAAACATCTCCGATGAAGACCGGAGTCAGACTCATAGAACTCATCCGCAGACCTCAGCTCAGTTACGATGACCTCGCTCCTTTTGACGCGACGCGCCCGGATCTCCCGGATGATGTCTGTGAGGAAGTCGAGATTGAGGCAAAGTATGAAGGATACATCCGCCGCCAGCAGGCCGAGATAAATGAGATGCGTCGCCTCGAAAACAAGAAGCTGCCCGCGGACATCGACTATACCTCAATAGCCAACCTTCGTCTGGAAGCTCAGGAGAAACTCAACAAGGTCAGACCGGAGAATATCGGACAGGCCAGCCGTATTGACGGCGTCTCGCCCGCCGACATCTCCGTCCTCCTCGTCTACTTCAAAAACTACAACTGATTCAACGGATGAGCAAATCGATTTCTCGCCCTTTAAAAGATTTATTTAATGTTTGAGGGATACAACTATGATAGATAAGCAACTGCTGAAGGCGGGGGCGCCGGCGCTTAGCGACGAGGCCCTCGAACGCTTCGACAAATATGCGGAGATGCTCGTGTCCAAAAACGAGCAGATCAACCTGACGGCAATAACCGAGCCAGACGAAATAGTGCGCAAGCACTTTCTGGACAGTCTGGCTCTGCTTGATTTTGTTGATCTGCCGGAAGGCTCGTCGCTGATAGACGTAGGCACCGGCGCCGGATTTCCGGGGCTCGCTCTGCTTATCGCGAGGCCGGACCTTAAAATAACACTCCTTGATTCAACCAGAAAGAAGCTCGGGGTAATAGAGGAAATCTTAAACGAAATAGGTCTTCAGGCAAATCTTGTCCATGCGAGAGCAGAGGAAGCGGGAAGAGATCCGGATTTCAGAGAAAAATACGACTTTGCCGTTGCTCGGGCCGTGGCAAACCTCAGGGAGCTCGCGGAATACTGTGTTCCGTTTGTAAAAAAAGGTGGCAGCTTCATAGCAATGAAAGGTGCCGGAGCAGACGAAGAGCTCCGGGACGCAGAAAATGCTATAGCCGTTTTAGGCGGAAAAGTGAAAGAAATCAACAAGTTCTCGCTGGACGGCTGCGGAGAACGGGCAATAATCAACATTGAAAAAATTTCTTTTACAGATGCTAAATATCCAAGACCTGCCGGTCAGCTGAAAAAGAAACCACTATAAATTGTGTTTTATGGCAAAACAAGCCGATGTTTCACGTGAAACATCGGCTTTACTTATAATATTATATATGTTAAGATTAATCACACATTCGTGACAACACCAAACAAGAGGGAGGTAATTGGTTTGGCAAAAACTGTAGCTATCCTGAGCCAAAAGGGTGGTGTAGGTAAAACAACCACCGCCGTAAACCTTATAGCTGCACTCGGTGCCCACGGACAGAGAGTCCTTCTCTGCGATGTGGATGCACAGGGCAACTCAACCAGCGGTTTCGGCATTGAAAAGCGCTCCCTGCGCTATTCCACCTATGACATAATCATAAACAATGTGCCTGCAAAAGACGTTATTATCTCAACAAAATTTGAGGGCGTTGACGTCATCCCTTCAAACATGAATGTTGCCGGCGCAGAACTTGAACTTGTAGATATGAAGAAGAGGGAGGGCAAACTTAAGAATGCCCTGCTTCCTCTCTATAATAACTATGACTATATCTTCATAGACTGTCCGCCTTCGCTCGGTCTGATTACTTTGAACGCGCTCTGTGCGGCAGATACCATAATCATTCCCATCCAGTGCGAATACTACGCACTTGAAGGTCTTTCACAGCTCATGTCCACGGTAAGGCAGGTTAAGCGTCTTTACAATCCTTTGCTTGATCTTGAAGGCGTTGTACTTACCATGTATGACGGCAGACTCAATCTCACCCAGCAGGTTGTGGCTGAAGTAAAGAAATTCTTCCCGAAGAAGGTCTTCGCCTCCGTAATCCCGAGAAACGTAAGACTCTCAGAGGCACCCAGCTACGGCCTTCCGATAATGTACTTTGACAGAAATTCCAAGGGCAGTCTCGCCTATGAGGCTCTCGCGGTTGAATTCCTAAAGCAGAATAAGAAGAGGTGACAAGAATGGCTTCAAGTAAAAAAAGCGGCCTCGGACGAGGTCTGGAATCCCTTTTTCTCGATAACGCGATAGATGATATTTCCGCAATAACCAATAATACGCTGCCCCTGGGTGAAATTGAGCCCAACAAGGAACAGCCCAGAAAAACGTTTGACGAGAAATCCCTGCGCGAACTCGCCAACAGCATAGAGAGAAACGGCGTACTTCAGCCGCTTCTCGTACGCCCGATGGCGGACGGCTCATATCAGCTCGTCGCGGGTGAGCGCCGCTGGAGAGCTTCCCGTATGGCAGGTCTTACGGAAGTCCCGGTTGTAATAAAGGAAATGTCCGACGAGCAGGCGATGGAGATCTCACTCATCGAAAACCTGCAGCGCGAAGACCTGAACCCCATAGAAGAGGCCGAAGGCCTTCAGCTCTTAATTGAGCGCTACAATCTCACTCAGGAGGAAGCCGCAACGCGTGTGGGACGTTCACGTCCGGCCATAGCGAATGCACTGCGTCTTTTAAACCTTCCCGAGGAAGTACGCGCTCTTGCCAAGGAGGGTAAAATCTCCGCAGGACATGCCAGAGCCCTTCTTGCCTTTGAGCATAAGTCTGACATGCTCAAGACAGCAAAGGAAATACAGAAAAATGACCTCTCCGTCCGTGACGTCGAGAAACTTGCGAAACTCGCAAACAAGGATGAGGGCAAGGAGGTCAAGCCGAGAAAGAGAGCAAACCGTGACACCTTCTATGATGAGGTTGAACTCGCTCTCTCAAATACCCTCGGCCGCAAGGTAAGAGTCCTTGTCTCCAAGACCGGCGGCACGCTTGAGATGGAGTTCTTCGACAAAGAGGACCTTCAGACTCTCGCAAAGCAGCTTGACGCAGAATAAAGGAGAATAAAAACAGATGCTCGACATTAAATTTGTCAGGGAAAACCCCGACATTGTAAAAGAAAACATAAAGAAAAAATTCCAGGACGAGAAGCTTCCCCTGGTAGATGAGGTGCTGGCCCTCGACGAGGAACGCCGCCAGACAATTGTCCGCGCCGACGAACTCCGCGCCAACAGAAACCGTATCTCCAAGGAGATCGGAAATCTCATGGCACAGGGCAAAAGGGAAGAGGGTATGGCCTTAAAGGAACAGGTCACAGCCCAGGCAAACGAACTCGAGGAACTCTCAAAGAAACAGGACGAGCTCACTGAGAGAGTCACCGAGATTATGATGAGAATACCGAATATAATCGACCCGTCCGTACCGATAGGAAAGGACGACACTGAAAATGTGGAGGTCGAGCGTTTCGGAGAGCCCAAAGTACCCGAATACGAAATCCCGTACCATGCCGACATAATCGCTTCTTTCGGCGGACTCGACAAGGAGGCGGCCGGAAAGACCAGCGGTGAAGGCTTCTACTACCTGCTCGGTGATATCGCGAGACTCCACGAGGCAATGATTGCATATGCCCGTGACTTCATGATAGATGCAGGTTTCACGTACGCCCTTCCTCCGTTTATGATTCACAGCGATGTAGTCAAAGGCGTCATGAGCTTTGCTGAAATGGAAGCCATGATGTACAAGATAGAAGGGGAGGACCTCTTTCTTATCGGAACCTCTGAGCACTCCATGATCGGCCGCTTCAAAGGTGAGATGATAGATCGCGGGGAACTTCCTATTACACTCACATCATACTCTCCCTGCTTCAGAAAAGAAGGCGGTTCCCACGGCCTTGAGGAGCGCGGTCTCTACCGTGTTCATCAGTTCGAGAAGCAGGAGATGATAGTAATCTGCGAGCCCGAAGAGTCGATGGACTGGTACAATAAGATGTGGAAGCTCACAGTTGACTATTTCAGAAGCCTCGACATCCCCGTACGCCAGCTTGAGTGCTGCTCGGGCGACCTCGCGGACCTCAAAGTGAAGTCATGCGACGTGGAGGCCTGGTCTCCCCGTCAGCAGAAATACTTTGAGGTCGGCTCATGCTCCAACCTCTCAGACGCGCAGGCGCGCCGTCTCGGCATCCGCGCGAAGGGCGAGGGCGGCAGCTACTACCTTCACACATTAAACAACACCGTAGTCGCCTCGCCGCGCGGCCTCATAGCCCTGCTCGAGAACAACTATCAATCTGACGGCACTGTCCTCATCCCGAAGGCTCTTCAGCCTTATATGGGCGGCACAAGTGTCCTCACTCCCAAAAAATAATTAACTTCAGGGGAGCGAAAACGCTATGAAAAGAATCCTGATCATTATAGTCAATGTACTGATAATGGCTGCTCTTTTAATCTTTGTCGTTCTTTATTCCGCGTATACGAACAGGATAACGACCAAAAGGCAGATTGAACATTTCGAAAATACCGCCATCACAATGGAGCATGTCACCGAGAACTATCTGACAGGTGAGCAGCACCTCTGTGATGTATGGGCGCACTATATCGACAGCCAGAATATGACCATAGAGGAGGCGATCTCCTATATCCGGCTTTCACATGTTCTGCCGAACACGTCCGCGCATATCATATTCAAGGATACGCTGACCGGTCTGTCCACGAGGGCAAAGCATGAAGGCTCAGAGGATTATTATGTATCCTATGAGCGTACGGGCCTGTTCAACGATTTCGACTGGATTCACAATCTGGGTGAAGCCATCAATATTTCCCGCGCCTATACAAACCCTGTAAACGGTGAGCAGTCAATTGCCTTCTGCAACTTCATCACTCTTATTGATTCGGAGACAGGCAATCCCAGAGACGCGGTATTGCTGCGTATTATGCCGCTTTCCGAACTGGAACAAAAATGGGTATTCCCTCAGGAAGAGTTTGAAAATACTGAAATATCCATTATTGACTCAGACGGAAGCTACATCATCAAAGGTCATTCATACAAAAATTCCAGTTTCTTTGAATTCTACAGGTCCTACAACAAAACTGATGCCGCATCTTCACAGGAACTTTTTAAGAAAGTCACCTCATCAACCGGCTCCTTTACCATGCTCAACTCACGCGGTGAGGAATGTATACTTGCTTATACACCGGTTGCCACGACAGGCGGATGGATATTCTTAAGCTTCATGCCTATGACGGACCTAATTGGGAATACCCAGAACTGGATTCTTATCGGTTTTGTTTCCGCGGGTCTTCTTGTCCTACTCATATTTGATGCCGTGGTAATGACTGTTTTCAACAGGAAACTGCAGTCGGTTGCCAGGGAAGCGGAGGCAGCGAACAAGGCAAAGACGGATTTCCTCTCAACGATGTCCCACGATATCCGCACACCGATGAACGCAATAATCGGCCTTACGACGATTGCCGAAAAGACTCTCGGTGATACGGAATCAACAAAGGAGCATCTGAGAAAGATTTCCATGGCAAGCAATCATCTGCTTACCCTTATCAATGATATTCTTGATATTTCCAAGGTTGAGAGCGGAAAGCTGAACTTAAGCCCGCTGACCTTCTCCATAGTTGAGACCGTGGAAAATCTGGTGAACATATCACAGCCGATGATAAAGGAAAAGAACATAGAGTTCAATTTCCGCACCGGTCAGATTGAAAAGGAATATTTCTATGCAGATCAGCTCAGGCTGAATCAGATTTACATCAATATACTTTCCAACGCCATAAAATACACCGAGCCCGGCGGACGGGTCAGTGTTGATATGCGCGAAGAGGAGAGCGAAAAACCCGGCTGCGCAAGGCTTATCTACAAGGTCGAAGATTCCGGAATCGGCATGACACCGGAATTCATGGCAACCATGTACACACCGTTTTCGCGCCAGACAGACAGCCGCGTAAACAGCATTCAGGGTACCGGACTCGGACTTGCCATAACAAAGCAGATGGTCGACCTTATGGAAGGTACCATTGACTGTCAGAGTGAACAGGGAAAAGGAACTACATTTACCGTAACCCTGGACCTTCCCGTTGCAGATCGCCAGAGAGAGGATATGGTACTTGATCCGATGGATATCCTCATTGTCGATGACGATGAGATTCTTCTGGAAACAGCGGTAGATACATTGGCCTCTCTCGGTGTAACGGCCGACCATGCCTCCGGCGGTGCGGAAGCCCTCGACATGATCACAAAACGGCACAATGAAGGAAAGGACTACGATATAGTTATCCTTGACTGGAAGATGCCGGATATTGACGGCGTAGAGACAATTCGCAAAATCCGCACGGAACTGGAGAAAAACACTCCTGTTTTGCTGGTCTCCGCCTATGACTGGTCGGATATTGAAGACAAGGCAAAAGAGGCCGGAGCGAACGGATTTGTAAGCAAGCCGCTGTTCCGCTCAAAACTTTATGATAAAATCAATATGATCCTCGGAAATGAGTCAAAATCCGTTGAGCCGGAAAACGATTATTCCGACCTCCAGGGAGCAAATATTCTCATTGCGGAGGACAATGATATCAACTGGGAGATTATTTCCGCCATGCTCGGTATGTTCGGAATCACGACAGAGCGCGCTGAAAACGGACGCATCTGTGTTGATAAACTCACCGCGGCAGAAGAGGGAAGTTACGACCTTGTATTTATGGATTTGCAGATGCCTGAAATGAACGGCCTTGAGGCCACGAAGATTATCAGGAAACTTGATGATCCGTGGGCTTCCTCAATACCCATCATCGCCATGACGGCAAACGCGTTCTCGGAGAACGTGACTGAATGTATGGAAGCCGGCATGAACGGACATATTGCAAAACCTATAGATATTAAACTCGTCATTAAAGAAATTCGCAGAATCAAGGAGGAAAGAACATGAAAAAACTGCTCTGTGCCATTCTTGCAGTATGCATGCTTGTAACTCTTGCAGCCTGCACCAAGGCACCTCAGGAAGACCCCGCTGTTGAGACAGGATTCGTTCCGGCTCTCGACACGGCGACAGACTGCGGAATCACCGTAGTCGGAAGCTACGACAACTTTGAGGCCCTGGAAGCTGAATTTGACCGTTTCAACGAGTACTACCCGAATGTTCAGCTGAGCTATGTAAAGCTGGATGACTATAATAATGTACTCGGCACGGTCCTCGAAAGTAACGACAAACCCAACATATTCTTCTCCTATACATGGATGATAGACAACGAGCAGTACGATTCGGTAATTGCCAATATGGAGGATCTTTCAGACCCTGCATTGAAACTGAATCTGGACTGCATACGTCCCGGTCTCATCAACAAGGATGCTGACGGCCGCATAATGCTGGTTCCCGTTTTCTCAAGAACCTATGGTATGCTTGTAAACGACGACCTGTTTGAAAAAGAGGGAATAAGCGTACCGACAACCTTAAAGGAACTCAAGGCAGCATGCAAAGCCTTCAGCGACAAAGGTTATGCCAGCCCCATGATGGGTTACAGCCTCGATTCATCCAGCAGCATCATGAATACGATTGCCTATCCGTTGTTTGCTGCAACTCTTGCCGATAATCCGAAGGCTGTAGAACTTGCAGCCAAGATGGATCCTGCAGCCGGAAAATACACACGCTCCGCGCTTGAAGTTGTGGATGACTTAATGAAGAACGGCTGTATTAATCTTGAAGAGTGCAATAAGATTGAGGACAACTACAATCAGGTCATCCTTCGTTTCTTTGAAGGCGACGTACCTATGATGGTCTGCGCAGGCGATGCAGTGTCCGGCACAAAGAAGCGTGAGAGCCAGTCCGAAGCATTCACGAAGTCACCCTTCAATTACTCATTTGCTCCGATTCCCGTGACAGATGAAGGCGGATACTTTATTGACAGCCCTTCAATTGAGTTCTCAGTCAACAAAAACTGCGACAATCTTGATATGACAAACGAATTCATGCGCTTCCTTATCAATGAGGAGGAACTGAATGCGATGTCTTCAATAAAGCGTCTTCTGACCCCCACAACCGCTCTGTCACTTGACTCGATTTTCGCTCCTTTCAGCAAGGTGCCTTCAGACAGGATTCTGTCCCCTGAAGTAATCGGCATTACTGATCCCATCACAATACAGCTTCGAATGGCTGCATTTGATGTCGGAACAGGTGAACTCACAATAGATGAGGCCGTTGAAAAGTACGGAAGCTTTGAATAAGCCTCAGAAAAACAAATAAAAAAACCCGCTCCGGATTCGGAGCGGGTCTTTTTTTATTCTTCAGTTGTCTCAGACGCCTTCGGTAAAATCTTACCGTAGCGTACGCCCTCGGCGTCTGCACGCGGCGCCCTGTCGGGAGCCTCAACGCGCTGTGACTCACGCGGTGCTCTGTCACGGCTGCGTCCGCCGCCGCGGTTGTTACCGTATGACTTTCTGGGGCTTGATGCCTTGGCACCTTCCTCAAGAGCCACGATAACCTTTCTGTCGGCATCTGAACCGACCGAGTAGGATGTGACATCCGGAATGTTCATTATCTCAGTATGGATAATTCTGCGTTCAAACGGATTCATCGGATCAAGCGCTATGCTTCTGCCATACTTCTTTACCTTACTCGCAGTACGTCTTGCGATATCCTTGAGTGTGGCTTCGCGCTTTTCTCTGTAGTTGCCTACATTTACCGAAACTTTCTGGAAATCGTCACCCTTTGCCTTATTCGCAACGAGTCTTACCAGATACTGAATGGAATCAAGAGTCTCTCCGCGTCTACCTATGAGAAGACTGTAATCCTCTTCGCTCGTGATACTGAAGATAAAGTCCTTATCACGTCTCTGTACTTCAATCTTTGTGCCTTCCACACCTATTCCTGCAATGATTGTGCAAAGATAATCATAGGCTTTCTTTACGTTCTCCGGGCAGTCCTTGATATCAACGGTCTCTGCCGGCTCCTCCTTTACCTCTGCTTCTTCGGTGGGCTGTTTCTCGGCTTTTTCTGTCTTCTGTGTACGTTTCTTGTCGTTCTTCTTTGCCGGTGCGCTCTTCTTAGACGGTTTCTCGTCAGGGGCCTCATAGAAAGCACGTACCTCAGCCTGTTTTCCGCCGAAAAGGCCTAATACCTTTTTCTCGGGGAGTGAGATAACTTCAAACTGTATATCTGCTTTCTCGGGGGCATTGAGTGCGAGAACCGCGGCCTGCTGTGCCTCTTCAATAGTGGCACCGGTAGCTTTAGCCTCTTTAATCATTTTTACCTCCAAAATATAAAACCGCCGGTCTTTCGGTAGACTGAAAAAGCGGCGGTTTAGGTTTCACTTTTTATTCTGATTTTCCGGAGAGGAGAGCCACATTCTCTTTGACGGCTGCCTCTCTTGCGCGTCTCTCTATGGACTCGTCAATCATCATCTTGGCGATGACGCGCTTGGGCTCGTATATCTTATTCAGTATAAGCATCTGAACAAGACCGAGTACGCTGTTGAGTGCCCAGTATATACCGATACCTATGGGGAAGGAATAACCGAGCCAGAGTGACATAAACGGCATGAACAGGAACATACATCCCATAGTCATGTTGTTTGCAGCATCAGGCGTTGTCTGTCTCTGTCTGATGAAACTGTATACCGATGTAGCCATCGCGGCAAGGAAAGCCGCAACGGGAACAAGTGCATAAACTGACTTCCAGCCGTACATGGACGGTGTATCACCGAGGTTCAAGCCGAAAGCAGTGAAGTTGAAGCTTTCGAGCTTTGTCCAGACGTCTGCAGAAAGTTCAGGAAGAGCTGCTTTGAGTTCTTCGATATGTGAAAGCACACCAATCTCATTGAGTCTGATGTTCCTTGAATTTGCAAGCATCGGTGCGACCGCTTCTGAAAGGGCCGAAATTGTTTCTTTGTCGAGTCTGATAATGTAGGAGAGGGGTTTGTAAATGGCTCCGTAAAGACCCATGATGATAGGGAACTGAATGAGCAGGGTACCGCAACCTGACGTCATTGAGCCGTAGCCCTCTTTTTCGTAAAATGCCTGGATCTCCTGATTGATCTTCTGCTGATCTCCGGCATATTTCTGCCTGATTTTGTCGATTTTTGCGCGTGTTCTGAGCGTTTTTGCCTGGTTCTTCTGTGTTGAGACCGTGCTCGGAATAAGGATGAGCTTTGCGATCAATGTAAATGCTATAAGCGCAAGGGCGTAGTTTCCGCCGCAGAGCTTATAGAGAAACCAGAGAATCCATCCGAAAGGATAGGAAAAAATGTCGTAAATAAAGTTCATTACTTAACCTTCTTTTCAGGTACGGGATCGTAGCCGCCGGCTGTCAGCGGACTGCAACGTATAATTCTCCACAGGGTCAGGAGTGAACCTTTAAGTGGCCCGAACCGCTCAATGGCAATCATGCCGTACTCAGAGCAAGTCGGATAAAACTTACACATTCTGGGGAGTTTCGGCGAGATATGCTTTCTGTAGAATTTGATAATTCCGATGAGTATTTCAGTCATTGTTCTTTTCTTTGATTACGCCGGCTTCAATGAGCTGCTCGATCATAATCTTCTCAAGGGTAGTGCTCTTTCTGAGTCGTGTTCTTGTCCTGCAGACAAATACGAAATCATATCCCTGCAGATCTTCCGCATATTCCTTATAGACTGCGGCGAAGGCAGCACGTACTTTCCTTCGTGATGTGTTTCGCTGAACAGCGTTTCCGATTTTCTTGCTGGATGTAATCCCTACACGACAAATACCCGCACGGTTTTTCAAAACATATGTAGCCAGTGCAGGATTTGTGTAGGATGCCCCTCTCTTATAGAGGCGGCGAAAATCGGTATTCTGATTTAAAACAACTGCTCCGGACAATTTTTGTTCCTCTTTGTTAAACTGTGAGGTTCTTTCTGCCCTTAGCTCTGCGGGCTGAAAGTACCTTGCGTCCGTTACGGTCAGACATTCTGGCTCTGAAGCCGTGAACTCTGCTTCTGTGACGCTTATGAGGCTGGAATGTTCTTTTCATCTGTCTTCCCTCCGTTCATTGAACTTGCGAGAGATTATTATATATTACTTATATATAATATGTCAAGAAAATTTACCTCCGCATTTTTCAACATTCCGCGCCCTGATTGTTGAAAATTTCATGCGTTTATGGTAGAATTATTAAGTTAATATATGTATTTTATATTTATTTATATATCTATATATAAATATAGTATTACTAAATCGCTTACACTTGAGAGAGGAGCAGATATATGGACTCTTATTCAGAGGCTTGGACCCTGGTAAAGGACTACTGCAGAGGGAAAGTTACGGAAACCATTTATTCCCTCTGGCTGGAACCTTTGACCATGGTCTCATTTGAAGACAACCGGATAACACTTCTGACAAGTGATTTCAAGGCCGGTATTGTCAAATCAAAATTCCTGGACCTCTTAAATGAGGCCTTCGAAGCGACAATGGGTTTCCCTGTTGAAATAGAAATCGTCACGGAAAATGTCGCGAGAAAAGAGACTAAGGAAGAACGTATCCAGGAACTTCAGGATACTGCCGGAAACAGTGATCTGACATTTGAAAACTTCATAGTAGGTTCTTCAAATGAACTTGCATACGCTACCGCACAGGCCGTTGCCAAGACACCGTCAAAAGCTTATAACCCGCTTGTAATATACGGAAACTCAGGCCTCGGAAAAACCCACCTTTTAAATGCTATCTGCGCGGAAATAAAGAAGAACAATCCGAAAAGCAATATCATCTACCTGCGCTGTGAGGATTTCACAAACGAACTCGTAAAATCAATCGAAAAGAATACTATGACCTCCTTCCATGAGAAGTTCAGATCCGCAGATGTTCTTTTAATTGATGATATTCAGTTCCTTGCGGGAAAAACACAGACACAGGAAGAATTCTTCCATACATTTAACAAATTGTATGAAGAAAACAAACAGATTGTTCTGACATCAGATCGTCCGCCCAAGGAAATAGCTCTTCTGGAAGATCGTATTAAAAACAGATTTGAATGGGGCATACTTGCTGACATTCAGCCCCCGAGCATTGAGACAAGAATGGCAATCATAAATCAGAAAGCCTCGGAACTCGGTCTCAATCTTCCGGATGAAGTGGTTCAGTACATCGCAGAAAAGATAAAGAGCAATATCAGACAGCTCGAAGGAGCGGTAAAGAAACTCAATGCTCTCTGCACGATTAACGGACATGAACCTTCAATCATCCTGGCTGACAAGGCAATAAAGGATATTGTTTCCGACAACCAGCCGATTCCGGTCACAATAGATAAGATTCTCAATGAAGTGGCAAGAACATACGGAACCACAGTTGAAAATATCCTGTCAGACAAAAGAACGGCTAAAATTTCAGAGGCAAGACAGGCAGCCATGTACATTATCCGTGAGATTACCGGTCTTACCACTGAGAGAATAGGTGAGGAGTTCGGCGGCAAACATCATTCAACAGTCATTTACAACATAAATGAATGTGAGAAGGATATGGAGAACAATTCCGCCATCAAAACCACCATTCAGTCAATAATCAACAACATAAATGAAAACAGATAATTTTCCGCATTTTCATTGTTAATTAACAGCCGGTTTTTAACATTTTAAACACAGCAAAACGTATTTTTATCATTTTCAACATTTTTTACTGTCTTACAAAAAGGACAAATTCTTTTAAAAAATGTCGCAGATAAAAGAAAAATCGCGTTTTACGAAATTTTAACCGACTCTATTACTATTACTAAAAAATTATTTTTATTTTCTTTATAAAAATCATCGGAGGAATAAAAAATGAAAATAATCTGCAATACCGAAGTTTTATCAGAAGCCTGTCAGAATGTTTCACGTGTTGTTTCCACTAAAACTTCAATTCCGGCAATAGAAGGTATTTACCTCAAGGCTCTCGGCAATGAGCTTATGCTTACCGGTTATGATCTTGAAATGGGAATAAATACAAGCGTTGAGGCAAAGGTTGAAGAGCCGGGCAGCATAATAATAAATGCCCGTATTCTCTGTGACATTTTAAGAAAGCTTCCTGCCGAAACGGTAAGAATTGAAGCTGATGCACGTCAGATCTGTGTAATTTCATGCGGCGAAGTTGAATACAAAATCGTAGGAATAGCCGCTGAAGAGTATCCTGAACTTCCGACCGTTACGGGAGGATATCCGATAATAGTCGAAAGCGGCGTTCTTGAAAATATGGTAAGACAGACAATCTTCGCCGTATCAAAGAACGATTCAAAAATAGTTCATACGGGTATTAAGTTTGAAATTACCCGCGGACAGATCAGACTTATTGCCGTTGACGGTTTCCGTCTTGCAATAAGAACGGAAAAAATCAATTATACCGGCGATGACATGTCATTCATCGTTCCTGCAAAGACTTTGAGTGAAGTAATCAAGCTCATTGACAACAGCGATGTAATCTCAATGAATATCGCAAAGCGTCACATTGTATTTGAAATCGGCAATTACAGCATTATTTCAAGACTCCTTGACGGAGATTTCCTTGATTACAATGCTGCTATTCCGAAGAGCCTGACAACAGAAGTTCATGTAAACGTCAGATCTTTTATAGATAGTATAGAGCGTACAAGCCTTCTTATTACAGACAGGCTCAAGAGCCCGCTCCGCTGTGTATTCAATGAAAACACAATTAAAATTTCCACTGTTACGAGTCTCGGTACCGCAAATGATAAACTTTCATGTACAACCGAGGGTGACAGAGTTGAAATAGGTTTCAACAACGTCTTCCTTCTTGATGCTTTGAAGGCATGTTCGGTTGATGATGTTAAAGTTACACTCAACGGTCCGCTTTCTCCCATAACAATTCTTCCTCCGGAAGGCGACAACTTCCTCTTCCTCGTTCTTCCCGTAAGACTTAAAAATGAAAATTGAAATAACGACTGAGTACATCACACTTGACAGTGCGATGAAACTTGCCGGGATTGTCGGAACCGGCGGACAGGCAAAACTGCTTATTGCCGACGGCTTCGTAAAGGTAAACGGAGAACAGAACTTTGTTTTCCGTAAAAAGCTTTACGAAGGTGACAGTTTTGAAATCGACGGTTCCGAATATGAAATAGTCCACCGGAGTTAAAAAGATGAAAATAAATTCTCTTGAACTTGAAAATTTCAGAAATATAGAGAATATGCGAATTGAGCCCTGTGACACCGTAAATATCATTTACGGTGAGAATGCTCAGGGAAAGACCAACCTGCTTGAAGCCCTCTGGCTTTTTACCGGCTGTAAGTCTTTTCGCGGCTCAAAAGACAAGGAATTCATCTTTTTTGACAAAAATCTCTCTTCAAAAGATTACGCCAGACTCTCTATGACGTTTTCTGACGGAAAACGGGAGCATGAGGCGGAAATTATCTTAAACGAGAAGAAAAAAGCGATTTTAGACGGCGTGGAGCACAATTCCACAAATGCTTTTTTCGGCGAATTCCTCGGAATAATTTTCGCTCCCTCTCATCTGAGCCTTGTAAAAGGTGGTCCCGCGGAGCGGCGCAGATTTCTTAATATGGCGCTGTGCCAGCTTCGTCCCAAGTATGAAAACGTGCTCACTGATTACAATAAAATCCTTGAGCAGCGCAACGCATTGCTCAAGGACATACCTCATCACAGTGAGCTTCTTGACACACTTGAAATCTGGGACGAGACCCTGGCCGGCTACAGCGCCGTCATAATGACCCAGCGCCTGCGCTATCTTGAAGAGATAGGTCCTTTCCTCAGTGAAATCTACTCCGGAATATCCGGAGGAAAAGAGGAGATAAGTCTCCGTTATGAGACTGCCTTTCCGTTTTCGTCAAAAGACGTCGAGGACCTCCGCCTTGAAGTCAGGGACGCACTGAAGGAAGCCAGACGGGAGGACATGAAACTGGGTGTGACGACTGTCGGACCTCATCGGGACGACCTTTTAATTTCGCTTGACGGTCTTCCGGTCAAGAGCTTCGGCTCACAGGGACAGCAGCGCTCCTGCGCTCTGTCATTGAAGCTCGCCGAAGCAGCAGTTATAAAAAAGATAACCGGCAAGCAGCCTGTAGCATTCCTGGATGACGTCATGAGTGAACTTGATTCCGGCAGACAGGACTACATCTTAAATCACATAGACGGCTGGCAGGTCTTTATCACCTGCTGTGACCCGTCATCAATTCTCAAATCGAAGACCGGAAAGGTTTTTGAAATAAAAGGAGGAAGCTTATGTTCCTCCACCTAGGTCAGAGCACCGTAATCCGCACAGACGACATTGTCGGTGTATTTGACATAGACAATACGACCGTTTCAAAGCATACGAGAAACTATCTCTCAAATGCCACAAAAAGCGGAAGAATCGTAAATGTATCGCTTGAACTTCCGAAGTCCTTCATAGTCTGCAGGGACAGGGACGGGGAAGAGACGGTGTATATCTCGCAGCTGAGTCCTGCGACACTTCTTAAACGTTTTTCATCAAACAGCGATGGAGGTTATAAATTTTGAGCAACGTAAACGAAAACTTGGAACTTGAGGAGCAGGAGCTCTCCGAAGAGGAGAAGGCGGCACTCAAAAAAGAGGAGGCCGCTGAAGCCAAAGAGGCAGAGCTCGAAGCACAGATAGGTGAATTTGACGACGTTGAGTCGATGGACACACTTGTCGAAGGTGAATACGGCGCAGATCAGATTCAGGTTCTTGAGGGCCTGGAAGCCGTGCGCAAGCGCCCCGGCATGTATATCGGTTCAACCGGACCGAAGGGTCTTCATCACCTGGTTTATGAGATCGTCGACAACTCTATCGACGAGGCTCTTGCGGGTTATTGTACCCACATTGAAGTAAATATGCTGCCGGACGACGTTATTGAAGTAATCGATAACGGACGCGGTATTCCGGTAGGTATTAATGAAAAGTATAATAAGTCGTCCGTTGAGGTTGTTCTTACAATTCTCCATGCGGGCGGTAAATTCGGCGGCTCCGGTTACAAGGTATCCGGAGGTCTTCACGGCGTCGGTTCCTCGGTCGTAAACGCTCTTTCCGAGTGGTTTGAGGTTGAGGTACGTCAGGATGGCCATGTCCATGCCATGAGTTTCAAGGTCGGTGATCCCGTTGATTCGCTCAAAGTCATAGGTGACACAGACGAAACCGGTACGACAATCCGTTTTAAGGCTGATCCCGAAATATTCCAGGAGACAACCCGTTACGAATTTGATACCCTCGAAAAGAGACTCCGTGAGCAGGCTTTCCTCAATGCGGGACTTAAGATTACTCTCACCGACCTCCGTGAGAATCCCGAGCGGGAAGAGCCCCAGGTCTACTGCTATGAGGGCGGTATTACCGAATTTGTAAACTTCGTAAACAATAAGCGCGGTTTCACGCCTCTTCATGAGGAGCCCATCTCCTTCAACGCCGTAAAAGGCGACAGGGAAGTTGACATCTCGCTCATGTACAACGACAGTTACAACGAAATTCTTTATTCTTACGCGAACAATGTCCGTACAATCGACGGCGGTACGCACGAGAACGGTTTCAAAACCGCACTGACACGTGTCTTTAACGATTACGGTAAGAAATACAACATACTTAAAGATAATGACAAGAAGCTTTCCGGCGACGATGTCCGTGAAGGCCTTATCGCCGTCATCTCGGTCAAACTTACAGAGGCCGAGTTTGAGGGCCAGACAAAGGGCAAACTCGGTAACACCGAGATGACCCCTCTGGTCTCAAAGACAGTCTATGACAAACTCATGGAATACTTTGAGGAGAACCCGGCTGTCGCCCGCGCGATTTTCAATAAGGCACTTGAGGCTTCAAGGGCCCGTGAAGCGGCGAGAAAGGCGCGTGACCTTGCGCGCCGCAAGTCCGCGCTGGAAGGCAACTCGCTTCCGGGCAAACTTGCCGACTGTCTTGAAAAGAGCCCTGAAATGACAGAGATCTACCTCGTAGAGGGTGACTCTGCGGGCGGTTCCGCGAAGCTCGGCCGCGAGGTTCGCTACCAGGCAATCCTCCCCATGTGGGGCAAATGCTTAAACGTTGAAAAGGCGCGCCTTGACCGTGTAATCGGCAACGACAAACTCACACCTGTCGTATCCGCCCTCGGTACCGGAATAGGCGAGGACTTCGACATAAACAAGCTCCGCTACGACAAGGTCGTCATCATGTCTGATGCCGACGTCGACGGCGCGCACATCCAGACCCTTATGCTGACCTTCTTCTTCCGTTACATGCGCGACCTTATAACCGAAGGACATGTCTACATCGCCTGTCCTCCGCTCTACAAGGTCTCAAAGGGCAAGAAATTTGCCTATGCCTTCTCGGATGAGGAGCGTGACGCGATAATTGCCGAATATGAAGGCAACTGCGATATTCAGCGTTACAAAGGTCTCGGTGAAATGGATCCCGAACAGCTCTGGGAGACAACCATGGACCCGAAGACGCGTATCATGAAACGCGTCTACCTGGAAGATGCCATGGTGGCAGATGAGACTTTCTCGATTCTGATGGGCGACAAGGTTGAACCCCGTCGTGAATTCATAGAAAAGAACGCCAAGTACGTTCAGAATCTTGACGTGTAAAGGAGGGGAATGAAAAGTGGCTAAAGTTTCAGCAGAGATGCAAAAGCAGAAGGAACAGGAGTTCCGCGACAATCTCGTAAACACCAAGATTGTCCAGTCTGACATAAGCGATGAGATGCGCCGTTCGTTCCTCGACTACTCGATGTCGGTTATCATCTCACGTGCGATTCCGGATGTACGCGACGGTTTAAAGCCCGTACACAGAAGAATAGTATATACGATGCACGAAAACGGCCTCACCCCGGAGAAGGCGTACAGAAAGAGCGCCGACACCGTAGGTGCAGTGCTCGGTCGTTATCATCCTCACGGTGACGCATCGGTTTACGATGCAATGGTCCGTCTTGCCCAGGACTTCTCAATGCGCTATACGCTCGTTGACGGTCACGGCAACTTCGGTTCAATCGACGGCGACCCGCCGGCTGCTTACCGTTATACTGAGTCCCGTATGTCAAAACTCTCCGTTAAGATGATGGCGGACATCGATAAGGACACCGTTGACTTCATCCCCAACTACGACGACCGTCTCAAGGAACCCACCGTTTTACCGGTTCGTTTTCCGAACCTTCTTGTCAACGGTTCAATGGGTATCGCCGTAGGTATGGCGACAAATATTCCTCCGCATAACCTGAAAGAGGTTATCGACGGCATGTGCGCCGTAATAGACAACCCCGACATTGAAGTTGCGGAACTTATGGAGCATATTCCCGGTCCTGACTTCCCGACTGCCGGCATTATCATGGGCCGTTCGGGTATCAGGGCGGCATATGCCACGGGACGCGGCAGGATTGTAGTCCGCGCCCGTACTGAAATAGTTGAAAAGGCGAACGGCCGCTATGAGATAAAAGTGACCGAAATCCCTTACGGAGTAAACAAATCACGCCTCATTGAGTCAATTGCCGATCTCGTAAAGGAGAAGAAGGTTGAAGGCATTGCAGATGTCAACGACTACTCCTCAAGACACGGTATTTACATCTCAATCGACATAAAGCGTGACGCTAATCCGAATGTCATCTTAAACCAGCTCTTCCAGTACACTCAGCTTCAGACTTCCTTCGGTGTCATCAACCTCTGTATTGTTGACGGCCAGCCGAAGATTCTGACGCTCAAGGAATATCTTTTGGAGTTCATAAACTTCCAGAAAGATATCGTAACCAGAAGAACGAAGTTTGAACTTAAGAAGGCACAGGAGAGGGCCCATATACTTGAAGGTCTGGCCCGCGCTATCGACATTGTCGACGATATCATCGCGACAATCCGTGCCTGCAAGGGCGGTCAGGCGGAAGCCAAGATTGCCCTTATGGAAAAATTTGAGTTTGACGAGCCGCAGGCTGCCGCAATCGTGGCCTTCCGCCTCGGACAGCTCGCAGGCCTTGAAATTCAGAAAATCATGGATGAACTCGATTCCATCCATGCCAGAATAGCGGAACTCGAGGCAATTCTTGCCGACGAGACTCTCCTTATGCAGATCATCAAGGACGAGTCCCGCGAGGTCGCTGAAAAATTCGGCGATGAGCGCCGCACTGAAATCTGCAACATCTCGGGCGAGGTTGACATTGAGGACCTCATCCCCGAGGAGGCATGCGTATTCACTCTCACCGAGATGGGTTACATCAAGCGTATGCCCACGACCGAGTACTCCGTACAGCACAGAGGCGGCCGCGGCATATCCGGCATGACCCAGAAGGAAGACGATATTACATCGACCATGTTCACATGCTCGACCCACGACTTCGTCATGTTCTTTACAAATCTCGGACGTACCTACAGGCTTAAGGGTTATGAGGTTCCCGAAGCTTCACGCCAGGCCAAGGGCACCAATATAGTAAATGTTCTTCCGCTCATGCCCGGCGAACGCGTAACTTCAATGCTTCGCGTACCTGAGGTTGAGGGTGAGGAATACATCTGCATGATGACCAAGAAGGGTATCATCAAGCGTACTCCTCTTGTCTCTTATAAGAACGTCAGAAAGTCCGGCCTTATCGCCATCAATCTTGATGAGGACGACGAGCTCTCCTGGGTTCGTCTCACCTCAGGAAACGATGACCTTCTCGTCGCTACGCACGAGGGTATGTCCATCCGTTTCCACGAGACGGACGCCCGCGAACTCGGCAGAACCGCCCGCGGTGTTAAATCCATCTCCTTCAAGAAGAGCGACGACTTCGTTGTCGGTTTCGATGTAATCAATGAAAACGCGACTGTACTCACCGTTTCCGAGACAGGTTTCGGTCGTCGCTCAGAACCTTCGGATTACAAGGTTCAGAAGCGTGGCGGTTTAGGTCTCTTAAACTACAGAGTTGAGCGTTTCGGCAAGGTTGCCGCCATACGTATGGTTGAACCTGAGGACGATCTCATCATGATCTCCGCAAACGGTGTCATCATCCGTATCAAGTCCGAGGAAATCAACTGCGTAACCCGTCCGGCAAAGGGCGTAAAGGTAATGCGCATAAAAGAGGACGAGGACAAAGTTATCACTCTTGCGGTAATCCGTGAGGAGTGGGAACGCCAGGAAATAGAGGCTGATTCGAAAGAAGAAGCTGAAGAAGAAACCGCTGCAGAGGCTGAAGAATAATGGAGAGAGAACGGTATCAACCGAAACACGGAAAGTCCAGCGCTAAGGAAACGAAGAAAAGCGTTGATGCTTCCATAAGGCAGAAAACCGGAAAAGCCGGCAGCCCTGAAAAAGGTTCTCCGCGGAAGCCTTACACAAAAAAGACTTCCAAAAAGAGAAAAGGCTTCATTGCCAAGTGGAAGCACTATAATAAGAGACAGAAAATCACTGTCTCAATTGCCGCATTGCTTCTCATCCTCATCCTGTTTGCAGTGTTCTTCGTCTGGTCTAAACTGAACAAGGTAAAGACGAAAGACGACGCACCTATGGGTGAGCAGCAGGAGGAAGTCGATATCGGTCTTATGGAAAATGCAGATGCGCATTCCTTAAACGGCGTTTTAAAATCCTGGGAGACCAACAAGATAAAGAAGATCTCCGACAAGAATGTCAAGAACATCCTTCTCGTAGGTCTTGATCCGATAAGCGGCTGTACCGACACGATGATGCTCATCTCGGTGAACACGAAGACGAAGGTCATAACCATGGCCTCCTTCTACCGCGACAGTTACACCTACTATGAGAGCCCGAAAAAGAGCGGATTTCATAAACTCAATGCCGTCCGCGCAATGAGCGGAGATATCGGATATACCATAAAGACGATTGAAAACGACTACAAGATAGAAATTGATAACTACGCTCTTGTAAATTATGACTCATTCAAGAAGGTAATAGACGCTCTCGGCGGTGTAGATGTAAACGTCACTGCCCGCGAGGCCAAGTTTTTAAATGAGACATGGTGGGACTGGGAACTCAACGGAATAGAACAGCCCAAGCCCTATGTTGAAGGTATGAACCACCTGGATGGTGAGATGGCGCTGATCTTCTGCAGAATCAGAAAACTTGATTCCGACATAAACAGGACCGAGCGTCAGCGCAGGGTTATCACCGGCATCATGAGCAGCATGAAAAACGCCAATGTCACACGCCTGAACAATACTCTGAACGCCGTACTTCCGTATATTACAACGGATATGAGCAAGACAGAAATGGTCGCGCTTGCGGGCAATGCAGTTGCCGGCGGATGGCTCAAATACGAAATCAGGCAGACACCCGTACCAACCGAAAAACTGTGCAGCGCAGGCTGGGCCGGCTCCCAGTGGATCTGGATATGTGACTACGAGGCCGCGGCACAGGAACTTCAGACCATGCTTTACGGCACAACCAATATTGAACTCAAACCCGATCGTACATCGGCTCTTGATTTCGCATCATAATTATTAAAAAAGAAAAGCTCCGCTTTTAAAGCGGAGCTTTTTAATATTATCTATTCAGTTATGTCTTCTTCGCCGTACACTGCGCAGTAGTAGCCGAATATTGTATCAAAAGTTGAGATGAGTTTGTCGCGTGTCGCACCTTCACTCATTGTAATTGAATAGTTGGTGCCCGTTCGGGAATCGTACCAGGTGCATGCGCCCACACCTTCATCCTCGTTGATCCTCATATGGCAGGCAGGTTTATAAACGCCCGAGGAATCGTTTTCGGTATCGTAAGTCCAGGTGTAGTACATGCCGGAGATATCCTGCTCATCGCCCTTTGCGAAACGGTAGCAGTATTCATTGTCAAAGCGGGTATAATCAACCTGTGCGATTTTCAAATCGCCCGCTTCTATTTTGAAGAGATGCACGTCCTCTGAGCCTTCAGGTACCCAGACCGCCGTGTTGAATTCGGAGTTGAATTCCTCCTCGGTCATCTCGGTCATCGGATTCGGAAGACCGGAAACGTTGCCCGAATCATTTGTCTTGGTATCAGCCTCATCCGGAACTGTCTGTTTTTCCGGTACCTGTGTGCATGCCGCAAAAGCGAAGCATAAAACCAGGCTTAAAACCAGGGCAATCGGTTTTTTCATAATTATCACCTCAGGGAAAATGACGATTAAATCGCAGTAATATTACAATAATCAGACGTTTTCTTCCCGAAGGTCAATTATGAGTTCATCCTTGTGGGGACCGAGCTGAGTGAGCTTTACGCCCGCGGCTTCAAGCATTTTGCGTGAAGCTTTTGCCAGCGGTGTTTCGGCATATTTGTCAGAGAGGTAGATTACCTCTGAAATACCACACTGGATGATAGCCTTTGCGCACTCGTTGCACGGGAAGAGCGCAACGTAAATCTTGCAGCCGTGCAGGTCGCCGCCCGCGTTGTTCAAGATTGCGTTGAGCTCGGCGTGGCAGACATACGGATACTTCGTATCCGTCTCGTGTTCTGCCTCGCGCTCCCACGGAAACGCGTCGTCGTCGCAGCCGCACGGCAGACCGTTGTAGCCCACCGACATAATCTTGTTGTTCTGATTTACTATGCAGGCACCTACCTGCGTGTTGGGATCTTTTGACCTCATGGCTGAGAGCTTTGCAACTCCCATGAAGTACTCATCCCATGAAATATAATCTTCTCTCTTCGGCATAACCATACCTCTCAAAACAAATTACCTGTATATTTTACCATAAAAAAGCCCCCGTGAAAACGGGGGCCGTTCGTTATTTATTTAAATTTTGTTGCCGACTGTATAGCCTTCATAGCAGGCGTTCGGGATAATTCCGCCGCCGTTTGAGTCACCGATGTTGTAAATCTCGCTGACTTTGTCTTTAAGTGCCTCATAAAGTGAAGCGTCCGGCTTGTCGCCGATTGCGAGTACAACCGTATCTGCGGGAACATCGTGGCTCTTGCCGTCCTTGTCGGTGTATGTGACGCTGCCGTCATTGATGCTCGAGACTTTGCACTCGGTGAGCATATCGACATGGCGCGCTTTTAGATGACCGAGCAGGATGGTCTGGGCTGTTTTGCCTGTGTTTCCGGCAAGAGTGTCGAGCATCTCAATGATTGTGGCCTTTGCGCCTTTGTCGGCAAGGAACTCAGCCGTCTCACAGCCTATGGAACCGCCGCCTATCATAACTACGTTCTTTCCGTAGGGAGCACCTGTAAGAATCTCTTTTGCGTTGATGGCTTTCTCCGCTCCCGGAATAGGAAGGTTTGCGGGTTTTACGCCGGTTGCGCAGACAACAGCATCGGCATTCATGGCGAGAACATCTTCAGGAGTTACTTTCTGTCCGAGATGGACTTTTACACCCGTAATCTTCAGCTGATTCTCAAGATAAGGTGTGAGAAGCTGAAGGTGCTGCTTGAACGGAGGAAGTCCGGCAAGGTTCATCTGGCCACCGATTTTGTCCGCTTCATAGAGGTCAACATCATGTCCGCGGATGGCACAGATTCTTGCTGCTTCGACACCGGCAACACCGCCGCCTATAACGACGACATGTTTCTTCTCTTTTGCGGGCGTAATGGTATAGTCGTTATCGCCGCGCGCAAGCACCGCGTTGCCGGAGCATATGGCTTTTCCTCCGTGCTGGAGCTGGTGGTCAATACAGTGACCGCAGCCTATGCACGGACGAATTTCATCCTCACGGCACTCATCGATGAGCTTTACAAGGTCAGGCTGAACGAGAAGACCGTGGCCTATGAAGATGGAATCACACTGCTTTGAGCGAAGGGCTTTTTCAGCTGCGACGGGGTTTTGCGCACGTCCGCCGCCTATCATATGAATCTTTGCTTTTCTGCCTGTCTGAAGGAAAATCATAATCTTCATGATTTTGGCGAGGATTGTCGCCTGACAGTCAGGGTATGCGGATTCAGGCTTTGTGTTCTTTCCGGCCTCGGATGACCACATGCCTGCAAGGACTTCGATGGCGTCAACACCTTCATCCTGGAAGTGTTTGAAGAAGTATGCCGCATCAAAGATTGAAATACCGGCATATGTGCCTATCTCTATTGCCGGAGCTTTTACTATAATCGCAAAGTCCGGACCGCAGAGCTCGCGGATTCTTCTGATGATATTCACGTGGAAGCGCATGCGGTTTTTGCGGCTTCCGCCGTATTCATCTTTTCTGATATTTGCCGTCTTTGACAGGAACTGCTGGCCCATATAATAGCCTACACTGTGGATTTCAACACCGTCAAAGCCGGCCTTCTTTGCGCGAAGGGCCGCCTGCGCGTATTTCTCCTCGATCTCTTTGATCTCGGGAATTGTGAGCGCGCGGGGCGTCTCGTTTGCGAGACCCATCATGAAGGTATAGGGCATGGCAACAGCGGAAGGGCCTACCGGCTGGTCTCCGATGATAGCTCTTCTGGCGCCGCGTCCGGTATGTGAAATCTGAAGAAAGGCCTTGGCGCCGCCCTCGTGGATGGCAGAAGCCAGGTCGGACATTCCGGGAATGTACTTGTCATCGTCGATGACGAGCATTCCCTTCGTGTTGAGGCCGAGCGGTGTGTCGACGCAGGTTACCTCAACGACAACCGCACCTACGCCGCCTTTTGCACGCTCGGCGTAGTGGTTGATAACCGCTTTGTTTACAAAACCTTCGTCTGACTGGCTCATGCCCATGGCCGCCATGACGGTTTTGTTGCGGAGTTCTACATTACCTATTTTCGTCGGAGAAAGCAGGTTCGGATATTTCGGGTTCATAAATTCGCCTCCCAAAGGCAAGAAAAAAGGTTTAGTGCTGATATATTGCTATTCTCCGTCGGGGAGAGAGCGGTAGAGGTCAATCATGCGGTCAAAGATAGCATTGTATTTCGCTGCCGGTACGAACCAGCCTACCCAGAGGGAGTGGTCGCCGCGCTCGGGCGGCATGTTGTACCAGATACCCGGTTTGAAGTCGGTGTTGTAGTCAGCTTCCTCATATACCGTGTTCAGCGGAGCAGACTGACCGACAAGGTTTACAAGACCGTCATTCTTTCTCCAGTTTATATCACTGCGGACACCGTATTTTGCAAGGCGCTTGAGCATTGCGTTACCCGTAAGCTGTCCGACAAGCCAGCATGGCGGAATCATTGCATGGATATCCGGTACCGGATTGCCGTTTTTGCCGGTTTTCGTTCCGACAGCACGCTGGGCGAAGAAGTAGGTGTTCTTCGGATACTGCAGTGAGGGATTGATGTATTCCTGGATGACTTCAATCTGCATCTCATGGAAAACGGAATCAAAATTCTTGTTCCTGTCCATTGCTCTTGCGGCTGCGGGATATTTCAGCAGGTTTTTAAGGTAAATGCCGTTGGCATCTTCGCGCAGAGGCATATTGCCCCACTGAGCAGTTGAATAATCGAGGAATTTGGTGAAAGGAGTGTTGCCGAGAAGGGTTATAAATGCCATAAGACCATAGACTGCGACACTCATACCTTTGTTTCCGAAGAAATCCGCAAGGGTTGTTCCGTTGTTTACTCCGGAGAGGGTAGTGACCGTGTGAAGCAGGTCACCGTGGCCGCCGGCGAAGAGCGGCGACAGTTCTTCCGGCGGCGTGCCGTTGCGCTCTTCCTCGGAGCCGAAGGCGAAGAGCGCGGCAACGGTCTTGACGGTCGGGCCACCGAAGGAATGGCCGATAAGGTTTATCTTTTTATGGGCTTCAGTCTGTCCGAGATCCTTTAAAACACCGGGGAATTCCCTGCCATAACGGGCATGACCATATTTTTCTGAGTGGACCTTTCCGTAGTCAACGCGGCCGCCGAAAATGTATGCCCACAAAATGCAGGCACGGTCCCAGGCACTGTTTATGGGACCGACAGACGGATTGTATGCTTCAATGCCGCGTTCTTTCAGGTGTCTGAAGAAAGTATGGTTGAGCAGTCCGAAGTTCGGAAAGACTTTGTCCATTATGTCTGAATCGCCGTAACCCATAAGGCCGTGAATAAAAACGCAGGGGTAATTGTTTTTATATTCCACTTAAGTTTCTCCTCTCAAAAAGGCTCCGCAAAATGCGGAGCCTTTGGATTTAAGATTATCTCATTGCTTCTTCAATTGCGACTGCGCAGGCGACTGTTGCGCCTACCATCGGGTTGTTGCCCATACCGATGAGACCCATCATCTCAACGTGTGCGGGAACTGATGAAGAACCGGCAAACTGAGCGTCACCGTGCATACGGCCGAGTGTGTCGGTCATGCCGTAGGAAGCGGGACCTGCTGCCATGTTGTCCGGGTGAAGTGTACGGCCCGTGCCGCCGCCCGAAGCAACTGAGAAGTAGGACTTGCCGTTTTCCATGCACCATTTCTTGTATGTGCCGGCAACGGGATGCTGGAAACGAGTCGGGTTGGTGGAGTTACCGGTGATAGAAACACCGACGTTCTCAAGGCGCATGATAGCAACGCCTTCGGGAACACTGTCAGCACCGTAGCAGCGGACCTTTGCGCGGTCGCCGTCTGAGTAAGCTGTCTCTTCAACAACCTTGACTGTCTCAGTGTAGGGGTCAAACTCGGTCTTGCAGTATGTGAAGCCGTTGATTCTTGAAATAATCATAGCGGCGTCTTTGCCGAGACCGTTTAAGATAACCTGAAGGGGCTTGGTACGAACCTTGTTTGCGTTGAGGGCAATCTTGATTGCGCCTTCAGCAGCAGCGAAGGACTCGTGACCGGCAAGGAATGCGAAGCACTCTGTCTCCTCTGAGAGGAGCATCTTGCCGAGGTTGCCGTGGCCGAGGCCGACCTTGCGGTTTTCGGCAACTGAACCGGGGATACAGAAACTCTGAAGACCGATGCCGATGGCGGCAGCGGCATCAGCAGCCTTCGTGCAGCCCTTCTTTATTGCGATTGCCGCGCCGACTGTGTATGCCCATACTGCGTTTTCAAAGCAGATCGGCTGTGTCTCGCGGACGATCTTATCAATGTCGATACCCTTTGAAAGGGTGATTTCTTTGCATTCTTCAATTGAGCCTATGCCATACTCTTTAAGTACGCCGTTGATCTTGTCTACGCGGCGCTCATAGCTTTCAAAAAGTGCCATTATGAAAATCCCCCTTCCTTATTCTTTTCTCGGGTCGATGTATTTCGCCGCATCAGCGAAACGACCGTATGTGCCCATAGCCTTCTCATAAGCGTCACAAGGAGTGTCGCCCTTCTTGATGAAATCTGTCATCTTGCCGAGTGATACGAACTCATAACCGATGATCTGATCATCCTTGTCGAGAGCGAGTCTTGTAACATAGCCTTCGGCCATTTCAAGGTAGCGGGCACCCTTAAGCTTTGTGCCGTACATTGTACCTACCTGTGAGCGAAGTCCCTTACCGAGGTCCTCAAGGCCTGCGCCTACGGAGAGACCGTCGTCAGAGAATGCTGACTGTGAACGACCGTATACTATCTGGAGGAAGAGTTCTCTCATTGCGGTGTTGATTGCATCGCAGACGAGGTCAGTGTTAAGTGCCTCGAGAATGGTCTTGCCGGGAAGAATTTCAGCAGCCATGGCAGCTGAGTGAGTCATACCGGAGCAACCTATTGTCTCTACGAGAGCCTCTTCGATGATTCCGTCTTTAATATTGAGTGAAAGTTTGCAGGCGCCCTGCTGAGGTGCGCACCAGCCGACACCGTGCGTAAAGCCGGAGATGTCTTTAATCTCGTAAGCCTTTACCCATTTTCCCTCCTCGGGGATGGGGGCAGGTCCGTGGTTGGGACCCTTGGCTACGACGCACATGTTTTCAACTTCGGATGTGTAATTCATGTGTTAAAAACCCCTTTCTGAGTTATTTCATAAAGATTATTACATATAAAAAGGAGTTTGTCAAACATTTGACAAACTCCTGCGCATACTTTTTCAGTTCTCAAATTTCATATCGGTTATCTTTTGCTGGATTTCATTTAAGGTCATGAGATAAAGACGTGTTCCTTCATCTATGAACTTCTGGTCGTCCTTATGTTTGCAGAGCATGGCAAAGACTTTGCCTATGTCTTCCGCAGTATGTTCTCCGCCTTTCCTGACACTCAGGAAATAGAAGGAAAATTCTGGACCGGCCATGATTTCGTCATAGACGGGAAGATTGCTTCTGGACATGACTTCATGGAAAGCATTTATCGCTATCGCGGAGAGCTGAGGAGAGGGAAGATAGTAGTTGAAAGCGGCCTCAGTGGAGAAGAGCATAAGAGCACAGAGCTGAGGGAATATTTCCGCCGAAAGGAAGATTTCATCACTCAGCTTTGACGATTGGTCCTCATCATAGATGGCAAGAGCCATTTCGACACCGAGCTCTTTGGCTTTGTCTACGTTGCCGTTTTGCCTGTGATGGGCCATGCCTTCAACATAGGACATTACATCGTTTGGTGAGTCGTCCTTTTTCGAAGGGTCAAAGATTTTTACATCACTGTCTTCTGTGTAGGCCACTTGGATTTCTCCTTTTATTCTTCTGCGGCTGCCGCCTTCTCGGCTTCCTTTGCCGCCTTCCTGCGTGCGCGCTTCTGTTTTGCCTGGTATGAGAGCAGCGCTGCAAGATTATCATCCGGCGTCGTATAGTCGCCGAGTTTTATGGGTTTTGCATTGTACATACCGTGGAAATCAGAACCGCCGGTCATAAGCAGGCCGTTCTTCTTGCAGATTTTGATGAGATCTTCCGTCTGCTCCTCCGAATTCTCGGGATGCCATACTTCAATACCGTCAAGACCCGCTTTAATCAGGTCATCGATGAGGTCAAAGTTGTCGTAGAAACCGGGATGTGCCAGAACAGCTATACCGCCGGCCTCGTGGATGGCTTCGAGGATATCGAAGGGATCCGGGTATGTGGGTGTTACAAGGATATTATTCTCGCTCTCCGAAGAGAAGAGTTCATGGTAGAGGTCACCGAATATTTCGGTTGTGTATCCGCATTCCATGAGTGCGTGAATAATATGCTGTTTGTAAATGTTGGTTGAACCTGCGGCACATTTTATGACAAGTTCAGATGAGATGGGAAAACGCTGAGAAGCCTTTACCATCATAAGCTGGCTGGCTTTACGTCTTGCGAGGGAACTCTGCTTGCAGAGTCCTTCAAGACGGTCCGGATTTTCGGCCAGATAGCAGAGAAGATGGACGCGTTTTCCGTGTTTTTTGTCATAGGCAGAAAGCTCAACGCCGGGTATGACGTTGATGCCGTGTCGCTCACCGATAATCTTGCCTCGCACTGTTCCGGCGAGGCAGTCGTGGTCCGTTATAGCAATTGTGTCGACGCCGCTGCGCTGGGCAAGGAGGATAAGGTCCTCAATGCCGAGTGAGCCGTCTGAGAGTCGGGTATGACAATGTAAATCAGCCGACAATTTTAACTCCCCCATTAAAAGACATAAAATGACAATATATACAAAAATATTATATAATATTTTTACATATAAAAGCAAGAAAAATATATTGCATAGTATGTACAGTTATGCTACAATACCCATTTAAATATAAAAAAACGGACATTTTGGAGCAAAAAATAAGCGAATCTTTGACAAAAAAGGGATTATTCCCCGCAAAGATTCGCAGTATGACGATATTTGCCGTAATTATCAGTAATTGATCTTTGAAATGTCAATTTTTACATTGCGCGGCTTGTTTGCCCAGATAGTAAGTACGATAGCTGCAATTGCTGCGGCAGAAAGAGCGCTGCCTAAAACACCTGCTGTAATTTTCAAAGCTTTCATTGTTTCACCTGCTATACTATTTATAATATACGTATATAATAATCACTTTTGCGGGTTCTTTGCAAGTTTTTTTGAAAAAACGTGAAAAAATGCTTGCATTTGATATGCCCTTGTGTTAATATTCTCTTCGGTTGGTGTTTATGGAGATGAGGGTCCACCCGTTCCCATCCCGAACACGGTAGTTAAGCTCATTATCGCCGAAGATACTTGGAGGGCAGCCTCCCGGGAAAATAGGACAATGCCAACTTCTATTTAAAGACAACTGCTTTCAAGCGGTTGTTTTTTTTTGCCTCTTAGAGTATAATTCCTCTGTAATACAGTAAAAGAGAGGCAGTACAATGAAAAAAGCAGTGCTACTCATTTTAATACTGTCACTTTGCTTCTCCTTTGCAGGCTGCAAAGAGAGCGCAGAAGTGACGAAGGCTGCTACGGCTGTGACTGTCGGCGACGCCGAGGTTGACGCCGCCGTGTTTGCGTATTATCTTGATACGCAGATTAAGACACACGGCGACGGGCCCGAGAAGTCCCTCGCAATTCAGAACGCAGAGAATCTCTGCGCCGAATATGTGAAGATAAATACGGAGTTTCAGAACAGGGAGCTTCAGCTCTCCGCATCAAACAAGGCGACCATAGCTTCGAAAGTTGACGAAATCTGGAGACTCTACGGCCGCTACTATGAAAAAATCGGTGTCACCAAGGACACAATCACCAAGGTCATAACAAGCGATACCTATAAAGATATCCTGATTACGACGGTTTTCGGTGTCGGAGGCGATAAGGAAATCTCCGATGATAAGATGAAGGCATACTTCAATGAGAACTACATCTTCTTTAAGTATTTCAACGCCGTGCTTTCCGGTGACAAGGAAGCGGACAAGCTCATCACCGACACATTCAAGGAACTGAAGGACAAGATTGGCAAAGAGGATGAGGATACGGAAGAAGAAATAACCTTCGACGATGTATACCGTGAGTATGTCGAATCAACCGGCGGCACCGCAGGAGGTCTCGATATAAGCTCAATGAAGAAGGGCACAGACACCTTCCCGGAGCAGTTCTTTACTGATGTCGTCGCCATGAAGGCGGATGAGATTAAACTTCTCACCTATGACGACAATGTCTTCCTTGTTCAGAAGACAGACGGTGGCGGATATTTCTCGGACTACAAGAGCTCAATCCTCGAGTACCTGACAAACACCGACTTTGAAAAACTCATGACAGACAACTACGGCAAGACAACAGTCACCGGCAACGCAGCAGTCGAAGAGGAATGCTTCAATAAAATTACAGACGCAAAAGTAAAATAAAACAGTAAAGCGGCAGAGGAAAACCTCTGCCGCTTTTTTAGTTTAATCAGATTTACTTTTTTTGCGCTTTTCCCGCTCTGCGCGTTTTTTACGACGCTGCTCACGATTGTTCGCCTCAGATGCGAACACTTCAACTGCAGCATCTGTCATATCTTCATCCCAGACCTTTCCGCTGATCATAGTTGTTGCCCATGGACAAAGTTTCTGGTAATCCGTATCCAGAATTACGGTATACGGCGGTCCGCAGCGGTCATCGACAGCCATGTACAGATGTCTTCCTTCGCTGATCAGGGAAGAGGGATATTCAACATCAGGGTCATCAACCCTATCATATATCTCTTTGGTAATCTCGTATAAATCGTGGTTAGGTCCGCCACCCGTTTCTGCTGTATACAGTCCGGTTTCAGGGTCATAGCAGCACCGCCATCCAATTCCTTTTTTGAATTCCATTACATTCTCCTGTTGTCGAAAAATACAGTTTCATTTTGCAAATTTATTATATCACCACGGCACCCTTTCGGGTGCCTTATTTTTTTATTCCTTACCGTTCGTACGGAAAATCCTGCATTTCATACCTGCCGTGTCCGCTTTTGCCCGAAAACCGACATTATATACAGAAGGGTTTTTAAAGGAGGGTTTTCATTGAAAATGAGAATTGGCATAACCGACAGAGACACTGAGTTTTTTAACAGGTTCGGGAACGCCATGACTGGCAGATATAAAGATGTGGAAATTCTCAGTTTCCCGACTTTAAAAGCGGCAAAAACCGCAGCGGACGAATCTCTGCTTGATCTTTTGCTCATTGACGGTAAAACCTGCATAAATCATAGCGCCTCAATACCCGCTTCATGCAAGGTTGCCGTTTTAACTGATGAGAAAGGAGCAAATTCGGATTATTCTCTGCCTGCGGTTTGCAGATATCAGAGTGTGGAAGAATGGTATACCGTTTTATGCGGCTTTTGCAGGCAAAGCGAGGAAGCGCTTGCCGTCCGGGGCGGAGCGGGCGAACTTCCTCAGGACCTGCAGGGGACGGTATGTCTCTTTATTTCCGGCGCCGACGGGGACTGCGCGCTTTCCGCCGCCGCAGCATTCTGTCGCTTTCTTTCGGAAAAGGGCCTCTCGCGTCTCGCGACGCTTGAGCCCTGTTTCGAAAGCGGCGAAGCTATATGGCGGGCGGCCGAGCCGCTGATAAAACGCAGCGAGCTCGTATCGCTTTGCCTTTTTGACTGGAATAACGATAAGGTGGTCATTCCGGTTCTCAATGCGGGGCAGGTCGTGCTTGTCACAGACGGCAGAAAGGAATCTAACGAAAAGATTTCAAAACTTCTGCACGACCTGCCGCGTATTACCGGGCAAACGAAAGCGGAAATACTTGAAAAAACAGCCCTGCTTTATAACGGGTTTTCTCCTCAAAGCGGAGAATTACTCAAAAATGATGAGGTTTCAAAACTCGGAGGGCTTGATTGTGAAAGAAACAAAAAGGCCGCCTTTGAAAAGTTGGTGATCCGATGTATGAGGAAATAAAGAAGGAACTCTATGAGTATTCCTCTTTGCCCGGCCTGAAAGACGAGGAACTTGAACGGCTTATAAACAGCCTTTTTCTTAAATATAACAAAGACGCTTCTGTTGATGCCGATGCGCGAAGAGAGGCGGTAAGCAAGATCTTCAGCTCGGTGCGTGGTCTCGGGATTCTAGACGAAGTGCTCGCTGATAATGAAATCAGCGAGATAATGATAAACCGGTTCGATGATATCTATATTGAAAAGAACGGGGACATGCAGCGCTTCGGCAAAAGCTTTGAAAGCGAGAAAGAACTGATTGATGTAATACAACGCATAGTCGGCAAGGCAGGAAGAGAGGTTAATATAGCGAATCCGATTGTTGACACAAGGCTTGAGGGCGGGGAACGCGTTAACGTCGTACTGCCGCCTATTTCGCTTGCCGGCCCGGTTGTGACAATAAGGAGGTTCCCTGACATGCGCATTACAATGCAGGACCTCATAGCATTCGGTTCCATAAGCGATGAGGCCGCAAAGTTCCTGAAAAAACTGGTACGGATGAAATATAACATCTTTATAAGCGGCGGCACAAGTTCCGGCAAGACTACATTTCTGAATGCGCTCTCCGACTATATACCGAAAACGGAACGCATTATAACGATTGAAGATTCCGCAGAACTTCAGATTACGGGTATCAAAAACCTGATTCGTATGGAGGCCCGCAATTCAAATACCGCCGGAGTCGGAGAAGTGACCATAAGGGATCTTATACGCACTTCACTCAGAATGAGACCGGACAGAATAATAGTCGGTGAGGTAAGAGGTGCGGAAGCGCTTGATATGCTCAATGCCATGAATACCGGACATGATGGTTCGCTTTCAACCGGCCATGCAAACAGCAGCATGGATATGATATACAGACTTGAAACGATGATTCTTGAGAGCGGAGCATCATTTCCGCTTGTGGCAGTGAGGCAGCATATCGCCTCTTCAATAGATATAATCGTCCACCTGGCAAAAGATGCAAAAGGTGCCAGGAGGGTTGTCGAGATCAGTGAGGTCAGCGGAATGGAAGACGGAGAGATTAAGCTGAATCCTCTGTACACGTTTAGGGAAAGAGCACTGCATCGCACGGAAAACAAGCTCTTACACACGGAGAAGATGGTGCTTTATGGTTAGAAGTTACTGCGGAAAAAGATTCGGACTTTTGGAATACGGAACCGGATTTCTGATTGGCGCTGCTTTCGGTTATTTTGCCGCTTTCGTTATTTACGGGGCTTTGCCGATGGAGATAATTGCCGCTGTAGCTTTCGGTGTGGCCGGGGCAAAGGTGTATATCGGATTTCTGGTAAAGAGAAGGAAGCAAGAATTCACTTTGGAATTCTGTGATTATCTGGATGCAATAAGCAGTTCGCTTTCGTGCGGAAAAAACGCATACGAGGCTTTCATCATAGCAGACGAGGATATGCATGGTCTTTATTCCGCATCTGCTCCTGTGTGTGTTGAGAGCCTCCGTGTTTCAAATGGCCTGCGGAGCGGCAGGGGCATTGACGAGTTGCTTCGTCTTATGGCGGTACGTTCAAAGAGTGAAGATGTCGAGATTTTTGCGGATGTTTTTTCCATCTGTAATACTGCCGGAGGCAATCTCCGGCAGACAGTAAACGACACCAAAGCCACCATAACAGAGAAAATAAATATGGAAAACGAGATCAGATCAAGCCTGGCCGCGCCGAAAAACGAGCTTAACATTATGGCGGCAATGCCCATAGCCATAACAGCTGCCCTTCGTGTTCTGGGTGACGGAATTGTCGGAGAGAACACATTGATTGTCAATACAATAGCTGTGGTTTTGTTTGTTGCGGCTTATTGTCTCGGACTCAGGATTGTGAGAATAGAGGTGTGATCTTGCATATCTGGTTTAAGTTTTCAGCCCTTGTAGTTGCAACCGTTATTATCCTGGCTGATGTTGTCTTGTTTGTCATATGCAGAAAGGAAACATATGCAAAAACAGGGCTCAAAAGTTTCCTTTTGGAAGATCTTTTCTTTATAGGTGACAAAGTTTCGCGAATGCTGCACAGAGGCTCAAACGGAAAGCGGGTGCGCAAACTGGAAGAGCTGTATGAAGGAGCCTTTGCAGGTCAGATTGCAAAGAGTGCGGCAGTGGCACCGTATACTTACTTTTTACTGCTCGCGCCATTGGTCCTTCTGGTGCTCGCGGTTTCGGAGAGCAGACTTGCCGCGTTAATGCTTGCGGTTTTGGTCGGCGGGCTGATGGTTTATTTTGATATACAACTGGACAGTTCGCTGAGCCAGAGGCATCAGAGAATCCTGCGGGAGTTCGCAACCGTTCTTTCAAAGATGTCCTTGCTTGTGAATGCGGGAATAACGGCGACGGACGCTTTTGAACGGGTTGCAAAATCCAACGACGGAATTCTTTATAAGGAGATGCAGAGAGCGGCCGCTGAAGTTGAAAACGGAAGATCAATAAGCGATGCACTTGATGAGTTCGCCTTTCGCTGCGGCTGTAAGGAGGTGCGGAAATTCGTTTCGCTTTATAAGCAGAATCTTGTAAAGGGCGGCCCTGAATTTCCGATTCTTTTACAGGACATGGCCGATACGGCCTGGGAAGAGCGAAAGGCAAGAGCGCGTCTTCTCGGTGCGGCTGCGGAGCAGAAACTGCTTGTGCCGATAATGCTCATGTTTATAGGAGTTTTAATTATGGTAATAGTTCCCGCATTCAACAATCTTTTATAGGAGGAAAAACAATGCGCAGAATATTTTCTTTTTTGATGTCCGCCGAAAAAGCGGAAATAAACATCATATCAATGGTACTCATCATAATAGTGGTAATTGCTTTGGTGGCAATCTTCCAGAACGAAATGACAGATATTGTCACTGCAATGTTCGACAAGATACGAGAAGCCATGGGTGTATGACGGCAGATCGAGGTTCGGCCGAAGTGGTGGAAATGTCCTTCGTTTTGCCTGTGGCCATGGTGGTTGTAGTAAGTCTTGTTTATCTTGCCTTTGCGATGTTTCTTTATGGTCATGCACAAAACCTGGCAAGGATTACCGCAAATGAAATAAGTGCACGGGTGGGCGAAGACGGTCTTTACTGGCAATTGCTGGGAAATTATATCAGCGATGAAGATTTGGCAAAAATACAGATGGGTCTGCACAAAGAGCTGAACGGATGCCGCATATTACCCGGTCTCAGATTCGAGTCCGGATGTTCCGTCTCGGGAAAACTGAGGCAGCCTGTTGCCAATGTCCATATTGAGGCTTCCTATTTCGGAACCCCGTTTTTTGAAATAGTGATAAGCCAGGATGTTTACAAACCGCAGGAGTTCGCTGAAACCGTGGATTTCGGACACTCGCTTGAGCGGGATTTTGAGGAGCTGAAGGGCATTTATGATTCGATTTTTTGAAAAGACAAAAGGCTCTGTTTCAATATTTCTGATTCTGGTGCTATTGCCCGTATATACATGCGCCTATCTGGCAATTGATTCTGCGAGATATTCTGCTGCAAAAGCAAAGGCTGGCGGAGCGGCGGAACTTGTGGGAAATGCGGCTCTTGCGGATTACGACAGAACCTTTAAAGAACTGTATGGCATATTTGTTATGTCAAAATCCGAGAAGGAGATGTCTTCGAATCTCGTTGCATACTATTCAAATATGGTGGACAGCACAGAGCTGAACCTTGGTGATACAACTCTGACAAGGCAGCTGATTAACAACGTTGTTAATGCTTCGTTTGACAATACTGTCAACACGAGGACAGAGGGCTTTTCAGTGTCGTATCAGGATCCGGTTTACAATCCGGATGTAATGGAAGAAGCGATCCGCAGTTTCATGAAATACAGGGCTCCGCTCTGCTGGACGCGAGGCATTGCGCAAAAGCTTGCCGCTTTTACTCAGGCGGAAAAGATTTCGAAAGTAATGGACAGCAGCAAGTCGTATTATAAATCTGTCTCGAATGCAGAAGCGGAACTTAAAGGACTGTACAACGCCTTGCAAAAAGTCAGCGGACTTACCGAGAACAAAGATATAGCAAAAGCGCTTGGCAATGTAAAAAAAATATTGCCTGCAGTAAAATCGGAACTCGCCGCTTCCTCTTCAAAAGCAGAGGCATGGAGCGGGTCTATCGGTGAACTCGATGACGGGGAAGTAAAGCAACTGCTGAGAGGTGAATATGGCAATACTGCCGCTGCGCTCACTCCTGATTCGATAGACAGGTTTGCAGATGCCCTTCAAAGCGATATAGATGCTTTGAATTCTGATGAGAACGACGAGTCAGAAGACGAAGAGGAAACTGAGACAATCAAGCTCAGATATACAGAGGACCCGTTTTTTATTTATCTGACATCCATTTACGGGAACACAGCGGTATCCGGTGGAGACGCGGAGGCTCAGAAAGCCGCTATGGAAACAATTTCCTCGACGGACCTGAGCACTTATACGGGCAAAGTGGAATCCGTTGACATTCCTACACTTGTCACTGCGGAAGTTTTAAAAACCATAAGTGAAAATACGAGCGAAGACTCGGTAGGCCTGTCAGGTCTGGCGGCAATTAAAGATGCAGCCTTGAATTCCTACGAGATGGAATACATTGCGGATATGTTTGGCTGCCTTACGACAAATGAAGATGACAAAAATCTTATGGACTCGCAATTCGGGTCAAGACCGATTCTCAAAGGCGAGACGGAATACATCATTTTCGGTAAAAACAATATGGTTACAAACGTTGCCTTATGCGTGGATCTGATTTTTGCTATCCGACTGATAATGAATTCTGTTTATGTGTATACCAATGCAAATATGCGCCAAAGTGCATTGGCGGTGGCAACTGCTGTTGCGGGCTGGACAGGAATTGGTATTCCCGTGGCACAGAACGCAATTCTTATCACATGGGCCATGGCCGAATCGATTCTTGATACGGCATCCCTGTGCCGCGGCGAGACAGTACCGATTTACAAGACGGCGTCCACATGGACGCTTAGCCTTTCCGGTCTGCCGGGCACCTTGGCAAAGGGTGCCGCAAATTATGCCAGTAAAGGTATAGATGACGTCTTTGAAAAGATTGAAAATGCTACTCTTGAAAAGACAAATGAGGTAAAAGATGCAGCCTTGAGCTATATGAATCAGGCAGGTCAGGGTGCCGTCGAAAGCCTTACGAGTATAGTGCTGACTCCGGTTGAGAAAACAATCACATCGCTTACATCCGGAGTCAATATGAACATTTCAAGGGACGAGGTGGAATCGGCTATTCTGAAGGCCGTTAACAGTGTGGATGCGTCTTCTGCAGGTGTGAGACAGGCAAAGGAACTGTTTATAACACACTGTCTTGCCCCGCTGACCGACAGGGTTTATTCAAGCCTGCCTTCACTTTTTACAAGCGATCGGTCTTTAGCTGAGCAGGCATCAAAGCAAATCACGAATGCCATAAGTGATGCTTACTCCACCCTGTTTTCCAAGGTGGAAGGAATTGTGGATTCTGTCGTAGGTGAAGCGGAAGGACGTATTTCCTCAGCGCTTGGTTCTGCCTCTTCAAAGGCAAAGGAAGAAGTTATAAATGTGATAAACGAATATGCCGATTCCCTGTCGGAACTTATCGGTGAGACGAGTGAAGGCTCAGTCTCGGGATTTTCCGGCATGGGGATGACATACAGAGATTATTTAAAGCTGTTTTCCCTGGCAGTGCTCTGCACGGAAAAGGGAAAGGAGAATATGTTGAAGCGCGCGGCTGTAGTTATGCAGATAAACTGCTCTGCTGCAGACAGAAGCTTTAACATAACAAAATGTTTCAGAGGCATCCGGCTTAGCACGACAACACGTATAGGTTCGCACAGTTTCGTTTTTGAGGAGGTGTACGGCTATTAATCCCGAGATTTTGAAAGTTTTCTGGAATTACGTATTAATTCTTTCTTCGTTTGCGATAATTTCTCTTTTTTTCTCAGGGTGCGCCGCCCCCAAGACATCGCCGATGACGACTGAAGAACCGACTGCAAAAGTGCCGCCGGAGACTTGCCACCTTCGCACACTGGAGGTGGAACTGCCCGGTGGTTGGGCAGGAACCGGCAACACTACCCGGTTTTGCCAAAACGATTCCTGCCCGGCCACATACATACTGATCGGAGAGGATTGTGATCCCGAATCGGATATAGCCAAGACTCTGGAACTGTTCCTGGGGCAGGAGTTTTACAGAAATAAGATACAGTTTGTTTACGGCGCAGATAAGGGAGAGGCCGTAAGCGGAATTCTTTTTAATGAGAGGCTGGATAAGAATTATTGCTTTTTCGGTTATTATCTGAAAAGTCCGAAGGCATATATTTTTTGTCTGAGCGGAGATCTTTCACAGAAGGACAAGGTGAAGGAGTTGGCAGAGTATGTGTATGCTTCGCGTACTGTCCCGAAATAAAGGAATGTACACTGTTGAAGGTGCATTTACGATTGTAATCTTCACGGTGCTCATTATGATGCTGCTCTCCATAATCACAATAATGGAGACTGAAGTTGAAATACAGAGCGCCATTAATCAGACGGCGATGCAGCTGTCCCAGTATTCCTATGCAGTAGGAAATGAAATCGATGTTGAAAACAATGAGACGACATTGCTCAAAAGCATTATTTCAGATGTGAAGCGGGAAGCACTGGGCTTTGCCACAGGGGCCGCTCTGTGCACCCTTCTGACAGAGAACAGGATAAATGAAAAGGCACTTTATTATGTTGACGGAGGTTTCAGCGGCATCAATTTTGCCGCCTCCAATATTCTCGGAGACGGCAGGACGATTACGGTAATTGCCATGTACAGAATCAATGTAAACACGTTCGGCCTTTTCGATAAGCAGCTTCATATCTGTCAGAAGGCGCAGACCGCGGCCTGGCTTCCCTATTATGCAGATGAATTATCCGCTGTTGCGGGCGAAGCATCTTCAGGTGGATCATCTATATGGAATGAAACCAATTTTGCCCGTGGCCAGTTCTTTGTCCGCGAAGAAAAAGAAAAGCAGAAAGAACTGGGAGTAAAAGCCGGACAGGGGATAGATTTGTATGACAGGGAGTCCGGACGAACGGTTGAAATCTTTTCAATGAATATCTTTAATCCGTCATACTCTTTTAATTCCGGAGATTTAAAAAATGCCGGGGATTATTCGCCTAATGAGGAGCAGATGCTTAAAGAGCTGAACGAGCATCTCAGCGATTACAGAAAAGATATCCGGCAATGCGGGAAAAGGATAGTTATGGATGACGGCTCTGAGGAAACCTTCCTTGTAAGTCACAAAGAAATGATTCTGGTACTGCCGAACGAGGCAAGGGATCTGGGAAGTTTTAATTCCTTTTTTAATGATTTCAAAGAGTATGCAAAGGAAAAAGATAATGTCGATGTGAAAATAATTTACAGTGAGGATGCGCTATGAGTATTTTTTTACCGGCATTTCTTTTGCCGCCGGCATTGGAAGATATAAAAACACGAGAGATCAGAAATCTTTATTGGGTTTTGATAGTTGCGGCAAGATGTATCTTTCTCGTCATAAAAAAAGATCTGGAAGGATTTGTTTCAAGTCTGTTGGGCACACTGGTTGCAGCTTTAATATTTGCCCTGGCATTCTTTATTTCAAAGGAAGGTATAGGCCTCGGAGATGTAAAACTAATGATTTCAGTAGCTTTTTATCTCGGTCTGGAACTGTTTCTGAGAGCTTTATTCTTTATTTCGCTTATATCTGCCCTGTTTTCTTTGATTCTATTGGCTGTAAAGCAGGCGACGAAGAATACGGCGCTTCCTTTTGCTCCTTTTATTTTTGCCGGAACATGCGTAGCTACGTTACTTGAGGTGATAAAATGAAAAGATATTTCTATGCCTGTTTTTTAGTGGCTATTTGCGCTTTTTCATGGTTTTCGGTCATAAAAAGCTATAAATCCGGCAATGCGGCTTTTGAGACTTATCTCGCTGCAGCTAAGTCTGCTTACGATAAAAAGATCTATTCTGAAGCGGAGTCAAATTATAAAAAAGCGCTCTCAAAGCGCCCTTCAGATGAAAAGGCAGGCTTTGGGCTTGCCTCCACTTACTACGCAGAGGAAAAATACAAGGAGGCGGCCGATATTTGCGAAAATTTGAGGGCAAAAAATGTCGGTAGCAGAAAAGTGGCGATTTTAGAGGCAAAATCGCTTTACAGTGGAGGAAAATATTCAAAATCATTGAAAATTTTAGAGGAAATGGAGCAAGATGAAGAAACGACGAAAATGATAAAAGAAATCAAATCAAGCTATTCTTTGCGATATGTGCCCATAGATAACTATACGGTATTTGATGTTTGTTCCCCACTTACGCTCCACTTGAGCGTTGTTTCTGAAAAGGGCAGGGCTGCGGCATTCAACTCGAAAGGTGTAAAAGCAGTACATGGCGATCTCACTCGTCTCGGCGCGGTTTGTGAGGATGGAAACATCTTTCCGGCAGTATCTGACGGTGTGTGGTGCTTTGTCGATTGGGACGGAAAGCGAAAAGCTGTTCCGGATGAGCCTCTTGACTTCCTGGGACCACTCAGTGACGGATTGGCAGCTGCCGGGGATGGAGATTCACATTTCTATGTAGATGCGTCGTTTTCTAGAAAAAGCGGCAGCTATGATGCGGCCTATAATTTCCAAAACGGCAGGGCAGTTGTCAGTGAAAACGGTAAGCTGAAGATTATTAATGCTGAACTTGAAACCATTTCGGAAACGGCATTTTCAGGCGTTTTGGCAGATCCGTACGGCTATACGAATCACTTCGGAAAATCGGTTTTTATAAAGGATAACGAGTACTTTTTATGTGATTCCGGTGGAGCGAGCATCGGAGGTTTTAAGGCAGAATACATAGGACTTCCGATGGAAAGTGGCGCGCCAGTGGAGTTTAGGAGCCAAAATTTGTATGGATTTGTAAGTTCTGATACGGGAAAAACGGTGATTGAGCCGAAATATGAGGATGCAGGTGCCTTTTGCAGAGGCCTGGCACCGGTAAAACAGGATGGAAAATGGGGTTTTATAGATGAGAAAGGCAGCGAGATAGTGCCTCCGACCTTTGAACTTGCTTCCCCACTTTCAAAATCAGGCACCGCCTGGATTAAAAATGAAGCGGGATTTGCACTCCTGACTTTCTATTATTTGTCTGAGGAGGAATAAAAATGACGGACAACGAAAGGTATTATACGACAAAGGTTTATCTTGACCGACTTGCAAAAGGAATGGATCCTCTTACGGGTGAGGATCTGCCTTTGGATACGGTTTTGAACAATGTTTATGTGTGCAGGGCTTTTGCTCTGGCAAGTGAAGTTTTTGATGAAGTCATAAAAAACGGTTGTCGTGTGACGCCAAACAAGGACCGAAGGGAAAGGCTTGCCTTTTCAATCACCGAGCAGCAGCGCGACAAAATCGTTGTGACTGAATCACCGGTTTCCGTCACGGTTATTGCACGCCGTGTTGAAAGAGTATTGGATAAGGATGTTAAACCCCTTGTCCCGACGAAAATAACCGAGTGGCTGGAATCTGAAGGTTTTCTGACAACAATTGTCGGTCAGGACGGGAAACATACCCGCGTGGCTACGGAAAACGGCGAGAGCCTCGGAATTGTAACAAAGGAAGAGAATCTGCGAGGCGAAATCATAAAGAAGAGTTATTACGACATAAATGCGCAGGCATTTGTGGTTGCAAATCTCGATAAAATCGCCGAGCAGACCGATGAGAGACGACGCTTCGGTGACAGAGAAAAGACTGAGGAAGCAGCTGAGGAGAAAACTGAAGAAAAAGAAAAGGAGGAGTCCCCTGCAGAGACTCCTCCTGAAAAGAAGAAGAAAACGAAGAAAAAGGATCAGCCCTCAGAGCCTAAGTCTGCGTAGGCGAGGACATAGAGCTCGTAGGCTTTTTGCATGACTGTGCCGGCGATGGGAAGCGCGATGTTGATGCCGTAGTCGCCGCTGTTTTCGCATACGACAACGATGGCGAGAGGCATGTCAGCGCGCTGTGAATAGCCGACAAACCAGGTGTGAGGCTTGTCATCGGCGACCTGAGCCGTACCGGTCTTGCCACACATCTGAAGATTCGGGAAATGGTTGTCACCGTAGTAGCCCTCAACGTTTGCACGGAGCATATCGTCAAGGCGCTTTGCGGGGACGGAGCCCATATAGTCAATCTTGGATGTGGTTTTGCCTTTTATGAGTGTAGGTGCCGGAGTAAAACCGCTGCGGTTTGCTATGGCGCCCATCAGGGTTACCATATGGCAGGGATTTGCAAGTGTTGTGAACTGGCCGATACCGGACCATGCGCGGTCTATCTGGGCCGCGTCTTTGACATTGTACCTGCTTGTTGCACATCTGATATTGTCTACCATGACACGGCTGTTGAATCCGCATTCTTCAGCCGTTTTTTGCATGTTTTCGTTGCCGAGTTCGGCGGCGATGGCGGCAAAGGCGGAGTTGCAGGATTGCTGGAGTGCCTGGTCAAAGTTGACCGTGCCGTGCACTCCGTTGCACTTTACGACGCTGCCTGCCTTGTTGTACCAGGCGCCGTTGCATGTGAAGTAACGCTGATTTATGTCGATTATGTTTTCGATGGCGCTGCAGGCCGTGACAATCTTGAATGTTGAGCCGGGCGTGTATACACCGCTGAAGAATCTGTTTAAGTAGATACCGTCATATTTGTCGGTCTTGTCGGTGGCAATGTCTTCCGGTTTGTTGTATACATCGTACGTTGGAAGAGAGACCGCACAGTAGATTTCTCCGGTCTTGTAGTTGTACACACCGATTGTGCCCTGGTAGTTCCCGAGGGCTTCCATTGCGGTGACGCAGAGACGCGAGTCAATTGAGAGCTGAACGTCGTTGCCCGCGCCGTCTCTTTTGAGTTTATATACGCCGTTTAAGAGGCTGTATCCCGTGAGGTTGGACTTCATGGCTGAGTGAACGCCGGTGGCGATGAATCCGCCGGTATCACCGACAACATGGAGGGTAGCCTCACGGACTTTTTTGTCTTCGGCAAACTTGCGCTCACCGTCAACTGTCTGAGCGAGAATTACGCCATAGCGGTCGGTTATCGTACCTGCGGCAATCAGTTCACCCTTTGAGTAGAGGTGCTTGTTGTACTCTTTTACGACCCAGTCGTCTGAGTTCACACCCATCGTGAAGAAGAGGAGGATGAGTCCGAACAGGAAGGCGAGCGCAAAGACGTACATTATGTATGATCTTCTGAAAATTCTGTTCATCGCTTACCTCCCGCCCATGTTCTGTTGTCGGCGGCCTTGATGAAGGCGAGCAGGGCCCAGCACGAGATTGTACTGGAGCCGCCGCGGCTGACGAACGGCAGGGTGACGCCGGTCATCGGCAGGAAATCGGTTACGCCGAAGATGTTCAGTGCTGCCTGGAAGAGCAGAAGTCCGCCGGCGGCACAGCATGAAATGGAATAGAAAGCACTGCGAGCGCCTTTGGCGCAGCGAATGCTGTGTATAAATATGAATATGAACGCGTCCGCGACAAGGAATGCTATCAGCATACCCCACTCCTCGCAGAGCACACCGAAAATAAGGTCTTCCGTTGCCGCAAATACATCTCTTAAATGTCCGTTTCCTATACCGAGTCCAAGGAAACCTCCGCTTACGGAATATGTCAGGACACGTGTCTGCTGGTATCCCTTTCCGTTTGAGAAGTCCCAGACATGCCTGTATGTGGCGAATCGCTGCATTATGTAGTCCGACCGCATCAGCACGACGAGACCGGCGAGCATTGCCGCGCCCAGGATGAGGAAGAGAATCGTACGCACGTCGCCGGAGCGCATGAATGCGAGCACGACGAATGTGAAGAAGAAAATGAGAGCGGTACCGAGGTCACGCATCAGGAAGAGCATGCCTATGCAGATTACCGCGAATATTACGTATTGTGTGAGGCTTCGGCGTGACTGAAGCTGTTCAAGTGTGGCCGCGCCGACAAAGACGAATGTAACTTTTACCAGCTCGGAAGTCTGAATTGAGAAACCGCCGAATGAGAGCCAGTTGTATGCGCCGTTTATGTTCCTCGCAAAAATCAGAGTGACAAGGAGCATTACGATTGACGCGGCAGCGAAAGGTTTGCGGAATTTTTCCGCTCTTTCGACATCTGCGACAATGTAGAGGAGAATGACAAAAGCAGCGAAACCGAGGACAACGGCGATGAACTGCTTTATGAGCTGCGCCGTTCCCACGCTGGCATTGACAACAAGGCTTATTCCCGTGAGGAAGAAGGCGATGTATTCGAGCGCCAAAGAGGATTTTCTCAGCTTGATTGTGGATATGACAGACCAGAGCCATTCTATTGCGGTGAATGCTATGAATACTATGCCTGCGGCCGTATTCAGCGTACCATCCGCTTTAAAAATGACCTGGTAGAAAGTGATTATCTGGAATATGGAGATTAAAAGCATGGTTGGGAACCAACGCGGTCCGTTCAACTTTTTTCCTCCCTTATGATTTCTGCGAGAATTTAAGCGTAAATCCGCAGATTTCTATAATGTCGCCGTCTTTAAGCGGCGTGCATTCTGTTACTTCCACTCCGTTTAAGAGTGTTCCGGCGGCGGAATCAAGATCCTCTATAATCCAGCCTTCGTCGGAGCGGGAAAGCAGGGCGTGAGAACGCGAAACAGCGGGATTGGAAATCTGGACATTTGCTTCATTGCTCCGTCCTATGAGGATTGATGCAGCGTTGTCGATATTGATTTCATCGCCTGTCAGAAGGTTCTTTAATGTGCATCCTGTCTTCAGGTGCTCCGGAAGAATTATCTCGCCGGTGTGGAATTCCTCACCCGTTTCAAAGAGTGCGGGGTTTTCCTCGGGGACTTCGCGAGGGGTCTTCTCCTGCTGCAGATCTTCGAGATCGTAAAACGCGAAGATCGCATTGCCGAAGACCAGCGTGTCTCCGCTTTTTACCTCCGTGGGCTGGAGATTTAAATCGTCGACCCGATTGCCGTTGACGAATGTTCCCGTCTTTGAATGGGTGTCAAAAACAAGCCAACGGCCGCCTCGCTTCGTAAGCACTGCGTGGAAACGCGAGACAGTCGTGTAGTTTAAAACAATGTCGCAGGCACGGCTGCGGCCGATTGCGGTCTCATAACCGACGAGCGGCAACTTGTCACCGTTGGCGGAATTTATGAGATAGCCGATTGTGCCTGTCTTTTTGTTGCCGCGGATCAGCGAGATGCCGCAGCCGAAAATAATGTAAAAGGCCAGGATGGGAAGGACCCATCGACCGAAACTGAAGAAGAAACTGCTGTCCATAATTCCACCTCCCGTCGCTGATAAATTGCATAGGAAAATTGTAGCAAATAGAGATATTTTTTACAATATGGCCTTTTGTTCATAATATGTTCATATTTATCATTTAATATCTGTACACGTAGTATAGTTTATAAAGGGGAAGTATCTTATGCTTACAACTGCACTTATCGGTATCATCGCAATCGTTGCACTTGTTCTCATGATGGTTTGCCTCATGTTTGCATGCATCGCGATTATACTCATGTACACAGGCCGTTCTGCTACTTATGACAGAGCCGGCAAGAAGATGCGCAGAGCAGCAAAGCCGAAAAAGACAAGAAATAAATAAGATAGCTGGTGAGGCCCGCTTGGTAATCAAGCGGGCTTTGTTTGCATAAGGGGGTGAGAGCCTTGCAGAATGACTTTTACGCCTTTGTGTCGCGAATGAAGTATATCGACAGGTGGGCTCTCATGAGGAACACTGAGGAGGAGTCTCTCACTCAGCATTCCTATGAAGTGGCCGTAGTGGCCCACGCCCTCGCTGTCATCAGCAATAAGCGCCTCGGTACGGATTATGACCCGGGAAAAATTGCGCTTATTGCACTCTTTCACGATGCATCGGAAATTTTAACGGGAGATATGCCTACTCCCGTAAAGTATTTCAGTCCTGACATAACTCACGCATATAAGGATGTTGAAAAGATAGCTACGCTTAAGCTTCTTGAGATGCTTCCTGAAGATCTGAGATCTGAATATGAAGACATCCTTCTTCCGAAGGACGAAGACGCTGAGCTTTGGAAACTTAATAAGGCTGCCGATAAAATCAGTGCGCTCATAAAGTGTATTGAAGAGCAGAAGGCAGGCAACCGCGAGTTTGACAAAGCCCGCGAAGCGACTGAGGCGGCAATTCACGGATTAAATTGTGAGGCAGCGGAAATATTCCTCAGGGAATTCCTGCCGAGCTTTAATTTGACCCTCGATCAACTTAACAAGTAGGAGGAAAAAATGATGAAAGCAAAAGAGTACAGAGCACTGGCCAGAGAAAAACTTCAGGGCCATTGGGGCGCCGCTGTCCTGACCGGTTTTGTGGCATCTCTTCTCGGAGGTATTACAGTCAGTTCTCCGACGTTTTCAACGCGGTTTGAGACAGACGATCTTTCAGAAATTTTAGAGAAATTCGGCGTCGAAGATGGTGTGACAAATTCCGTCGAACTTGAACAGATGCTGCAGCAGCTTGAGCATGTGCCTGCCTTTGTCTGGGTACTTATCGCTGTCGTAACCAGTATCCTCGCTATCTGGGGAATAGCAACATTTATTCTCGGCGGTCCCGTAAGGGCGGGTTACTGCAATTACAACATCAACCTGATGAACGGCGAAGGCAAGTTTGAGGATCTCTTCTCACGCTTTAACATTTTCATTAAAGCTTTTCTTGCCAAACTCCTCGTCGGCATCATCACCGCAATAGGTTATGTTCTTCTCATTGTTCCGGGCATTTTGGCGACTTACGGTCTTCAGATGACATTCTATATCCTTGCCGAGCATCCGGAAATGGATCCGTTCGATGCCATCAAGGCTTCCTGGAATATGATGAAGGGTTATAAATGGAAGCTCTTCTGCCTGCAGTTCAGTTTCATAGGCTGGTCATTCCTCTGCATATTCACGCTCGGAATCGGCGCACTGTTCCTGACTCCTTATATTGAGGCATCAACAGCAGCTTTCTATAAGAGTATCTCTGAGCCCAAGGTAGAACTTATTGAGGAATACACTCCGGCGCAGCCGGCGGAATAAAACCGAATTAATTTTGAAGGGAGATCAAAATTATGATTAACATTCCACTTAATGAAATTCTTGAAAAAGCTGCCGGCGGTCTCGGCCGCTTCAGCGACAAAGTGCAGCCTTCAGTTCACGAGGGCAAATGGCAGCAGTTCTGGGACTGGGTTGATGAGAAATGGTATCATTCCGAGCTCCATAACGGTGTAAAAGATTCCAGAAACCAGAAATAAGGAGACCTTATGTACGCAGTTTGTTTAGACCTTGAAGGTGTGCTTGTCCCGGAGATATGGATTGCCTTTGCTGAGGCGACCGGCATTCCCGAGCTCCGTAAGACAACACGTGATGAGCCCGATTATGACAAGCTCATGAAGTATCGTCTTGCGATACTCAAAGAGCATGGCCTTGGACTCAAAGAAATTCAGGATGTTATAGCAACTATAGACCCCATGCCCGGCGCCAAGGAGTTTCTTGACGCCCTTCATGAGTTTACGCAGGTTATAATTATCAGCGATACCTTTTCACAATTTGCGAAACCGCTCATGAAGAAACTGGGCTGGCCTACCATTTTCTGTAATGAACTCGTTGTTGCGGACGATGGAGAAATCACGGACTATAAAATGCGCTGTGACAAATCTAAGCTTACTACGGTAAAGGCTCTCCAGAGTGCCGGAATCGAGACAATTGCAAGTGGTGACAGTTTCAACGATCTCGGCATGATACAAAACTCAAAAGCAGGTTTCCTCTTTAAGACGACGGAACAGATTAAAGCGGATTATCCGGAAATACCCGCTTTTGAGACTTATGAAGAACTCCTTGACGCAATCAAAGGAGTCATTGAAAACTGAAAAGGACGGTATCGCTAATGAATGAAAAGGTGACTAAGAAAAATCTCTTATGTTTCCCTGTAGGCACAATCGGTCGTGATATGGTGTACCAGATGGTTACGAACTATATGATGACATTCATCCTGTTCGCAATCGGCCCTACGCCGGCACAGCTCGCTGCCATCACCGGTATTATGATCGCGATGCGTGTGTTCGATGCGTTTAATGATCCCATCATGGGCAACATAATCGACCGCACACGTACAAAATGGGGCAAGTTTAAACCTTGGCTCATGATAGGAATTCTTCTGACTTCGGTCGTAGTATTCCTCATGTTCCATCCTCTGGCAAAGAGCGGCTGGGGCTTTGTATGGTACTTCGGTGTTCTCTACTTCATGTACAGCATTACTTACACCATGCATGACATCAGCTATTGGGGCATGATTCCTTCCCTTGGCACAGACTCTAATACACGTGATAAATTTACATCCCGTACGAATCTCTGCGCAGGCATTGGCGGAACTCTTCTTACAATAGTTCTTCCTATACTTACAACAGGCGGAGCCGCTCTGGGCGGAAGCGCTGTTACGGCGTATGGCTACATCGCTCTTGCCCTTGCGGTAATAGCACCTCTCCTCCTCATGATCACCATCTTCGGTGTAAAAGAGGATCGTTCCTATGAAAAGAACGAGGTGCCCCCGATAAGCTTCAAGAAGATTATCAAGACAATCACGGGCAACGATCAGCTCCGTTGGATTGCCGTAGCTTTCCTCTGCCAGCAGATAGGCAACGGCCTCATCCTTGGCGGTCTCGGCTCAACATATATCTATCTCGAGTTCGGCTACAGCGGAGGTCTTTATTCGACATTCTCCACTGTCGGTATGCTTGTAACGGCCGTACTCATGGTCTTCTATCCGACCATCTCCAAGAGAATCGACAGAAAGCCGTTCATGAAGATTATGATGATAGCGGCAGTTGTAGGCTATGCAATCATGATTGCCGCAGGTCTCTTCCTGCCTCACGGCGCGATGATCAAGTTCTGGATTATCACAGTCGGTTTCATGATTTCCAACTTCGGTCAGTACGGCTTCTATCTTATAATGATGATTTCCATCCTCAACACTGTTGAGTACAACGAGTACAAGACCGGTGTACGTGACGATGCAATCATCGCTTCCGTAAGACCTCTCTTCACAAAATTTGCATCGGCTATCTTTGTAGGTATCACGAACCTTACATATATTGTTCTCAGGGTATCCGATCTTACAAACAAGATTCAGGGTTATGAGACACAGGCAGCTGAAGGCATTATAGATGCTGACAAGAAGGCATCTCTTATTGATTCCGTCATTCAGAGTGCGGCAGGCGGCCAGATAATGGGTCTTCTTGCCGTCATGGTTGTTGTGTCTCTTGTATTCATGACTCTTTCCTTCTTCATCTATCAGAAGCATTACACGCTTGACGAGAAGGAATTCGACCGTATCTGTAAGGAGCTTGAAGCCCGCAAGGCTACGGCAGAATAATCAATCAGATAAAAAGGCAGCCGGAAGGCTGCCTTTTCTTTTTGACTTTTAATTTTGTATAAGGTAAAATCTAAAACGATATTTACTATTTTCAAAAAAGAGGTAGCCATGGGAAACAAAATTGACAGGAGAGCGGTAATCGGCATAGGACTTCTGATTATCGTGCTGATTGCCATCATAGTTGCCATTATAATCGGAAAGCACAGCTATAAGCCTTCAAAGAAGGCGGAGAAGACAACCAAGACTGAGGCTACATCCGAGGTGACAACTGAGGAACCGAAAGAGCTCACCATAGAGGAAAAGATGGCAAAATTCGAAAAGGAATATCTTGAAAACAGGGGCGACAAGGGAGAGGATAAGACTCCTCCCGTACTTGTTGCGACTGATTACTCAACTGCGGAAAAGGGGGCAACCCAGATTCCGGGACCGACCTTTGCCGTTGATGACCGCGACAAGAGTGTAACCCTGACTTATGAGGGCGAATACGATCTTAACAAACTCGGTGATTATCCCCTTGTCCGTGTCGCGACAGACTCCTCAGGCAATGTAACAAAGAAGGCATTTACACTGAGGGTTGTCGAGAAGAAGGAAAAGAAGGAAGAAACGGTCGTAAAGATGGATCCGTATCCGCTTGCCAACGCCATTTCAAAATGGAAGACTGATAAGACACAGATCGGTATTGATGTTTCAAAATGGCAGGGCGATATAAACTGGGAAAAGGTCAAGGCCGGCGGCGTTGAATTTGTAATGATGCGCCTCGGCGTCCAGGACGGTTTCCGCGGCGAGCGCTATGTCGACCGTAAATTCATACAGAACTTCAAGGGTGCGCAGGCCGCCGGCCTCCCGGTAGGCGTCTACTTCTACTCCTGTGCCACCTGTGCCGAAGACGGAGCGGAAGACGCGAAGTTCGTCCATAAGACCCTGACCGAAAACGGATTTGTACCTGACCTTCCGATAGCCTTTGACTGGGAGGAATGGGGCAATATAACAATAGCGAAGATGAGCCTCGGTGACCTGAACGACTCCTTTAAAATGTTCTCAGGCGTGCTTCAGGCCGCAGGCTACAAGACCTGCCTCTACCAGAGCAAATCATATCTTGCAAACGGCTTCTGGTATGACCAGGACAAATATGACATCTGGCTCGCACAGTACTATAAAGAACCCACCTATGAGGGCAAGTTCTTCATGTGGCAGTTCTCTGCCACGGGTGTCGTACCCGGAATTGCCGGTGATTGCGATTTAGACCTCATGTACTTGAGCTGAAACCCTGAAAATAAAAGAACCGCTTACGGCTGTAAGCGGTTCTTCTTTTGTTTTAATCAGCTTGTCTTTGTGGGAAGCAGTGAGCCTACGCGCATTGCGAAGTCGAGGAAGTTCTGAGTCTGGAGAACAACACGGCCGGGACCGGTAAGCTTTGTGAGGAAGAGTCCCTCACCGCCGAAGAGGATGTTTGAGAATCCCTTTACGGTCTCGATTTCATAGCTTACGCTCTTGTCGAACGCAACAACGTTACCTGTGTCTACTTTCAGAACTTCGCCGGGAGCGAGGTCTCTGATAATCTGGTCGCCGTCTACCTCAAGGAAAACATGGCCGTTGCCCTTGATATCCTGAAGGATGAATCCTTCACCGCCGAAGAGACCGGCTGAGAAACGCTTTGTGAAAGCGATGCTGACGTCAACGCCGTTTTCGGCGCAGAGGAAAGCTCGCTTCTGAGCGATGATACCGGGTGTGCCGGTGAGGTCGAACGGAATGATGTCGCCGGGTACTGTTGAGCCGAAAGCGACAACTGCGCCGTCTCTGTCAGCAGTATATGTAGCCATGAAGAGAGACTCGCCGGCAAGCATTCTGCCGAGACCCTTCATAAGGCCGCCCTTTGTGTTTGTGACCATGGAGATGCCTTCGGTCTGCCAGACCATGCCTCCGCTCTGGGTGTAGATTGAGTCGCCTTTGTTCAGTGTGAACTCAACTGCGGGTACTGTTGTACCTACTTTGTGGAACTCGATGGGCTTTTTCGCCGCAACGGGAGCGGGTACGTCGGAAACAGCCTCAGCATTTATCGCAGCGCCGCATTCCGTACAGAATTTCGCACCATCAGGTATCTCTTTTCCGCATTCGGGACAAATCATATGAATTCCTCCTTTAAGGTTTTTACTCTTTCAGTATACATTGTATTTGCTTAAAAAACAAATATGTATTATATTTGTGATGTAGGACCAACGGATTTGAAAAAGCAAGAAGGAGGTATTTTCATGCTTTGGGGACCAAACACGGACGAAGCTCGCGCCATAGTTGACGAAGCGTTGACTCATGTTCGCGACGTAAACCACTTTGACTGGACCTTTATTGCGATTCTCGCCCTCGTTTTCATAGGCGTATATGTACCGCACATAAAGGAGAAGAAATGGGACGCCATCGGCGCGGCCCTCGGTCTTTACGGTATTCACTGGCTCTGTGAAATCGTAAACGCCGTAATCTGTCACTTTGCCGGATATGGCATGTGGCATGTAACACAGTCCAGCACATCGTTCATTCTTCTCATCGGTGTATCCTGGGAACTTTCAATGATGTTCTCAATTGCCGGTTTCGGAATCGAACTGATGCCTGAGGACAAAAAGGCGAAAATCATGGGCATCAATAACCGTGTATTCTTCGTTCTCTCCATGTCGCTCGGCTTCTCAATTTTTGAGATCTTCCTTGCGTCAACATCCGCATTCCAGTGGGTATGGCCTTTCTGGGGTGCAATTCCCGTATGGATTCTGGTTTATATTCCGTTCTTTATCGCAGCCGTACTCGGTTACGATCTGAAGGGCAAGAAAAAGAAGATTTATCTTGCCGCCATCTGGGCTCAGGTAGCTCTCGCTCTTGCAATCCTCTGCCCGCTCGGAATAATCTGATCAGACAACAAGAACTGAAAACGACGACCCTGAGGCTGACCTCAGGGTCGTTTTTTTTGTACTATCTATACAATAATATTCTGAAGGGTTGGAAGTTTTGCCAATGGAAAATAATGCCTCCGGATAGTAAAATAACAAGTGTTAAGTTAACAAGTGTTATTTTTTAGGAGGTGAAATTGTGGATAAACCGCTCGTGCTTGAACTCAAGGCAAACTCGCTGGATGACGGACCGGGAATCAGGACTGCAGTATTTTTCAAGGGCTGCCCGCTCGACTGTATCTGGTGTCATAACCCTGAGAGCAAGAAGACTTACGCGGAACTTTCCGTAGCGGCGGAGGACTGTATAGGCTGTTTCAGCTGTAAAAATGTCTGCCCGCAGCACGCTGTCGGCCCGGACAGACCGGGAATACTCGACAGGTCGCTCTGCGACGACTGTTTCCTCTGCACCGAGGTCTGTCCGCCCAAAGGTCTGCAGCGTGTCGGCAAAGACATGTCCATGGAGGAGATTGTAAAAAGATGCGTCTCCGACAAGCCGTTCTTTGACGTCTCAGGCGGCGGCGTGACCCTGACCGGCGGCGAGCCCACAATGTTTACCGAATGGGTCGGTGAACTCTGCAGAAAACTCTCCGACGCCGGCCTCAGGATTCACATTGAGACCTGTGGTATGTTCAACTTTGAGAAAGTGAAGGAACTCATTTTGCCGTATATCTCAAGCGTCTATATGGATGTCAAGATTTACGACAGGGAGGCGCACAGGAAGTATTGCGGTGTGCCGAACGATGTAATCCTGAAAAATCTTGAGCTTATGCTTAAAGCTTCAAAGGAGATGGGTTTTGACTTCCTTCCGAGAACACCGCTTATTCCGAATATAACGGACACGGATGAGAATCTTGAGAGCATAGCAGATCTTTATGTGAAACTCGGTATAAAGGAGACGGAACTTCTGCCGTACAATCCGACCTGGTACGGCAAGAACACAAAACTCGGCCTGACACTGGCCCCCGAACTTGAGGGTCTCGACAAGTGGCAGGAACCGGAAAAGGTCGCTCATTGTAAGGGTATTTTTACCGATAAGGGTATTACGTGTAAATAAAAGGGAGGTTTAAAATGGCTAAGAAAACAGCTGCAGGTGAAGTGGCGAACAGAATCACGCATATAGTGCTTCAGTATTTCGCGTTCCAGTTCACCTATGTTAAGAAGAACAACGACTATCTCAAGACCTATGACGGATGGCTCGATTTCTCCATCAGTATTGCAACTGAGGACGGAGCAGTTCAGCAGAGCCTCTGGTTCAAAGACGGTAAGGGCTATGTCAAGAGCACAACGGAGGGAACAGATTCCCATATCACATTAAAGGACACCACTGCTCTTGCACATCTGGCGTCATATCCGCCGAACGAAGTGCTTCTTATGGTGCTTCGCCACGAGATGACGACCAGCGGCACCCTCGTGTTCATCGAGACCTTTGACTTCCTCGTCTCCGTTTTAATGAAGAACAGTCAGATAAAGAAGATGAGAAAGCAGCGCGAGGAGCGTCTCGAATCCGGCAGGGAGATTTCCGGAATGCCGGTTGAGAAGCGTCCGAGAAAGCCGAAGGAATTCATGAAGGCTGACTCTGTTGATGCGGGCGTCAAGTATCTGACAGATGACCCGTATCTCACTTCCTACTCACTTGAGAACTATCCGCGCCTTAAGAAGTATCTCGATTACCATCACTGCGGAACACCCGAGATATGTATTGAGCGTGCGAAGATTCTCACGGACTTCTTCAGGGAGCACGGCTTTGAGACAAGAGAGGATGGCAAGCCTTGGGTACCCATTGAGCGCCAGGGAGAGGCTTTCCGTTATCTTATGGAAAACAGAAAGCCGATCATCCGCAAGGGTGACCTGATTGCCGGCACTACGACTACAAAGGAAATCGGTGTACCGCTTTATCCGGATGCACAGGGCACTATGATCTGGGCGGAGCTGCTCACGGTTCATGAGAGAATGCTCAATCCGTACGGAAAAGTTTCGGATGAAGATGTTCACACCTTAAACTCATATGTCTTCCCGTATTGGGTTCACAGAAACTTCCGCGAGTATGTCCGCGAGAAATACAATGAGCCCCTCTGCCAGCAGCTTGATGAGCGCTGGGCCGCAATCTTCATGTGGAAGACAGTTGCTCTCTCCCATACCATACTTGATTATCCGAAGGTTCTTAAACTCGGCCTTCGCGGTATCATTGATGAGATAAATGCCGAACTTGAATCGGACAAGGATGCAAACGAGGAGAAGCAGCTCACACTTAAAGCGATGATAGAGTGCTGCGAAGGTATGATAACCTATGCCCGCAATCTTGCAGCGCAGGCACAGAAAGAAGCTGACGCCGAGAGCGATCCGAAACGCAAGGCCGAACTTCAGGTTATTGCCGATGCAGTTGCCCACTCACCGGAGTACCCGGCACGCAATATGGACGAGGCTGTTCACGCTGTCTGGGTTCACTGGGTAGGCGTTCATATGGAGAGCACAAACGCGGGCTTCTCACTCGGACGTATGGACCAGTGGCTCCAGCCTTACTTTGAGGCTGATATGGCAAAGATTACCGATAAGGCAGAACGTGACGCATACATCTCACATGTCATTGAGCTTCTCGGCTGCTTCTATCTCCGCTGCCAGGATCATCTTCCGCTCATACCCGATATAGGCAACTATCTCTTCGGCGGAAGCTCGTCAGACCAGGCTATCACCCTCGGTGGTATCACACCTGACGGAGAGGACGCTGTCAACGATATGACATACGTCTTCCTCAAAGTAACTGAGATACTCGGTATGAGGGACCCCAACGTCAATGCACGTTACAATGCTTCAAAGAACAGCATGACTTATTTGAAGCGTCTCTGCGAGGTCAATGTAAACACAACCGCCACACCGTCAATCCACAATGACGAGCAGGTTATGGCTTCACTTGTTGACCATCACTACGAGCAGAGAGATATGTATGACTGGGCAGCCACCGGCTGTGTTGAGCCTACCATCTCCGGTAAGCATCTCGGCCATACGAACTGCATGATGTTCAACATGGTATCCGCTCTTGAGATGGCTCTCTACAACGGCTATCATCCGCTCATGCGCTGGAATCTCGGTCCCAAGACAGGCGAGGTCAAAGACTTCGCAACCTTTGAGGATTTCCTTCAGGCGTTCTTTAAGCAGCTTGCGTTCCAGGCTGATCTCGCCTGCGAATATAACAATCTTCTTGGCGAAGCCCACTCTGTAATCCGTCCGACACCGTTCATGTCATCCGTCATCGACGGATGCATCAAAAAGGGTCTGGACTGCACAAAGGGCGGAGCCAAGTACAACTCATCAGGTACGGCCTGCATAGGCCTTGCCGACATAGTTGACTCACTTATGGCCATAAAGACCCTCGTATATGACCGCAAGAAGTATACATTTGAGGAAGTCGTACAGGCCACAAAGGACAACTTTGAAGGTCACGATGTAATGCGCAGTATTATCCTGACCGAGACTCCGAGATTCGGTTCCGATAACGACGAAGCCGTTGCCATGGCAAACCGCGTCACGAAGTTCATGAAGGACTGCTTCTGGGAGCACATAAACTTCCGCGGCGGCCATTACACAACAGGCTTCTGGTCAATGTCCAACCACGTCGCTTTCGGTTCACTGACCGGCGCCCTGCCGTCAGGCCGTCTGGCCTTCCAGCCGTTCACACCGGGTCTCACACCGGAAGCGAATGCCTCAAAGAGCCTTCTCGACAATATTAAGGATGTCTGCAAACTTGACCCGACAAGCATGAACAACAACATAGCTTTCAACGTCAAGGTCAACCCTTCACCGAAGGACACTCATGAGCAGACAGTTGATCATGTCACGGCATATGCCAAGGCTTACTCAGACCTCGGCGGTATGCAGATGCAGTTCAACGTCGTTTCTTCCGATGTCATGCGCGCCGCAATGGCTAACCCGGACGAGTACCGCGACCTCATGGTACGTATCTCCGGTTACAATGCGTACTTTGTTGAACTCTGCCGTGACCTTCAGCTTGAACTTATAAACCGCGCTGACTACGCGATGAACTGATTTTGAAAAAGAGGAGAATCTGAAATGAGAATTGACGGTAAACTCATTGCTTTTATCTTTGATCTCGACAACTGGGCAAAGGATAAGATGGTCAACGACTTAAACTATCCCGCAGTCAAAGAGGAAAAGGATGTAATCTACAATCCGGATTATCCGCAGATCTGTAAGGCGGACCTCTTTTATAATCCTTACAGCAGCAAGTATCCGAAGTATCCGGTAATTATCAATGTACACGGCGGAGGATGGGTTATAGGCGACAAACGCAACAGCCGTGGCCAGTGCCTCCAGATGGCCGACAGCGGTTGGTTTGTCGTAAACATAAATTACGGCCTTCCGCCGAAGGAGTACAAGATTTTTGAAAAGCATAATCCGGCAGCGAGCCACGGCGAGCATTATTATCCCTTCCAGATAGCAAATGTCTATCAGGCAATGGAATGGGTAGCCGCAAACGCAAAAGAGTACAATCTTGATCCGGAATGTGTTATAGTATCAGGTGACTCCGCCGGTTCACACATTGCCGGTGTAACGGCTGCGTCGTATGCGAATGCGGATTATCGCAAGGCCCTTGGCCTTCCCGACCCTGCAGTAAAACTCAAGGGTGCGATACTCTTCAGCGGCTTCTATGATCCGTATAAGTTCTACGGTACGGACGCGCTGAAGATACCCGTATTCGGAGAACTGCCGAGGGCCCTTTTCGGCACGCGCCATCCCGAGAATGATCCGATGTACAAGTATTTCAATCCCATACCCTACATCACCAAGGACATTCCGAAATGCCTTGTCGTAAACGGAAATAAGGACCCGATAACATACGGACAGTCCCGTCTGTTTAAAGACAAGCTTGAAGAAGTCGGTGCGGACCATGAGTTCTATGAGGAAACCGGTCTGCTCGCCCTTCATGATTTCCACTTGCTGGCGTTCCTTCCGAACTCACACAAGTGCATGCAGTACGTCGCCGGGTTCCTTGACAGGACAGCCCCGGTTAAATAAAGGAGAATTTCAGTGCCAAAGAAAGCGAGAAGCCCGGAAGAGGTTCAGAAGATCAGGGAAGAGATTCTGGACAAGACACTCGAGCTGATAAATGAGGTCGGTTTTGACAATTTTACAATGCGTAAACTTGCCGGCAAGCTCGGCCTCACGGCAACAACCATCTACCAATACTATAAAAACAAGGAAGAGCTGTACTTTGCCGCATTGACTCAGGGTTTTGATACCCTGTGCGATGTAGTGCAGGAGGCACTCGGGAAGCAGAATGATCCCAAGGAGAGACTCCGCGAGGTCATCCGCGCCATCATCCGTTTCTCGCTCGCTCATCCGAATGTCTACAACATCCTTTTCGTCTCCGATGTCCCCAAGTACTATGACTATGTCGGAACGGAGAGCGAGGCTGTGGCAAAGAATGAGCTTGATGCCGCCATGCGATTTCGGAACTTGCTCATCAGCACTGTCCTGCAGTCGGGCATAATAAAAGCCGACAGCGAAAATGACGTGCTGATGGACCTCATTGCCGGCATCTGCACAATTCACGGCTATATTGTCTTCGTCAACAGTCAGATAACCGACTATCTGCTCGGACCCGACGCAGAGACTGACAGTGACGAGATGGTAAACAAACTCATAGACACCGTGTTCGCGAAATACGGATAAAAAAAGGCCCCTGCCGAAAGGCAGGGGCTTAAATTATGTTATTTCAGTCTCATGAGGAATATCATCGGAACAATAATAATTGCCGCAAGCAAAACGGAGAAGATAACATACACGGCGCTTATCATAGGTATCAGGCCGCACATTGAAAGCAGCAGGTATCCGAGGAAAAATGCCATCAATACAGAGATGACTTCCATCATTTTTCTGGTGATAATAATTGCCGTACCGTAGTTTTGAGGTTTAACTGTCGGAATATTCCAGAGCTTCGGGAATAACGATGTGCCTATCAGCACAACGGGCAGGAACCAGGCCATAACGAGAAGGAAAACCGCATTGCCTTTGCCACCTGTTCCCGTGACATTTCCCTGAAAGTCAAAATTAGTGGGAATCTCTTCCGGTATCTTTGCATAGTTCATCACAAAGAACACCGTCACCGCAATCAGTATTACAACACAAATGCCCATCAGTAAGAAATCATGCCAGCGAAGGCTATTCATAAAACTCACTCCTTATTTGATTCCTCTTGTTCAATTGCTTTTGCAGCAGAAGAAAGAATTGCTTCTAATTGCTCTTCTGGATTTGGATAGGTAGATTTTGTTTGTTCAAAATCACTTAGTTGTAAAAGAAGTCTTTTTATAATGAAGGCATGGTTGACAATATGCAAAAAAAGGCCTGTTTGACTTGTTGTGCCATGATCATATATTTCTGCCACATTAGCATACCTGCCTTCCTCAAAAAGAATATACTTTGATTTCCACAAATGATAAATTGCGTTTACAATTCTGCGGGCTTCATTTGTTTCCTCCGGCATAAATGATTTATTTGAATCACCATAATAAAGACAATCAATAGATACACCTAGGGCAGATGCTATTTTAGCAATTGTTGATAAGTTTGGTTCTTTTTTTGAATTTTCATATAAACTTATCGTAGTATTTTTGATGTGGCAGAGTTCTCCAAGTTTATCTTGCGATAAACCTTTTTCTTTGCGTATCCGGCGAATGTTTTCACCTATACTTCTTTTTATCGTATTCAATAATTACACCATCCTTTATTTTAAATCTAACAAATATTAAACGATAATTCAACCGCTTTAACGATTGTTAAAGTGGATTTTCTTTTTCGGCAAACAATTGTGGATAAATCTTTTCATACAAAGAGCTAACTATTGTTGATTATATTGGGAACTTTTTAATGTGTTTGCAAGATGCCATAATTACCTCAAATAAATATTTTTGCGAGGTGAAAGTATTATGAAAAAGAATAATTTAAGAAAAAGCTGCAAAGATGTATTTAATGCTTTTTTGGTTGAAAACTCATCATATGCTGGAGAACTTGAAATGCCAAAACTAAAAAAGACGGATTATATCCCAAATGAACTAATCGCTTTTTCTAAATGTAAGAGTTCAAAGGATATAAACAAATGGGTTGCTTTCTTTGAGGATGACTGGCTTTTTGAACGCTTATGGCGAAATCCAAATAAGTATTTGGAAGTATTAAAAAGCTTTAATGGGGTAATCTTGCCGGATTTCAGTTTGTATCGTGATATGCCTTTGGTGATGCAGTATTGGAACATTTATCGTTCCAGAGCAATAGGTGTTTGGTTACAAAAGAACGGTGTAAAAATTATACCGAATATAAGATTTGGTGACGAACGTACATTTAATGCTTGTTGCCTTGGAATTGAACGTGGTGGAACCATTGCCATAGGAACTTACGGAAGTATGAAAGATAGAGAGGATAGAGAGATTATGTTACAGGGAATTAAGTACGTTGTTAAAGAACTGGTTCCTTCAAACTTGGTGATATTTGGCTCTTTGCCGAAAGAACTGCGTGAAGATTTGCAGAACCAAGGGATAAACATTATAATATTCACTAGTGATTTCGCAAAAAGCCGAAAGGCGGTGAAGTCATAATGGGTGCTGGAATATATGGAGGATTTGGTTCAACCTATGGATATAAAAATCGGATAGGAAGACCAGTTGAACCTCTAGTAAAAACCTATGAAATGGCATTAAGCCCGTCTTCGTATTCAAAAGCAATTGTTACGAGATATGGCATCAATCTTAAAGGATCAGGTAAGAGGATTAAGATAGTATATAATCCGAATCTAAAACCTGGTGTTTATGGAAAGGTTGAAAAAAAGCATCCACGTATTATACAGATTGGACCAAGCGCATTGGTGAGTGAAAAAGAATTAGCAAATACAATTGCTCATGAACTTAATCATTCTCGCAGTTATTTACGTGGAGGCAGTGCCCCCGAATCATCGGCATACAAATCAGGCAATACCCTGTCAAAGTATATAGGAGGTAAAAAATAATGTGGAAAGATAACGATGACAGAATATGTGATATAGTTGATATAATCAATACTAAAGAGATTAAAGTGCCGGAAATATGCCCTGTTTGCGGCAAAAAAGAACTTCATTTCTTTTTGTTTAAATATCCTGATGAAGAAAATAGAGGTGGTGCTTGGATTTGGTGCAGTGAATGCAAGCATTTTTCACATTTTGAATATGTTATTCCTCAATGGTGGAAGAATTATGAAGGAATTAGTTTTGATGAACTGACATCTGACCCTGATTTACTTGAAAGTAAAAAGGAAGAAATAGATTCTTGGATAAAACACTTAATATCGGCAGAATCTTAACTGTTAAGAAACCAACCTCTTACAATTTGCAAGAGGTTGGTTTTTTAGAAATCAACAAGGTAGATGCTGATGGAGATTTGGGTGAATGAGCCTTTGTGTTTAATGGAATTTACTTTTGCAATGAGTTTCTTGCCGGCATCCATAAGGCGCGCAAAGATTACATTGTCGGCTTCCGGCACATAACCGAGTTTGCGGTTGTCCTTCGTGTGGATGAGTATGGCGTGGTCGTCAAACTTGTTATCCTCGCGAAAGAGGGTAAGTTCATCGCCGTCTTTGATTTCATCCAGCACGGATTTATCTTCAAGATAGCTCGTTCCGGCGACAAATGAATCAAAAAGGTGGATTTCATTAATAAGTGGTTTGATCAGGGTTTCCATACCCTGAGTCTGCGCCGCTGTTGCAAGCTGATCTTTTTTTATTGTGAGTCCGGTTTCCATGTTATCTCAACCCCATTTATAAGATAAGTTTTAAGGACCGCGTTTAACTGTTCTTCGTATTCAGTATAGTCTTTAAGTTGTGCTTCAAGGGAGTTTTTCTTTTCCTCACAGGCTTCATCGTCTTCCAAAAGGCGCTTGAAAAGATAGGGCTCCGTGGTTTTTATGAGATTTATTTCCTCTTTTAAGAAGGCAATCTTCATCTCAATGTCTTCAATAACAGGTTCTTCATCTTCTATGCCGCGTTTTTTGAACTCCCTGTTTATTAGGACTTCAATTTCAATGAGCTTCGTCGGGTCATTTGTGTGATATGCCACGACAGCTTTGTCCCAGAGATCATAGAAAACTGTGTCTTCCGGGTCTTCGTAAAGGGACGGGTTTAAGTCCGGATGAATACGCTTCGCAATTCGGCGGTATATCGCCTTTGCTTTCTGAACGTCATATTCGTCGGATACTTCAGCTTTCTTGCTGGCTTTTGTATCGTCAATCATCCGCTCAAGCTGAGTTTTATATGTTGCCATCTCGCTTTCAAGGTAAGCGTTCAGTTCATCGGAATTGATGAGCTGATTTTTATTTACCGCAGCCTGGCAGAAGGCGATGGTTTTCTTTTTCTGAATGCATGAAATCTCTTTTTCAAAAACGGCGTTGATTAAATCGCCGAATTCGCGCAGATATGCCTGAAGGATGAGACTTGTTTCCTTGTCCAGCATATCTTTTTCTATTACCAGTGCTTCAAACTCTTCATATTCAGTCAATTACTACATCTCCTTTGTCGTCATTAACCGTAATGTCAAAATAAAGTTCGGTAAGCGCAGTGCCGTTATATTCGGCCTTCTTGAAAAATTCATCACGGTTTCTAAACCACTTGCCGTTGTATTTGATGGAGCATTCCCTATCTTTTTCCCTTTCCACTTCAAGAGGTAAAGTATCGTCCATTATGCTTATGGTGTATTTGCCCGGGATCTGTGAAAGGTAATGAATGTCGTAGAGGTCGAGCGGGCGGTATATGCCGAACGGAACGAGAGTATAGAGGTCATCTATAAGCCACTTCATAATGTTGAGGTTGCCGAAGAAGTTGTTGTAGATTAATCTCTGCGCAAGATAGTCTTTTGCTTTGAGAAAGAGGTTTATTGCTTCGTCATTTTTATCTTGCTTCATGCGGATATGCGCAAGGCGGGTCAGTATTTCGGGAACAGGTGCAAATACATTGCTCATACTTTTTGTTTTGGGATACAGTTCTTCAATGATTTCGCAGTACTTTTCATAGTCTTGTTCCACATAATAGCCGTTTTTGTACATGTCTGCGACTTTGTACGCAGCAACTAAATTGCCGCGTTTCTTTGCGGAGGAAAAATGTTTGAAGGCGCGTTCGTAGTCGCGCTCACCGGTGCGTCCGTAGTACCAGATATAGCCGAGGCATTCATCAGCATAATCGGAACCGTTTGCGGCAGCCATCTCATAGTATCTGAGGGCGAGATCAAATTTTTTCTTTTCGTAGTAAAAGCCGCCGAGTTCCATCATGGCATCGCTGTCATGGGCTTCTTTTATTAAGTACTGAAGAGCTTCCGTGTAGATAAACTCCTCTTCTTCCGTGGGATTGATTATTTCGCGGAGGTCCTCAATTGTTCTTCGTGCTTCCCCTATAGTCATTATACACAGCCCCTTTCATTCTTATTATAACAAATGAGCTGTCCCATTTGCAGGACCGGAAATCAGACAGTTGCCTATTTATTATATTAAGTGATAAAATAAAACCATATTGAACAAGGAAGTGAGATTATGGCTGAGGAGAAAAAGCTTCCCGCTTCAAATTCAAAAACGAGAATAGTCAAACTTATTCTCATCTATATGCTGTTTATCTTTATTAATATTTCGGTTAATCGGATTGTCAAACATTTCGATTTGCCGCTATATGTTGACAGCATAGGTACGCTCCTGGGTGCAGTGCTCGGCGGATATCTTCCGGGTATATTCGTGGGATATCTCACGAATATAATCAATGCTGCGTCATCTGTGGAAAATCTTTATTATGCCGGAATAAGTGTGCTTATTGCCGTGTCCGCATCGTTCCTTGCAAAGCGCGGCTTCTACGATAAATTCTGGAAAGCACTTCTTACGGTGCCGTTTCTCGCGTTCTGCGGAGGCGGTATCGGCTCGGTTCTCACAATGTGCATTTACGGCGCTGAGAACGGCGGCTTCCATCAGCTGGGTTATGATTATGCGATGGATTTGCTCGACAAGCTCATCACGGTTGTCGGCTTTTATCTCATAAAAATGATCATGCCGAAGGGCGTGAAGAATATTCTGGCGCTCACGGACTGGCAGCAGACGCCTCTTACCAAGGATCAGATTAAAAAGGCGCAGAAGATAGGCACAAGAAACATGCCTCTTCATATGAAACTCGCGTCTTTGATCTGCGCGGTCATGATTCTCGGAGCAGTAGTTACAACTGCAATCAGTTTCCATCTGTATCGCCAATTCTCGGTTGAACAGTATACGACAATCGGCAGAAACTCCGCGGAACTTGCCGCAAAGTCGATAAACGGCAATATGGTCAACAAGTATCTTGAGGACAAAGATACAATGCTCAACGGCTACAAGCCTGCTGAGAGGGACCTGTATGAAATAATGAACAATGCCGACTATATCGAATACATCTATGTCTATCAGATAAGGGAAGACGGCTGTCATGTCGTGTTTGACCTCGATACCCCGGACACTCCGGGAGCAGAACTCGGTGAGGTTATCCCGTTTGACGAGTCGTTTAAGGAGGTTTTACCGCAGCTTCTTGCCGGTGAACGCATTGACCCCATCATCACGAACGATACATTCGGCTGGCTGCTTTCGGACTATGAGCCGATTTACGATACTTACGGAGACTGTGTGGCTTATGCCTGCGTAGATATAAGCATGCGCGACATAGAACTCAACAGTATCAGTTTCCTTGCAAAGATCCTCTCGCTTTACATCGGTTTCTTTGTTCTGATACTTGTGCTTTATCTCTGGTATACGGAGTATCATCTGACTTATCCGCTCGACGCGATGACCTTTGTCGCCGGCGAGTTCGTCTATAACAATGACGAGTCACTTGAATCAAGTGTTGACCGCATGCGGCAACTTAAAATAACGACCGGCGACGAGATAGAAAACCTCTATAATGTGCTGGTCAAGACCCTTGCGGACACAGTCGACCATCTGGAAGACGTTGAACGCAAGGGCGAGCAGATTGAGCGCATGCAGAGCGGCCTTATCTATATCCTCGCTGACATGGTTGAGTCACGCGACAAGTGCACAGGCAACCATGTCCGCAAGACCGCCGCATATGTTGAGCTTATAATGCAGCTTATGAAGGAGAACGGAATATATGCCGATGAACTCACGGATGAGTTTATGAGGGATGTTGTAAGTTCTGCTCCTCTTCACGATGTCGGTAAGATTAAAGTATCGGACGTAATCCTCAATAAACCGGGCAAGCTCACCGACGAGGAGTTTGCAGAGATGAAGACTCATACAACTGCCGGCAAGGATATTATCGAGCGCGCCATTGAGCTCTCCGGTGAATCCGGATATCTGAATGAGGCATTGAACCTCGCGACATATCACCACGAGAAGTGGGACGGCAGCGGATATCCGACAGGCCTCAAGGGCGACGATATTCCTCTCTCAGCCCGCATAATGGCGGTTTCGGACGTCTTCGATGCCCTGCTCTCAATCCGAAGCTACAAGCAGCCGTTCTCGTTTGAGAAGGCCATGAGTATAATCGAAGAAGGAATAGGCACACACTTCGATCCGCAGATTGCGAAAGTGTTTGTCGATAATCCGGAGCGGGTATACAAGGTCGCTGCTGAAAACAGAAAGAATATTGAGCAGAGTGACCTGGAAGTTTAACGATGATAAAATCAACACTTTGTTACATCAGAAAAGATGATGAATACCTTCTGCTCTTCCGGGACAAGAAGAAAAACGATGTCAATGAGGGCAAATGGGTCGGGGTCGGCGGAAAGTTCTGTGAGAACGAAAGCGCTGACGAATGCCTCCTTCGCGAAGTGAAGGAGGAGACCGGGCTCACGCTTTCGCGCTATACTTTTCACGGCATAGTGTACTTCCATTCCGACAAGTGGGACGATGAGGCCATGTACCTCTATTCCGCCGACACGGATGAAGAGGAACTCAAGAATCTTCTGCCCGAATGTCCTGAGGGCACGTTGCAATTTGTCCCGGAGGATGAAATCCTGAACCTTCCTATGTGGGAAGGTGACCGGTATTTCCTGGAAGAACTTCTGGCAGGAAATACCGATATTGAAATGCATCTTTATTACCGGGGTGACACCCTGGTCAGAAAAGAAAAGAAGGAGAATTGATATGGGAGTAAGTTTACTCGGCAGAATCTTCGGCGAAATCGCCCGTGCCGCGGGCAATGTAAATCCTTTAATCGTTGAAAAGAAGAACAAAAACCTGGTGAAGGATCTGCGTTCAATGGAACCGCTCTTCCCGATTTTCCTAGGCCGCCGCGGCTACAGCTATAAAAAAGTTAAAGTCGACGGCGTGACCACTGAGGTCTTCAAGCCCAAAAAGAACGCATCGGGAAATGTGGTCTTTGTCTGCCACGGCGGCGCGTATGTCTCCCGCATGATGTTCTATTACCGCCTGCTGAATAAGCGTTACTCAAAGGCTTCTTACGGCGGAACGGTAATACATTTTGACTATACCTGCGCCCCTGAGGCGACGCACCCCACAATGATTAATCAGACTCTTAAAGTCTGGGACTGGATGCTTGATCAGGGTTACAAGGCCGAAAACGTAATCGTTGTCGGTGACAGTGCCGGCGGTAATCTTGCGATGCAGCTTCTTTTAAGGCTGAGAGATGCCGGAAAGACAATGCCGCGCGGCGTCGTACTTTATTCGCCCTGGATTGATATGACCGCCTCCGGAGACTCATATGTCTATAACTATAAGGTTGATCCCGTTTTCGGTATCAGAGGCGTAACGCCCACACCGGAAGAGACAAAGGAACTTCTTTATAAGAGTGAACTCTTTATGTGGCTTGGCGACACACCGAGAGATGACCCCTATGTCTCTCCCGTTCTCGCAGACTACGACAGCAGTTTTCCTCCTTTGCTCTGCTTCGTCGGCGGTATAGAGATGCTGCGTTCGGAGTCGGAACTCCTTGTTAAAAAATTCAGAGATGCGGGAGTAGAAGCCACGCTCGAAACTCCTGACGGTATGTTCCATGCCTTCCCCGTTTACGAGCTCTTCCCCGAGGCGCAGCGCGCTTTGAAACAGACATTTGCTTTCATGCGCGAAAAGTTCGACCCACAGGCATAAATAAAAACAGAAAGGGTGAGTATTTATGAGTAAGTTTTTAATCCTTCTGAGAGAGTCGCAGTTTGCGAGGTTTCTCATCCCTGCCGGTATTCTTCTTATTGTGTTCGGAATAGTATCATTCACAATAAATAAGAACAATCAGAACTACCTTCCGACAGAGGCCGTGGTCATCAGTGCCGAACTCGCTGAAGCGGAGCATACTGATGCTGACGGAAATCATGTGGATGCAACCTATACCATCATCGTAAAGTACACGGTTGACGGCAAGGAATATGAGACTCTTCTCGGCGAACTTCCCGGCTATAAAGTCGGCGATATGATGAAGATTTATTATAATCCGGATGATCCTTCACAGATTACTCAGACCAAGAGTATGGTTCTTCCGATTGTAATAATCGTTGCAGGTGTCGCTGTGCTTGCAGGCGGCATTGTGAGCGGTGTAAGAGCCGTTGGCAGATACAACAGACTTAAGGAACAGGAGGCCGGATGGGCACAATGAGTACTTATCATTTAAGACCGAAAACAGGAAGCGTAAAGCAGGCCTTTTATCTCGACAATGAGAACGGTGAAACCGTTTATGAGGCAGAAATGCTTAAGTTCTCGCTTCTCGGAGCATCACCGTTTGAGTTCAGAAACAAAACAAACGGCAAGATCGAAGAGCACAAGGTAGGTAAGGTCGTAACCGTTGAACAGGGTAACGGCGGCCTTATAAATATGCTGTCAAAGAGATCATATTTCAAATTTGATGACAAGAAGATCTGGGACTATCTCCATGATCTCGGCATAAGAATTGAGAACGGTATGTCAGGCAGCAAACTCGGCATGAGCTATACGGTATTCCTTAACGGAAACCAAATAGCAACTGTTGCCTCTTCCTCCCCGAAAGGGAAATCTCTCATAACTACTGACCTTTATTACGATGTAACCTGTGAAGAAAAAGATATCGAACTGGTCTTCCTTGTAGCATTCTCGATTGCAAGAACGGACCAGGTTGTATACAGTTAAGCAATAGCAAAGGTGGTAAATATGCAAAAAGTATTACAGTATCTGAAAGAAACGGGAACATATTTCCTTGCTACAACTGAGGGCGATCAGCCCCGCGTACGCCCCTTTGGCACAATTCATGAGTTCGAAGGCAAACTTTACATCCAGACCGGTAAATCAAAGATTGTCGGACAGCAGATTCTCGCCAATCCCAAGGTCGAGATCTGTGCCTGCAAGGGCGACTCATGGGTTCGCATAGAGTGCACTCTCAGGGAAGATGACAGAAGAGAGGCCAGGAAGTCCATGCTGGACGCTTATCCGGAGCTTCGCTCCATGTACAACGAGGATGACGGCAACACGGTTGTTTTCGCTCTTGAAAATGCTACGGCTGTCTTCTACTCATTCACCGCAGAACCTGAAATCGTAAGATTTTAAAGAAAAGGAGAATAAAAATGCCAAAACTTTTATCTGCAGGCAAAGACCTTGTCAAAGCCAACCTCACAATCGACGGACTTCTTTCCTTTGCCAAAAGCACCAGCAGCACACTGAAGACTGTTGCAAAAGCTCTTGACGATGTAGTCATCCCCGCTCTCACAAAAATTCAGAGTAAGGCTACCCCTAAGGAATAATGAAGTTTTTCATTGCTTATCTTGTGATAATAAACGTCGCGGCGTTCCTGCTGTTTGCTTACGATAAGAGGCAGGCGAAAAACGGCGGATGGCGTGTGCCTGAGGCAACGCTTCTTATGTCCTGTTTCCTGGGAGGTTCAGTCGGCGGACTTGCGGCCATGAACTTCTGCAGGCATAAGACGAGGAAGCCGCTGTTTTATATTGGCGTGCCGGTCATTATTGCGATACATGCCCTCCTGCTGGCGTTTTGTTATCATAAAGGTCTGATATGAAAAAAGAAAAGACGCAGCGTTTTACGCTGCGCCTTTTTATTTTGTCAGTTTTTCGGAATATACCAGTAGGAGTGGAATCCTGAAAGATAGGTGAGTGCGCCTTTCGGCATCTGTGTGAGTGCGTTGAATACATTGAAGTAATCACCGAATCCCATGCTTATACACATTGCACCCATGGTTCCGAGTATTATGAGTTTCGGAACGAAGAGGAATACGATGAACGGAATAAACCCGAAGACGATATTCGGAAGAAGACTCATGAAGATGAATCTGCCCTTGGTCATATCCTCGGGTCCCACAACAAAGAGCATACCCTTTGAGAGATTGGTGAAAAGCCATACCTCTTCCTTAAAGCATGAGGCGTGCAGTATTTCGTGCGGGAACATTGTAAGCAGGGCGATAATCATGCCGATAAGTACGGCAGATGAGCCGGGAGTGTAGTGCTCGCCGGCACGGACAATCATAATGATAAACAGGATGATCAAGAGAATTATCGCGCCGACATTTGCAATTACGGCAAACTTTTTGTGTTCCGGCTCGCGAAACGGCACATAGCCTTCGGGATGTTCTCTCTGCGGCAATGTGCTTTCATCACCGCTGTATTTGCCTTTATATTTCAGTTTCATGACAGTTCAGCATAGCGGGCAAGCAGATCGTCGTAGAACTTGAAGGTGTCTTCCACGGTCTCGCCCATACCTATCCAGGAGAGGTGGTCAAAGTTCTGTCTTGTGGGAAGGTTGTACCAGATGCCTTTTTTGAAGTCCTGGCTGAAGGATTCCGCATCTTCACTCGGGAAGCAGAAGGGGGCCTTCTGGCCGGGTACGTTTACGAATCCGTCGTTATATGTCCACTCATCAAGATTCCAGTGGTAGTTGTCTGCAAGGTACTGTGATCCCCACTTGCTGCAGAGGATTGCGGGTACCTTGCTTATGAAGTTCGCATCTTTGTTTATGATACGGCAGCCGCGTTTTTCATCATAGTGGGTGCGGTCACCGCTGTGCGCAAAGAAGTAGGTGTCGGGTGACGGAGGGCCCATCATCTTGCAGATTTCCTGTATGCACTCAAGCTTCATCTCATGTCCGATTGAGTCGAAGAAGTTCTTGTGGAAGCGGTTTACCTGCTTCTGAATTTTAAACGGACCGCGAAGATGGTTTTCCGTACGCTCGTACTGGTTGTCCATCATATTCCACTCGTCCATATAGAAGTCATAGTAGCGGGCAACTTTGGAATTGCCGAACACCGAGCAGAGCATGAGACAGATCTGAGAGATGATGACAACGCCGGGTTTTCTCAGCCACGAAGCGAATGTTGTGCCGTTGTTAACACCCGTGAAGGTTGAGGCACAGTGGACTTTCTGCGGTTTGTTTTCAAGGAAGAGCGGGGAGAGGTCATCAGGGTCCGTACCTTCTCTCTCGGTCTTGCTGCCGTTTGCAATGAGGTCGCAGAAGGCGAGTACAGTGGGTCCGCCGAATGAGTGTCCGACTACATTTATCATCTCATGCGGGCCTTTTTCGCCCCAGTCCTTTATGATGCCGGGATAGGTGCGACCGTACCTGTTGTGTCCGTATGTCTCTGAGTGGACCTTTCCGTAGTCTACGGTTCCGCCCATTATGATTGCCCAGAGTTCACAGGCGCGGTCCCAGGCTGAGTTCCAGGGTCCCATGGAAGGTGCATATACTTCGTACCCTTCGCTCCTTAAATGCTCAAGGACGTTTCTCTTATGAAGTATGCCCCAGTAGGGTACATATTTGTTGATGCCGTCCTGTTCGCCCCAACCCATGAATCCGTGAAAGAACAGGGTCGGATAGTTTACATTGCCCATTTGCTTATTTTCTCCTTTATTTGTTTGTATGTTCAAGGGTCATTTGAGGAGATATGCCGATGAGACAGGGAATTCGAAATAGGTGTCAGGATAAGGTTCATCCTCAAGACAAAAATGCCACCATTCGCAGTCGATCGGGGCAAAGCCGTTCCTTATCATGACTCTCTGCAGATTCATGCGATTTTCGAATTGCTCGTCTGTAATAGCCTTAAAATCCGGATGTGAAAGTTCGCCGAAAAAGTCAAAAGGGCCGCCCATATCGATCTCTTTTCCGGTCTCCATATTGAGGAGAGTGAGGTCTATGGCGCTCCCTCTGCTGTGACTTGACTTTTTTGCGATGTAGCCGCCCGAGAACAGTTCCTGTTTCTGGAGGTCGGGATAAAAGTAGGGCTTCATACGAATATCCTGGTCTTCTATTCCCCAGAGGACGAACTGCCTTACGGCGCGTGCGGGGCGATAGGCGTCAAAGACTTTCAGCCGTAAGCCCTGCACGGCGAACTCATTTGAGACGGATTTCAGAGCCCGTGCAGCCTCCTTTGTGAGGAGGGCGCAGGGCTCTTCGTATCCGTCAATGCGTTCGCCTATGAAGTTATAAGTTGAGTAGTAGCGGATCTCCTGGATAATGTGCGGCACATAATCGGCGAGCAGCACAAATCCGGAAGGATCCATAGTCAGGTTCTCGCGATAGTCGGAACTCATTTAACTTCGATCTTGGCTCCTTTTGCGTTCTTGCGGACTGACTCAACACCGTTCTTGCAGCTGGCAAGTTTTGTGTAGCCTTCGCCTGTGGCTATAATCTGGCCGTTCTTTGCCTTGAGGCGGAAACGGAATTCACCCTTCTTGTCCTTATAGATTTCGAACTTGGGGTTTGCTTCTTTCTTGACCTTGTCGGCTGTCTGATCCTCAACAGCTGCGATGGGAGCGTTTGCGATTACGCTTGCGATACCCTTTTTAGCCGTGGCGGCGCTTGCGTAAATCTGGCTTGTTGCGATAGGCTCGCCGTTGCCGGCGATGAGATTGAACTTGAAGCCTTTCTTAGCTTCTGATAATACGAATTTTCCCATTTCTTTTCCTCCTGAAAAATTTGCGTGTCGTTAATGGCCCAAAAAGCCTACACCTAATTTTAACAAAGAGAGCAAAAAAATAAAAGACGGGATTTTATTATTTTAGGGCATACCTGCATTTTTTCTGATTTTGTGGTATATTATTCATATGAGGTGAGAGGAATGAAAAAGTATCTCGAAGCCATTGTTAATTTCGCGATGTACGGCGGCCTGACTTCAGAGCAGTACCACGATATCGTTCCGCAAAAACGCAATGAGAACAAGAAGCGTCTGAAAACCTTCTCGCTCATCGGCGTAATCGGATTCGGTGCGGTTGCGATTTTGAACCTGGTAACGAACGGATTTGCTGCGTCAAACCAGATCTTCTATGGTATTACCGCTGCGGCAATGGCAGTTATTTATCTGCTTGTGAGCTATGTCGTGCCTAAACACGAAAAACTGGTAATGCCGCTCACCTATTTTTTCATTGCGATACTCAATTTCTTCGCGATTTCGGTTGCTCTTCTGCACCCGGAACTCCCCGCCGTGTCCATATTTGTCTTCCTTCTGGCGGTACCGCTTCTCTTTGTGGATAAACCCATACGTATGATGAACATTATCATCTTTATAGGTGTGGCTTTCTGCATCATTACAAGACATGAGAAGGCGCCTGAAATAGCGGAAGTTGACGTGTGGAATATGGTGACATTCGGATTTGTCACGATTGTCGTAAACCTGTTCCTTATGCAATTCAAAATCAAGGCTCTCTATGAGTCCAAGATGGTTGTTTACCTGAGTGAAACCGATGTCCTCACGGGACTCAAGAACAGAAACCAGTTTGAGAAGATGCTGCAGAATTATCAGCATGCATTCGAGAATAATCTTATCTGCATTTACGCCGACGTAAACGGTCTGCACGAGCTCAACAATACGAAGGGCCATGAGGAGGGCGACAAGATGCTTGTCTTTGTCGCGAGGAGCCTCATGGACAAGTTCGGTTCGCTCGATGCCTTCCGTGTCGGAGGCGATGAGTTCATAATCTTCCAGTGTGACAGGGACAAAGATGCCACGCATTCACACATCGATGAACTGAACGAGAAGTTCAAAGAGAACAACTATCATGTTTCTTTCGGTGTTGTTGAGGCGACGGAGAAAGGCAGTGTTGAGATGGAGTCCCTGGTAAAGGACGCCGAGAAAGAGATGTACGATGCCAAGCGTCGTTACTACGAGGAAAGCGGCCTTACGCATGACAGAAGAAGAAACAGAGAAGGGGTTAATAAGTCATGAAGAAATTTATGCTCTGGTTTTCCGGTATCGCAATTACGGTAATTACCGGAATTATGGATTTCGTATTTTTCCCGAGGATTGAGCGTGACACAGAAGGAATCAAGGCCTTCGACATGAACAGTTTCGGCTACAAGTATGAGCAGGCTCAGAAGTTTTTAGATCTCATTGACGATGAGGGAAGAGAGCTCTATCTGAAAAAGCAGCTTCCGCTCGATACTGTTTATCCGGTCCTTTACACTACTTTCTTTGAACTCGCTTTTGAAAAGCTTCAAGGAAAGAAGAAGCCTCTTATAGCGCTGCCGCTCATGCTCTATGTTTTTGACAACCTTGAAAACATCTGCAGCGTAAAGATGCTGAAGGACCGCAAGACCACACCGAAACTTGCGAAGTTTGCATCGACAATGACTCTCTGCAAGTCGCTTACGATGTATACGATCTTCGGACTTCTCGGATGGTTCTTCTACAAATACAGGAAAGAAAAATAAATGAAAATTAAAGCCGCAACCATTCGGTTGCGGCTTTTTTATGTTGCTTTATACGTTTATCTCAGAGTCGGAAACAGCTGTATTGCCGTATTTCTCGTGATACTTTTCAAGGAAGGCATCCACCTGCTCTGCTGAGCGGCCGATATAGTCGTTGGGGT
>JAEEGJ010002244.1_pt1 | contig 116161 bp, 69 predicted proteins | sample 8958761 | NCBI WGS metagenome assembly JAEEGJ01 (sample SAMN16246546, study PRJNA631951) | gut metagenome | biome: gut microbiome; feature: rumen; material: RS-attached | host: Bos | place: Iran: Karaj | collected 2018-10 | reverse complement strand
GACCGTGTTGGACAGACCTCCGGTTTGCCGGTTGTACCGCCAGGTGCACCGCCGGGTATCCGCGTCTGGATTGGATAAGCGCTGAAAGCATCTAAGTGCGAAGCCAGCCGCAAGATTAGGACTCCATGAGGGTCGTCACAGACGATGACGTTGATAGGGTGCAGGTGTAAAGACGGCGACGTCAAAGCCGAGCACTACTAATTGCCCGAGAACTTTCGCTTAGGAGCCATTGACCATTGATCATTGACCATTGACCATTGGGCTTCCGGGCAGTACTTTCAGATGTATGAGAGAGTTTGAATGATTCTCAGCAGGCTATTGTCTGGAAAGCAGTCTTGTGTGGAGATAGTCACCCATACGTTGGGCTTGGCCATGCATTCGTACATGATAATGTTCAATGTTCAATGGTCAATGTTCAATGAAGTCTTATCAGGTGGTTATTGCAGCGGGGTCCCACCTCTTCCCATTCCGAACAGAGAAGTTAAGCCCGCCTGCGCCGATGGTACTGCAATGCAATGCGGGAGAGTAGGAGGCCGCCATCTTTCATGAACCTCACAGTGTCACTTGTACACTGTGAGGTTATTTTTTTGTCTTTTCTTTCGTTATTTGCGAAGAAAATCGTACCTTTGCGGTCGATATGCAGTGGACAGACCGAATCCGTCAGGTGAAAATCATACTTGTTATTGCGGCAATTGTGATTGCCGTGGTTTCTTTATTGGCCTCCCATCTGTTGGTGAAGGATCTACAGCGTGAAGAACGCAATAAGATGGAAACCTGGGCAAAAGCTTTGAATGCTTTGAATAATGCCGATGAGAATACTGACCTTTCGCTGGTGTTGCATGTCATTCAGGCCAATAATACAATCCCTGTTTTTGTAACTGAGCCCGATGGTACAGTTTCTGACTATCGAAATGTTGAGATAGACGCGCGTACAGCCGAAGATTCTGATGTCTATATTTCTGATTATAGTCAAAGGATGTATGCTCGTGGGAACTATATAAAAGTTTATCTTGGTGATTCGGTGCAAAACGACTCCTTAGCAGAAGGAGATTACCAGTTGGTATGCTATGACGAGTCGATTTTACTTAAGCGCTTGGCACAATATCCCTATTGGCAGCTAGGTATTGTGATGATCTTTGTGGTTGTGGCCATTTTTGCCTTGTTGGCTTCGAAGAAAGCAGAGCAGAACAAGGTATGGGTAGGCCTCTCGAAAGAGACTGCTCATCAGTTAGGCACTCCGATTTCCAGTCTGATGGCCTGGGTGGAGATTCTTAAAGAGAATTATCCTAACGATGAGTTGATTCCAGAGATGGATAAAGATGTGAAACGTTTAGAGTTGATTGCCGAGCGTTTCTCTAAGATCGGTTCATTGCCAGAGCCAGTCGATGCTTCCATGAACACCGTGCTTGAGCATGTGGTAGACTATATGGACCGTCGGACATCGAAAAAAGTGGAGATGATTCGTCATCTTCCAGATCATGAGGTGATTGTAAAGATGAACACCGCCCTGTTTGAGTGGGTTATCGAGAACCTCTGTAAGAATGCCGTTGATGCGATGGAGGGTGCAGGAAAGATTGAGTTGACCCTAACCGATGAGGATCATCGAGTGGTTATCGAAGTGTCGGATAACGGCAAAGGTATTCGCAAGAAAGATTTGAAAAATGTATTTACTCCAGGCTTTACCACCAAGAAACGCGGATGGGGTCTAGGTCTTTCACTGGCGAAGAGAATTGTGGAGGAATATCATAAGGGACGTATCTTTGTGAAACAGTCAGAAGTGGGCAAGGGTACGACGTTCAGAATCGAAATGCACAAAGAAAAGTTGCACACAGAAAAAGAAAGTGTGTAATTCTTTGCCCTCTAAGCCTGCTATTTTACACTAAAAACATAAAAAAATCAAATAACCGTTCCTTATCTGAAAAAATATTCGTAACTTTGCACCCCAAATAGCGAGTAAATGTGTAGTTTAGAGCGTTTTAAGATCAATTTGAAGAGTCTTGCTGAGGAGGTTACAACCTTGGAATATGACTTGGATAACGGATTCTTTGAATCTCTGGACGGCTCGGATTTGAACAGCGGCTCAGTGCATGTGTCGGTGTCTATACGCAAGGCTACCGGCTTTTTTGAGTTACTGTATCATACCGAGGGCACAGTAACCGTGACCTGCGACCGATGTCTGGATGACATGGATCAGCCCATAGAGACTGACAGTCGTTTTGTTGTGAAGCTGGGAACGGTTAACTCCGAGGAAGGTGATGTCATTATCGTGGACGAGGACGAAGGAATAATCGACACGTCGTGGCTTATCTATGAGTCTATAGTGCTGGCAATACCCATCAAGCATGTGCATGCACCCGGCAAGTGCAACCCTGCGATGAGCCAAGTTCTGGAAGAACTCTCAGCTGACCGAAGCAGTGATGAGGAGTCCACCCAGCCTGTTGACCCCCGATGGAGCAAACTTGCAGAATTAAATATTAAAGATTAAACATTTAAAATAGTTAAGAATTATGGCACATCCTAAAAGAAGACAGTCAAGTACTCGTCAGGCCAAGCGTCGTACTCACGACAAGGCCGTAGCACCTACACTCGCAGTATGCCCCAACTGTGGCGCTTACTATGTATATCACACAGTATGCCCGACATGCGGTTACTATCGTGGTAAGGTTGCTATCAAGATTGAGGAAGAAGTCGCTGAATAATGAGTAATAAGATTAGCGCGATAATCTCGGGCGTTGGTGGCTATGTTCCTGACTATGTCCTCACCAATGAGGAGTTGTCCAGGATGGTAGACACCAACGATGAGTGGATTATGACGCGTGTTGGCATTAAGGAGCGTCGTATCCTGACCGAAGAAGGTCTTGGAACGTCGTATATGGCTCGTAAGGCTGCCAAGCAGTTGATGCAGCGGACGGGTGCAGACCCTGATACGATTGATGCCCTCATCGTTGCCACTTCTACCGCTGATTATAAGTTCCCATCGACAGCCAGCATCGTGCTGGGCAAGCTCGGACTGAAGAGTGCTTTTGCATTCGATTTCTGGGGTGCCTGCTGTGGATTCCTCTATTCTCTCGACGTCGCAGCGTCGATGATTCAAAGCGGAAAATTCAAGAAAATCATCGTTATCGGTGCCGACAAGATGTCGTCGGTTGTCGACTATAAGGATCGTCAGACCTGTCCGCTTTTCGGTGACGGTGCTGCAGCGGTGCTTGTTGAAGCTTCGGAAGAGGAAAACATCGGTGTGATGGATTCCTATTTCCGTGCTGATGGTAAAGGCCTCCCGTTTCTGCATCTGAAGGCCGGTGGTTCAGTCTGTCCTCCCTCACATTTCACGGTTGATCATCGTCTGCACTACCTCTATCAAGAGGGGCGTACGGTGTTCCGTTATGCAGTGACGAACATGAGCGATGACTGTGCCTTGATAGCTGAGCGTAACGGTTTGAATAAGGATAATATCCAATGGATTGTTCCTCATCAGGCCAATATGCGCATCATTGAGGCAGTAGCCAAGCGTCTGGAGGTTCCGATGGAACAGGTGATGGTGAATATTGAACACTATGGTAATACAAGTGCTGCAACGATTCCGCTTGCGCTTTGGGACAATGAGGCTAAGTTAAGGAAGGGAGACAATATGATCTTTACTGCCTTTGGTGCCGGATTTGTACATGGCGCATCCTACTATAAGTGGGCTTACGACGGAAATAAAAATGCATAAAGCAGGATTTGTGAATATCGTTGGCAATCCCAACGTAGGTAAGAGTACGCTCATGAACCAATTGGTTGGTGAGCGTATTTCTATTGCCACCTTTAAGGCTCAGACCACCCGTCATCGTATCATGGGTATCGTGAACACTCCCGAGATGCAGATCGTCTTCTCTGACACACCGGGTGTGTTGAAGCCCAACTATAAGTTACAAGAGTCAATGCTGGCCTTTTCGGAGTCAGCTCTGCAGGATGCAGATGTGTTACTCTATGTGACGGATGTCATAGAGAATCCAGAGAAGAATATGGATTTTCTGGAGAAGGTGCAGAAGATGGATACGCCCATCATCCTTCTCATCAACAAGATTGACGAGCTGGATTCGAGGAAGGATGAAGGCGGAAGTAAGAAGGAGAACACTCCACAGGAGCTTCTTGGCGCCATTGTCGAGAAATGGCATGCCCTCTTGCCGAAGGCAGAGATTCTGCCGATATCGGCGAAGAATAAGTTTGGGGTGGATATGTTGCTGAAGCGTATTCAGGAACTGTTGCCGGAGAGCCCTGCCTATTTCGATAAGGATCAGCTGACGGATAAGCCTGCGAGGTTCTTCGTCTCAGAGATTATCCGTGAGAAGATCCTGCTCTACTATGATAAAGAGATTCCTTATGCTGTAGAGGTGAGCGTGGAGCGGTTCAAGGAGGACGACAAGCGCATTCATATTAATGCTGTCATCTATGTGGAGCGCGACAGTCAGAAGGGTATCATCATCGGTCATCAGGGCGTAGCGCTGAAGAAAGTGAGCACCGAGGCTCGTAAGTCGTTGGAGAAATTCTTCGACAAGCCCATTTTCCTGGAGATCTTCGTGAAGGTGGATAAGGATTGGCGTTCCTCGGAAAGAGAGTTGAATCACTTCGGATATAATCCGGAATAATAATAAGTATATGGGAAATTTAGTAGCAATTGTTGGCCGTCCGAATGTGGGCAAATCGACGTTGTTTAACCGTCTGACGAAGTCTCGTCAAGCTATTGTCAGCGACGAGGCCGGTACAACCCGTGACCGTCAGTATGGCAAATGTGAGTGGAATGGACGGGAGTTCTCAGTCGTCGATACTGGTGGCTGGGTGGTAAACTCCGACGATATATTTGAGGAGGAGATCCGTAAGCAGGTGATTATAGCCACGGAGGAGGCCGATCTTGTACTTTTCCTCTGTGATATTAAGAACGGTGTGACAGACTGGGACATGGATGTCGCACAGATTCTTCGCCGTGCTAAGCTGCCTGTGATTCTCGTGGCCAATAAGGCCGATGACAATAAGTTCCTGTATGATCAATACGAGTTCTATAAACTCGGTCTGGGCGATCCTTTCTGCATTAGTGCAGCAACAGGTAGTGGAACAGGCGACCTTTTGGATAAGGTCCTGGAGACATTGCCGGAGAAGAGTGCTGATGAATTGGAGGAGGGCATTCCCCGTTTTGCAGTTGTAGGCCGTCCTAATGCAGGAAAATCCAGTATCATCAATGCCTTTATCGGTGAGGAACGCAATATCGTTACTGAGATAGCTGGTACAACCCGTGACTCCATCTACACCCGTTACGATAAGTTCGGCTTTGATTTCTACCTTGTAGATACCGCAGGTATCCGTCGTAAGAATAAGGTGACAGAAGACCTTGAGTTCTATAGTGTGATGCGTAGTATCCGGGCTATTGAGAACAGCGATGTCTGTATCCTGATGATTGATGCCACCCGTGGTATCGAGGCACAGGATATGAATATCTTCCAGCTGATCCAGAAGAACAACAAGTCGTTGGTTGTGGTCGTTAATAAGTGGGATTTGGTTGAGGACAAGTCACAGGTTGTCATCGACACCTTTACGAATGCCATCCGTCAGCGTATGGCACCTTTCGTGGACTTCCCCATCATCTTTGCCTCGGCATTGACGAAACAACGTATCTTCAAGGTCTTGGAGACCGCTAAGGAAGTGTATCTGAATCGTAAGGCACGTATTGGTACAACGAAGCTCAACGAGGTCATGTTGCCGCTGATAGAGGCCTATCCACCGCCATCCATTAAGGGCAAGTATATTAAGATTAAATATGTGTCGCAGGTGCCGGATACGCAGATTCCGACTTTCGTGTTCTATGCTAACCTGCCGCAGTATGTGAAGGAGCCTTACAAGCGCTTCCTGGAGAATAAGATCCGTGAGCACTGGACGTTGACGGGTTCTCCTATTAATGTGTTTATCCGACAGAAATAGTTATGCGTCGACTTCCTTTTCTTTTCCTGTCCTTGTTGCTGATTGGTGCATGCAGTAGCGGTCCTACCCCTGAGGAACTTGCTTCCTTGGCGGCTGAGGGCTATTACCGACACCTTCTGAATGGCGAATATGAGCAGTTTATGGCAGGAAAGGACGGTCTGGACGTTATGCCTGAAGACTATCGTGAACAGATGCTGGCTGCATACAAACAGTATATGGCAGCGCAGCAGGAGGTTCATCACGGTGTCCTGGATGTGCGTGTGTCCAACGCCAAAACCGATTCTTCGTTGCAGTTGACTAATGTCTTCCTTGTGCTTTGCTTTGGTGATTCTACCAATGAGGAGATTGCTGTGCCGATGGTGGAGCGCGAAGGACGTTGGAGGATGAGGTAAAGTTGAACTAAAAATAGAATAAAGAGTATGAAAAAAGTAGTCTTAACTCTGACAGCCCTTTTAATGGCTTCGATAGTAAAGGGTCAGGTCTTTAATCGTCTGGATGCCTCTATTAGTATGGGTACCACTGGTGTAGGACTTGAGGTGTCATCTCCGATGGGTGATTATCTCCAGTTACGAGGCGGTTTTTCTGTCATGCCTAAGTTCCATCATAATATGACCTTTGGCGTTCAGGTTGGTGAAACGAATGATGAATCCAGATTCAACAAGCTTTCAACGATGATGCAACAGTTCACGGGCTATAAGGTGAATAATACCGTTGATATGATAGGTGAGCCTACTTGGAGTAATGCTCATTTGCTCGTGGATGTTTTCCCCTTTAAGAATAAACACTGGCATATATCAGCAGGTGTCTATCTTGGTTCCTCTAAGGTGGCCAAGGCCTATAATACAACGGAGGATATGACTTCACTCTTAGGCGTATGCATGTATAATCAGATGTATGATAGAGCACTAGCTTATGAGCCTATTGTTGATATTAACCTTAATTCGGTGCAATTCAGACTGGATGACCCGAAACTTATGAGGGATTTGCACAATAGCTTCGAAGTGTATGGACGCATGGGTGTTCATATAGGCGATTATGTCAATGACGTTTACGATGACCAGGGCAATCTTATACACGAAAAAGGTAAGCCATATATGATGGAGCCAGATCCAGAGGATGGTATGGTTAAGGTGAGTGTTAAGACTAATGCTGTGCGTCCTTATCTGGGATTCGGCTATAGCGGACGCCTGGTTAAGGGTGATGATAAGTATAAGATCTCCTTTGATTGTGGTGCGATGTTCTGGGGCGGTACTCCTAGAATCTATACACACGACGGTACAGACTTGTCAAGAGATGTTGAGAATATTGGCGGAAAGGTAGGCACTTATGTCAAACTGATTAAAGCCTTTAAGGTATTTCCTGTATTGGAAGTCCGATTTACTAGAACGATATTCTAATAAAAATGGTTTCGCATCTGCGAAACCATTTTTAGAATTAAATAAGTCTTTCTTGTTTTGTAATACTCCAAGAGTAATTTTCAATACTCTTGGAGTATTTTTTATTTCTCCAAGGTTATTTCCGAATAACCCTGGCTTATTTGATCACCTTCTTTCCGTTGATGATGTAAAGACCGTGAGGCAGTTCGTCAACGTTGGTGGCCTGGACTTTCTGGCCCTTCATGTTGAAGATGTCAGATGACTCCTCCTGCTGATTTTCAACAGATGAGATACCAGTGTCGATACCGTCACCAAGGATGATGGTATCTGCTGCACCAGAGAGCATCAGATAAGCTTTGTTGGCTCGAAGATATTTACTCTTGTCTGTAGTATGTAACTGACTGTCTGTAGCCTTCACCAATGCCAACTTTCCATCTTCAGAGACACCGAGTACGCGCATGTATGATGCGACATAGGTGGTAGCATTTCTTAGGTCTGTTGCCAACTGTGTGGTTGCTTCTTTCTTTCCGTCAGAACCAGACTTCTTGACATAGCAGAAGTAGGTTCCTTTTAGATTACTGCTGTAGCTCTTGGTTGCTGTGACACCAACTATAACCTTGTTGTCGGCGGCATTCTCTGATGTACACTCTATAATCACGGGGGTCTCAGCAGGAACAATGCCGTCTTCTATTTCGTTCAGTTTAGCTGCTTTCTTACCTGCTTCACATCCTGTGACATAGTAAGCCTTCATATCGCCTGTTACCTTGAAAGGGAAGCTGCTGAAAACGGTGGTATAGTATTTCCCGTCGACTTTAATGTCTTTTTCAGGAGTTATACCGTAGTACTCGGTCTCGTTGTCAATGGGTATGAACTTCCAGTAAGCATTGGCTGAGGATGTGGTGAAATCACCAGAAGTTTGGTTGCCTGCAACAAATAAAGTGGTATATTTAGTCGTTTCACCTTCGCTATTCTGGTCAGTATCAGTTTTTGTTGAACCTGAGTCGAAACAATACCTTGTTTGACCTTGTGCTGTTCCGTAAAGGAAGTTATAACCTTGTGGAGCAGTAATAGTCGGAATTGGTTGGTTATTACATTTCAGGTACAATGTCGTAAGGTCTTTTGTATTCATGCCCTGACCTTCTATGATTAGACCTTGGCCTGTTACATTTGTAATTTTGACAATTGAGGCTGGGTCTGAAATGACCTCGTTTTGTTTTTTAAGTCTTAATGAATATACGGTACCACCTTGTCCTTCTTTTACTTTATTGTAATTGTCATTGTCGATTTTGTTGTTGACAATGGAAATAAAGTTGCCCTTTCCGGTTTGTACTCGGTAGTAACCATCTGTTACTTGCGCATTGGTATACAAGCAACCAAAACTTAGAATTGTTATTAGAGATAAAATTTTTTTCATGTGTCTTTGATATTAAAATTCCGACCTTCTATCCTGATTATCAGGATGGAGAAGGTCGGAAGTTGTTATTTACAAATAATGAGTGTTCTCAAATTACTCAGCAATACAGATACTTACACGGTTCAGATCGTTCTCTGCGAACGGCTGTACGCGTGAACCCTTGCTGTCGTAAGAGATACGACCCATAGAGATACCGTAGTCGTTAACCAGAGACTTCACAACAACGTCAGCACGACCAGCGGCCAGACGATCGTTGATCTTATCGTTACCTGTACCAGCGTCAGCATAACCGGTTACAACAACCTTTGCTGTAGGATACTTGTTCAGGTAGTCAGCGATTTCCTTCACCTTGTTAGCCTCCTCCGGACGGATGTCGGTCTTGTTGATGATGAAGAAGATATCGCGACGGAGGGCCTCACGCTCTACTGCAGGAGCGGGAACCTCTACGACCTTCTCTACCACCTTCTCCACGTAGCGGATCTCGGGCTCCAGTGGTGGGATAACGCGTGTCTCGTAAGTCTTGCCGAGGTTGATCTTCACACCAGCGAGGGCGTTGAAGTACCAGTCCCAGTTGCCTGCCTTCTTTGAGTTGTAGTGGTCGTTCAGGGTGTTGGCATTAGCCTCGAGGCCGATGCTAACCTTGTCGCTCACCTTGAAGTCAGCAGCCAGACCTACGCGGCCAAGCAGACGAACCTTTGAGCCGTCCCAGATGTAGTCGAGGTTGTCGGCATCGTCCCAGATCTTCTTAGCCTCTGTAGAGAGGTTATTATAAAGACCGTTGATGCCAGCCTTTTCTGTAGCAGCGTCGTCGTTGCTGAAGCCAATGTTTGCACCCAGACCAGCCAGCAGGCTGAGGTTGAATACACGGTTGGGGTTGAAGCCGCAAAGTGCGTTCGACAGGTTCACTGTCAGGTCAATTGAGGGAGCAACATACTTCCAAGACCACTTGAACTTGTGCTCTACATCCTGCTGATCCAAAACCTTTGAACCAGCCTTGCTCTGCCATGCGTTGACAGCCAGACGAGCACCGAAGATGGGGCTGAACTGACGACCGATGGCAGCCTGAACAGTGTATGAATTCAAATCTCCGAAGTCAACCTCTCCGAGGGTATGCTGCAGACCCAGAGGCTGAATCTGCACATACCAGTGAGGATTGAAAACGTATTCAGTCTTAGGCTGCTGATCCTGTGCGGAAGCTGAGAGGAATCCCAGCGCCAGCAGGCAAGACAATATTGTTTTCTTCATTTTCATATTCTTTTATTACTTTTTTTGAATTCGTGGATGTTAATTACTTACCAGTAACGATGTAATAGTTGGTTACGATGTTTCCGAAGTAGTCCATAGCTGAGTAAGCAATGGTGTAGCTCTCACCAGCCTTCGGAGTGAACTTAACCTCCTGAACACCACCATCAAGAACCTCACCGAGGTTGCCTGGGTTGTCAGCACTTCCAGCAGCTGTGCCATTGACAGCGATCACAGATACAAACTTCTTGTATGCGGGAGCGAGAAGCTCTGCAGTATAAGATGTAGGCAGCAAGCTAACCTCCTCGCCAGCCTTGACCTCACCTGAAGCTCTGCGAATACCGTTACTATCCTTCATCAACAGTGTCGGCTGGAGGATTCTGTTTACACTGAATGCCTGAAGCTCTGCGTTGATCTTGTAAACTATGGTGCTGAGGTAGTCCTGAGCGAGAGACTTCAGGTTCTCCTTGTTCTGATCGATCTGTGTTGCAATGTTGGCATCCAGACCCTGAACCTGATCAAGCAGATGGTTGACTCTATCTAACTCACCATTGCAGTAGTCGATAATATCCTTGAATGTCGTATAAATCTGATTGTCAAGACCAACAACAGTCAATTCTGTACCATCGTCATGACCAATCTTCAGCTTGTATTCTTTGGTCTGACCGTTGACAGTGGTATAGGTGTTGTCTGTGTAAGTAACGAAACCAACTGTAAGTTCTACCTGAGTATTACCAACTTCCTCAATCTTCTTGATTTGGAGTCTTGACAGGGGAACATCGAGGTTTGCGTGGAACTCAATATTCACTCTGTCAATCAGCCTGTTGATGAAGGCCTGAATGCAGTCAACGTATGGCTGAACGTCATTGTTGACGAGTGTGTACTCGTGAGTATAAGACAGCGGCTTCACTGAGAAAGCAGCGATGTCATAACCAGAACGTACGGTTCTTGTACCGAAGATAGGATCACCCCAAGTCATCTTAACAGAATAAGCAGGGACGGTCTCAACAGCGTCTGTGAATATGTCAGCTACCAGAGTAGACAGAGACTTCACAGCATTTCTCTTATTGCTGCCCTTGCGAATATTGTCAAGAATCTCCTGTGCATCATTTTTCAGAAGCTCTGAATCAATATTGATGCCAGCTGAAGCAGCAGTCTTCAATTTTGCAGTAGCCTCATAGAGACCTGTTGTTGAACGAGTACGGTTCCAACCGAATGTCAACTCTGCGTCAGACTCTTTCAGGTCTTCCAGCGTGAATGGGCCTTCCTTGCCCTGGCTGGTCTCCAATGAAACAATCTTGCCGTCAATTCCTACCTCAGAGGGGTTCAGGGTCAGGTAAACCTTACCACCGTCGCCCTTAATCTCTTCACCAGCGTCCAGAGTGAATGGTGATACACCCTTGATGTTGATTTCATCCTGCGGGAATGTAACGTCTGTACCTACAGAACCATAGTAAGCTGCGAGAATCAGCGGATTCCATCCGGGGATATCCAACTGGCCATAGACAGAGTTCTCTGTGCGCTCAGCAATTATGTCAGTAACCATGTTCTTGATAGACTTCACTACAGAGTTCTCAAGGTTCTCCAGAAGCTTCTTGATGATAGCCTCGAGCTCAGGAGTCAGACCGTCGCGCTCAGCGTTGTAAATCTGATCCTTGATGAGCTTAACCATCTCGTTGTAGGTGTAAGCCAGAACACCAGTGTCAGTACCGTCGATCCACCATGTGCCATTCTTAACCTCCATTGTGCTACCGTTAACGGTGACAGCATTGCCATCAGCCTGTACGCCAGTAGGTTTGCCATCGATCCACCAGTACCAGTGGCCGTCATCGCCAATAATCAGAGCAACGGTTGTACCGTTCTCACCGGCAGGACCTTCAGGACCTGTAGCGGGAACGTTAGTGTCCTCACCATCGATGAACCAGTTGCCATTTTCACCGATAGTAACCTTTGAACCGATAGTTCCATTTTCACCTTTCTCGCCCTTTTCACCTTGGGCAGGAACACCAGTGTCCTTACCGTCGATGAACCAGTTGCCGTTATCGCCGATGGTAATAACAGAACCGATAGTACCAGGGTCACCCTGAGCACCCTTTTCACCAGGCTCACCCTTTTCACCTTTGGCGGGAACCTTGGTGTCAACGCCGTCGATGAACCAGTTACCGTTGTCGCCGATGGTAACAACAGAACCGTCCTTTCCGTCCTTTCCGTCCTTACCATCCTTACCGTCCTTACCGTCCTGACCGTTCTTACCGTCCTGGCCGGCGGGACCCACTGGGCCAGCCTGCTTCTCAATCTTGTCCAGCTGATTTCTAAGATCTGCAATCTTACCAAGAAGTTCAGTTCTCAGATCAGCATCGTTGTCCTTACAAGAAACAAATGCACTCGGAGCAGCAATAAGTATTGCAGCAGCGAGAATACCATTAATAATTTTCTTTTTCATTGAACTATAAATTATAATTAGACATATATATATATAATCTGCATTAATCGCGGCAAAGTTAGGTAATTATTTTTAAACTGCCAAGAAAAATTTAAGTTTTTTTTAAAAAAACATGCATTTTATGACAATTTTTACCTTTTTTGCCCGAAAATGTCCCGAAAACCCCCATAAAATGCGGATTCCGGGACTCTTTTGTGCGCCTGATAGGACTCGAACCTACACGACCTGAGCCACCAGATCCTAAGTCTGGCGCGTCTACCAATTCCGCCACAAGCGCTGATGCAGGGTGTTTAACACCGTAAACGCGGGTGCAAAGGTACGAAATATTATTCATTCCACCAAAAGTTTACGTGCAAATTCTATCAAAGTATCCTTCCCACGTGCAAAATCGTCATCTGTCTGGCTTACCAAGTAGTCGGGGTCTATACCGAATTCCGTGTTTTGTCGGTGCACGTCGTACATCGGACAAGCAGAAAAGCGGACAGTCCATCCGTTGGGTAGGGTACTCGAGAAGGGCATGCCAGCCCCACCACCAGTTTTATCGCCCACGGTTTTCACCAATGGGAGATTTTTCATATATTTAACAAATTCGTTGGCCGCACTGTACACATGTCGGTTGGTGAGCACGACAACGGGTTTCTGCCATCGGAGGTTGCTGGAGGGTTCCAGGTATTGCTCTTCCATTTCGGAGAAGTCCTGATGTCCTTTGCCTGTTTTGTGTTGTTGATAACCTACCAGTGTTTTTTCCTGACAGAAGCGTGCCGCCAGTTTCTCGGCGTTGGTGAGCATACCGCCGCCATTGTTGCGGATATCGAGGATAAGGCCGTTGCAGAGAATCAGGTGATTGATGACCTCGTCGAGGTTGCCTTCTCCGATACCCTCTTGGAAACTGCCGTAATAGATATAGCCGATATTATCGTCGAGGATGGTATAGCGCAGGCTGGAGGCTATCTTGTAGTCTGTTCCCAAGTATAGGCGTTGGATGGTATCGCTGAAGTTTGTGGGATAATCCTCAAACCACGACCAGTAACGTCCATAGTCGAAGGGTGTGGAGAGGTTCACGTGGCCGTCTCTCAGCTCTGACAACATGTCGGTGAGGACCTCGAAAAGCTGTTCGCGGCTTAGTCCCTCTTTCGCGCGTACATTATATTTATTATATATAGTGTTCCAGTCCAGACCGTATTCATGCTGTTTGTAGTCAAAAAAACAGTAATGTTCGTCGATAATTTTCCAGAGCGCTTGGAAGTTGCCCTGAGAGGTATTGGGGAATTCTTCCTCATCGACGCAGGAGACGAGCGGGAGGAGGGTGGTCAGGCTGAGTAGGAGATATAAGGCTTTTTTCATGGGCGATAGCGAAGGATTTGGAGCCGCTGGACAACACCAATCATGATACGGTGGTTGTAGATATGCGACTTGAGGTTGTTGACTTTGGCCTGCTGGTAGTGTCCCAGATAGCCGATGCGTAGTGTCCAGGCACGTCCGACGTTCCAGTCTAATGATACCTGCTGTCGGAATGTCGGAGCATTCAAGGGTGTCGTCGGTACGACGTTGTGGTCGTAGTTGCCTTGGCTGAAGATCTCATAATAAGACTGCCCGTAGTTGGGGCTGAACATCACGCCTAGCAGCGGTAGGTCCAGTTCGTATCTGGCAGTCAGCCGTTTTCCCCACAGGGAGAAGCCGTAGGTGGCGATGCCCGAGGGCATGAGCATGGCCGAGAGTCTCGCCTGTGCAGGATTGTTGGTGTTGACGGTGTTGTAGATGACGCCGATATTGCTGTTGATGAGTCCTCCCGCCTGTAGCTTCAGACGGCGATCCAGCAGATGCCAGGCGTAATAGCGGCCCCAGAGGAAACTGTAGTCTGCCTGTAGTTCGGTGGCTTTCTTGCTGCGGTCTTTCGTTGAGGAGAAATTGGCCTCATGTTGGATGATGGTGCTCCAACGACTGTCAGGCTTGTCCCATTCCGAGATGTTGAGGAAGGAAAGGCCTAAGCCAGAGAATTTTTCCTGCGAGAGATAGGTGTCGAGGATGTTTGTAGGACCAAGGCCGATGAGGTTTGCCGTCGTGCGGATTCGGGTGCTGTCGGTAGGCTGTGCCATCAAGGCGATGGGAAAAAGCCACACCAGCATCCAAAGACCGATATTTACACCATTATTCCTCATCATCGAAGAGTCTTAGTTGGCCGGTCATTTCGTCGCGGACCTGTTGTTCGGATTTTCCGGCGTCGGGGTCGAGGTCTTCATCCTCCTCCGCGTCATCTGGGCTTTCCATAGATTCCGGTTCTTCAGGGAAGCGGACAGGCGGGAGTTCCTCGATGGATTCAATCTGCCAGGTACTGATACGCTTGCCTTTGGCTTTGAAGCCCTTGACGGCAATGAATTGCTCGGCATCGATCTCTTCGGAGCCTCGGTATTCGTCGGCACCGCCGTAGGTCACCTTAATCAGCGGGTAGAAGGTGTCTGTCAGCAGGATCATCTTTGAGGCCAGATTCTCGCCAAGCCAGTTCTGCTTCTTTTTCATCGCGTCCATCACGAAACGCTTCATATAAGGATAACCCTGATTGTCGGCATCGAAGAGCACGGCAGTCCAGACCTTGTCGGCATCGTATTTCTCGATGCGCATGATATTTGATTCGAAGTGGTTGTTCAGATCGAAGTTGGTGAGGTAATAGTCCCCATTGTCAAGGATTACCAGAATCTGGTCTTCGTCGAAGAATTCTCCGAGCAGACGTCCGTGTTCGTCGTAGTTCAGACGGTTTACGTCGGGATCGTACCACACCTTGCGGCCTCCGAGTGTGGAGTGTCCGTGGCTCTTCAGTCCGATACGGTTGACCTGGGACTTTGTTAGGAGGTTGCCTTTCGAGGCGCGGCCTTTGATCATGATCTCCGAGAAGTCCTTCTCTATGAATATCTTCTTGATCTTCTGCGAGGGGTCGAGGGTGACCTTGATGATTTCCGCCTCGCCATTGGGGTTGGCGGTGAAGTACATCACCTTCGAGCCAGGTGTTCCCTGTGTGAGGTCGTACTCCTTGTCGCGGGTCATCGAAGTCACGTTGAAACGTTTCATGAAGTACCAGCCCTTCTTGCCGTCGCGATATACGACGTTGTAGATGGTGCGCGAGTCATTCTTCTTGAATACGGCCACATGGAGGATATTCTTCCCCACGAAGACCTTCTCGGCCACACGGATGACCTTGTATTTACCGTCCTTGTAGAAGATAATGATGTCATCAATATCGGAACAGTTACAGACAAATTCGTCTTTCTTCAGTCCAGTGCCGATGAAACCGTCTGTACGGTTGATGTAGAGCTTCTGGTTGGCTTCGGCCACTTTTGCCGCCTCGATGGTGTCGAAATTGCGGATTTCCGTGAGACGCGGATGGTCTTTGCCGTATTTGTCCTTGAGGAACTGGAACCAGTCTGCGGTTACCTCTACGAGGTTCGCCAGGTCACGGTCTATCTCGTCGATCTCAGCCTTGATACGGGCCATGAGTTCATCGGCCTTCTCCTTGTTGAACTTCAGGATACGCTGCATCTTGATTTCCAGCAGTTTGAGGATGTCGTCCTTCGTTACCTCACGGATCAGAGTGGGGTAGTAGGGGGTCAGACGTTCGTCGATATGTTCACAGACCTTATCAATATTTGGTGCCTGCTCAAATTGCCGGTCTTTATAGATACGCTCCTCGATGAAGATCTTTTCCAGTGACTGGAAATGGAGTTGTTCCAAGAGTTCGTTCTTGCGGATCTCAAGTTCCTGGCGGATGAGATCTTTGGTACGCTCCACGTTGTGAATGAGCACGTCGCTGATGGTGAGAAACTGCGGCTTCTGGTCAGCAATGACACAACAGTTGGGGGAGATGTTAATCTCGCAGTCCGTGAAAGCATAGAGTGCATCGAGGGTCTTGTCGCTGGAGACACCTGGCATCAGGTGAATCTGAATCTCCACTTCAGCAGAAGTAAGGTCGTCCACGCGTTTGGCCTTGATCTTTCCCTTTTCGATGGCCTTCGTGATGCTTTCGATAAGTGTGCCTACCGTCTTGGAATAGGGCAGTTCGCGGATGACGAGCGTCTTTTGGTCCTGTTTTTCTATCTTTGCACGTACCTTCAGTACACCGCCACGCTGACCATCGTTGTATTTCGAGACGTCTATGCTACCGCCCGTCTGGAAGTCGGGATAGAGATGAAACTCCTGTCCATGCAGATAATTGATGGCAGCGTCACAGATCTCACAGAAGTTGTGAGGCAGGATCTTCGAGGAGAGTCCTACGGCGATACCCTCTGCGCCTTGTGCCAGCAGCAAGGGATATTTGACGGGTAGGGAGATCGGTTCCTTGTTACGGCCATCGTAGCTGAGCTGCCACTCAGTGGTTTTGGGGTTGAATACCGTGTCGAGGGCAAACTTCGAGAGTCTGGCTTCGATATATCGGGGCGCAGCGGCTTTGTCGCCCGTAAGGATGTTGCCCCAGTTGCCTTGTGTGTCGACGAGCAGGTCCTTTTGTCCAAGCTGGACGAGCGCATCGCCGATAGACGCATCGCCATGAGGGTGGAACTGCATGGTGTGACCAACAATGTTCGCCACCTTATTATATCTGCCATCGTCCATGCGCTTCATGGAGTGCATGATACGGCGTTGTACGGGCTTAAAACCGTCCTCGATATTTGGTACGGCACGTTCCAGGATTACGTATGAGGCGTAATCCAGAAACCAGTTCTGATACATACCAGAGAGGTGATGTACCGCAGCCGCATCAAAACGGTTAACGGGTTTATAGTCGGAGTGACCTTCTGCCTCTCCGCCATTATCGTCTCCTGCAGTACCTTCTTGTTCCTGCTCTTCGAGAATTTCGTCGTCTCTTGTTTCGTCGTCCATTCTTACTATGGTCTTTAGTTTTCTAGGGTGCAAAGATAATCATTTTTTTTGAGAAAGACGAAGAATTATGGTTTTTTCTTTTTTATGTACTTAAGATTTGGTTGTTTCGGAATTAATGTGTAATTTTGCACGCAAAATTGTAAATCAGAAACAGAAATGACAGCAAATGAGATTCGCGACTCATTCAAAAAGTTCTTTGAGTCGAAACAGCATGCCATCGTGCCCTCTGCACCGATGGTGATTAAGGATGACCCCACACTGATGTTTACCAATGCAGGTATGAACCAGTGGAAGGATATTATATTAGGTACGCGAGACCCCGAGCCGCGTCGTCGTGCCGATACCCAGAAATGTCTTCGTGTGTCAGGTAAGCACAACGACCTGGAGGAAGTCGGTCACGACACTTATCACCACACGATGTTCGAGATGCTCGGCAACTGGTCGTTCGGTGATTACTTCAAGGAAGGCGCCATCGATATGGCGTGGGAATACCTCGTTGATGTACTGAAGCTGGATCCTGCGAATCTGTATGTGACGGTGTTTGAAGGTTCGCCCGAAGAGAACATCCCTCGCGACGATGAGGCTGCCAAATACTGGGCCAAGCATGTGCCCGAGGACCATATCATCAATGGTAACAAGCACGATAACTTCTGGGAGATGGGCGACACAGGTCCCTGCGGTCCCTGCTCTGAGATTCATGTCGACAGCCGTACCCCAGAACAGCGTGCTGCCTCAGGCAAGAGCGGCCGTGAGTTGGTGAATCAGGACGATCCCCAGGTGATTGAAATATGGAACCTTGTGTTTATGCAGTTCAATCGTAAGGCCGACGGCAGTCTTGAGAAGTTGGGCATGAACGTCATCGATACCGGTATGGGTTTCGAGCGTCTCGTTCGCATGCTGCAAGGTAAGCATTCCAACTATGATACCGACATCTTCCAGCCGATAATCAAGGCTGAAGAGGCCATCACAGGTCTGAAGTATACGACTTTCGAGGAAGGAGAAGTCAGTCAGGAACAAGATGACATCAACGTTGCTATGCGTGTTTGTGCTGACCATCTTCGTGCCGTCAGCTTCTCCATTGCCGACGGACAGCTGCCTTCGAATGCGAAGGCGGGTTATGTGATCCGTCGTATTTTGCGTCGTGCTGTGCGCTATGCCTATACGTTCCTAGGCCAAAAGGATGGCTTCCTGCATAAACTCGTTCCTACCCTTGTGGCTGAGATGGGTGACGCCTTCCCAGAATTGAAGGCTCAGCAGCATTTGATTACAAAGGTAATCAAGGAAGAAGAAGATTCTTTCCTCCGAACACTCGACAAGGGTATCGGCATGCTGAATGATGCGATGGAGGAGTTGAGGAGTAAAGGGAATAAGGAGTTGAGTGGCGTTCAGGCCTTCCGTCTGTTCGATACCTACGGGTTCCCTCTTGATCTTACGGAACTGATCTGTCGTGAGAACGGCTTCACCGTTGATGAGTCCGCCTTCAATGTAGAGATGCAGAAGCAGAAAGAGCGTGCTCGCAATGCCGCTGCCGTTGAGAATAGCGACTGGGTGGAACTCGCTCAGGGAGAGCAGCAGTTCGTGGGTTATGACTATACGGAATATGAGTGTCATATCCTGAGATATAGAAAAGTGACTCAGAAAAAGAACGAGTTCTATGAGCTCGTGCTCGATTATACGCCGTTCTATGGCGAGATGGGTGGTCAGGTCGGTGACAGTGGTGTGATCTGCAACGAGGCAGAGACCATCGACATCATCGATTCCAAGCGTGAGAACAACCAGACGGTACATATTGTGAAGCAGTTGCCGAAGGATCCCGCTGCCGAGTTCATGGCATGCGTCGATACCGACAAGCGTAACGCTTCGGCTGCCAATCATACTGCTACCCACCTGCTGGACTATGCCTTGAAACAGATTCTGGGCGATCACGTAGAACAAAAAGGTTCTTTCGTAAGCCCCGACACCCTACGTTTCGACTTCTCACATTTCGAGAAGGTTAGCGACGAGCAGTTGCGTGAGGTGGAACGTATGGTGAATGACATGATTCGTCAGGACATTCATATCGACGAGCATCGCGACGTACCTTTCGAGGAAGCCAAGAAACTTGGTGCCATCGCCCTCTTCGGCGAGAAGTACGGCGACAAGGTACGTGTGGTTCGCTTCGGTCCCTCTTGCGAGTTCTGCGGTGGTATCCATGCCTCGTCAACCGGTCGTATCGGTTTCTTCAAAATTCTCTCTGAGAGCAGTGTTGCTGCTGGTATCCGTCGTATTGAGGCCACTACCGGTAAGGATTGCGAAGAGCGTCTCTACCAGATGGAGGATATTCTCAAGACCATCAAATCGTTCTTTAACAATGCGAAGGACCTGCAAGGCGTTATCCAGAAATATATCGATGAGCACGACGCCATGAAGAAGGAAATTGAAGGTTTCCAGGCTCAGGCCGTCGAGCGTGCTGCCCAGCGTCTCGTTGAGAAGGCTCGCGAGGTGAATGGTGTCAAGGTTATCACCGCTGTAGCGCCTATGGCTCCTGCCGCTGCCAAGGACCTCGCCTTCAAGATTCGCGCTGCTGTTGAGGGCTCATTGCTTTGCGTCATCGGCTCTCACGACAATCAGAAACCTCAACTTACGATTATGATGAGCGACGATATGGTGAGCGACCACGGACTCAACGCTGGTCAGATGGTTCGTGAAGCCGCCAAACTCATCCAGGGTGGTGGTGGTGGTCAGCCCCACTTTGCCCAAGCTGGTGGTAAAAATGTCGACGGACTCAGTGCTGCAGTCGATAAAGTGATAGAGTTAGCAAATCTATAATATTAATCCCCGCCAATCGGCGGGGATAAATGTTACATAGATATTGGGAGTATCATTTTGAACACGATGTTGCGTCCCATGTTATAGACGCCCTGACGTCCTGTGGCATTGTTGATGTCGCAGTACTTCAGTCGGCTTAGATGGTTTTGGTAGGCTTTGTTCAATAGGTTATCCGCTGTGATGTAGAATTCTGCGACTTTTCTGTGTTTTATATTCAGGTCGGTACCAGCTGAGAGACTCAGCAGCGTGTAACCAGGCGTGCGTGTTTCTGTATCGTCTACCTTATAATAGTGGTTCTGTGCGAGGTTACATTCCATACCGATTGCCACAAAAGCATTGTTGAGCACTTTGTGGTTGTGGTGTGTGAACTCGTATTTCAGTTCCGAATTCCAGCGTGGTGCCGGTGTCATCGGCAGATATTTTGCTTCAGAAGAGGCATGCATCTGTCTGGCGTCGACATACGAGAAGGTGTTCTGGAAATGTACTCTGTGTATGGGGTGGAAGTCGAAGCCGGCCTCAAAACCCAAGAGTCTGGCGTCGCCCTGCGTGTACTGATAGGTCAGATACCCCTCTTCCATGACTTGAGGTATGCGTTTGGCAAAGATATAGTTTTCTATGCGGTTCGCAAAGAGGGCAACCTGTGCAGAGACCAGTGGTAAGCAGATGTCAAGACCGAGGTCTGCTTGCCAGCTGTATTCAGGCTTCAGGTCAGCATTGCCAATCTCATAACGGATAGTCCCCTCATGTACACCATCAGATCCCAATTCACTCATATTCGGTGCACGGAATCCACGGGCGATGTTCAGTCGGATATTCGTATGCTCGCAGACATTCCAGACAGCTCCAATGCTACCAGAAATACCCCCGAAATTGCGTGAGTGAAAGTCGATGTGACGGTTGTCGTAGCGTAGACCTCCATTAAGTGTCAGATGATCCATTGTCTTACTGACCGTTGCATAGCCACCGATGTCGAAGAGCTTATATTCCGGAATCAACGACTCCTCACCCAGGTTTAATGACTGTTGCCACATGCCGTTGATACCGCCAGCCATTTTCCAACCATTCCACTCCTGGGAGAGATAGCGGAGGTCGTAGGTCAGGGTGTGGAGTTTAAAGTAGAGTTCATAGTCATCGTCAGATTCTTCAAACTCCTGTCGTTGGTTCTGCTGGTAGCCGAAGATGGCCTTCAGCCAGCCTTTAGGAAGGTTGAAGGAGTTATCCCAAACCGCCTTATAATGATTGATCTTTTGGAATGGGAGTGCCTTGGAATAGGTTTTGATATTGTCTGTGATACATTCCAGTTCTCCTGTCACCTCGTCACGTTCACCCTCGATGATGCTAGGCGTCTGATGGAAGACAGAACCCACCAAATGGGAATGTCCCCAGGATTTGTTCAATCCGATCATCATTCTGGCAGCCCTTTCCTTGAACTGCGATCCAGGGACGTAACCGTCGTATTTGTTCTTATAGGCGTGAGCCATCTTATCCGTGAAACGGGCATCCCATACGAATCCCTGTTTGTGGCCTGCGAAGTTCAGTGAGTAGTCGAAGAGTCCGTTGTTCGTTTGATACTCCGTTGAGACCTGCGCCTTCATGTCTCCTTCGGGCAGGATTGGCACTCCGTGCAGGATCATCACCCCGGCCATGGCGTCGCTGCCATACATCAGTGAGGCTGGACCTTTTAGAATTTCTACAGAGTTTACATTCTGACCGTCAATCTCAATGCCATGTTCATCACCCCATTGCTGTCCTTCCTGTCGGATACCCTCATTCATGACGATGATGCGGTTATAGCCGAGTCCTCGGATGATGGGTTTCGAGATACCGCTGCCTGTGGTAATCTGTGCGATGCCGGGTTGCTTGGCAATGGCATCGATGATGTTCGTAGAGGTGGTTTGTCGCAGGGTCTTGCCCGAGACTATTGAGATAGGGGCTGTAGAGTTCTTCAATTTTGTGTCACCAGTCACGCCAGTGACAACCAACTCATTCAACTTCAGATGTTTAAAGAAAACGTCTGTAGAATCGTTGGGATGTTCATGGTTCCAATGTTTATGTTGATGTTCGTCTTGTGCTGTCATCGCCATGCTCATACACAACAATGACAGGATGAAATATAGTTTCTTCATTCTGTAAATCCTTATAATAATAAATAATGTGTAATAACTCTTTTTGGGGAATTACATCATGAATGGAGGACCACGGGTACACAGAAGGGATGGTTCTTGTAGCACTGAAGCTTGACAAAGTATGAATCGTCCCTTCTGTATATATTTGACGAAAAGCGTCAGCAGTGTTGCCGAAGCTGCGGTATAGACAAGCGTAAGGAACTGGCAGAGTACGCAGTCGTCCATGTGATCTGTTGCCACGGTAAAGTGGCCTGAGTGATGCACGTGGTGTGCACATTCCACACAGTCGGCTGCGACATTGGCTATGGTCTCATGACGGTGCAGTCCCGAGAGTAGGATTATCGATACGAATACCGATAATAATAGCCAAGCTGATGCAATCCTTTTACCTTGTCTTTTCATTTCCGCTGCAAAAGTAGTCATTTTAAATGAGAAATGAGAAATGATATATGATAAATTTAGTACTCAGCAATATTTTTTCCTTATTCGCGATTCTTTTTTCACTTTTTTTTCGTATATTTGTACCCGAAATTAAAACATCCAGAGAGGATATGAACAAACTGTTTTTCGAAATAATGCAGGTTGCCGTAGGACAACTCGACTGCGTTGAACGTGGTCCATCGCCAGAAGAGTGGCAGGAGTTGTATACCTTAGCACAACAACAGTCGGTGGCAGCTATCTGTTATCGAAGTGTAGTCGCTTTATTCGAGTATGGTCTTCGTGCTCCTCAGGATTTGTCTCTTGACTGGATGGCGGAGGCGGAGGATCTGAAAGAACAGAACAGAGGTACTGCCAAACGTCTTGTGGCCTTGCAACAGGAACTGGAAGGACATGGCGTCCGTTCCTCTTTTCTGACCGGTGCTGTCCTTGCTCGTTTCTATGATAAGGATTTGCAGACGCTGCGTCAGTCGAATGGCTCTGATCTCTATGTCCGTGGTGATGTTCATCAAGTCAATCTTAAAGAATGGTCGGATATGGATGTGAGACTTTGTGATTCTGTTAAGGTTGGCAAATCTTCTCAACGAAGCCGGAAGTTGGAGAGATGGTTGTTGCAGAATGATGACCAGCTTTTCAGGAAGGCCGGTGAACTGACAGTTCCCTCCTATGCGGTTGTTGTTATTCTTCAAATGGTCTACCTCTACAACCAGTATATCAGTGGACGGCTGATTATGCGTGACCTCATGGACTTGTTCTTCCTTCTACGTTGGTCTGAGGATAGTTCTAAGAAGTTCAATTTTCCGCGTACTACTGTCGAGGAAGTACTGACGTCCCTGCGTCTGTCGCGTTTCTCGGGTGGTGTGATGTGGATGATGCAGACCGTCTTTGCGCTTGATGGTAAGAACCTCCCTTTGGCACCGATGGAACACGAAGGTCAGTTCCTAATGGGTGAACTGATGGGTGAGAATCAGCGTATCAGACGATGGGGACACCTGCTGATGCACTATCGCTGGTGCGATTTGATATAAGATAATAAATATAAGTAGTTATGGCACTGAATCTGAATAAAAAACTCAAATTGTACTACAACATCGGGGAAGTCGCCAAGATGTTTGGATTAAACGAGAGTACGCTCCGTTATTGGGAGCAGGAGTTTCCATATCTGAAACCGAAAACCAGCGGTCCCGCTAAGATCCGTCAGTATCAGGAGAAGGATATTGAGGAGATCCGCGTGATACATAACCTGATAAAGGTACGTGGTTTCAAGATAGCCGCCGCTAAGAAGATTCTGAGTCAGAACCGTAAGGGTGCCGACAAGAAGGCTGACGTGTTAGAGTCATTAATGGGTGTACGTGATCAGCTACAGGCCCTGAAACGTCAGTTCGACGGTCTGCAATAAAACCTCTTCTGTTTTATTTTACAGGATTCCATCTGTCGCTGATAGAAAATACCGTTTCGGGAGTGATAACTACAGCTTCTTTTTTGGTGAGCTGTCGACTCCATACAACGCGTTCCTTGGTGGAAGCCCCTTCACCGTGGTTGTTATATTCCAAGTAGCGTGCAGTCTGTTCACGTTGTTTTTCCCAATGGTGCCATCCCTCAGGACGGATGTGCTTGCCGAGGTCACAATTCATGAATAAGGTATAGCCATAGTCGCGCCATGGTCGGCCCAAATATACTTGATTAACACCTTCCTTAGCAGTCAGGCGACAGTTGTTGAAGATATATCCAAAAGGCTGATCTTTAGGTGTGGATGCCGCAGTGATGTAACTATTGACGAGACTCTCGATGGTGCAGCCCTCGAACCATGCAATAGAAGGTCCGAAGATAAAGTCTGTGGTGCCACAGATATAACAATCCCGGAAAAAGAGCCGTGTGCCCGCCACACCCGTATAGATTGTATCTTGGTGCCCGATGATCCGACAATGAATCACTTTGATTCTGTCCCCTTCCGTATGGAGCGCTACGGCCTGTCCCAAACGGGCGGAGTTATTCTCTATTGTGATATTCTTAAGTGTGATATCGTTGCCTTCAATCTTAAGGGTATAGGTGCGGAAGGTCCCCATTTTATTAATATTTGCATGGTCATCGTAGGTGATGACGGTCTCGTTGACATCTTCTCCGCAGATTTCTATGTTCTGTAGCCACGATGGGATAACCAGTTTTTCCTTGTAGATTCCTTTTTTGACAAAAATGACCTTATGGTAGTCCATAAAAGCCCTACAGACTTCAATGGCTTCATCAATAGTACGGAATTCTCCTGTGCCATCGCGGGCCACTACAAGGGTGTCCGGATTATCATACTTGCCAGCAGCAGAAACTGTCAGCGAGAGAAGTAGTAGAGTAGTTGTCAGTAGTTTTTTCATATCGTTACATGATTTGTGATATCTCTTTGAGGTCGGTCACAGACTTGAGGTTATCTATAATGCTCTTGACATCCTCACGGTCATGGACTCGTAACTCGATGCTTCCATCGAAGATGCCCTCTTCGCAAGTGATGTTGACGGTATGGATATTGACATTCATCTGTGAAGAGATGATTTGTGTCACCTCGTTGAGCAGACCTATCCTGTCAATACCGCTCAGACGGATGGTGGCATCGAAGTAGAGTTTCTTGTGCATATCCCATTTGATGTCAAGAATGCGGTTGCCGTAGCTGCTCTTGAGTTTGGCCGCCACAGGACAGGTACGTTTATGAATCTCTATCTGATTTTTGTTGTCGATGTAGCCTAGAGCGTCATCCCCAGGGATAGGATGGCAGCAACCAGGGAACTTATATTGATTGATATTTCCTTCAGAGATGAATATCGGTTTCTTCTTATTGAACTTCTCCGGAACAACAAACAGATCCTGTTTCTCATCCTCTTCGGTTTTCTTCGAGCTAATAAACGGTACATATTTCCGCCAGCCTCCTTTATTCTCACTCTTTTTGTTCTTGCCATTGAGTTCGTCGATATCCTTTTCACCTAAAAGAACGGTTTTTTCGCCCAATGCAATGAAAAACTCGTTACGTTTATGGATCTCATGAAATTCTGCCAACTGGTCAATGATGTTGAACGATGACTCAAAACCGTTTTTCTTGAGGAACTCCTGGAGAATCTCCTCGCCTTTTTTCTGAATCTCGCGGTTCTCACGTCTGAGGATAGCCTGTATCTTGGCCTTTGCCTTCGCTGTGGAGACAAAGTTGATCCATGCCGGACTTGCATGTTGCGATTTAGAGGTAAGGATCTCCACCTGGTCACCACTCTGCAGCTTGTGGGAAAGGGGAACCAGTTTGTGGTTCACCTTTGCACCGATGCAATGGCTACCTAAGAAGGTGTGAATGGAGAAGGCGAAATCAAGTGCTGTACACCCGGCTGGCATCGTCTTGATCTCACCCTTCGGCGTGAAGACAAAGATCTCACTGGCGAAGAGGTTGAGTTTGATGGTGTCGAGGAAGTCCATCGCATCAGGTTGTGGGTCATCGAGAATCTCCTTGATGGTACGTAACCAGTCGTTGAGCTCGGCCTCATCCTCTGTATATTCTTCATCCTCCAGACCATCCTTGTATTTCCAATGGGCGGCAAAACCCTGTTCAGCCGTCTCGTCCATCCTGTCAGAACGTATCTGTACCTCTATCCACTGTCCCGTCTTTGACATCAAAGTGACGTGTAGTGCCTGATAGCCGTTAGCCTTTGGATGGCTGAGCCAGTCACGCAACCTGTCGGGGTGTGATTTGTATATTTTTGATATGGCGACATAGATATTGAAGCATTCGTTAACCTCTTCTTCCCTGATACGTGGGGTGAAGATGATACGTACAGCCAGGATATCGTAGATTTCCTCGAATGACACGTGTTTGTTCTGCATCTTACTCCATATAGAGTAGGGTGTCTTTACACGTTGCTTGATTTCGTATTGGATACCCATCTTGTTGAGAGATTCTTTGATGGGTTTCGTAAATTGATCGAACAGTTGTTCACGTTGCAGTTGGGTATGTTCCAGTTTCTTAGAGATGGAGGTATACTCTGCAGGATGCTCAAACTTAAAACTGAGGTTTTCTAATTCCGACTTGATCTTGTTAAGACCCAGACGGTTGGCGAGAGGTGCATAGATATACAATGTCTCGCCTGCAATTTTGTATTGTTTGTTGGCGGGCTGTGAGTCCAGCGTCCGCATATTATGCAGACGGTCACAAATCTTGATGAGGATCACGCGGATGTCATCGCTCATTGTCAACAGGAGTTTTTTGAAGTTCTCTGCTTGGGCAGAGGCATGTTCTCCGAAGATACCACCGCTGATTTTGGTCAATCCGTCAACAATCTGAGCTATCTTGGAACCGAAGATGTTCTCGATGTCCTCGACGGTGTAGTCAGTATCTTCTACAACATCATGAAGCAGTGCAGAGCAGATACTTGTAGACCCCAGCCCTACTTCATGGCAGGCGATGTAAGCCACGGCAATGGGGTGCATGATGTAAGGCTCACCAGAAAGACGGCGTACTCCCTTATGGGCTTGTCGTGCAAAGTTGAAGGCCTTTGTGATTAAGTCGACCTTCTTGCGATGGCGTGAAGAAAGATAGTCGTCCAGCAGTTCCTGGAAGGCGTCATTAATCAACTTCTCATCTGCACTCTCTTGTCTGATTTGCTCTTCATCCATAGTCAATTCCTTCTAAGATTTTATCTGACTCTGATTTTCTTACCAGCCTGAATGTTATTACCTCTAATGCCGTTCAATTTCTTGAGCTTAGCGACGGTAGTGCCGTTACGCTTGGCAATCTGTGACAGGGTTTGACCACGTTGTATGGTTACAGAAGCACCGCCGCGACTATTTCTTCCTCTGCCTCTACGTGCAGAACGGCTATTGCGTGTCGCTCTTGAGTTTCTACGGCTAACTTTAGTGCGCGTCGTATAGGTTGGTACATCATCGTTGATGGCCACTTCGGTACGTTTGCTCAGCAGATCATCGGCGCGGTAGGCATAGATGGAGTCCGCATTGTCTATGAAACGGCCTGTATCAGCCATCGGCAGTCGGATGGCAGAGGGTTTTGTGAGTCCAGGAACGATGTCACGACGATACTCCGGGTTCAGTGAACGGAGCATGTCGAGATCCAGATTCAGGACCGCTGCGATTTGTTCAAGATGGACGTTTCTGTCGACGACGATGGTGTCAGTCTGTGCTGGTAGACGGGTGGTCATCGGACAGATGTTGTGCTCGCAATAGTAAGTCATGATATAGTTGGCGGCAATGAATGCCGGTACATATCCCCTGGTTTCGGCAGGGAGGTATGGATAGATATGCCAATAGTCTTTGTTGATGGGCATGGCATTCTCACCTTCCTGTGGTTGTCCTGTAGATGCGTTGGCACGGTGGATGGCCTTATTGATATTCTCCGGACCGCAGTTGTAGGCCGCAATGACCAGGTTCCAGTCGCCGAAGATTTTATAAAGATCCCTAAGATAACGTGCTGCGGCATAGGAAGACTTTACGGGATCCCTGCGTTCATCAACGAGGGAGTTGACCTCCAGACCATATTGTTTGCCGGTACCAATCATAAACTGCCATAGGCCAGTTGCTCCGGCTCGTGATACAGCCTTGGGGTTTAGGGCCGACTCAATGATGGGTAGGTATTTCAGTTCCAATGGCAACTGGTAAGCTTCCAAAGCCTCTTCGAAGATTGGGAGGTAGAAATTACATGCACCTAACATATAACTGACCGAGTAGCGCAGACGTCCACTATAGCGGTCGATGAATTTCTGGACCACGTCGTTATAGGCCAGTTCCATCACTGACGGTATACGGCTGAGTCGTTCGATAAACACCTCTCTGGGATATACAGGGTTGACATTCTTCATCTCACAGTCGTTATCACCACTCAGATAAGTCTTCGACATATAGAGATTCAACAGACTGTCGAGATCATACGTCATCGCCTCTGGGAACTCGATGACTTCCTCGTTACCTTCTTCATCAGTGACGGCAAACTCGTCTTCTCCGAGTGCCATTTCTACATCATCCTCTTCTTCTTCCTCGTCATCTTCTATCACCGTCTGTGCCTGAAGTGTACAGTTGCCGATGAATAGCATTGCGACGAGCATCCATAATAGTTTTTTCTTCATTATTTCTTTTTTCTTTTTTACTTTTTTCTCAGAAGTTCAGACTACACTGCAGGCCTATGGATGAGGCATCCAACGGGTTCCGTGACGAGTGATTGTCCATGATTGTCGGTTCTACCCGTAGACTTAGATCCCTCGATATGTCGAAGACTGACAACTCCGCATCGACATATGCATCGATAACAGAGAGAGCATAGACACCACATAGTACAAAAAAACTCAGATCGCGCCAACGGCGGTATTTGTTTTTACGACTCTTGAAAATTTCCTTATATCGATTTTCATTAGTTGGAGTAATCTGCATACCCAGATGCAGGAACTTGTTGTAGCTGGCCGTTCCGGGGTCGTTGTCTGTGATATCGAGATAAGCTTGAGAGTAGTCTTTATACATGTTGTTGTTCCAGTTCATGGCATACAAGCAACCGATGAATCCGCCATAGACGAGTGGCAGTTTCCAGTATTTCCGGTTGTAAATCTGTCCACCTCCAGGAATGACGAGAGCCAGCCACAGTGCCCTTTGTGGATCAGGTTGCCATTGTGACCAGTCTTTCTTAACTTTCAAGGGCTTTGAAATAGAGTCTGTCAGCAGGATACTTTTCAAACTGTCTGCAGGAGCAAAGCTTTCTTCAATCAGACTGTCTGTAGGAACAGAAATCGTATCGGGAACCGTTTCTTGTGCGTAGAGGGAAACCGTTCCTGTGAAAAGCAATGCTGTTGCGATCCAGTTCTTAATCTTCTGCATGTTTTATCCCATCAATTGCGTTCATGATGTTTTCCAATTCCTGTTCATTAGCAAAGGGGATGCTGATTTTACCCTTGCCTTTAGAGGAGTAAGTCATCTGTACCTTGGTCTTGAAAAAGTCAGCCAGTCTTTTCTTTAGTACGACGAACTCTTTGGGGAGTTGTGTCTTAGTGGCGATAGTCTTTTTAGCAGTCTGGTCGTCTTCACCATTTTTAATCAATTGAACTAGTTCTTCCACCTTTCTGACAGAATAGCCGTTCTTCAGGACATCCTTAAACACTTTGATTTGTGCTGAGGGACTGTCTAAAGCGAGCAATGCTCGTGCATGACCCATATCCATCTCGTGATTTTTTAGGGCCATCTGAATCTGTGCCGGCAGTTTCAGCAGACGCAGATAGTTGGTGATGGCCGCGCGACTCTTGCCGACACGCTCGGAGATTTTCTCCTGAGTGAGTCCGGAAGTGTCCACCAGGTGCTGGTAGGCCAAAGCGATTTCAATGGCGTTCAGGTCTTCGCGTTGGATGTTCTCCACCAATGCCATTTCCATCACATTTTCATCCTCTACTGTACGGATATATGCAGGGATAGACATCAGTCCTGCTAGTTGTGATGCCCGCCATCTGCGTTCTCCGGCGATGATCTGATATCTGCCGTCCGTCATCTGACGCAGGGTGATTGGTGTAATGATGCCAATCTCCTTGATACTTGCCGCCAGTTCATGCATGGCATCCTCATCAAACTCCCGTCTGGGCTGATTCGGATTGGGGTCTATCAGGTTGAGTGCAATCTCATTGAGGTTGGATGTGCCTTCTGTTTGAACATCTCCGGTTTGTATCAGTGCGTCAAGGCCTCTGCCTTTTCCCGTACCGATATTGTCGAGGCCTCTGCCCAACACATTACGGTCGTATTTTTTATGTACAGCCATAGTTAAAGTTTATTTGTTTTTGTTGATAATTTCCTTGGCGAGTGCCAAATGGTTCTTACTTCCTGTCGAGTCAGCATCGTAAAGAATGGCGGGCAGGCCGTGACTAGGTGCCTCGCTTAGTTTTACGTTGCGTTGGATGACAGTTTTAAAGACCAGCTCCTGGAAATGACGCTTCACCTCATCGTAGATCTGGTTAGCTAGACGCAGACGACTGTCATACATCGTCAGAAGGAAACCCTCAATCTCCAGTGTTGGATTCAGTTTCTGTTTGATGATGCGGATAGTGTTCAACAATTTGCTGATTCCTTCAAGGGCGAAATACTCGCACTGAACGGGGATAATCACGGAGTCGGCTGCTGTCAGGGCATTAACGGTAATCAGTCCTAATGACGGCGAACAGTCTATCAGGATATATTCGTATTCGTCGCGGATGGGTAACAGCAAGTCTCTGATGACCCTCTCACGATTATCCATATTCAACATTTCTATTTCAGCGCCAACGAGATCGATGTGGCTAGGAATGATGTCCAGTCCGTCGATATCTGTGGTGTAGATGGCATCACGGATGTCTGCATTGTTGACAATACACTCATAGAGTGAGCATTCTACCTCTTGGATGTTAACACCCAGACCGCTGGAGGCATTGGCCTGAGGGTCGGCATCTACTACCAGTACACTCTTCTCGAGTGTGGCGAGTGAGGCAGCAAGGTTGATAGTTGTCGTTGTCTTTCCTACACCACCTTTTTGGTTTGCTAATGCAATAATCTTACCCATATTTTTGTTTCTTTATACCTGTCTTATTGAGAAATTTGGGCACAAAGTTACATATTTCTGCTGAGAAATACGCCCATTTAAACCTTTTTTCGTATTTTTGCACCCAAATCATTGATATTTTATGGAAATTAAACGACCCTTACTGCTCATTTCCAATGATGACGGCTATCTGGCGAAAGGTATCAACTGCTTGGTGGAGATGCTTTCCGACCTTGGCGATATCATCGTCTGTGCCCCTGAAGATGCGCGCAGTGGTTTTTCTTGTGCTTTTTCGGCAACGGCTCCGTTGAGGCTTCAATGTCGTGCGCAACGTCCCGGGGTGGAGATATGGTCTTGCACTGGTACGCCAGTGGACTGCGTGAAGATGGCGTTGGCAGAGATTGTGCCACGAACGCCAGATTTGGTGATTGGGGGTATTAATCATGGTGACAATGCCTCTGTCAATGCACATTATAGTGGTACAATGGGTGTTACCCTCGAAGGTTGTATGAAATATATCCCGTCGGTAGCCTTTTCGTTATGTGATCATCGAGAGGATGCTGATTTCGAGCCGTTGCGTCCTCTAATCCATGAAATCATTCAGCGTGTGCTTCATGAGGGACTGCCTTTGGGGGTCTGTCTGAATGTGAACTTCCCATTGTTAGAGGAAAGTGGGTACAAAGGTGTGAGGGTGTGCAGGATGGCGAAAGGAACTTGGGGACAGGAGGTTACCAAGTGTCATCACCCCCGGGGATATGACTATTGGTGGATGGTAGGTAGCTATACCAATGACGAGCCGGAGGCTGAGGATACTGATAACTGGGCTTTGACACATGGTTATGTGGCTATCACCCCTACACAGATTGATATCACGGCCTATCAGGCGATGGATAAGATTAAATCCTGGGGATTATGAAGTACTATCTGATTGTTGGAGAGGCTTCTGGAGACCTTCACGCATCGCATCTGATGCAGTCGTTGAAAGATATTGACGCAGAGGCAGAGTTCCGCTTCTTCGGCGGAGATTTGATGACAGCCGTTGGAGGAACTCGTGTCAGACATTATAAGGAACTGGCCTATATGGGCATTTTTCCTGTGCTTCTGCATTTGCCAACGATCCTCAAGAATATGAAGATGTGCAAGCGCGATATTACGACATGGCAACCTGACTGTGTGATTCTTGTAGATTATCCAGGGTTTAACCTGAAGATTGCCAGATATGTAAAATCGAAGACAAACATTCCCGTCTACTATTATATCTCTCCGAAGATATGGGCTTGGAAGGAATATCGCATTAAGGCCATCAAACGTGATGTGGACGAACTCTTCTCCATCTTGCCCTTCGAGGTAGAATTTTTCGAAGGAAAACATCGTTATCCCATTCATTATGTCGGCAATCCCACGGCAGATGAAGTCCGTGAATGGTGGAAGGTAGAAGGTGGAAAGTGTCAAGAGAAGAACCCTTCTGCGAACATTATTGCACTGTTGGCAGGAAGTCGAAAGCAGGAGATCAAGGATAATCTGCCCGTGATGATCGAGGCAGTGCAACCCTATATGCAAGATTATAAGGTGGTGTTGGCTGGGGCTCCAAGTATTGAGAAAGACTATTACGAGCAGTTCATAAGTGGTAAGAACGTAGACATTGTCTATAACCAGACCTATCCGCTGCTCTCCCAAGCTTATGTTGCTTTGGTTACCAGTGGTACAGCTACCCTTGAGACTGCACTCTTCCGTGTTCCACAGGTGGTCTGTTACGGAACAGCGTTGGCAAAACTGTTTGGCTGGCTCCGTAGATGGGTGCTGAAGGTGAAGTATATCTCATTGGTAAATCTCATTGCTGACCGTGAGGTTGTGACAGAACTCGTGGCAGACGCCTTCACACTGGATCGTCTCCGTGCAGAACTGGATAAGATTCTTGGCGGTCCTGCCCGTCAGAATATGCTTGAGGGTTATGAGGAAATCTGGCGACTCCTTGGTGATCAGAAGGCTCCAGACAATGCTGCAAAAATGATTTATTCACTTCTAAATAAAGGATCCTTATGAGAAAGTTTTTATTGATGGCTATGACGGCTGTTGCCGTCCTCACTGCCTACGCACAGAACGTGCAGTTACATTATGATTTCGGACGTAACCTCTATCCGGACCAGGAGGCAGGCCGTCAGAAAGTGACATTGACACTTGAACAATTCAAGGCCGATAAGTGGGGTTCGTGGTATTACTTCGTTGACGTAGACCTGAGTCGAAAGGAAACGAAAGGTGCCTATACCGAGATTTCGCGTGAGTTCAAGTTGAGTCAGCAGTCGCCTTTTTCCCTTCATGTAGAATATGACGGCGGACTAGGGTCCAGACTTGCAGGTACTACCTCTGGCAGCTATCAGCAGTCAGGTCTTGCAGGTTTCGCCTATAACGGACATAATTCGGATTTCTCTACGACATGGTCTGTCCAGCTATTGTATAAGGCCTTCTTCAAAGATGCCAATGCCAACAGTGCGTATCATAGTGCTCAGCTGACAGGTGTTTGGGGTACGACCTTTGCCAACAAAAAGTGTACCTTTTCAGGTTTTATTGATTTCTGGCGTGGTGAGAAGGCCAATGGACACGGACAGCTGGTTATTCTCTCCGAACCCCAGTTCTGGTTTAATGCTACAGAGCACTTCAGTATCGGTACGGAGTGCGAGATCAGCAATAACTTCATCTATAACACATATGATGATCAAACATTCTTCGTCAATCCCACCATCGGTATCAAGTGGAACTTTTAATCATGGATAATGATCATCATATGAGTCATCAAGAACTTTCAACGGTAAGAAGGACTATCGTTGGCGTTCAGTTTCTGTTTGTGGCCTTTAGTTCGACAGTGCTCGTACCTCTACTTGTTGGTTTGGATCCCGCTACAGCACTTTTTACGGCAGGTGTAGGCACACTGATCTTCCATATAGTCACCAAAGGAGAGGTGCCCATTTTCCTGGGTTCAAGTTTTGCCTTTATCGCACCGATTATATCCGCCTCCCAATTGTGGGGTATGCCAGGAACGGTTGCGGGTATTGTTGGCGTGGCATTGGTCTATTTCATCATGTCGGCACTGATTAAGTGGCAGGGGCGTCGTCTTATCGACCGTCTTTTCCCACCAGTAGTGGTGGGTCCTGTCATCATCCTCATCGGTCTGTCGCTTTCTCCCTCAGCCGTTAACATGGCGAAGGAAAACTGGCCTCTGGCCTTTGTTTCACTGATTACAGCCATCATCGTGCTCACCTTCGGAAAGGGACTGTTGAAGCTAGTGCCTGTGGTGATGGGTCTCATCATCGGTTATATGGTAGCCCTTTTCATGGGCGTTGTCGATCTTTCTGTCCTGGCTGCTGCGCCCTGGTTCGCTCTGCCAGACGGTATCGTCCATTTTCATATGCCGCAGTTTGCCTGGGCGCCGTTCCTGTTCATGATTCCTGTGGCTGTGGCGCCGGTGATTGAGCATATCGGTGATGTCTATGTGGTCAGTGCCGTGGCTGAGAAAGACTTTGTGAAGTCTCCAGGTCTCCATCGCACGATGTTGGGCGATGGTCTTGCATGTCTCTTCGCATCCCTCTTCAGTGGTCCTCCGGTGACTACCTATAGCGAGGTCACGGGAGCTATGCAGATCACTCGTGTCCGTCATCCTCAAGTCATCCGCATTGCTGCCGCCACGGCCATTGTCTTCTCCGTCATAGGTAAGCTTAGTGCCCTGCTGCAGAGCATCCCTCAGGCCGTGCTGGGCGGCATCATGCTGTTGCTTTTCGGAACGATTGGCTCGGTGGGTGTCCAGTACCTGATCAATCATCGGGTAAATATGAGCCTGACGCGTAATATCATCATCGTCTCTGTCACGCTGACGATGGGTATTGGTGGCGCAGTATTATCTTTCAAGACATTTTCCATTAGCGGCATAGGACTTTCTGCCGTTGTCGGTGTGTTGCTGAATCTCCTTCTGCCGAAAGAAGATAAATCCGAATTACAGTCTGACGAGTCGTGAACCCGTCAGACTTCTCGTCTGACTATCCGTCTGCACCAGGATGACACCTTTGAGGGCTGAGGGTAGGGACATGACGACCTCAGTGTTTATCGGCATCAGTTGCCGTTCATCCAACAGAGCACCTGTCAGTGCGTAAAGCCTGACTTTGACAGGTTGCTCTGTTTTTTCATGGAAGAGAAAGTGCAGACCATCTTCCTTGGGGATGACCTGCAGATTAAGTGGTTCTGACAGCCCCACATGCTCAATCTTCGTGAGTCCGAGGATATCTAACAGTCCTCGGTAGCCGTCGATCAGTCCGTAGCCGTAGTCGTTGTTCGGGTAGTCGATACCCTCTTCGGGATGGCTGCTGGTACGTCGGATAACTTCCATCACCTCTTGTGGCGTGAGGTCGGGTTTGGCTTGGAGCCAGAGTGCTATCGTGCCTGCCACAAAGGGTGCCGACATCGAGGTGCCGGAGTTGAAGCTCCAAGGGTAGTCCTTCCCTTCAAACTGTGAGAAGGCGATAATCTCATTCCTGTTGGCTGTAGAGTCCATGGCATAGGTATATTCGCTGTCGGAAGAGATGATGTTCGCGCCTGGCGCAAGGACATCGGGCTTCACGTTGCCGTTCATCGTAGGGCCTCTCGATGAAAAGGGACTCACCACACCGGGCGTCTCGCCTGCCGCATAGTTCTGCTCTTCGCCGAGATAGTTGATGACACGCAGACGGTGGGAAGTGGAACCGACACTGATCACCGAAGAGAAACAGCTGGGCGCCATGATGTTATGTCCTTTCTCTGCCGCATTCCAGCGGGGATCAATGTTTCTGCTGGTGAGGGCATAGTGTGAACTGCCGAAAAGTTCTGCATGACTCTCCTGACCTTCCAGGACAATGGCTATCTTGGGCAGTTTATCTAAGGTGGAGGTGGCGGAAAAGGCTACCAGACAAAGTGTGTCGCCGATAAAGGGTGAAGGATAGCGTATGGCTTCAACTGTACAGGTGTCTTTGTTAAAAAACAAGGTGTCACTGAAGAGTGAGTCGAGTCTGGCATCGGATGTTGAGATGGTGATGGTGTCATGGGGGACGACGAAACCGTCTTCATAGGCCAGCAGTCTGATCAATAGTGGCCCGTCGGTCTTGACTTTATAGAGCGCACTCTCTTTGTATACTCTGATGAATGCGCCCGTCTTAGCAGTGCCATAGGGCTTTTCCATATAGGTCTTCTCCAGATTCTCGTTGCCTGCCGAAGCCACGAGGATATGGCCGGAGCCCGTCAGACTGTCGAGATAGGCGACATAGAGGCTGTCTTCCTCGTCGAGGTAAGGGGCATAGCCCTCGCTGAACGAGACCACACAAGGCTTTCCCTGACGGTCGGCATAGTCGAACAGATACTGGAAACCCAGGGCGTCGACGGCTGTGGTATATTTGTAGTAGTCTGTGGAGTCGATGTATTCTTTATCACTGGATACGGCATTGCTCACTAAACAGATGTCGCTCTCGTAGGCTACGCCGCGATAGTTGGTGTCGTAACCGCTGCCCGCTGCGATACCCAGGGTGTGGGTGCCATGCTTTTGGGTCTTCCCGTCGGTGGAGTGGCCATAGGCCCTCACGGCTTCATAGCCGACGATATCGCGTCCTACCGGCCACGGACTGCCTACGGTGTCCTTCGACAACATATCCCAGAACGCCCCGATGCGGTACTGATTTGTCGTTACGTCGTAGAAAGTGGGGTGGGTGAGGTCGAAGCCGATATCCATCAGGCCTACCACCACATCCTTGCCTGTAAAGGCCCGATGACTGGCAGTTGGGGTGTAGGCTGGCAGGACGTTGATGATGCTGGCCGTCGTGTCGAGACAGATACTGGCCCGCTCGCCGGCTTCGATGCGATGGACTGCAGGGTGTTCCGACAGGGCCGTCAGTCTGTTTAGAGGGATCTCGACGATGGTGATGTCACCCTTGTTGGCCAAGGGCTTGCATCCGTAGTCGCGGAGGATGGCATCGCCCTCCTTCTGGTCTATTCGTACAAAGGCGATGAGGCTGGGTTTGTTGCGGTCCCTGATGTCGAAGGGCTGCTTGCTGTCCTTGACTCTCGCCTCGGCCCGCATTGTCTCCCTCGCGGCCTGTTGCACCAGCCTCGACATCTTCCTGTAGTCCGCGCCCTGCGCCATCATGCACAGAAAGATAAACCCCAATATGACGGTTATTCCTGCTTTTCTCATCGCTCTCGTCTGCAAAAGTACACAAAAAAGCTGAATGTTTAAGCTTTTGCCTGGAAAAAAGTGAGCATTAGTGCAAATTCTTCTTCTCACAACAAGTGAAAAGAGTTAAAAGTGTAAACACACATCCCACAAAAAAACAAAGATAAATAAGCAAAAAAAACGCTTTTTTGTTTTTTAATTAGGGAAAAAATTGTATCTTTGCATCGTTCGAATGTAGAACAATGATTAAAAACGACCAGAATTAAGGTATAACTAATATAAAACAATGTCAATGAAAATGAATATAATATGTATGCTTGCCGCCATCCTGACCTGCGGCTTCACAGCGATTATTTTGACCTCGTGCTCTAACGTGGAATAATGTAAGTGAATTTGCTTATCTTTGATGCCATATCAGTTTAATAGAATATATGGGATACAACAAGAGTTTAATAAAGAGAATTGAAAATGTTTTTCGCAAATCGTGGGAGCAGCCTGCTCTGACGGACTGGGGCAGCAACATCACTTATAAGTATGGAGATGTTGCAACACGCATGTGTTTCATTCATTCTCTTTTCGATGTATTAGGCATTAAACCTGGCGACAAGATTGCCATTTGCGATAAGAACTGTTCGAACTGGGCTATATCCATGTTGGCCATTATTACCTATCGTGCCGTAGCAGTGCCCTTATTGCCTGATTACAGCAAGCAGCAACTCAAAATGCTTTGCGAGCACTGTGATGCCAAATTCATGATTGGTAACCGTCAGCTTTCAACACTTTGGGAAGAAGGAGAATGTCCGATGTATTTGCTTGATACGGAGGATCTGCTCACCATGACCCCCAATACTGCTACCGATAAGGTTGAAGAAGAGGCTTTCCACCGATTCAGAACAAATCATCCCAACGGATATACCCGAGAAGACGTATGCTATGAAGCCGAAGATCCTGACGCACTGATGCTTCTGAGTTACACCAGTGGAAGTACTGGTAATCCAAAGGGGGTCATGTTGTCGTACAAATCCCTGTGGTCGAACCAAATGTTTGCAAGCGATGCCCTTCCTTACAAGCCGGGTATGCAGTTGTTACTGATATTACCTATGGCTCACATGTTCGGGTTCTCGTTCGACTTCCTCTATGGCATCATGCTGAGTGCCCACTTATATGTTCTAACTAAAATACCAGCGCCCGGGGTATTGATTAAAGCATTTGCCTTTATAAAACCAGATTACTTCCTTTGTGTGCCCTTGGTGATGGAAAAAATCATACAGGCAAAGGTGTTGCCCGTTTTAAACAAACCCAGCATCCGGTTCATGATGAAAGCACCTGGTTTTCGCCAATTCATCTGTCGCAAGTTCCGGAATCAGCTATCCGTGGCGCTGGGTGGTAACTTCCATTCAGTTATAATGGGCGGTGCCCCCCTAAACAAAGAGGTGGAAAAGGTGCTGAGAATGGTGAAGTTTCCGTTTACTGTAGGGTATGGCATGACTGAATGCGGGCCCATCATTACCTACGCTGACTGGAGAGAATTACGTGCGGGATCTTGTGGAAAGGCTGCCTTGAATATGGAAGTAAAGATCTTGAGTGATGACCCTCAACACGAGCCAGGTGAGATTGTTACGAAAGGCATCAACACGATGATGGGCTACTACAAGAATCCTGAGGCAACCCAAGAAGCCATTGACAAAGACGGATGGCTACATACAGGCGATCTTGGCGTGATCGACAAAGACGGATTCGTCTATATCCGTGGCCGCAAGAAGAATATGCTGTTAGGAGCCAACGGGCAAAACATCTATCCCGAGGAAGCAGAAGACCAGGTGATTAGCTACTCTATTTTCGACGAATGTGTAGTGGTACAGCGTGACGAGAAGCTCGTAGCGTTGGTTTACGTCTCCGACCTTACTCTCAAGGCTGCAGAGACGAATCGCGAATCACTCGACCTTGAAGCCATTCGTCAGGAAATAAACCAGCATCTGCCCAAATACTGTCAGCTGGCAAAGTTGGAGCAACGTTATGAAGAATTCGAGAAAACGCCTAAAAAGAGTATCCGGCGTTTCCTCTATCATTAATAATAGTGGGACAAATGAAAGAGACGAGAAAGCCATATCTCATCAACCAAGCGCTGAAGTATTTCCTGATAGCTTCGGTGTTAACGATGGCCATTGGCCAGTTGGTAACAACGATTGATGGTATTATCGTAAGCCATATGGTGTCGCCCGATGCCCTGTCGGCCATCACGTTGTTCCTTCCTATGAATCTTGTCATCACGGCTTTTACCACCTTGCTGGGAATCGGTGCCTGCATCATCGCGACAAAGGCCATTGGCAGGCGTGACAAGGATGTCGTGAATGGCATTCTCTCAACGGCCCTGCTGTCGATCCTGGCAGTTGGGGCATGTTTTGCCGTTGCAGGCTTCGTTTTCGGCGATAAGATAGCCTTGCTGCTCACACAGGACGAGCATTTATATCCGCTGCTGGTACCCTATCTGAGTGTGATGACGGGTTGTGCGGTGGCCATGATGCTCAACACGTTTTTCAACGAGTGTGTTGAAATCGACGGATTCCCCAAGAAGGTGACGAAGTCAATGGCCATCATCGGCGTAACAAACATCTTGTTCGATTTTGTGCTGGTTTACTTCTTGGGCATCGTGGGTTCGGCCATTGCCACCATAATTGCCTACGTCTGCGGCATCTCATACCTGTGTAGTCATTTGTTTGGTAAACACTCGGGCATCCATTTCCAACTGGCACCGTCAGGCCTCGTCAGGTATCTTGGACCTAACCTGTTACAAGGTATCCCGATGCTCATCAGCAATGTCGTACTCACCTTCATGTTCTATGCCATGAATAATATGGTTCAGAGCAACCTGGGACACAACGGCATGTTTGTCATGTCGGTATGTATGAATATCTTTATGATCGGGTTGATGCTGGGTAATGGCTTTGGAGGCACCATCACAGCGCTGGGCGGATTCCTGTTCGGACAGCGCGACTATGTGGGCGTGAGATTTCTGGTGAATAGATGTCTGCTGTCGATTCTGGCCGTCACCCTGACATTTACCTTGTTTGTGGAGGTGGCGCCTGGCGTGGTGACACGTCTGTTTGGAGCCAACACGCCTGAGTTGGAGCAGCTCGCAAATTCAGGCATACGGGTGTTCATCGTTTGTCTGGCGCCCTTCTGTCTGGTGATTACGATGGCTAACCACTACCAGATGATAGGCAAGATTGTCCTATCGCCCATTCTGATATTGTTGATTCCGGTATTTCTGCTGACGATGATGAAGTTGTTTAGCACTTGGGATCCGTCACCAGACGCCACTGCTCACACTCCTTTGCTGTGGTATGCATTCCCGGTGAGCGGAGGACTCGCGTTTGTGGGCACCTTCCTGATATCGGAGGTAATCCGCTTTAAAGAGCGTTCCACGCTGATGACCCACCTGACACTACTGCCGCTTACCAACAGCGACCGACTGTACGAGACTTCGCTTCGGAACGAAAAGTCGTCTTTCATACAGTTCATGGAGAGCATGCCAGATGTTTTATCACAGTTCGATTTAGGCAAGGATCAGCAGATCAGGATCAGCAATAGCGTGGAAGAAGCCCTCCTGAATACCATCCAACATTCAGGTATTGAGGGTAACGGCCATTATTCCGATGTGCGTTTCGTGCAAAACAAGGATTCGTTTACTGTTTCCATGAAGTACGAAGGCCGCCCTTTCAACCCTCTGACTATCGATGAAGAAAAGAAAAAGATTGGTATGAAAATCATATTCGGCCGCTGCGATGAGGTCGACTATAAATATATGTATGGACAGAACATGATGTATCTAATCTGGAACAATCAAAATAATTAAAAAGTTAATAACGATGAAGACTTATCCCTTACTCCAATCACAACTCGGCATATTCTTAGAGTGGCTCCAAATGCCGTCGATGACAAAATATAATCTGCCTACGCTTACACCTTTTCCAAAGTCGATAACAGTCAAGAGAATCGAGCAGATGTTAAGACGTATCATCGATGCCCGTCCTGAGTTGCATACACGCTTTATGCTCGATGAGGATGGAAATCCTCGGCAATATTGTGACCATAGTATGGAAATACCCATTCTTATTCACAAAATGAGTGAGGAGGAGGCAAAAGACTATATAGACAATCGCTTTGTACGTCCCTATGATCCGCTGGGCAACCAACCACTTTGCAGAATGGAGATTATCGATGCTCCAAAGTACAACTACATGCTGTTAGAGATTCACCATACAATAGGTGACGGTCTTACCCTTTCTCCCAACCTGACCATCAAGGACATCCCAGCCGCCTACTATGGTAATAAGCTCGAGGAGATCAACTACGATATGTACCAATATGCCGAAGACGAAGAGGCTACGATTGGCTCCGAACAGTATCAGCGTGCAGCCGACTACTACCGAGAGAAATTTGCAGGCTTGGACTTTGCAAATCTCACGGAAAGCAATGCCGATGCATGGGGTAATTCTATCCGCGAGTCGGCTTACATCCCTGTGCAACAGGTTGACGACTGGTGCAAAGAACACGGTACAAGCAGTAATCTGCTGTTTATGGCTGCTTTTAGCCTTGTAGTGTCGAGACTGACACGCGAACAGCGGGTAGCCTACCACGCCCTTAACCATGGCCGCATGGACAAGCGACTGATGAACGCTTACGGAATGTTCGTCCACTCAGTGCCCATTCTGGCAGACGTTGACTCGAAGCAACCTGTCATTGACTTTATTAAAGGATTCCGTAGAGAGTTAATGTCGACAATTCGCTACGGTGTGTACCCCTTCAACCACTTCTGTCGTGACCTGAAGATGACGCCCAACATCTCGTTCGGTTTCCAAGGAGTGTCCATGCAAGAATTCGTTGAACTAGACGGTCTGCACATCCAGAGCCGACAGTTGCCAAAAGGATTGTCTGACGAGCCCTTGGCATGTATCATTTATCTTAAGGAAGGAAACTACGAGATACGACTCGACGCCAGCGATGCTCAGAACAGCCGTGAGCGTCTTCGGATGCTAGCCAACGCCATTCAGGCAGCCACACTTTCTATGATGCAACAGGCCGATGAGCTGATTGGTGACATCAGCATCATCGGTGAAAAAGAGAAGGAGGACATCATGGAAGTCTCTGCCGGCAAACAATTGGAAGTAGACATCACCAAGACATTTGCACAAGTATTTGAGGAGCGCGCCAAGTTGGTGCCTAACAATATAGCCGTGGCCGACAAGAACAGCAGCCTGACCTACTTTGAACTATCACGACGCTCGAACATACTGGCTCACCAGCTCGTCAAGTCAGGCGTCCAGCCTAACGACTTCGTTTGTGTTATGTTAGACCGTTTCAAAGAGTTTCCACTGTCGGTACTTGCCATCCATAAAGCCGGTGCTGCCTATACACCTATGGACTTTGAGTATCCTAACGAGCGTTTGCAGTACATGCTCGAAAATTCGGAGTCGAAGGTACTCATCACCAGCCATGCGGTATTGGAAACCAAGAAGGCTGAGGGTGATTTCGAAACTAACAATGTACAGATAATCTTCATCGAGGACATAGATTTCAGCGTAGAAGCCAAGCCCATCAACCTGACCACCCCCGACAACCTGGCCTATATGATCTATACGTCAGGTTCAACGGGCAAACCGAAGGGAGCTATGCTTCACCAGGCCGGTCTGTGGAACTTCATCAACGTTGTTATCGATATGGAGAAGTTGACGGCAGCAGACCGTATCGAGGGACATCGTTCCTTCTCCTTCGATGCCCATATTGAGGACATGTATGCCATTCTGACACTGGGCGGCTCATTCCACATCATGCCGACGGATATCCGCAAGGACCTGGCAGCCATACGCGACTTTCTTTTCGAGCACCAGATTACTGGTGGTGGATATTCAACAGCCATCGCAGCCCTGCTGCTCAATACCTATGACGACCTGCCCGTACGTTTCATCACGGCAGGTGGTGAAAAGCTGGATGGTGTCTACAGTGACCACATAGAAATCATCAATGTGTACGGACCGACCGAATGTACGGACGACACCTCTTACTACAGCATTGCTCCAGGCGAACGTGTGGAGAATATCCCCATTGGCAAGCCAGTGGCTAACACTTGGAACTTCATTGTCGACGACTCTGGCCATCTGGTTCCTCGTGGGATGATGGGCGAATTGTGCATTGCAGGCATTCAGGTTGGCCGCGGTTACTGGCGTCTACCCGAACGCACGGCACAGTCATTTGTTGACTGTCCCTTCATCAAAAAAGACCGCTGGGGACGCAAGGTTCGCATGTATCATACCGGAGATCTCTGCCGTTGGAATGAGCAGGGAGATTTGGAATACATGGGCCGTATTGACTTCCAGGTAAAACTGCGTGGTTTCCGCATTGAGTTAGGTGAGATAGAGAGTAAGGTATTGCAATTGGAAGGCATCCTGCAGGCGGCAGCTGAGGTGAAGAAGGTGATGGGAACTGAACACCTTATTCTATATTATACACTGACAGAAGGCGCAGAAGTTACTGACGACAGCATCCGTCAGGCGCTCGAGGAGTCATCATTGGCAGATTACATGGTGCCCGACACCTATATGAAACTTGACGTGATGCCCATTACGCCGAATGGTAAGATTAACCGCAAGCAGCTTCCTCTGCCTGAGATTAAGAGCGACACGGAATATGTAGAACCAGAGGGAGCTACAGAAAAAGCCATTGCTGAAGGCTTCGCCTCTGTACTTGGACTCTCAATCCCTGTCGGTGCACTTGACAGTTTCTATGCACTGGGCGGTGATTCCATCAAGTCTATCCGTCTGGTATCTCTACTGAGAAAGGAAGGCATAAGCCTACAGGTTCCACAAATCATGAAACTCAAGACTGTGCGGGCTATTGCTGCTGCAGCTAGTGACAACGACCTGCCACAAGTGAGTCAGGAGGCATGGAGCGGAACGTTGCACAACAGTGCCATCGTACAGTATTTCTTTGATCTTGAGTTACCAAAGCCAGAACACTTTAATCAAGCGGTCATGCTTTGTGCCCAGACATCTGTTGATGAGGAAGATCTGAGACAGAGTCTGCAAGCACTCGTCATACACCATGACATGTTGCGTGCAGTAGTAGCCAATGGACAGCTTGAGATTAGAACAACAGATGCCGAGAACTTGTATGCCATGAAAGTATACGACTTCCGTGGCCATGCTGATGCCCGGCAGAAGGTTGAACAGGCAGCCAACGAGTTGAACGCCTCAATCAACCTGCAAGAAGGTCCCATCTTCAAGACTGCCCTCATGCACTGTGACAGAAACGACTATCTGCTGCTTGTGGCTCACCATTTGGTGGTTGACGGCGTATCGTGGCGAATCATTGCCGAAGACCTTAATACCGTCTATCAGCAGGCTCTCCACGGCACTCCTATAGAGCTTGCTGCCAAGACACATTCCTATAAGGACTATGTTGAGGGCTTAAACCATTATAAGGACAGCTATATTCTTAAGAAAGAGACAGAGTACTGGGATGAGGTGAGAAAACAAATGCAGACGATGCCGATGTCAAACGGCTGTGACTACAGTCGCACGTTTGAAAGCCTGGACATTAGTCTGGACAACGCAAAGACGCATCAGCTGCTGACTGAGACCTCACGCGCGTTCAATACGGAAATCAATGACCTGCTACTGACTGCTTTGGGACGTGCCTACCAGCAACAATCAGGCCGTGACATGCTGAGCATACAGCTCGAAGGCCATGGTCGCGAACCCATTGGTGAACCACTGTTCATCGACCGTACCGTAGGCTGGTTTACGAGTATCTTCCCTGTTGTCCTCACCCAACTGGGCGGTGATTTAAGCCATGACCTTCGCCACGTAAAGGAAACTCTCCGTCATATCCCTAACAAAGGACTTGGCTACGGGCAGTTATATGGAATGGATATCCTTATGCAGCCATTGGTATGCTTCAACTACTTAGGCGAGTTTGGTAACGAAGCAACGAAAGACATCACATTTGTGCCTACTTCCGACCTAGGTGCAGGACAGATGGTGGCAACAGAAAACACTTATGGTCCAGGACTGACAATTGATGCTATGGTAAACAATGGCACTCTACAGGTTCACTTTAAATACGATACCGACATCTGGGGATCCGATAAGGCTCAAGACCTTGCCAATGCCTTTGTCTGTCAACTGAACGACATCATCAACCTAACCACATCGTGCGAGCAGGCCATGCCAACGGCATCAGACCTCGGAGAACTTGAATGGAACGATGAGGAATTCACTCAGATTTATCAGGAGTTTGAAGCACGTGGTGAACATCTAAGTCGTATCTACCCCCTGACTCCTATGCAGGAAGGCATGGTACTGAAGGCTGTCCTTGAACCTGAATCGGTAGCCTACCGCCTCGTATTCGCAGTGGAGATGAATATGTTACCCTCAGAGCAGCAATTACGAAGTGCTCTTGACAGTCTAGCAGAACGACACGAGGTATTACGTACGTCCGTCATCTATCGGGGTGTACACGAATATCGTCAGGCCATTGTAAACGGACGTCAGTTGGGACTCACAATGATGGATATATCAGGGGAGGACGATAAGGATAAAGCTATAGCAGACATCCGCAAGAATTTGCTTAACAGCGCTTTCGACTTGCAATCCAAGCCGCTTTTCAATATGGTTTGTCTGAAGACTAGTGACACATCTTGCACACTGCTTTTGGTATTCCACCACATTATTGAAGACGGTTGGTGTCTACCTATTATACAAAAAGACTTCTTTAACATGCTGGCTGACGAAATAGCAGGGAAGTTGTCAAAAGTTGAATCTACCGGAACAGGACGTTACGAAAACTACGTCCGTAATATCCGTTCAAAAGATAATACGGCCTCATTAGCCTATTGGAGTAATCTCCTCGAAGGCTACGAAGCCCAAGCCGTTATCCCGTCGTTTGGTACTGTCAAAGAAGAATACCAGACGAAGGAAGACTCACTGATTACAGAACTGTCGCTTGACGAGCAGCATGCACTTAACAACCTGTGCCAAGCAACCCAGACAACCCCCAATACCGTGGTTGAATTGGCATGGGGTCTACTCCTACAAAGATATAACCACGTAAATGATGCGGTATTTGCCAAAATTGTATCAGGACGTGACAATACTAACGAGGATGTCAGCGATGTTATAGGTATATTTATTAATACTGTACCTGTACGTATTAAAATAGAAAATGACGATACGGTGCTCGATGCTTTACAGCGTGTTCAAGCACAAGCTGTCGAGACCAATAAGCACGACTACCTCTCCATGAGTGAGGTGCAACAGCAAAGCGAATTAGGAACAGAGCTCTATCAATCCACGGTAGTGTTTGAAAACTATCCGTCAGAAGAGGCTCCTGCACAGTCATGGCCTTTTGTTGTCAAACCAGTTATCACGAAGGAAGAGAACTTCGATGACATCAGCTTAACAGTCTTTATCGGTGAGGACGGACGGATGGCTCTGCAGTTGCAATTCAACAATCAGAAGTATTCTGAACAACTCGCCAAGGACACGCTTCATACACTCCACCAGTTGGTTCGTGGTATTATAGCAAATGCCGACGAGAAGATTGCCAACCTGATGCTTCTTGACAAAGAAACAGAGAAGGACGTCCTGAAACTCTCTGCTGGAGAACGTAAGAAGTTTAATCTGAGCAAGACCTTCATAGAGTCGTTCATTGAGAACGCCAAGGCCACACCGGAAGCCATCGCCGTAGTGGACAGCACAAGCCACTATACATACGGCGAACTCGACCAGCATAGTAACGCGCTTGCACATAGACTCATTGCCGAAGGTGTCAAACCTAACACTTTTGTATGCGTGCTCATGGAACGCCGGAAAGAGTTTGTGCTGGCTGTACATGCCATTCACAAAGTGGGCGCAGCTTATTCTCCGTTAGATGTGGACTATCCTGTGAATCGCCTACAGTACATGCTTGAGAACAGTGAGTCGAAGGTTCTTCTCACTTCAAGAGACGTGTTGGCTGAAAAGCAAGCTAACGGACTGACGATAGACAGGAACAAGGTTAAGGTAATCTTACTCGACGAAATAGATCTCAATAGCCAGACAGAACCCGTCTGCCTGACGACACCAGACAATCTTGCCTATATGATTTATACGTCGGGATCAACAGGAAAGCCCAAGGGAGTAATGCTCCACCAACGTGGACTGATGAACCTCATCTGCACCCACATGGAGACTTTGCAATTAACGGCCTCCGACCGTATTGCCAGCCACCGTTCATTCTCATTCGACGCACATGTCGATGACCTCTTTCCCATCCTATTCGCAGGGGGCGAACTTCACATCATGCCTTCGGACATCCGCAAGGATCTTGGCGCAATCCAGAAGTTCCTGGTTGACCATAAGATTACTGGTTTCGGTGGCACCACGTCACTAATGATGCTCCTTATTAACGACTATGAGCTGCCTCTGCGGTTCATTACTGCCGGAGGCGAAAAGCTGTCGGGTGTGAAGAGTGACAAGATGCACATCGTCAATCTCTATGGACCTACAGAGTGTACCAACGACTCCACACTATTCGTTATTAATCCGGGAGATGAGTATGAAAACATTCCCATAGGACGCCCCTTGCCAAATACAAACAGCTATATCACAGACCAGTTCGGGAACCTGCTCCCACAAGGCATTCCTGGCGAACTCTGCATCTCCGGAGTACAAGTAGGTTATGGCTATTGGCACTTACCAGAGCAGACAGAAAAGGTATTCGTAGACAATCCGTTCGGAGAAGGCACGCTCTATCATACCGGCGATTTGGCCAGATACAACGAAGACGGACAGATAGAGTACCTCGGACGTATTGACGGACAGGTAAAACTCCGCGGTTTCCGCATTGAGCTCGGAGAGATTGAAGCCAATGCCATGCAGCACCCCGCTGTACGTCAGGCAGCAGCTCTCGTCAAGGAAGTTAATGAGAGCAGACATCTTGTGCTTTACTACACCCAAGAAGAAGGAAAACAGATAAGCCACACCGAACTGGCTGCTCATTTGGATGCTACTTCACTGGCAAAATATATGATGCCGGAGATCTACATGCCACTTGACGCAATGCCTCTGCTCCCCAACGGAAAGATTAACCGCAAGGCTCTCCCGACACCGGAGGTGGAAAGCGGCGAAAATGTTGCGCCTGCCACTGAAACGGAAAAGCAACTCTATGAGATTGCTGTCGAACTCCTGAAGACAGACCAATTTGGCGTGACCACCAATCTCATATCTATTGGAATGACATCGCTGTCGGCTATGCGTTACTCTGCACAGCTCAGCCAGAAATACGGTCTAAAGATACCCACAAAGGATATTCTAGCTACCCCGTTCATTCGCAAACTGGCTAAGATACAGGAAGTTGCTGCTGACGCACAGCCCGAGGTCGACTACTCACTCCGTTCCACCTATCCGCTGACAGAGAACCAGCGAGGTGTCTATGTAGACTGGGACATGAACCGTGAAGCACTGCAGTATAATATACCATTTGTTGTAGACTTTACCGGAAAAGACGGCGAACAGCTAAAGAAGGCATTAGAAGCTGTGGTCGAAGCACATCCATACCTGAAAACTCGTCTTGTTAGAGAGAATGGTGATGTCAGACAACAACGGCGTGACGATGCTCCTGTGACGGTCTCTCTGACTAAACTGGACAAAGAACCGACGAAGGATTTCTTCCGCTCAAGACTTCTCCCGTTCAACCTGTTCACAGACGACCTCTATCGGTTCGAGATCTATCAGGCGCCTTATACCCTCTGGCTGTTTATGGATATTCACCATATCATTTATGATGGTGCTTCATCATTCGTTCTGATGCAGGACTTGAGACGTGCTTACAATGGTGAGAAGCTAGAGAAAGAAGAGTACACGGCCTTCGAACGTGCCTTGGACGAAGAGGCACTGAAAGGTACTTCCACATGGAAGGAGGCAGAAGCTTACTTTGACCAGTTGCTACCAGGGATTGAGATGGCTGTCTATCCTCATTCCGATGTAGTTACCGGTAGTGGTAATCAGGAGTTGAGTCTCACATTCGATGGCTCGGCTATCAGCGAGTTCTGTCAGAAATATGGAGTAACCGTCAGCAACTATTTCCTGACGGCTCTCATGCAGGTACTACACCGTACGACTCGTGAAGAGAGTATCTATATTACAAGTATTGACAACGGACGTACCGATGTCCGTATGATGAATATCATGGGTATGTTTGTCAAGACATTGCCTGTGGTTAGCAACTTCACAACTGAAGAAGCCTATAAGAAGTCAATGGCAGAAGCTGTTACTGATATGCAGAAGCAGTTTGTGGAGACACAAGGACGCAGCTTCTACCCATTCACCGAAATGGTTGAACGTCACGGCATCCGACCGGAAATCATGTATGCTTATCAAGGCAGTATTGATGATGCAGGCATGGAGAAAGAAGAAGCCATCCAACTGGACACCGTCAAAATGCCACTGTCGGTATCTATCTACCCTGAAGCAGACGGGAAATACACGATAGCATTGGAATATGATGGTGGACTGTATGGCGAAGCCGATATGCGTCAATTAGCGCAAAGCATTGCCAATTTCTCTGTCTCCGCAGCTTCAGCCAATTGTCTTGCAAACGTTTCACTGCTTAGCGCAGAGGAAGAGCATCATATAGCATTGCAGTCAACTGGCCAGCAACAGCAAATTGACCCCAACGAGACATTTGTTAGTATTTTCATGCAGCGAGCTGCAGAGAATCCTGATGCTCCTGCCGTTGTTGATGAGTTAGGACAGTACACTTACGGACAATTGAATGCCTTGACTGCTGCCGTAGCCAAGAAGTTGGTTGCCTTAGGTGTCAAGCCTTACAGTTTTGTCAGCATCATGCTGGGCTATCAGAAAGAATTCCTAGTCGCAGCCATCGCCGTGGAGAAAGCAGGCGGTGCCTATGTTCCATTGGACTATGACTACCCGAACGAACGTCTTCTCTACATGTTGGAGGATTCTGAAAGCCAAGTGCTCATCACTTCCCACGCAATTTTTATGGAGAAGAACGCTGATGGAGAATTTAAGGCCAAGAACATTTTCTTTATTGACGACTATATTCAAGGTATCACCATTGATAAAGTTGACACGACACTCAACCATGCGATACCTGACGGATTGGCTTATATGATCTACACTTCCGGTTCAACAGGAAAGCCAAAGGGAGTGATGATCTCTCATAAGGCTAAGGCGAACTTTGTGCAGTTCATTGCCCGTGAATGGAGACATACGTCAAAGAGTCGCATCTGCTGTCACTCTTCATTCTCGTTCGACGCCTCTATTGAAGACTTGTATCCTGTGCTCACAGTAGGTGGTACACTTTATACCGTCCCGCAGGATGCCCGTAAGGACCTCACACTGCTGCACGACTTTATTATCAACAACGGCATCACGGGTGGTTGCTATACCACACAGCTGGGACAGATGTTGCTACAGCTATTCCCGGACCTGCCGGTTGACTACCTTGTCGTAGGCGGCGAGAAGATGACTGTCAATCCAGACTGCAAGTGTCGTCTTATCAATACATACGGTCCTACCGAGTTCACCGTTGACGCAACATTCTTTGAATTGGAGAAAGGCAAGGAATACAAAAACATTCCTATCGGACGCCCGCTTTACAACCTTTCTGCTTATGTAGTAGATCCTTGTGGTCATCTGTTACCACAGGGTATGGCTGGTGAGCTCTGCATGGCAGGTCCTCAGATAGCCTCAGGTTACTGGAAGCGTGAAGACCTGACGGCAGAGAAATTTGCAAACATGACTATCGACGGCCAACAGGTTAAAGTCTATCACACTGGTGACCTGGTACGTTACAACGCTGATCAGCAGATTGAGTACATGGGGCGTATAGACAGTCAGGTTAAGCTCCGTGGATTCCGAATCGAGCTCGGTGAAATCGAGACACTCATAGGTAATTATGAAAGCATCCAAATGGAATCCGTACAAGTACGTGAGATTGGTGGCGTACAGCATTTGTGTGCTTATTACACCGCTGATAAGGAGATTGACAAGGAGGCACTCCGTAATTACCTAGCCGAACAACTGACAGACTATATGGTTCCAACTGCCTACATACAGCTGGACGAGATGCCACTAACGCCGAACGGAAAAGTTAACACCAAGGTTCTGCCTAACCCAAGCGTTGGCGTAGAAGAATTTGTCAGTCCGGAGTCCCCAACGGAGGAAAAGCTGTTCAAGATGGCATCGGAGACTCTGAAACACGATCAATTTGGTGTTACCACCAATCTGATCACAATGGGTCTAACCTCGCTGTCAGCCATGCGCTTTACAGTGGCCATCCACATTGAGTTTGGTGTTGAAATCACTGTCAAGGATGTACTGCAGAACCCTGTCATTCGTGACATCGCAACAATTATTGATGGTAAGAAAGGCCAGACGGAGACTCCAATGGCCGATAATACCTCTCAGCTCTCACCTTTCACATCTCACCTCTATTATTACCCCATTACCGAGAACCAACGTGGTGTATTCTTCGACTGGGAGATGAACCGTGACACCACACAATATAACGTGCCAGAGGTGCATGTAATGAAGGGGGGCAACGCAGAGAAGCTACATGAAGCATTGGTCAAAGTGATTGATGCACACCCGTATTTGAAGACGCGTTTCGTCCAACATGAGGGTGACATCATGCAGATACGCCGTGACGAAGAGCCTGCAGAGATACTAATGGAAGCACTGGCGGAAAAACCTGACACCGCTTTCTTCCAGAGCCGTATTCGTCCGTTTGACTTGTACCGTGACACACTGTATCGACTGGAGATATACACCTATGGTGGTGATGTGTACCTATTCATTGACATACACCATAGCATCTACGATGGTGCTTCCTCTTTGGTTCTCCTATCAGACATTGACAAGGCCTACCATGATGAAGAAGTGAAGTCGGAGTCTTACACAGCATTCGACTTTGCTCTTGATGAACTACGGTTGACGAAGTCTGAGAAGTACACTGAAGCAGAGAACTACTTCAAAGGACTGCTCGACGGTCTTACTACTGCCGTTTATCCGCACTCTAAGGAGTTGAATGGTGTGGCTGAAGGTAACGAAGGACACTTGTCACTAACTGTCAGTGGACAAGACATTACCATGTTCTGCCAACAGGAGGCCCTGACACCTAATTCCTATTTCCTAACCGTATTGATGCATGTGTTACATTCAGTAACACGAGAAGACGATATCACGATAACTACCATCAACAACGGTCGTGCCGATGTAAGGATGATGGAGATCATGGGTATGTTCGTCAAGACCTTACCAGTGGTCAGTACCTCTGCCGACGGTTTGCAGAGCATAGCTACAGTTGCCAAGAAAATACAGAATCAGGTACTTGAGACACAATCACGTGATTTCTATCCATTCACAAAGATGGTGGAGCTTTACGACCTGCGTCCGGAAATAATGTTTGTCTATCAGCCTTCGGGTGGTGAAGAGAATGAAAACGATGCAATAAATCTCACACTCAACCAGTCGAAACTGCCGCTCACCATCAAGGTTACTCCTAATGGGAAAGACGAATACGATATGGAACTGGAATATGACAATAGTCTCTATTCCAAGAAGGACATGGAACGCTTGGGGGCCATGCTGAAACAAGTTTCAGAACAAGCCCTGACTGCAACAAAACTCTCAGAAGTGTCTCTTCTGTCACCTGATGAAGAGAAGGCAATGACTGACTTCTGCAAGGGTAAGCATTTAGATGTGGACATCAACAAGACCTTCATCCAATTGTTTACCGAAACAGCCCAACGCATACCTGACAAGCTGGCTGTTGCAGATGAGAACAGTCAATTCACATACCGTGAACTCAGCAAGAAGTCAGATGCACTAGCACATTGTCTTATTGAGAATGGTGTATGTCCTGACGACTTCGTCTGCGTCATGCTGGAACGCTGCAAGGAGTTTATTCTCTGTGTGCATGCTATCCATAAGGCTGCTGCCGCATACGCTCCTTTGGATATTGACTATCCATCAGACCGTCTGCAGTACATGATTGAAGATTGTCAGGCCAAGGTTCTGCTTACGACCCATGCAGTGTTCGAGAACAAGTGCAGCGCTGACAACATTGAAATTGATGAAAGCCACACAAAGATTATCTTTATCGATGACCTTCAGCTTGATGTCGATTGCGAACCCATCTGCCTTGCCAAACCAGAGAACTTGGCATACATGATCTACACATCGGGCTCTACGGGCAAGCCTAAAGGCACTATGCTGCATCAAGCCGGACTCATGAATTGTGTAGAGGTGGTTGCCGACGAGCGAAGCATCACTGAAAACGACAGAGTGGGTGTATTCTACGCTTTTTCATTCGATGCGCATGTCGTATCTATCTATCCTGTTCTCTTACGGGGAGGCAGTCTCTTTATTATGCCATCTTCAATCAGAAAGGATATGGAGATGACTGTGGAATTCATACGAGAGAACAAGATTACTGAAGTGGGATTCCCCACAGCCATCGGCTCATTAATCGTACTGAACTACCCAGAGTTGCCATTGCGCCTCATTTCCATGGGTGGTGAGCGTATGGATGGACTGTACAGCGACAAATACACCATTGTCAATGCCTATGGTCCTACGGAGTGTACTTGTGAAGTAACATACTTCATTGTGGAGCCCGGTCATCACTACGATACCATTCCTATCGGTCGTCCTACGGCCAACAACTGGGGCTTTGTTACTGACAAGTATGGACGACTACTGCCAGTAGGTATTGCCGGTGAGTTCTGCTTTGCAGGTATACAGATTGGACGTGGCTATTGGAATCTTCCAGAGAAAACGGCTGAGGTATTCGGCGATTGTCCGTTTGTTTCCGAAGATCATTGGGGCAGAAAAGTGCGTATGTACCACACTGGAGATATGGTACGCTATCGCGAGGATGGTGAACTGGAGTTCATCGGACGTATCGACAATCAGGTGAAGCTACGTGGTTTCCGCATCGAGCTGGGTGAGATTGAGAACCGGTCAATGCTGTTTGATGGCATCAAGCAGGTTGCCGTCATGGTGAAGAAAGTAAACGGTGCAGAACACCTCTGCCTCTACTACACAGAAACGAAAGAGGTGGATGTGAGCTTGCTAAAGCAACACTTAAGTGAAAGTCTTGCTGAATATATGGTGCCCGATGCATACATGCGATTAGATGTCATGCCAATGACACCAAACGGCAAGATCAACCGTAAGGCACTGCCTTTACCTGTTATCAAGGCTGAGGAGATCGTAGCACCTGAAAATGAGATGGAGAAAGAGTTGCTGGACATTGCCTTTGACCTGCTCAAGAATGACCAGTTTGGTGTAACTACCAACTTGATTTCCATGGGCATCACATCGCTCTTGGCCATGAGATTCTCATCCATTGCAAAGCAGAAGCTGAATCTGCACTTACCTACAAAGGACATTCTACAGCATCCTACGGTTAGAGAATTGGCTGCACTGACAGGAACACTTCAGGAGCAACAAATCAGTTCATACGAGAAACGCGACTATTATCCACTGACGGAGAACCAACGTGGTGTCTACATTGACTGGGAGTTGAATCGTGGTACGACGCAGTACAACATTCCGTTTGTGAAAGAGTTCAGTGACATTTCGGCAGAGCAGCTACGCAATGCTCTCGTCGAGACCATTGAAGCTCACGCCTACATGAAGACACGTCTGACGCTACGCCATGATGATGTTGCTCAACTGCGCCGTGACGACGCGACCGTAACCGTGACGATAGAACAGACGGACTGCGAACCAGATACTCAGTTCTTCCAATCGCAGATTCGCCCCTTTGATTTATTCAATGATGACCTGTACCGTCTGAAAGTTTACCAGACACCTACCACCGTGTGGTTGTTTATGGACATGCACCACATTATCTTCGACGGAGGTTCTGGTCTGGTATTCCTAAGAGACTTGAATAGGGCTCTTAACGGCGAAACACTGGAGAAGGAACAATTCTCTGCCTTCGACCAAGCCCTCTATGAACAGTCGATGACAACATCTGTGCAGTACATGGAGGCTGAAGGCTACTTCGATGAGATGCTTGCTTCGGCTGAACTTGCCATTTATCCGCGTTCGACAAAGGATACAACTTCAGGAAATCAGGAATTGCAAGTTACTATTGAACGGCGGGATATTGAGTCATGGTGTCGCCAGAACAGTTTCACTGAGAGCAACTTCTTTATGACCGTTCTGCTACAGGTACTGCATCGAACAACCCGTGAAGAGCAGTTGTACATTACGACCATAGATAATGGACGTTCTGAAACAAACTTACTGGATTGTGTCGGAATGTTCGTAAAGACTCTGCCAGTAACAAGCACATGGGAGAAGCCACTGAAGGCAGAGAACATGTCGGCCGCAGTAAAAAAGACACAGGAGCAGTTCTTCAACACGAAGGCCAACAGTTTCTATCCCTTCACAAAGATGGTTGAACGCCACAACATCCGTCCGGAAATCATGTATGTTTACCAAGGCGGCTTAGAAGGTGGAAACAACCAAAGGAATGGCGATGCCATTACCTTGGCCCTTGATACGGCAAAGTTGCCCATCACGATGACGGTCTACCCGACTGGCACAGACAACTATGCGCTGGTACTGGAATATGACGGCTCTCTATATAATCAGAAAGACATGAGCCGCCTTGCATCTGCACTGCGTACATTTGCAATGCGGAGCATCGAGACAGGTGATTTAAATGCCATCTCCCTGCTTGATGATGAGGCAACTGCAGAAGTGCTCGTACTGTCAAAAGGCAAAGATCTTAAGGTTGATATCTCCAAGACGTTCGCCAATCTGTTCACGGAGCAGGCATGCCGGACGCCAAATGCTCCTGCTGTGGTTGACAAGGAAAGTCAGTTGACATACGCTGTCATGGACAGCTATTCAAACCTGATAGCTCATAAACTTGTTGAGATAGGCATCAAACCCAACGACTTCGTTTGCATTTTACTTGACCGAATGAAAGAATTCCCACTTTCTGTCTTAGGTATTCATAAGGCAGGTGCGGCCTATACTCCATTAGACTTTGAGTATCCAAATGACCGTCTGCTTTACATGTTGGAGAACTCTGAAGCAAAGGTTATGATTACAACCCATGCGGTGTTGGAAGCTAAGAAGACAGAAGGCGAGTTCAATGTCGGCAATGTTACGATCTTCTATATTGACGACTTCATGAACAGCGATGATGTACAGGGCTTAACGAAGAAAAAAGTCAAGCCTATTGACCTTTCATCGCCAGATGGACTTGCGTACATGATCTACACGTCAGGTTCTACAGGAAAGCCTAAGGGCGCTATGCTTCATCAGGCCGGTTTGAGAAACTTTATCTCTGTGGTTATCGACATGGAGAAGCTCACAGCCGATGACAGAATCAGCGGTCACCGTTCATTCTCGTTCGATGCTCATATTGAGGACATGTATCCTATATTGACGTTAGGTGGCTCGTTCCATATCATGTCAACAGAAATTCGTAAAGACCTGGGGGCAATTCGAGACTTCCTGTTCAAGCACAAGATTACTGGTGGCGGTTATTCTACGGCCATTACCTGTCTGCTGCTGAACACATTCGATGATCTGCCCATTCGCTTCATTACCGGTGGTGGTGAGAAGATGGCTGGTGTTTACAGTGACCACATCGAAATTATCAACGTCTACGGTCCGACCGAGTGTACTGACGATACATCGTATTATGCTATCGCTCCTGGTCAGCATATCGAGGAGATTCCTATCGGTAAATCTGTAGCCAACAACTGGAACTTCATTATCGACGATGCCGGACAGTTGCTGCCACAGGGCGTTGCAGGAGAACTGTGCTTCGCTGGTATTCAGGTGGGACGCGGTTACTGGCGTCTACCCGAACGTACCGCTCAGTCGTTCGTTGATTGTCCATTCGTTTCTGAGGATCAGTGGGGTCGCAAGGTTCGTATGTACCATACCGGCGACCTGTGCAGATGGAATGAAGACGGTGAGTTAGAATACATCAGCCGTATTGATACTCAGGTTAAGCTTCGCGGATACCGTATAGAACTGGGAGAAATCGAGAAGTGTGCCAAGGCATTCGAGGGTATGATATCCGTCGTTGCCGATGTCAAGACCGTAAACGGCACACAGCACTTGTGTCTATACTACACCGCTGACCGCGATATCGATACCGAAGCACTACGCGAGAACATGTCACAGACATTGACAGACTATATGGTTCCTGAAACATTTGTCAAGATGGAATCCATGCCAATGACTCCCAATGGCAAGATCGACCGTAAGAAACTCCCCATTCCCGATATCAAACAGGAAACGGAAGGCATACCACCATCAACGAAGCGTGAACAGAAACTCTTCGACATTGTCAAGGAACTGCTTGGACACGAAGACTTCGGTGTGACCGATAACCTGATGAGACTTGGCATGACATCGTTATTGGTTATACGAATGGTAGCCAAAGCATGCACCGAGGGTATCCTTATTAAGGTCGACGACTTCATGAGGACCAAGTCCATTCGCGCCGTATTGGCTTTGAATCAGCAACTGATGGCATGGCACAAAGAGCCTGATGCAACTAAGCCTGTGGCCGTTCTTGTACAGGGTGAGACGCGCTATAACGACCTGATTCCTTACATGGAGAAGCTTGAAGAACGTTACAACGTGTTGACTGTTGAGGCCATCACCACTCATTTCGAGTATCTCTTCAAGGAAGACAATATTAACGAGGCCATAGAATTCTATTACACGCTACTCGACGTCAAGCTGTTAGAAGCTGGAATCAACAAGGTTGAGCTGTTTACGGGTCATTGTTTTGGCGCCGACCTTTCTTACAGGTTGGCAGTTCGCTGGCAACAGGATTATCCCGACCAGAAGCCTAATGTTTGTATGCTCGACTCGTTCTGGGTAGACCAGAACCGCCAATTGAAGCGTCCGCAGCTTGACCTTACCCTCAGCCTGCTCCCAGAGAGCATGCAGAAGGAAATAGGTGTTATGAGCAATGAACAGGACGAGATCCTTGACATGTACAGCCGTCTGAACTGCCAAGGTAACCCCGCTCCACTTCTTGGTAAAGTTATTCTGATCAGTGCCGCCCAAAAGGAGAATATTTTGGCAGATCTGTCTAAGAAACTGAGGATTTCTGAAGAACAGATATTGTCAATGCTCCAGATGGATAGTGATCAATTAAGGAAAGCCATCATTCCGCAACGTGAGTTAGACAATGTGGCACTATGGAAGCAGTTCCGTAGCGATCTTCTCTGGCAGAAGGCCGACGGCGACCACATGAGCATGTTGAGCGAGGCGTGTGTGGCATCGTATATTCAGTTTGTATTTGATAACATTCAATAATATGATTGACCTGAAAGGAATTCATAAGACCTATCCTGGAGCCCAGCCCCTTCACGTGCTGAAGGGGGTGGATCTCCATATCGATGAAGGAGAACTGGTCAGTATCATGGGCCCTTCCGGCTCAGGCAAGTCTACCATGCTCAATGTGATGGGAATCCTGGACGACTACGATGAAGGGGAGTACCATCTGGCAGGTAACCTGATCAAGGATATTACAGAGCGACAAGGATGCCGCTACCGTAATCAGCTCATTGGCTTCATTTTCCAGTCGTTCAACCTGATCAACTTCAAGAACGCCATGGAGAATGTTGCCCTGCCACTCTATTATCGTGGCGTGGGACGAAAAGAGCGTAACGATATGGCTATGGAGTATTTGGATAAAGTAGGGCTAGCTGGGCACTGGGACCACTTGCCCATGCAATTGTCTGGTGGCCAGCGCCAACGCGTGGCCATTGCCCGTGCGCTTATATCTCACCCGAAGATTATTCTTGCCGATGAGCCAACGGGCGCACTCGATTCGAAGACCACCCAGGAGGTGATGGATATGCTTCGTGATGTGAATAGGAAGAACGGACAAACGGTGATTATCGTCACGCATGAACAGGACATTGCCGACCAGACCGATCGTCGTATCTTCTTCAAGGACGGCGTTATCGCAAGAGACGAGCGTGGACCTGTGAAAAGTGAATAGTGTAAGTTACTCATGAGAGATATTTTGTCAGAGGTGTTTACCTCTATGAAGAGCAACAAGATGAGAATTGCCTTAACCGGCTTTTCCATTGGATGGGGACTTTTTATCCTCATCGTTCTCTTGGGTGCAGGTAATGGTCTGCTCAAGGGCATGATGTCAAATTTTTCCAATTCAACAGACAATATATATACCATCATACCAGGCACGACTTCGATGGTATATAAAGGACAGCCCAAGAACAAAGCGATCTTTTTCACCCCTGACGATACGATCAAAATAAGGAAAGCCTTTCCTGAACACGTTGCCTATATTAAATACACACTCAGCGATACTACAAGCATTTCGAGTGGAAAGATCAAGACTGCAGCTTCTATTGAGGGTCAACAGACGGGGTTCGAGCGAATAGAGCATATTAAGATTACTCATGGTCGAAGCATTAATCAGTGGGACATTGATTCCAACCGAAAGGTATGTGTTATGTCGTCGAGTCTTACTGATATCATATTCCCAGAAGAAAAGCAGCTCATTGGCAAACAAGTAACTATCGGTAGTATCAGTTTCCTGGTAGTGGGCATCTATGAGCCCAATGTCGACATCGGAGGTACACTTCGTACAGTATATACCCCATACACAACGGCACTGCACACCTTCTGTCCGGAAAACCATCTGAGTAAAATCAGCATCATGACGAGGAATCTGGATGACTTGGAATCAAACCGCACTTTCGAGTCTAACCTTCGTAAGCAATTAGCCAGGCAGAAAGACTACCATCTTGAAGACCTGTCAGCAATAAGTCTGAAGTCTGACTATGAGAACTATCTTGACATCATGACCATTCTGAAAGGAATCTATCTGTTTATTGTAATCATTGGTTTGGCAACAATGGTATCAGGCGTCGTAGGCGTTAGTAACATCATGATGATTACCGTGAAGGAGCGTACCCGTGAACTGGGTGTAAGAAAGGCCATGGGCGCATCAAACGAACACATCGTGGCACTGGTACTTGTCGAGTCGGTCATTATCACTCTGATTTTCGGCTACGTGGGTTTGCTCTTTGGCATTGGTCTAACCCAACTGCTTTCCGCTGTTCTGGCAGCTTTTGGCGGATCGGCTATATTCGGTGCTCCAACTGTAGGACTGGGTATTATCTTTGCGGCCAATGTCGTGATGCTGCTTGCAGGCATAATTGCCGGATATGTGCCAGCCAAGAAAGCTATCAATTGCAAACTAGTAGACGCGCTAGCGGCATAGATATGGTTAAAAATGAAAAAAGAGAATAATAGATATAAAGATGTTTGATAAGGATTTTTGGTCAGAGATATGGGATACCGTGCTAAGCCAGAAATGGCGTAGTCTGATGACTGCCTTCGGAGTATTTTGGGGCATCTTCATGCTGGTAATACTTATCGGTGCAGGAATGGGATTAAACAACGGTCTTGTAGGAAAGATGATGGAACTGCCAACCAACAGTATTTTCCTAATACCCAGTGAAACGGGCATGTCCTATCAGGGCTTCAGTCAGGGACGATTGTGGAATCTCAACATGCGCGACACTATCATATTTAAGCGCGCCTTCCCTAAGGAGATTTCAAATATCACATTGATCGACTATGTACATCCAGGTTCTACACAACTCATCACTCATAACAACCGCAACGGAGAATACAAAGTTGTAGGAGTCATGCCGTCCTATCTTCACAACATTCCCCAGAAACTGATAGCGGGTCGCTTTATCAACGAAATCGACATTCAAGAATCAAGAAAAGTTTGTGTCATAGGAACTGAGGTACAAAAGAATTTCTTTCCCAACGAAGATCCTATCAACCGACCGATCACTATCGACAACGTAACATACACGATAGTCGGTGTTGTTAAAAATACCAATAGTATGATTATCATCGAGTTAGACCCAGCTGAAGGCATACAGCTGCCATTGACCACCGAGCAGCAGGTTTACAGTAAAGGCGACAAAATCGGACAGATGATTATCACGCTCCAAAAACAGTTCCCGGCATCCGATTATCAGGAAAAGTTACAGACACTGGTAAAATCACTCCATCAGATTCATCCTAAAGACCAGTCGGCACTGATTACGTTTAATTTGGCTAACATGCTCAATCAATACAGCTATCTTTTTATCGGCCTCAACATTCTTATTTGGATTGTGGGGTTGGGTACACTGCTAGCCGGTTTGATAGGTATCTCCAACATCATGCTTATCACAGTGAAGGAACGCACCCAGGAAATCGGTGTACGCAGGGCTTTGGGAGCTATGCCTGAAGTTATCATCCGACAAATCATGTGCGAAAGCTTGGTTCTTACCATCTCTGCCGGCATACTCGGACTGGGGATGGGCACCTATGCATTGAGTGCCCTGCGCAACGCACTCCCAGATGATGGATCATCGGTATTCACCAATCCCTACGTTCCGTTCCTGCCTGCCATTGCAGCCCTCGTCGTCCTCGTCCTCGGTGGCTTGTTCGCAGGCTGGCTACCTGCTAAACGGGCACTCGCCATCAAGGCCATTGAGGCACTGAGGGAAGAATAGGCTATAATCAAAATAAAAACGATAATAAATAAAATAATAACGATATGAAAAAGGTATTGAAAATTGCAGGATGGAGCCTTGTGGGGCTTTTCGTTGTTTACACGTTCTATTTCTTGTGGAAGCAGTCGCAGCCGGCACCAGTGGTCTACGAACTCATCGAGCCGCAACAGCGCGACATCTCCAAGATCACGACAGCCACGGGCAGTGTGGAAGCCCGCAACCAGGTAGAGGTTAAGCCGCTGGCAACGGGCGTCATCAGCCAACTGATGGTGCAACCGGGAAAAGTGGTCCGTATGGGCGACGTCATCGCCACCATCAAGATCATTCCCGACATGGCGCAACTCAATCAGGCTAAGGGGCAGGTGGAATCAGCGCGCATCACATTGAGCGAAGAGCAGCGCGAGTATGACCGCATCAAGACGCTCTACGACAAGGGGGTCGTGAGCCGGGAAGAGTTTGAGATGAAAGAGTCCAAGCTGGCTTCTGCCAAAGAGGGCCTCAAGGCCGCCCAGACGCAGGTGGAGGTCATCACCAAGGGTCAGTCCAGCCGCTCGGGCGATGTCAATATCACCAGTCTCCGCTCTACCATTAGTGGCGTGGTGCTCAATGTGCCTGTTAAGGTCGGCGCTTCCGTATCAGGAACCAGCGCATTTACTGAGGGCACTACCATAGCCAAGATTGCCGACATGGGCGACATCATCTTCCGCGGTTATATTGATGAGACCGAGGTGGCTAAACTACACTTGGGCATGGAGATGGAACTCACGCTTGGCTCTATGCAGGATGTCAAGATTCCCGCTACCCTCGACTACATCGCTCCAGAGGGTGAACTGCAGAACGGTGCCAAGATGTTCGAGTTGAAAGCCTCGGCCCATATTCCGAGCGATGTCAACATCCGTTCGGGATATAGTGCCAATGCCTGCATTGTCATTGCCAGGGAAGAGAACGTCCTCTCCTGCGAAGAGACCGCCGTCGAATTCGCCGATGGTAAGACTTATGTATATGTACTTACCTCCGCCCCCGAAGATGTTGATAACCAGAAGTGGGAGCGCCGCCCTGTTGAACTTGGCATTTCCGACGGTATCTATGTGGCTGTAAAGTCGGGCATCAAGAAGGAAGACAGACTTCGTGGCATTCAACGTTAAACTAATGACATTCATTCAATAACAGACCATACTTCAATGAAGACAAAGAACATCAGAACCCTGTCGCTTTGCACCCTGCTGACCATTGGCTTCTCCGTTGCCGATGCTCAACAGCCGTGGACACTCGACCAGTGTATTGAATATGCAACGACGCATAGTATCAACATCCAGCAAAGGGCACTACAGATACAGAAACGCCAGGTGAACCTCGAAACCAGTTCAAACGGATGGCTGCCAGAAGTCAGCGCACAATTGGGCGAGCAGTTCAGTTTCGGCAATTACAACTCCACTACAGGCTCCATGCAAAGCAATAGTACAGGAACCAACTATGATCTGGCCTACACCACGGGCGAGATTACAGCCAAGATGAACCTGTTCGACGGCTTTAAGGTCAAGAACCGGATGAAAGCCGACCGTTACAGCCTCCACGCAGCTACCGCTGACCTTGAGAAGGCCCGTAAGGACATCGGAATCCAGATTGCCGTGTACTTTATGGAGTGTCTGTGTAACAAGAGCCTGGTCGACGTAGCCAACTCACAACTGGCCGTCAGCCAACAATTACGTCAACGCGCTTCAATACTCGTTGACGAGGGTAAACGCCCACTCAGCGAACTGAAGGATATTGAGGCTACCGTAGCTGGCGACGAATACACCCTGACACAGGCCAAGGGCGAACTCACACTCGCCCTTAACGATCTTGTGCAGTTGCTCAACCTTCCCTCGGCCGAAGGTTTCGACGTGGCTCCCATCGACGTGACCACAGCCGGTCAGCCAGCAATGCCCGCTAACTACGACGATGTCGTCGAGAAGTGGCCATCCATCCTTTCGGCCAAGTCCTCCATCGAAGAGAAAAAGGCCCTCATCGAGGTCGCACGTTCCGACTACTATCCCACACTGTTCCTACAGGGTAGCTTGCGCACCTTCTACGTCAACATGTTCCATCAGAACTATGGATGGGGAGACTTTGGAAAGCAATACTTCAACAACAACTTAAACGAAGTTGTTGGCGTGCATCTCAGCATTCCCATCTTCAACCGATTCCAGACGCGCAGCAATATCCGCATGGCTAAGCTCGACGTCATGGACCAGCAGTTAGCACTCGACGATGCACGGCAGAACTTGCGCACGGAAATGCATAAAGCATACACCAATGCGGTTGTGGCACTTGATAAGATGACATCGGCACAGAAGGCCGTCGAGGCGGCAGCCGTTAGTGTCAGCTACGAGCAGGATAGATATGATGCCGGACGTGGCAGCGTATTCGACCTGCTTATAGCCCAGCAGAAGTACCTAAAGGCCCAGCAGGATGCCGTACAGAGCAAATACGAGTATCTCATTCGTCAACGCATACTTGATTTCTATCGTTAATCAAATCATATCAAACAAAGGGCTGGCATCATTTGGTGCCAGCCCGTTGTTCATTAGAAGCATTAATCTTCATCCAAGCTTGTCTTATTTGGCGATGAATTTCTTGCCGTCCTGGATGTAGAGGCCTTGAGCAGGCTGTGTAATCTTACGACCGGTCAGGTCATAGATGGCATCATCGCTTTCTGTAGAGGTATTAGCTGTATTGATACCAGTCGTGAAGCCGAAGTCGGCAGCACTCTGACCACCCCATGAGATCCATTTCTTGTCGTCTGTCTCCCACTTCCAGTTACCAGCAAAGTGATCGGTTTTGGATACGACGGTAAGAATCACTTCATCGCCAGATTCAAGGATGACTCGCTGCGGATCGTCGCTGTTACGCTCAAAACCGACTTTATCTGGTGTGGATACAAAGCGGAAGTGCCAACGATCGGCCTTGGAATTGACATTCTCACCAGGACCTACACCTCCACTCAACGAGTTGGAATTGGTGATAGGCTGTTCGTAGAGACCTGTGCCTAACACGAAGTCATAAGTCCCATCAGCAGCGATAAGAACCATGGCGGAGTGCTTGGGAATGAGATAGGAATTTTCGGAGCCATTGTAATATTTGTAACTGATAGTTGCACCATTTTTACTGGTGTAATTTGAAGTTACCGTTGCGGCTGCGACACCTTGCGGCACAATATAGCAGCTGCCGATATGATAGCCGCGGAAGCCGTTTTTGATTTCAAGAGTCAAGGCACCATGCACCTCTTCCAGTGAGAAGTGAGCTTCTGTAGGTTCTAGGCTCTCAGCATATTTCGGGTTCTGCAGGTTCCCGTAAGGGTGGCCTTCTGTACCATATGTCAATGCAATGAGTAGATTCTTGGTATTTGTCCAGTCACTCATTCTAATCTGGCTGAGGATGTGATAACTATAGGCTACGAAGGTTCCTGTCCCATCCTCGAAAAGACCTGCCATACGATGATGGACCTTTTTGTCAGCATCTTCATAGTCACCATTGTCTGTTCTTGTACCATCTTCACCAAGGCCTTTGAGGTCGGCTTTTACCCATACGGTGGTGCCAGAAGCTGCCAGCGCGTCTTTCTGTGCATTGAGTTCTGCTATAGTGTAAGGATTTTCTTTTGTACCGTCACCTGCAAAGGCGGTGGTTGTCATAGCCAGTCCGGCTATGATGCAAAGTGTCTTGATGTTTGTCATTGTCTTCATATCGTTATTGAATTAGTTATATGTACCTTTTTTAATAATAGAGACCCACAGAACAGCCAATCTGATAGCGGTTCAGGTCGCTTTTGGCAGAGATATAGTTGCCGTAGGCCGAAACAAACCAGTTGCGTGTCTTCTTCTCGATGGTGATGGGCAATTGACAGGTGAGTTTCATACTCCCCGTGAAATAGTCCTTGTTCAAGATGTCCATATCTGGCAGGAGTACGGCTTGTGCATAGTCTGTAGAGGTGTCAGCTAAAGAGAGTTCGGCTTTGTTGGAGAAGTTATAGCCGGCCTTGGCCTCAATCGACAGAAGACGAGCCAGAGAGATACCGCCCTCCAGTTGAGCGAGGGTGGTGGCATATTTTAACTCCGAGGTATTCAGCAGATGTTTGTTGCTGACGTTGGTGATATAGGCCTCGACGCCAATATATCCATTGATGTTTTGATCCTCGACAAAGGAACAACGGTAGTGCAGCGAGAGGTCAGTTTTCTTCAACTGATAGCGCTTGCGGTACTCCAAAACCGTATTCCAGCTGACGGAGTTGAAACCCGTAACACTGTCTGTGACACTGATACGCTCCTGACGATATTCATTGGCATACCCCTCTTCGTAGGTGATGGCGGCGTCAGCAGAATGCAACAGGTTGCCAGTATGTAGACGGTTATGTGTCGTGAAACCGTATTTATTGTGGAAATAGCGTCCTGGCTCGTATTTGTAAGTACCGTAGACATACTCTGTACCATGTGTGAAAGCCGCACTGTTGACACTGCCGAATGTCTCACTGCGATAGCCGTAGTTCACTTCAGCACCGAACTGATGGTCGACATATTCCCGCATATAACCGTTATAGCCTCCGATGGTACCAGTGGCATTCTCCAGACCCGTCATCACGTAGTACTTCAGGTTAGGATCTGTCTGTACGGTATTCAGTCCAGGCAGTTTCTCCTTACGGCGGTCGTAGCTGACCGTCAGACCGATTGTGTGGTCACCGGTGGAGTAGGTGATGGCCGGAGCTAGCTTATATTCAGCAAGGTTGATACGAGAACGCGGGTCACGGAGTCTCGACAGGTCGCCCACCTTATAGAAAAGGTTCGCACCGTAAGTGAAGTGTCCCAAGGGGATACTTGCCACAGAGGCATTAAGCTCGAAGTCCTGGTTGTCGTATTTACCGAAGATGCTGCTACCAGAGATAAAGGGATTGCTGTTGTAAGTACGGATAACATCGCTCCAGGCACGCTCTTTCGTACGTCCCATGTCAAACTTAAACGAACCGTACCCGTAGAGATACTTGCCGATCTTCTGGTAACGTTCTGTAAAGAATTCGAGGTTGTTGTTCATTCCACCTTCCTGTACACGGTGGAAGTCACCGCTACGATGGCTGACATCGAAATAGGCGATACCACGATTCTCAGCAGAATCCAAAGATAGACCTGCCGCATTCTGTGTCAGTCGCCAGAGCTGCGTCTCGTCGGCGTATTTATAGCTCTCCGTTGAGATATCCTGAGCAGAGGCATGTTGAATATTGAATAAAGCAACGACCAGCAGACTGCAACTTATTATATTTATCTTAGTAATCATAAGTGTCTATATGTCTATTTATACTCTCTTGGATTAATGTCGGTTGTTACGTCGAAGTCGTTCTGGCTGTTATTCGTATCCATCAGAATCTTTCGTCCATCAGCAACTATTGACTCTATCTTTCGGTATACCACCTCACCATTATATCCATTGGTAGCATTGATGTTCGTATAGCCAGCGTCGAGATAGTCGAAGAGACGCTTGGTGTTCACGTCAATACCAGTTTGGGCTTTCTTGGAGAGGATATCCACGCCGTCGATGACGCTGCTCGTAGGTATCTTCATGAAGAGAGAGCCTTTGGTCTTGCCGTACGCATAGGCAGTTGGCCAATTGAGGACATCCTCACTGGTGCTGAAGATGATGACGGAGCAGGGACCGCTCTGTACCATGTTCAACTGTGAGATGAGCGAGTAGGTGCTGTAGACGAGTTGAAGTTCTGGCACGTTAGGGTTGTTGGTGGTCTTGCCCTGTTTGTCTTTGGCCTCGAAGTCGGCACTGAGCAAGTTACGTTCGTTGGGTCCCTGTCCGCTGTGGTCGATGGCGCTGTTTACTATCAAGACAGAACCTCCGGGCTCTACGATGAAAGCCTTGTCGGCAGGAATGCGGAACACCTGTTTGGCGAAGATGGTATCTTTTACTTGTCCTGGTGTATAGGCGATCGTACTCTCCGACTCCATCAGGGCGATGTACAGACCACTGGCGTCGTATGGCTCATCGGAGTTGTTATAGAGTTCTATATACTTTCCGGCCAGGTAGTTCTTATTGTTATTGTCCTTACTGCCAGCGTAATAGACCTTGCTGATCAGCATCGACTGGTCCTTGGTGACGTTGGTGCTCAGCGTGAGGGTCTTCTCGGTGGCAAGCATCTGAGTGTTGAGGCTGCCGGCCACAGTATATTTGCCGTTGCCGACGTGCTCTCCTGTCAGGTTGGCATATTCCTGAGCTGTCATCTTCCATGAGGTGGAGATGTCGTACACATCGGGAACGATATTTTGGAAAGTGGCCACGCCGTCGCTTCCTGTTTGTGCGGTGATACTCTTTCCGCCGAGGTTCAGCGTCACGGTACGTCCACTGACATCAGCCCCTTTCAGGGCTTCCGGCATCTGCACCTGCACCTTTATAGAGATAGCCTGAGTGGCATCGTCGAAGTCCATACAGCCGACAAGCGCCAGACTGAATGCCAACAGCCAACAGCCAAAGGCTGAATTTGTCCTTCTATATTTCTTATTCTTCATCATGATCTAAAAATCTATAATCTACAGTCTAAATCTCTACAGTCTACAAATTAAAGAACAGTTCCACGCCAAACGAGAAATTACCCGTATTACGCTGTGTCAGCGTCTTACTAGTCGACGAACTCATAAACGGCTCATAGAAGAGCACGTTATTGGCAAAGAAGGAGAAACCGGCAGACTTGCCCAGTTCCTTGGTCAGACGGGCTGAGAGGTTCCAGGTGACAGGATTCTTCGTCGGGATATTGTCACGAGGCGTCTTCACCTGATCCTGAAGACTGATACTCTGCTGGTCTGCGGGCTGTGTGGCGTAATAGGCGCCGTCCATTCCAATATAGCCGTTCAACATGTCGCTGGTGATGACATGCTCCTGGAGATCGGTAGAAATCCAGCCGATGGGACTCTTAGGTGCCACATAGCTGAGGTTGGAGTTATGCCAGATCACCTGTCCCGTAAACGAGGCCACCATCCTGAGTTCAGGAATGTTCGTTACCAGACGCAGGGTATTCACAAAGCGGCGGTAGCGGGTGTAGTCCAACTCTGAAGGATAGATGAGCTTAATCGGTGTTGTGCCGTATTGTGATATCGATGCCGGCAAGTTCTCCGGATTGCTGGTGTTCAGAGCCTTCGAGAAGTCCTTTGACTCCTGCCAGGCACCAGAGATATAGACAGAGGTGTTGAGCGGCTTGATCTTACCCAGGTCGAAGTCGAATTCCACACCTTTGTTTACACTGACGTTAGTATTACCCACACGACCCGTCGTACTCCAATAGGTTGTCGTGCGGGCAGGATTGTTGTAGTCGATAGTTGTGGCCTGTCCGGGTGTGATGACGAGACCAGCCGTCTGGTCGTAGTAGTTGACGGCATAAGTCTGGTATTCGATGAGACTACCGAAACCGTTTGGCGTCTTGTCTCTGTAGGCGATGACACTTAGTTTGCGGTTGCCCGGCAACTTCACGTCCAGTCCCACCTCGATTTTCGTGGTGGTGGCGTTTTTCAGGTCTTTCGAGTACTCCACCTCGTAGACTCTGGTATAGTAATTCAGCAGCTGGGCAGCTGCGTCATCCTGAGGCATATAGCTGACGGCTACATGATCACTATAGTGCTTGTCGGGGTAGAGGTAGCTCAGACCCGGTGTCTTCGAGTTCAGTCCGATGCCACCGCGCAGACTGAGCCATTCTGCCAGTTCGAGGGTCATGTTTAGACGCGGCGATACTGCAAAGGTACGTACGTCATCGAAGGGTTGCATGGCTGTGAAACGTACACCGCCTTGAATTCTCAGTTGCCGTTTGCCCCAGTACTGCCAGCTGAGGTTGTCTTCCGCGAAGGCAGCAAACTGGTGCAGTCCGGGGATGTCGGAGAAAGCTCTGGGCCGTCCGCTGCTGTTGGGACGTAGCGGGTGTCGTTCGTCTTCATTATAGTAGCCTTTGCCGTTGTTCCAGTCGTACTTATAGTCCAGTCCCATCTTAAAGCGTTGGTATACCTTCCCCTTCTTCAGGAAGAACGAATTGTTGATCTTGGCGTACAGGTTGCCAGGCCGGCTTTCGTTGATACCCGTTGCCTTATACGAGGAGTTCTCCCAGGGGATATTGTAATAGCCGGTCTCACGGGCAGTGATGATGGGGATTAGTCCGCTATTGGTGGCCACGAAGGCCGTATTCCTGGCATCCGTCTGTGTCAGTGTCAGACCAAGAGTATAGGCGAGGTTCCTAGCCAATGGCTTGTCGAGAGTGATCTTTCCGTTATGCGTCAGCGAGAAGGTGCGGCTCTCGTTCTTCGATTCTGTACCGTCCTGGATGGCGTCGGGATCCTTACCGTTCCAGTCTTTACCGATATTATAGCGAACTTTCGTGTCCGTATGCCATTTCCGGCTCAGGTCGATGCCGTAGCCAATACTCAGGTTATAGCGGTCATAGCTGCGCGTCTTCTGTCTGGGGTCTCCCCATGCCTGAGCATAGTCCACGTTGAAGTTCAGCACGCCCGCCTTGTTCATCTTCAGACCCTTACCCAGTGAGTAGTTCATCAGTCCGGGATTCACCTTTCCTTTCACCTGCCAGGGGGTGACGCCGATCTTTGAGTGTACCACCACCATACCACTCGTCAGGTCGCCATACTCGGCCGAAGGAATACCACGTACCACTTCTACCTCATCAATATCATCCGCACTCACCTGACGTAGGTCTGTACCCGTGAAGGCCGTCGACGAGAAGTCGCCTTGGGTGACGTTACCATTGTTCGACATCGGTACACCGTCGATGACAACACTCGATCCGAAGGCTGCCGTATTGTTGTTTCCCAACTGTCTGATCTGCAGGTTCTGCTGAGCTGTCATGTCCGTATTGCCCATCAGCTGTCCAGGTACCAGCTGCATCACATCCGCCAGAGACGAAGCCTGCAGGTGGTCGATGGCCTGACGGCCGATGATGGCACTGGTCGACGTACCTGAGGCATTCTGTTTGGCCACGACGGTCACCTCCTTCAGCGCCAGCGACGTCTCCACCATCTGCAGTTGCATCGTCAGCGCTTTCGTTACCTTCAGCTGCTGCTTGATAGGTTCGAAGCCGACGTAGCTGACCACCAGCGTGTAGCTTCCTTCAGGGATATTCTTCAGAACGGCATTACCCTTGATGTCCGTTACGGCATAGGCACCTAACGGATTCAACTGTACGGTAGCCATCATGATAGGTTCCTTGCTGGCCTTCTCCGTCAGTTTGATGGTAATGTCATGTCCTTTTTGTGCTGCTACCTGTAACGCACATCCCACCAAAATTAGTAGTGTTAGTAGTTTTTTCATTCTTTATCTTTTATCATTTATCCGTGTTCATCCGTGTTCATCCGTGTTCATCCGATGTTTATTTAGCCGTTGTACTTGTTGAGGCTGTCTGCTGCTTCACTCCGTCGAAGGCCAACTTAATCTGTTGCAGCAAGTCATCGTAGTGGGCCTTGGTATAGGCATCCTGAGGATGGGCGGTACTCAAACGACTCTTGATCTTATTCAGTGCCAGTGTGACAGAGGCATGTCCGTTGTCGCCAGGAAGTGTTCCCCACGACTTGATGAATCCCTGTACCGCCTGACGCTGGATATAAGCGCGCCAGCTGCTGACCTTACTGCCTGTTGCTGTCTCACGGAAGATCATGCCGATGACGTCATTTACGTAGTCCTCCGGCTTGTAGCTGTCTTTGGCATAGGAATAGGACTCCAGACGGGTGAGGATACCTGTTGAGCAGAGGATACCTACAGCCTGGTCAGCCAACGGACGGATAAGTTTCTCCGGCTGCTGACTGAAACGCATCACGTAGTCTTCGTTGATAAGCCAGTCCGGACGTGTGAGGATATTCTTGTCCAACCACTGCAGCGCCTTCTTCTGACGGGCTTTCTCCTCTACCTGATAGACGGCACCCGGTTCTTCCACACTCTTATAATTATGGTACACACCTGCGAGGTTCCGGCAGATATGTCCTGTATAACGGCGCATCTGACTGATGAGGCTAGTATACACCTGTTGAAGGTTATCGCCGAGGTCACCCTCCTCATAGCTCCATTCTGGCAGACGCTTCACGATGTACTTCAGGTTCTTTACACCATAGTCAGAGGCCTTGAAGGGATCGTCGCCGAGGTCTTCGGTCTGTGCCCTCGGATCGTTGTCGCTGCCTTCACCACCAAACCAGAAGCGTTTACTCTTCTTCAGTTGGGCGATGGTCATCTTGTTCAACGCCAGCCTCTCCTCATCAGCGTCCTTTGCCTCTGGGAAATAACGGTAACCCCATTCGATGGCCCATTTGTCGTAGTCATTAATACGTGGGAAGATCCCTGCTTCAGATATGTTGTCCTCAGGCTGGGCGACGTAGTTGAAACGGGCATAGTCCATGATGGAAGCCGTATGACCGTATTTCTCCACCCACGTCTTGTTCCTCAGCGAGTCCGTAGGTGTCGCACTGCTGGCCCCCATATTATGACGCAGACCCAGCGTGTGACCCACCTCGTGACTGCTCACGAAACGGATCAGTTCGCCCATCAACTCATCGTCGAACTTCATCTTCCTGGCCCTTTGGTCTATGGCACCTGCCTGGATCATATACCAGTCGTGCACCAGCTGCATCACATTATGATACCAGCCGATATGCGTCTCCAGGATCTCTCCGCTTCTCGGATCGCTCGTATGCGGTCCATAGGCGTTCGAGATGGGCGAGGCCAGATAGCGGATCACGCTGTAGCGCGCATCCTCCAGACTCATCGTCGAGTCGTTGGGCCATTCCTTGGCCGCGATAGCGTTCTTGAAACCCGCCTGCTCGAAGGCCGTGTTCCAGTCTTCTACACCCTGAATCAGATACTTACGCCACTGCTTGGGAGTAGCGGGGTCGATGTAGTAGACGATCTGTTTCTTCGGCTCTACCAGTTCACCGCGTTTGTAGGCCTCTTCGTCTTTCGGCTCCAGACGCCAGCGGGCAGCGATGGTCTTCCGTTTCACCTGGTGCTGGTCGTCCTTAAACTCACTGAATCGCGAGGCAAAGTAACCCACACGGGGATCGAACGTCCGATAACGCATCGGCTCCTTGGGCAACAGCACCAGTGAGGTATTCAGTTTCATCGTCACCAGTCCCGTCTCTCGCCCTGCCGGAATTTTCGAGTTCGGTTTGGCGGTGAACGTCTTCACGGTAATGATCTCCGTATTGATGGGGTAGGTGCGGATATCGTCGATATAGCTCAGATCGGCTTTCACACCACTGAGACCCATTTGGTCCTTACTCCTGGAAAACAGACTGAACACAGGACTCTCGCCCTTGAACAGATCTGTCACCTTCACGCTGTACAGTTTGTTCTTCAGCGTGTCCGTCAGTGTGGAGTCGATCTTCAATGAGGCCACGATAGGATCCTCGTTGGCAGCCCTGACGGCTTTCGAGATCTCCTCCGTACTGTCTGTGACCACCTCATACATTAGGGTACGAAGAAGAATCTGTTTGCCCTGCTTCTCCCAATAAAGCACGGTGCTGTTGGCTTGTTCGCCACCATAGACACCAGCTTCTGCCGGCGTGCTGATAAAACGGGTGCTGGCCAGGAAAGGGCGTCCCAACAGGGAGTCGGCAATCTGGAAATACCAGTCGTCCTTATGGTGCTGTACATTAAACAGTCCCTGTTTGGCTTTTGCACGAACCTCCCGTTTGGGAGGAGCAGGTTTCTGCTCCACTACCTTTTTCTTCTTTGCCATCATCTCGGGCGTTACTGCCATCAACAGGCAGAGCAATAATACAGCTTTCTTCATCATATGTCTTACTTTCTTAATTCATTACTCCTTAACAAACACTTTCTTTCCGTTGTGGATATAAATACCAGCCTTTGTAGGCTCGTCAATCTGCTGTCCGTTCATGTTGTACCATTTGTCGGCAGAATGTTGAACGTTCAATGTTGAACGTTCAATGTCCTTAATGCCGCTCTCGATCTCTGTAGGATTATTCTCATCCTGGCCGATGGTGGGCACAACGCCTGTATAGTCACCACCAGAGGCAGCACCTGCAGGATTAGCAGCCTGAACCTTCTTCGGACTGACGTTCACATTAAATACTTTGATGTGACCTACAGTCTTTTTCCCTGGACGGATAACCTTTTCGCGGGCTGCGTTATTGGTCTTTCCACCATTATAGATACCCACGAAGGTCGGCTCGCTGAAGGTGTAGTAGAAGGCCTTCTTGCTACGAATCTCGCTGGTCATCTGTTCCTTCAACTCATCGCCGAACAGGCTTCTTAGTTTGATGCAATAGCCGTCGTGCGTCTCTCCGTCGATAACGATCCATCCTTCACCACCAGGAACGAGGACGGTGATACCTGTGAAGATATCAGCAAAGGCTGTAGTACCAGGCGCGTACTCTTCGAGGTTCATCCTGTCGATGTCATCCTCGTATGTCTGGTTGTTCAGTACGATACCCTGAGTGCCGCTGTCGTCAATACCGTCACCACTGTCGCTTTGGGTGTTCTTGAGGGTCAGCAGCACGCGGTCATCATAGACGTAGTTCTCCAGATTGCTCTCCGTGCCATCGGGATTCTTGCCGAAGTCGGCACCTTCAAAGCTCTCCACGCGCTCTTCCACGATGGGATCGATGACGATACCTATCGTAGCCGACGTTGTGGCCAGCTTACCATTTGTATACTCCACCTCGTCATCAGCTTCCAGAATGCTGAGGTTCTCTTCCAGAGTCAGGTCATCGAAACCTTCAATCACATTGTTGCCTGATGTCGCCAACTCCAGTCTGCCTGGGAAGTTACCATCGGTAGTAATGGTTAGAGGTGCATATTCAGCAGTTTCACTGTTACGTATGATCTGCTTAACCTTATTATTACTGTTTGGACCCAGATAGATGGTCAGACCAGACCTGGTTTCAATGCTGACAGGCGTCGTGTTGTTCGTGATAAACAGCTTATTGAGGTCAGGGAAGTACTGGAAGCTGTTTCCAGCATCGCCGAGGATGTTATTCATGTTGTCCTCCGTCACTTGTGTCTTGTCAATCCAGAGATTAAACTTCTTGGCTTTCGAAGCGACGTTGAGGGTGTAGCTGGCTGTCTTGGTGGCATAGGTGTAGTTTGTGCCGTCGGCCACAGTGACTGTAATCGTAGCCGAGCCGATGCCTTTCAGCGTCACTTCACCTGAGGTTCTGTTAACCGTAGCGATGGCTGTATTGGATGATGAATAAGTCACAGCACCGTCACCAGTCTTGGTCAGAGGATTCGTAAAGACTGCATCGCCGAAGGTCTTATTGATGGTTGTTGCTGCATAGCTGATAGAACCAGCGGCCTTGTTGATGGTGAAGGTGGCCGTACCTGTTGCTCCTATATAGTTACCTTTACCTGTAACGGTGATGGTAGCTGTACCAGCATTGATGTTGTTAGTGTAAGCAACGGTATAGTCTGTATTCTCTGTTAGCGTTGCAGTACCCGACTTGACTGTGACGGCAGGTTTCTTCTCCGTTCCGTCGTAGGTATAGCTGGTGGTGGCCGGCGTGACAGTCAGTGCTCCTGTATTGGCTGAGATGGTGAACTGCTTGGTGATGGAACCAGAGTAGTTGCCCTTACCTGCAACGATGACATTGTATGTGCCGGCGGCCGTACCTCCGGCATTGGTGAGTGTGTAGTCCGTATTTTCTGTGAGTGCCGTGTTTCCGTCCTTAACGGTAACGGTCGGCTTCTGCAGACTGCCGTTATAGCTGAACGTCGTAGCCGAGAGTGTCACCATCGCGTCAGTCAGCGCCTTAGCGGTGATGGTGAAGGTGGCCGTACCTGTTGCTCCTACATAGTTGCCTTTACCTGTAACGGTGATGGTAGCTGTACCAGCATTGATGTTGTTAGTGTAAGCAACGGTATAGTCTGTATTCTCCGTTAGCGTTGCAGTACCCGACTTGACTGTGACGGCAGGTTTCTTCTCCGTTCCGTCGTAGGTATAGCTGGTGGTGGCCGGCGTGACGGTCAGTGCTCCTGTATTGGCTGAGATGGTAAACTGCTTGGTGATGGAACCAGAGTAGTTGCCCTTACCTGCAACGATGACATTGTATGTGCCGGCGGCCGTACCTCCAGCATTGGTGAGTGTGTAGTCCGTATTTTCTGTGAGTGCCGTGTTTCCGTCCTTAACGGTAACGGTCGGCTTCTGGACACTGCCGTTATAGCTAAACGTTGTAGCTGAGAGTGTCACCATCTCCGCTGTCAGTGCTTTGGCAACAATTTTGAAAGTGGCCGTCTTGGTTGAACCACCCGTGAAACTGTAGCCATTAGCCGACAATGTGACGGTGGCTGGGGCATTGGCTGTGGAGACATTTTTGTTATTCGTATAGGCAACGCCGTATTCGTTGGCGTTGATGACGACGCCATTCAGGGTAGCCGTTATTGCAGGTTCTATGTAAGAGCCTGTGTAAGTCTGGTTGCTGATGGCTGTAACCGTTACATTGTTGAGGTCAATTCTATTGATTGTGAATTGAATATCGGTTGTGCCTGTATAATTTCCCTTTCCCTTAATCGTTACATAATAGGTACCAGCATTAACAGGTGTGCTGTTAAGCGCCTGCTTCTGCCAATCCTTATAGCCTTCGATGGTATAGTTCGTACCTTGGGTCAGAGGCGTTACCGTCTTCCCGTCATCCATAGTGATGGTGGTAGGAAGAACGACTGCCAAAGCCGTAAAGTCTGTTGAGTAATTTGCGGTGTTGTTATACAGACAGGTTAAAGAGGCGTGTCCCAGATCTATTGCATAATCCAATGTAAACGTTGCATTAGCATCAGGCATCGTAAAGGTATAGACATAGGAATTTGCCGCCTTTGTGGGCTTGATGGTCTGCTCAGCCCCACCTGTGGGTGTATAAGTCACAGTGGCATCCTTCGGCAGATGAGTCCCCAATGGGGTTACCGTCAGCTGTACAGGCTGTCCAGGAGCGACAGAAACAAGATTAGTACTACTTTGTTTGTAGTAGGCGTCGGCAACGACGTTGCTGTATCCACCATGGGAGAATGTCAATTGCTTGGTATAAAGCACAATACCATCATCGACAAAGATGTCACTATGGACTAAATTCTGATTGTTGTCATAGGTTTTAGTACCACGTTGGGTGTAGCCAGAAAGAGTGGTGCCTCCTATTGTTACTGTTACGTCAGCATAGTAGTAATTGCCTACTAATGTTCCGCCGTTTGCATAAGGAATTATGGCAGCAGCATTCGAACCATCACCACATGTGATATTTATGCCCTTAACAATACAGTTGCTGATGTCGGCGTCGCCATTTGCTGCGATTCCGCCGAATTCTCCACCACTAGTTGTGGTGATAGTTCCACCGTCGACGGTACAATTTTGTATAGATACGTTAGCTTCTGTAAATCCTGCGATGCCACCCATCGCCCCCCCATCTTTAATTGTACAGTTGATAACAGAACAGTTCTTTATAATTGAGCTAGTCCAAACATATCCTGCAAGACCGCCGTTCCGTCCATTACTCTCTATCGTACAAGATGAAATGGTACAGTCCTCCAAGGTCCCGTCAAAGAATTCCGCAATAGCTCCGTTACAGTAACCTCCTCCAAGTTTACAATTTTCAAGTGTCAGTCTTTTAACCACCGCTCCTTGGCAGGTGCCGAACAAGGCAATGCCATTGGGGTTTTGGTTCGTGGAAGTAATGACATCCGTATTATATGTTATATTATAGATTTTCTTGCCTCCTCCGTCAAATGTTCCTTCGAAATTCGGAGCGTATGGGTAATCTTTGGTAGGATAGCCAATAGGCTCGAAACTAGTTAGTTTACTGCCGTTAATATCTTGGGTAAGCTTAAAATTTTTGCCGGCAGTGGTTAGCAAACCTGAATTGACATATCTTGCGAGGCTTTTTAAGTCTGCCTGGCTACTGATGAGGTAGGGCGAATTTGTCGATCCGTCACCTCCGCTAAACATCTGTGTTCCAACAGCGGCAGCCAGACTAAGGTAATCCACACTTCCTTGTAGAAGCGAAACACCTGTGCCATAATTAATGTTAAAGCCCCTTACGCAGGGATTTCCATGGCTTGTTATAATCAAATTGCCTGTGCCGTCAGAGGATTTGAAGGTCAGATTCTGTGCAGCTGCAGCGGTGGCAAAATCATTTACGATTGCACTGGTGTCAGGAGCAATAATGATATTTGAGCCCTTAAGGTCGATGGTCAAATCGCCATAGCTGTAGATACAGCCTTTGATCGTGACATTTTCCAGGGTCAGTGTGCGGGTTGCAATGTCGAAACTGACTTTTCCCTGGATACTGTCGTGTTTAACGTCTGAGGCATTGTTACTGTTGATAGTTGTACCTACAGGTGTCGTCCTTGGGAAACTGTCGCCTTTATATTGCCCGATGAAAACATTGTATTCGGTTTGCGCCCACGAAACTTGTGGAATGAGTAGCATAGCAATCATTGCCATGATGATTCTTGTCATAGCTTTCAGCTGTGTGGTATTCTGCGTTTTGCAGGACTTCAGCTCTGGTTGGTGGTTGAGTAATGAAATTCTCATAATGGTTTATTGTTTTAAATTGTTATTTCTTTCCGTTTTCTGTTATGATATTGCATATAATGCAATTCGGCGGCAAAGATACAAAAATAAATCGAGATAAGCAAATATTTTAGGGATGGATTTTTATGGGAACCTTGTTTTCTCTGCTTGTCTTGCCACTTGCCGAGATAATAGTTTCCACTTGTAACGCAAAGGGGAACTATCAGTTTCTAACTTGGGAACTAATAGTTTCCTAAGGAGAAACTGATAGTTCCCATTATGTTTACTATTATGGAACTTATTGAAAATGAGCAAGAAACCAGTAATTAAACATGATTGAATGGGTTTACAGGCGGTAAAGTGAAGGTTTAATGACGGTAATATGAAGGTTTAGCGGCTATGCTTTCATAGGTTAATACTCAGACTTACAATAAGATAAATGATAATATGATGGTAAACACTTATTTTTTATACTTTTTCTCTAAGAAATTATTTTAGTATCACATAGACACTCCTTTTGGCAGGATTCTATTCTCGATCGGAACCTTGGGAATTAAAAAAACGGCCATTTCATCGAGAAATGACCGTTTTATTTGGAAATCTGTTAGGCTTACTCTGGAACAGACAGGATAAATCTTGCACCTGTGGTATATTCCGGATCAAGCGTAAGGTCACCGTTGAGGCGACGGGCGATGCTGCGGGCGGCAGCAAGACCGATGCCAGCGCCGTCGAAGAAGCTGTTGAGCTTTGTGAACGGCTCGAAGACCTTCTCTGCATCCTCGGCAGGAATACCAGAACCGGTATCCTCGACGATGAACTTGATCTGTGATCCCTCCTCGCGAACAAACAGTTTTACGCTACCTTCTGTCGTGAACTTTCCTGCATTGTCGAGTACGGCACCAAGGGCACGTACCAGCGTATCCTCGTTGGTGAGGATCATCATCGACTTGAGGTCTTCGCCAGCCTCAGTGGTGAAAGTGAGGTAGTTGGCCTGACTGATGCCAGACTCGAGGACAGCCTTGTTGATGATGTCGCCAATGGTAACATTGTCGTCAGCCTCGAGAGCTGTCTCCATATTCAAGTCGTTGGCATTGAGGATGGTGTTCAGCTGACGCAGCGCTGAGGTGGGATCCGTCACAATCTGTTTCTTGGCCTCCAAAGCGGCCTTCTCGATGATCTGTTTCTTCTGCAGGGCAGAACCGCTGATCTGTGAACTGCTCTGTTGCAGATCCTCGTTCTGCTTACGCAGGGTGTCAACGATGTTCTGCATCTTCTGCTTCTCCTCCTCCATCTTGTCGAAGGCCAGAAGAGCCTGCTCGTAACCTTGTCCCACGTTATCGAAGTTCTGTTCCAGCGAACGATAGTCAGAGAGGAGCTTTTCCATCTCGTCGACACGTTTCTGGTAGTCTTTCAGCAGCTGTTCGCCTTTTTCGGTCTGCTGCTTGGCCGACTTATTCTGGAAATAGAGTGCGAAGGCGAGTACGATAGCCACCAGCACTAAGATGATATATCCGATCATGGCTTATTTGTCTTTACGCATTTCCACCTTCATGAACTTGGTAAAGCCGGTCATAGCCAGCACTTTGTAGATTTCAGGGCTGACGTTCGTAATCTTGAACTGTCCCTTGAGTTGCATCACTGTACGCATCGTCTTCTGGATAATACGAAGACCTGAGCTGGCCATATAGGTTAGTTCCGTGCAGTCGAGTTCCAGGTCTACTCCGCCGTCCTGGAGAGCAGGCTTGATGTCCTCTTCAAACTGGTTTGCATTCATGGTGTCGATACGGGCACCGGTCTGGATGATGGTCTTGCCACCTTCTTTGATAATCTTTGTCATAATACTTATTTTTAATGTTAATAGTCAATTTTCAATGTTTAATGTTCAATCTTCTGTGATTGTTTTTTTCATTGTCAGCAGATTCTTGCCATCCAACCGCTGGTAGGACACCTGGTTCATGATGTTCTTGACGATGTAGATGCCCATACCGCCGAGTTCCCGCTCTGCGGGATTCACGTCGAGGTCCGTGTCTTCCTTCGCCGTGGGGTCGAAAGCCATACCTTGGTCGCTGAGCACGAAGGTCAGCTCCTTTCCGTCGCTTTCGGCAATCAGCTCGATATCTGCGATCTTGCCTTCAGGGTAAGCGTAGAAGATGACGTTTGTAACCATCTCTTCCATCACTAGGTTCAGGTTCATCTGGAGTTCCATGTCCAGCCCCAGTTCCTCGCCAATCTCCTCGACGAACTGGTTGACACGCTCCAGTTCGCTGATTTGATTTTTGATACAGATTTCCTTCTTCATATTCTTAGGGATTTAGTTTATCATCTTGAGTTGTTGTTTGGAGGTTGCCCTCGATCTTCAGACAGAGCATTGTGAGGTCATCGCTCTGCTCTGCATCGCGTACATGCTTGGCCACCTCTTCCTTCATCAGGCTGATGGTGGCTTCGGCATTCTCGAACGTCAGGTTCTGGAGGACCTCCAGCAGATGGTCGTCGCCAAACTCCTCCTCCTCAGGGTTCATGGCCTCGTTGAGGCCGTCGCTATAGACGAAGAATGGCTTGCCGCTGATATCATCGATGCTCTCGCCCTCGTAGTCGAGCTCTGGCCATAGGCCCAGAGGGGCATTGGGGGTCATCTCGATGAAGCGGGCCTCGTTTTCGCTGTCCTTGATGACAGGTGGGTTGTGACCTGCGTTACAGAAATCCATATGACCGCTGACGAGGTCGGCTTTGGCGAGGAACATCGTCACGAACATACCGTTCTCGTTGTTCTCTGCCAGTTCGTTGTTCATACGTGTCGCGATCTCTGCCGGCATCATCTGCTGCTTGGCAAGTGCACGGAAGAGTCGTGTGGCCTGAGCCATGAAGAGTGAAGCAGGCACACCCTTGCCGGAGACGTCGCCCAGACAGAAGTAGAGATGCTCGTCGAGGAGGATGAAGTCGTAGAGGTCGCCGCCTACGGCCTTGGCGGGTTTCATGGAGGCAAAGAGGTCGATATCCGTCCGTTCTGGGAACGGCGGGAAGACCTGCGGCACCATACCCATCTGGATGTCGCGGGCAATACGTAATTCACTCTCGATACGCTCCTTGGCTGTCGTCGTCTCTTCCAACTGGTCGTAGGCTGTCAACAGCTTGTCGTGGGCATCCTCCAGTTGTATATGGGCTTTTTTCAGCCTTCTGGCAGAGCGGATGCGGAAATAGAGGAAGATGGCCAGCGAGAGCACGATAATGGTGGCGATGATGATGATGCCCAGCTTCTGTTGTTCGGCTTGCTTCATCTTGATCTCATCCACATGGAGCATCGTGTTCATCTCCGCCAACTGCTTCTTCATCTCGAAACCATTGACGGAGTCGGTGATGTTATACATCCGGTTGTAAAGCTCAGAGGCTTCTTTGTGGTTGCCCAACTTGGTCTGGATAAGGGCCTGCTGCTGCATGGCACGAATTAAGTCCTCAGGCTCGGAGGTGCCGTCGAAGAGCAGCATCTGCTGCTTACTGAACATGAGCGCCTCGTCATAGTTTTCGTTCAGGCAGGAAAGCTTGGCTTTGTAATACAGCCAAAGACGATAATTGTTAAAGTCTTCTGAAGGAATGTTCTCTCGTGCCTTGATGAGCAGAGATGCTGCTCTGTCAAGATTTCCAAGTCCCATGTTTGCTTGGGCACAGCCAATATAGTAATAGGCCCATATCGGCATGATTCCTGGGTCGTCTTGGGACATCTTATTGTCATCGATCATGCGATCGATGTACTCTCTCCACTGGATGGTCAGACGGTTCATTCGATCATAGTCGCCCAGTTTTTCGTAGACATCACATTGTGAGGAGAATAGTTCGCTGAGTTGTATAGGCTTGGGGCTTAACTGCATCAGTAGGTTGATGCCTTTCTGGTAGCATTTTGCGGCATTCTCCATGTTGTTCATGGTGTTGAAGGCATTCCCCATCGCATAATAAGCCAGACCCAAACCAAGCTTATGGTCACGCGCTTTTGCGTCTTCGTACATCTTTTCCGCTTCTTGCAATCCCATCGTTGTAGAACCGTCATAGACATAGGTGTTCACCAATAGTCCCCAGACCTCGTAGAGCATGTTCCACTCGCCGTGCTCACGCAGGAACTTAAGGTCGATGGGTGCGTAATGGAAAACGGAATCGTTGAGGTCATTGTTGTAGAAGAGAACGATTCTTTCAGTACGGGCGTTGACTTCATGCTCCAGATTGCCTTGAAGGTGTGCCTCGTTCAGATAATCATAGAGGCATTCCCATTGCAAATTGAAGTCTTCTGTTTCCTGGCTGAACCGGAATATTTTTCCATAAAGATTGATGCGCTTCTCGCCGACATTACTGGATAGGTTTTCTCTGTAGATTTTGATGGAATCCACATAACTCTCCACAGGGTCTGCGTAGAGTAAGGCGGAGGTCATCAGACAAGCCAGGAATACTATAATTCGGTTTGGGCTCATGCGTTGCGCGCGTACTATTTGGCTGCAAAAATACACATTTTTTTTAAATTAAGCAAAAGATATGGTGAAAAACTCAAAAAAAACTTAGTGGAAATGCCGTTTATTTCGAAATTATTGCTTACCTTTGCACCACTTTTAAATAGGGAGCGCGATGTTGATAACGAAATATCTGACTATCTTTGGACGATACATCATGCTGATGGGTCGTACTTTTTCGCGTCCAGAACGGATGAGGATGTTCCTGAAGCAGTATGTGAAGGAGATGGCCCAGTTGGGTGTTAATTCCATCGGCATCGTGCTGCTGATATCTTTCTTCATCGGCGCTGTGATTTGTATCCAGATGAAGCTGAATATCCAGAGTCCCTGGATGCCGCGATGGGTGTCGGGCTATACTACCCGAGAAATCCTGTTGCTGGAGTTCTCCAGTTCTATCATGTGTCTGATCCTGGCGGGAAAGGTGGGCTCGAATATCGCCTCTGAGCTAGGTACGATGCGTGTGACGCAACAGATTGATGCTCTGGAGATTATGGGTGTAAACTCGGCCTCGTATCTCATTCTGCCGAAGATTATGGGTATGTTGACCATCATGCCTTGTCTGGTGGTATTCTCTTCTGCCACAGGTATCCTGGGTGCTTACGCAACGGCCTATATCGGACATGTGTTGCCGCCAGATGACCTGACGTTGGGCTTACAGCATGATTTCAAGCCCTGGTTCATGTGGATGTCGATCATCAAGAGCCAGTTCTTCGCGTTCATCATCTCCAGTGTGCCCTCTTTCTGCGGCTATACCGTCGAAGGTGGTTCCGTGAATGTGGGTAAGGCCTCTACCGATGCCGTCGTAACCTCGAGTGTGCTGATCTTGTTCAGTGATGTGTTCTTAACGCAGTTGTTGTCATGATAGAGGTTAGGAACTTATTTAAGAGCTTTGAGGGCAAGGAAGTGCTGAAGGACATCAGTACGGTGTTCGAGGACGGTAAGACGAATCTGATTATCGGCCAGAGCGGATCCGGTAAGACGGTGCTGATGAAAAACCTCGTGGGACTGTTGGATCCCACCAGCGGACAGGTGCTTTACGACGGTCGTGACTTTGTCCATATGTCCAAGACAGAGAAGGTGATGATGCGTCGTGAGATGGGTATGATCTTCCAGAGTGCGGCCCTCTTCGACTCGTTGACGGTGCTGGAGAACGTGATGTTCCCCTTGGATATGTTCTCGGCGATGACGTTGAGAGAACGTACCAAACGGGCGATGGATTGTCTGGATCGCGTGAATCTTCATGGGGCAGAGGAGAAGTTTCCTGGTGAGATCTCAGGTGGTATGCAGAAACGTGTGGCTATTGCCCGTGCCATTGCCCTGAATCCGAAATACCTCTTCTGTGACGAGCCGAACTCAGGTCTTGATCCGAAAACCTCACTTGTCATCGATGACCTGTTGCAGAGTATCACTAAGGAATTTAATATGACCACCATCATCAATACCCACGACATGAACTCTGTGATGGGTATTGGCGAGAATATCATCTTTATCTATGAAGGCAGCAAGGAATGGCAAGGTGTGAGCAGTCAGATTATGGGTTCCACCAACGAACGGCTGACGGACTTCATCTTCGCCAGCGACTTGTTGAAAGATATGCGTAGGATGGTGATAGACAATGGATTACATATCAACAAATAGAATACGACAATGGCGGAAGAAAGCATAGTACTGCGTACGGAAGGTCTGGTTAAACGTTACGGTAAACGTACGGTGGTCAACGATGTGAGCTTTGATGTAAAACAAGGTGAGATCGTCGGACTGCTGGGGCCTAACGGTGCCGGTAAAACCACCTCGTTCTATATGACAACGGGTTTGGTCGTACCTAATGGCGGACATATCTACCTTGGAGACGAGGAGGTGACGAACTATCCGGTGTATAAGCGTGCCCGTGCCGGTATCGGCTATCTGGCACAGGAGGCTTCCGTTTTCCGTAAGATGACTGTCGAAGACAATATCCTCTCAGTCCTGGAGATGACGGGTCAGCCCCGTGATTCCCAGTTGGAGATGCTTGAGACGCTGATCAAGGAGTTCCGTCTGGAGAAGGTGCGTAAGAATACCGGTGACCGTCTCTCGGGAGGTGAGCGACGCAGGACGGAGATTGCACGTTGCCTGGCTATCAAACCGAAGTTTGTTATGCTCGACGAGCCCTTTGCTGGTGTCGACCCCATTGCAGTGGAGGATATCCAGCAGATTGTGTATAAGCTGAAGTATCTCAACATCGGCATCCTCATTACCGACCATAACGTCGATGAGACACTGGCTATCACTGATCGTGCTTACCTGTTGTTTGAAGGCCGTATCCTGTTCCAGGGTACTCCTGAGGAACTTGCCGCCAACGAGATTGTTCGCCAGAAATACCTCACGGAGTCGTTTGAGCTCAGAAAGAAGGACTTTCAGAAGATAGAAGGAAATCGGGAGGTCAGAGAGGAAGAAGAGAGCTGAGATAAAAGGAGTTAACTCCAAACTCAAACGTTAAAAAATCACAAGTGGAAGCAAATTCTTGCTTTCCGCTCTTCTTTTCTCACTTTTTTGTTGTACTTTTGCACCCCAAAAATCGCACGTATAATAATAAGGTATAAGAAAAAGATGAAAATTTCGTTTGATTGCGCCGATAAAATCAATGGTCTGTTGACGATGACCATTGAGCAGGCAGACTACCAGGAGAAGGTAGAGAAGACATTGAAGGACTATCGTAAGAAAGCACAGGTGCCTGGTTTCCGTCCAGGACAGGTTCCTATGGGACTGATTAAGAGACAATATGGCACAGCAGTGAAGGTTGACGAGGTCAACAAGTTGCTGGGCGAGAAGCTCTATGAGTATATCCGTGAGAACAAGATCCAGATGCTGGGTGAGCCTCTGCCCAATACAGAGAAGCAGATTCCTCAGGATTTCGAGAAGGACGCTGACCTTACTTTTGTCTTTGACATCGCCGTAGCTCCTGAGTTTGAGGTGAGCCTGACGGGCAGAGATAAGGTTGACTATTATACCATCACCGTTGACGACAAACTCATTGATCAGCAGGTGCAGATGTATGCCTCTCAGGCAGGTGAGTTCGTCAAGGCTGAGGTGTTCAGTGGCAATGATACCCTGACAGGTGACCTGCGTCAGCTCGACAAGAAAGGTAACACCATAGAGGGTGGTATCACCACAGAGAGTGGTATGATTATGCCGGCCTATATCAAGGAAGAGTCTCAGAAGAAACTCTTCGATGGTGCCAAGGCTGGTGATATCATCACCTTTAACCCCAAGAAAGCTTATCCTGACAACGATGCAGAGGTGGCAGCCCTGCTGAAGGTCGACAAGGAACTTGTGAAGGATCTGGATTCAGACTTCAGTTTCCAGATTACTGAGATCCGTCATTACCAGCCTGCAGAGGTCAATCAGGCTCTCTTCGACAAGGTGTTTGGTGAAGGTGCTGTAAGTGACGAGAAGGCATTCCGTGAAAAGATCGCTGAGCAGCTGAAGGCCCAGTTCGCAGGTAGCAGCGACTATAAGTTTATGTTGGATGTCCGCGCTCATCTGGAAAAGAAGGTGGGTAAGCTGGAGTTCCCCGAGGCTCTGCTGAAGCGTGTCATGCTGCAGAACAACCAGGATAAGGGTGCTGAGTTTGTCGAGAAAAACTTCGAAGGAAGCATCCAGGAGTTGAAGTGGCATCTTATCAAGGAAAAGATTGTGACGGCCCATGAAATTAAGGTCGAGGAGGCTGACATCAAGAATGTGGCTAAGGAAGCTATCCGCGCCCAGTTCGCTCAGTACGGTATGAGCAACGTTCCCGATGATGTACTGGAGAACTATGCTGCTGAGCAGTTGAAAAAGCGTGAGAATATCGATAATTTCGTTGACCGTGCCGTCGATCTGAAGTTGACAGAGACACTCAAAACTGTAGTGAAACTGAATGAAAAATCAGTCACTTTGGATGAGTTTAATAAGCTGATGGAGGGAAAATAAGTTTTTTTACGAAAAAATAACTCCATTTTTTTGAGTATTATCGACTTTTTTATTATCTTTGTGTCCCAATCACGAGATATAAAAAAGTCGATAAGCTTTTTATTAAAGAGAAATGATAATGATAAAGGACGATTTTAGGAAATATGCTACGAAGCATTTAGGACTGGACGGTCTGGCTCTGGACGATGTGATGAAGGCTCAGGCCCAGTATTTGAATCCGTATATTTTGGAGGAGCGTCAGTTGAATGTGACGCAGATGGATGTTTTTTCACGCCTGATGATGGACCGCATCATCTTTTTGGGTACTCAGATTGATGACTATACGGCCAACACGCTGCAGGCTCAGTTGTTGTATCTGGACTCGGTGGACTCGGGTAAGGATATCTCCATCTATATCAACTCACCTGGCGGTAGCGTGACGGCTGGTCTCGGCATCTATGATACGATGCAGTTTATCTCCAGCGACGTCGCTACAATCTGTACCGGTATGGCAGCCTCGATGGGTGCTGTGCTGTTGGTGGCTGGACAGGAGGGTAAACGTTCTGCTCTGCCACACAGTCGGGTGATGATTCACCAGCCTCTGGGCGGTGTACAAGGTCAGGCTTCGGACATCGAGATTGAAGCGAAGGAGATCTTGAAGTTCAAGAAGGAACTTTATACCATCATCTCTGAACATTCTCATACACCATACGAGAAGGTCTATGCTGACTCTGACCGCAACTACTGGATGACGGCTGAGGAGGCCAAGGCGTATGGGATGATTGATAACGTGCTGAGTAGAAAGGATAAATGATAAATCGATGGTGAAGAAAGCATGTAGTTTCTGCGGAAGGACGGATAAAGAAGTTAAGCTGTTGATCACAGGACTCAATGGCTATATCTGTGAAGACTGTACGCAACAGGCGTATCATATTCTTCAGGAGCAGGACTGGCTGAAGACAGAAAAACAGGATGCCCGTCAGAAGTTCAAGGCTAAGAAAGTGCCTAAACCCCACGAAATTAAGGAGTATCTGGATCAGTATGTGATTGGACAGGATCAGGCAAAGCGCTTTCTGTCTGTAGCTGTGTACAATCACTACAAGCGGCTACAGCAGACCGATGATAAAGACGATGTGGAAATCGAGAAGAGTAACATCATCATGGTTGGCTCTACTGGAACAGGAAAGACGTTGATGGCCAGAACGATAGCCCGCATGCTCGACGTGCCGTTTACGATTGTCGACGCTACGGTGTTTACTGAAGCCGGTTATGTGGGCGAGGACGTGGAGAGTATCTTGACGAGACTGCTGCAGGTGGCTGATTATAAAAAGGAGGCCGCAGAGCGTGGTATCGTGTTTATCGATGAAATTGATAAATTGGCCCGAAAGTCAGACAATGCCTCAATTACTCGTGATGTGAGTGGTGAAGGTGTCCAGCAGGGTCTGCTGAAACTGTTGGAAGGTACGGATGTGAATGTGCCGCCGAAGGGTGGACGTAAACATCCGGATCAGGAGTATATTCAGGTTGACACCCGTAATATTCTCTTTATCTGTGGTGGTGCCTTCGATGGTATTGAGCGTAAGATTGCCCAGCGGTTGAATACCCATGTGGTGGGTTATAACTCCGTGCAGAATGTCGCTAAAATTGATAAAGAAAATATGATGCAATATATATTGCCTCAGGATCTGAAATCCTACGGACTCATCCCAGAGCTGATAGGTCGTCTGCCGGTGTTGACCTACCTGAATCCTTTGGACCGTGAGGCCTTAGAGCGTATTCTGACGGAACCTAAGAATTCGATTGTAAGACAGTATGTAAAGCTGTTTAAGATGGATGGTATCGATTTGACTTTCACGCCTGAGGCCCTACAGGTGATTGTCGACAAAGCCATGGAGTATAAGTTGGGTGCCCGTGGACTGCGTTCTATTGTGGAGAGTATCATGATGGATGCTATGTTTGATGTGCCGTCTGGAAAAGTAAGAAAGTTTGAAGTGACGGCAGACTATGCGAAGAGACAATTGGAGAAGTCGAATTTAGCAGCGTAGACAAATAGATATTTAGACAAATATAAGGAGGAGGAAGATGACAGAGAATATCAATCTGACAGCGGCACTGAAGAAGTACTTTGGATTTGATAAATTTAAGGGAGATCAGGAGAAAATCATCAGGAACCTGCTGGATGGTAAGGATACGTTTGTACTGATGCCGACGGGAGGCGGAAAGTCGTTGTGTTACCAGTTGCCTTCACTTTTGATGGAAGGTACGGCCATCGTGATATCACCGCTGATTGCATTGATGAAGAACCAGGTGGACTTCATCACTCAGTTGAGTGAGCACGAGGGTACGGCGCATTATCTGAACTCGTCGTTGAACAAGGCAGCGATAGATCAGGTGAAGGCCGACATCATGGCTGGACATACGAAGTTGCTCTATGTGGCACCGGAATCCCTGACGAAGGAGGAAAATGTGGAGTTCCTGAAGTCGGTGAAAATTTCTTTCTACGCCGTTGATGAAGCCCATTGTATCTCGGAATGGGGTCATGACTTTCGTCCAGAATACCGTAGGATTCGTCCTATTGTGAACGAGATCGGTGCGGCACCGATTATCGCCTTGACAGCTACCGCAACGGATAAGGTGCGGAGTGATATCAAAAAGAATTTGGGTATCATTGATGCGACTGAGTTCAAGAGTTCGTTCAACCGTCCCAACCTCTATTATGAGGTGCGTCCCAAAACAAAGGATGTGGATAAGGATATTATCCGGTTTATCAAACAGCACCCAGGAAAGAGTGGTATCATTTATTGTCTGTCACGAAAGAAGGTGGAGGAGTTGGCGGCAATTCTGAGAGCCAACGACATCAAAGCTCAGGCTTATCATGCAGGTCTGGATTCGGCCACGAGGACGCAGACGCAGGATGCCTTCCTGATGGAGGATATCGACGTGATAGTGGCTACGATAGCTTTCGGTATGGGTATTGACAAACCGGATGTGAGGTTTGTGATCCATTATGATATCCCGAAGTCGTTGGAAGGCTATTATCAGGAGACGGGTCGTGCCGGTCGTGATGGGGGCGAGGGTATCTGTCTGGCCTTCTATTCGAGTAAGGATCTGGATAAACTGGAGAAATTCATGGAAGGCAAACCTGTTGCCGAGCAAGATATTGGACGACAACTGCTGGTTGAAACGGCTGCATACGCTGAGACAAGTGTCTGTCGAAGGAAGATGCTGTTGCATTATTTCGGTGAGACTTATGAGAAGGATAACTGTGGCAACTGTGACAACTGTTTGCATCCGAAGGAGAAGATAGAGGCTAAAGAGCAGTTGGCTACTGTACTGAAGGCAATTATGGCCATCAAGGAAAATTTCCGGAGCGACTATGTGATCGACTTTGTGACGGGTAAGGAAACGGATGAGATTATCGCCCATAAGCATGACGAGTTTGAGGATTTTGGTGCTGGTGCTGATGACGATGAGAAGGTATGGAATCCTGTGATCCGTCAGGCTCTGATTGCTGGCTATCTGAAAAAAGATGTGGAGAACTACGGTCTGCTGAAGGTTACCTCGGCAGGTAAGAAGTTCTTGAAATCGCCGAAGTCATTTATGATCGTGAAGGATGCGGAGTTCAGTGACGATGAGGGAGGTGGTATGGAGCCCGAGGGTGGTTTGGTGGCTTTGGATCCAGTGCTGAGCGGGATGCTGCGAGACCTCAGGAAAAAGGTGGCGAAACGGATGGAACGTCCACCGTATGTCATCTTCCAAGATGTGAGTATCGACCAGATGGCTACGGATTATCCTATTACTCTCGAGGAGTTGAAGAACATTCAGGGTGTGGGCGAAGGTAAGGTGAAACAACCATACGCCAAGGAGTTCACAGACCTGATTAAGAAATACTGCGAGGAGAACGAGATAGAGCGTCAGGTTGACCTGCGGGTGCGTACTGTCGCTAAGAAATCGATGTTAAAAGTGAAGATCATTCAGAGCATTGACCGTCAGGTCGCCCTCGACGATATTGCCAATGCCCAGGGTATTGACTTCGATGAGCTGCTGGATGAGATTGAGGCTATCGTGTATAGCGGAACCAAACTGAACATCGACTATTTCCTTGAAGAGGAGATGGACGAGGATCATATCGATGATATCTACGACTACTTCGCTGAATCGGAGACTGACCGTTTGAGTGAGGCCGTCGACGAATTAGGCGGTGATTATACGGAGGAAGAGATCAGACTTGTTAGGATTAAGTTTATCTCGGAAATGGCGAATTAGACTGTAGCTGAAAGACTATAGTAGATGATAGAATTGAAATTGAAAATAATATATTATGGCTTCATTTATTGACGACAAGATTGTGATGGACGGACTGACGTTTGATGACGTCCTGTTGATTCCGGCTTATTCGGAAGTACTGCCGAAGACGGTAGAGTTGAAAACAAAGTTTTCAAGGAATATCGAGTTGAATGTTCCGTTTGTGACTGCTGCCATGGATACCGTGACGGAGTCGCAGATGGCTATTGCCATTGCCCGTGAAGGTGGTATTGGTGTGATTCATAAGAATATGTCGATAGAGGAACAGGCCCGTCAGGTGGCCATCGTGAAACGTGCCGAGAATGGTATGATTTACGATCCTGTAACAATCCCGTTGGGTTCTACCGTAGCACAAGCACTCGACATCATGGCCGAGTATCATATCGGTGGTATTCCTGTGGTGGATGATGACAAGCGTCTGGTGGGTATCGTCACTAACCGCGATTTGAGGTTTGAGCGTCAGTTGGACCGTCCTGTTGACGAGATTATGTCGAAGGATCACTTGGTAACTACGCATCAGCAGACTGATCTGATGGCAGCTGCAGAGATTCTCCAGAAGAACAAAATTGAGAAGTTGCCTGTGGTCGATAAAGATAATCATCTGGTAGGTCTGATTACCTATAAGGACATCACTAAGGCCAAAGACAAGCCGATGGCTTGTAAGGACGATAAGGGTCGTTTGCGTGTGGCTGCTGGTGTCGGTGTGACCATTGATACATTGGATCGTATGCAGGCCCTGGTGGATGCCGGTGCTGACGCTATCGTTATTGATACGGCACACGGCCATTCGAAGTCAGTGATCGAGAAGCTGGTAGAGGCCAAGAAGTGCTTCCCTAATATAGATATCGTCGTCGGTAATGTTGCCACAGGTGAGGCTGCCAAGATGTTGGTAGACAATGGCGCAGATGCCGTGAAGGTGGGTATCGGTCCTGGTTCAATCTGTACGACACGTGTCGTTGCTGGCGTCGGTGTTCCCCAGCTGAGTGCCGTCTATGATGTCTACAGTGCCTTGAAGGGAACGGGTGTACCTTTGATCGCCGATGGCGGTCTGCGTTATTCTGGAGATATCGTCAAGGCCCTCGCTGCTGGTGGTAGCTGTGTGATGATCGGTTCTCTGGTAGCCGGTACCGAGGAGAGTCCTGGTGATACGATCATCTATAACGGTCGTAAGTTTAAGAGCTATCGTGGCATGGGTTCTCTGGAGGCCATGGAACAGAAGCATGGTTCCAAGGACCGTTATTTCCAGGGCGATACGAAGGAAGCCAAGAAACTGGTGCCGGAGGGTATTGCCGGACGTGTACCTTATAAGGGAACGGTTCAGGAGGTGATTTATCAGATGGTTGGTGGTCTGCGTTCTGGTATGGGATACTGTGGTGCAGCTACCATTGAGAAACTTCATGAGGCCAAGTTTACTCGTATCACCAATGCCGGTGTGAATGAGAGTCATCCGCATGATATCACGATCACCAGCGAGGCACCGAATTACAGTCGCCCGAATGATTGAGGAGTTATGAAGTTAAGACAAATGAAAAAGCATTTGATGTTTTTGACGCTGCTGTTTAGTAGTGTGGCAGCTGTTGCGCAGAAGAATGATCCGGTTATCATGACAGTAAACGGTGTCGATGTGCCCCGTTCTGAGTTTGAGTATTCATATAATAAGAATAATGCCGACGGTGTCATCGACAAGAAGACAGTCGAGGAGTATGTTGATCTGTTTATCAACTATAAGTTAAAGGTCGCCGCAGCTTTGGATGCCCGTCTGGATACGCTGACATCGTTTAAACAGGAGTTTGCGATGTATCGTGACCAGCAGGTCCGTCCTGCGATGGTGACTGATGCCGATGTGTTGAATGAAGCCCGTGAAATCTATGACAGAACCAAAGAGGCGATAGGTACGAAAGGACTGATTCTTCCTGCTCATATTCTAATCAGGGTCTCTTCGAATGCGTCACAGCAGGAGGAAGATAAGGCTCGTATTCGTATTGATTCCGTTTATCAGGCTCTTTTGGGTGGTGCTGACTTTGCAGAACTGGCTAAGAAAGTCTCTGACGACAGGGGGTCGGCTTCGAATGGAGGAGAACTCTCGTGGATAGGACCGAACCAGACGCTGAAGGAGTTTGAGGATGCTGCCTACGCCCTGCAGAAGGGAGAGATGAGTAAGCCCGTGTTGTCGCCGGTCGGATTCCATATCATTCAGATGAAGGATCGTAAACAGCTTGAACCGTTTGACTCGTTGAGGAATACGATTATCCGCGGTATCGAACAGCGTGGCATCCGTAATCAGATTGCCGAGCAGAAGGTGAAGCAGATTGTGGAACAGTCGGGTGGTGCCATGACACCAGAAATGGTTATGAATACGGCTGCCGACTCGCTGTCGGAGGTTGATCCGGAGATGAAATACCTCATTCAGGAATATCATGACGGTCTGTTGCTCTATGAAGTCAGCAACCGAGAGGTGTGGGAGAAGGCTGCAAAGGATGAGGCTGGACTGGCTGCATATTTCAAAGATCACAAGAAAGACTATGCTTGGTCGGAACCTCGTTATAAGGGTATGGCTTATCACGTGAAGACCAAGGCCGACGTGAAAGCGGTGAAGAACTGTGTGAAGAAATTGCCGTTTGACCAGTGGGCAGAAGCCCTGCGTCAGACCTTCAATCCCGATTCTGTCATCCGTATCCGTGTGGAGAAGGGCTTGTTTAAAGCCGGTGACAATCGGGTGGTGGACAGTCTGGTGTTTAAGGTTACGCCAGGTCCGAAGGCTAAACCGGCGAAATTGGCAGACTATCCTATCGATGCTGTCTATGGCAAGAAGTTGAAGAAGGGACCGGAGGACTATACGGATGTCCGCGGACAGGTAACGGAAGACTATCAGAATATGTTGGAGAAGGCTTGGGTATATGACCTTCGCCGTCGTTATAAATATTCTGTGAATCAGGAAATATTGAAAACAGTTAATAAGCATCAATGAGACTAACAAAAAAGTTTATTTTGGCAGCGTTCGTGGCTATTCCTTTGATGGGTATAGCCACTTCTGCCCCGATGGGACAGGCCGTCTCGGCTGCGTCGTCGGATTCTGATTCAGTTGCTGCCATCCCGTTGCACAGTGTGATTGACGAGGTGATCTGGGTGGTTGGTGACGAGAGTATCCTGAAGTCGGATGTGGAGAGTATGCGTATGCAGGCTGCCATGGAAGGTGTGAAATGGGCAGGAGATCCTGATTGTACGATACCAGAACAGATAGCCGTACAGAAACTGTTTGTGCATCAGGCCGACATCGACAGTATTGAGGTGACCGATGCGGATGTGGCTCAGGAAGTAGAACAGCAGATTCAAGCCTGGTTGGAGATGGTTGACGGTAACCGTGAGCGTCTGGAGGAGTACAAGCACCAGACGATTACCCAGATGCGCAATGAGCTGCGTGACGAGTTCAAGAACCGTACGAAGGTTCAGAAGATGAAACAGAAACTCGTGGAAGATATCGCTGTCACACCGGCAGATGTGCGTAAGTACTTTGCCAACACACCCCAGGACAGCCTTCCCTTTGTTCCTACGGAAGTAGAGGTACAGATTGTCTGTCAGACCCCCCGCATAGAAGAGGAAGAGATCAACCGTGTGAAAGACGAATTGCGTGAGTATACAGAGCGTGTGAACAAGGGAGAGTCAACCTTCCAGACGCTGGCCCGTCTGTATTCCGAGGATCCTGGGACAGCCCGTCGTGGTGGTGAACTGGGACTGGTAGGACGTGGTACGCTCGATCCGGCCTTTGCTACGGTGGCTTTTAATCTGACGGATCCGAAGAAGATTTCGAAGATTGTGGAGTCGGAGTTCGGTTTTCATATCATTCAGTTGGTAGAGAAACGAGGTGACAAGGTGAATGTGCGTCATATCCTAAAGAAACCGATAGTTTCTGATGAGGCTATCGAGAAGGCTCTCCAGCGTTTGGACTCCATCGCTGTAGATATCAATGCTGGAAAGTTTACTTTCGAGGATGCGGCGTCTCTGCTTTCTGATGACAAGGATACGAGGAACAACAAGGGCCTGATGTCGAATATGTCGCAGACACAGTATCGTGTGACTTCGCGCTTCCAGATGCAGGAACTTCCCCCAGAAGTGGCAAAGGTCGTTGATACCATGAAGGTAGGACAGATCTCGAAAGCGTTCCAGATGATGAACCAGAAAGGTAAGACTGTGTGTGTCATTGCTAAGCTGAAGAATCGTGTGGATGGCCATCGTGCCAGTGTCACCGAGGATTTCCAGGCGTTGAAGGACGTGGTTCTGGAAAACCGTCGTAATGAGAGGATCCATCAGTGGGTGGTGGACAAGATAAAGAGTGTCTATACCCATCTGAATGATAACTATAAGGACTGTAAGTTCGAATATGAAGGCTGGATCAAGTGAAAAGTAGGAAATCCTTTGTCGTACTGATGGTGGCAGCTCTGCTGGTGGGGATTCTGTCGGCAGGGGCTCAGAAGAAGGGACCTGTGAGGAAGCGTCCGGCGCGAAGGGCTGTCGTTCAGGATAAGCGCGTCTACCTTGTTCACGCTGATGTACTGCATTTTGACCAGTATAAGAATCCCGATGCGACAATTTTGAACGGAAAGGTTCATTTTACTCATGTGGGTGCCAGACTGTATTGCGACAGTGCCTATTTCTATGAGGCAAGCAATTCTTTCGAGGCTTTCGGACACGTGAAGATGTACCAGGGAGACACGTTGTCGCTCTTCAGTGACTATGCCTATTACGATGGTAATGAGCAGATGGCCAGAGCACGTTATAATGTGGTGTTGAAGAACCGGAAGACGACTCTCTATACGGATAGTCTCGACTTTGACCGTCTCTATGATAATGCCTACTTCTTTGAAGGCGGTAAGATGGTTGACGGGAATACGACACTGACTTCAGACTGGGGAGAGTATAACACCAAGACGAAGATGTCGGTGTTTAATTACGACGTGAAGATGAAGAGTCCAAAGTTCTATCTGACGACCGACACACTTTATTACGACAATGCCAGAAGTCTGGCTCATATCGTTGGTCCTTCGCACATTACCTCGGGTAACAGTCATATCTACTCTGAGTTGGGCTATTATGACACGAAGAAGGAACAGGCGCAGCTGATGGACCGTACGGTGATGGACAATCAGGGTAAAACCTTGGTGGGTGACAGCGTCTGGTACGACAGCAAACAAGGTTTCAGTCAGGCCTTCCGCAATGTCATCTTCGTGGACTCAGTTAATAAGAACAAGATGACTGGTAACTATGGTGAGTACTGGGAGAATACCGGCTATGCGCTCTGCACAGACAGTGCGGTGGCTATCGACTACTCACAAGGTGACTCGTTGTTTATGCATGCCGACACCTTTAAGGTGGTGACGTTTAATATTGAGACGGACTCTGTCTATCGTAAGATTCATGCTTACCATAAGGTGAGAGCATATCGGACGGATGTTCAGGGTGTATGTGACTCTCTGGTGTATAACTCGTTGGATTCGTGTATGACGATGTACAGAGACCCCATTGTGTGGAATAAAAACCAGCAGTTGGTGGGTGAGCAGATCCAGGTATTTATGAAGGACTCGGTCATCGACAGGGCTCATGTGATAGGTCAGGCATTCTCTATTCAACAGTTGCAGAGTGATACGTCGTGTTATAATCAGATCTCCTCAAAGGAGATGTTTGCTTTTTTTGAGAATGGCGATATCCGCGAGGCGCAGGCAAAGGACAATGTGTTGATCGGCTATTACTTTGAGGAAGGCGACACGGTGCCGATCATCTATAATTATCAGGAGACCACGGAACTCAAGATGTTTTTGAAAGACAGGAAACTCCAGAGCGTGTGGACACCGAAGACGAGTGGTACAATGTATCCGCTGAATCAGATTCCGGCACAGAAGAAACAATTGCCGGGATTCATGTGGTTCAGTGATATCCGTCCCAAGAACCGTTGGGATATCTTTGAATGGCGTGGAAAGAAGGCCGGTTCAGAGATTAAACCTCAACCCCGACGGCAGGCTCCTGTTCAGAGCCTCCCTCAACCAAAGATTACGCCTCAGGAGTTAGAACCTGCTGCAGAAGAGCCGGAATCAGAACCTCAGGAGAAAGTTACGGAATAATAACCGGTTTCAGAGCATGAGTGATGTCATACAACTTCTTCCCGACAGTGTTGCCAACCAGATTGCTGCTGGCGAGGTGATACAGCGTCCGGCTTCCGTCATTAAGGAGCTGGTGGAGAATGCTGTAGATGCAGAGGCTACCTCTATTCAGGTGATTGTGGTGGATGCTGGGCGTACCTCTATCCAAGTGATTGATGATGGTAAGGGCATGTCGGAGACCGATGCCCGTCTGGCTTTTGAACGCCATGCTACTTCTAAAATCCGTGAGGCTGATGATCTCTTTGCTCTGCAGACCATGGGCTTTCGCGGTGAGGCACTAGCCTCAATAGCTGCCGTGGCTCAGGTGGAACTGGCGACTCGTACGAACAATGATGAGATAGGTACGTTGGTCTCGATCGCAGGTTCGAAAATCACGGGACAGGAACCCGTGGCTTGTCCTGTGGGATGCAATTTTACGGTGAAGAATCTGTTCTACAATGTGCCAGCCCGTAGGAAGTTCCTAAAGTCGAATGCCACAGAACTCAGTAATATCCTGACCGCTTTCGAACGGATAGCTCTGGTCTATCCGGATATCAGTTTCTCACTCCATCATAATGGTGCTGAACTCTTGAACCTGAGGGCGACCACCTTACGTCAGCGTATAATAGATATCTTCGGGAAACAGTATGGACAAGACCTCCTGCCTGTTGATGTCAATACAGCAATCTGTCGGGTCTATGGCTTTGTATCGAAGCCGGAGACTGCCCGTAAGAAGGGTGGTTGTGACCATCTTTTTGTTAATGGGCGCTTCATGAAGCATCCATATTTCCATAAGGCAGTCATCACGGCTTATGACCGTCTGATACCTGAAGGCATGCAAGTGCCCTATTTCCTTTACTTTGACGTCAATCCTGCCGATATTGACGTGAATATCCATCCGACAAAGACGGAGATTAAGTTTGAGAACGAACAAGCCATCTGGCAGATCCTGACAGCAGCAGTGCGTGATGCCATAGGTAAGTTCTGTGAGGTGCCTACGATAGATTTTGATACCGTAGGAAAACCAGATATTCCGGTCTTTAATCCCGCATTCGACGATGTCAATGCGCCAAAGGTCAACTACAACCCCGATTATAATCCTTTTAAGAGTCTTGGAGGAAGGCATCATGAGGAAAGGAAAATAGACTCGCAATGGCAGGCGCTCTATGATAGCCTGACTCCTTCTACAGGAACCACGGATTCTGCGGATTTGTTTGGTCCTGATACGTCGACAGTGCCTGATATTATTGCAGAGAAGTCGCCTGTTCATTATCAGTATAAGGGAAAGTATTTGATGACTGCGGTGAAGTCAGGGCTGATGATTATTGACCAGCATCGTGCAGATCTCCGTATATTATTTGAAAGGTATATGGAACAGCAGCGCCAGCATACTTCAAGAGTACAGAAATTATTGTTTCCTGATGTCGTACAGTTTACGGCCTCAGAAGCTGTGATGCTGGATAAGATCCTGCCGGATCTTATCAATATAGGTTTCGATGTGAGTAACCTGGGTGGACACAGCTATGCCATCAATGGTGTACCTGCCGGTATAGAGGGTATTGATCCTGTCAACTTATTGCAACGCATGGTCTTCGACGCTATAGAACAGGGTAGGGATGTTCAGGAAGAGATAAGTAGCAGTATTGCACTGAGTCTGGCACGAAGTGCAGCGATACCTTATGGTCAGGTGCTCAGTAATGAGGAAATGGAGAATCTGATGAATGAGCTTTTTGCCTGTAGCAATGTGAATTATACGCCTGACGGGAAAACAATCCTTTACATCCTTCCCCAGAGCGATATTGAAGGGACGTTTGAGTCAAAACGTTAAAAAACGTCAATTCTAGACAACTTTTCGTCATTCACTTTCCATTATTCACTTTTTTGTTGTACCTTTGCACCCGCAAAACGAAAAAGGGGCGTTTAGCTCAGCTGGTTTAGAGCATCTGCCTTACAAGCAGAGGGTCGGCGGTTCGAATCCGTCAACGCCCACAAAACAAGAGTTTCGGAACATTTCCGAAGCTTTTTTTGTCACTTGATATTTATCATTTATCCTTTTAAGAAAGTTTATCATTTCTCCTTTCACATTTCTCATTTATTCTTTGTACCTTTGTACCGCACAAACAAACAAAGGACTAGAAAGTATGATTTGGAATGAGAGTATTGAGTGTATGGATCGCGAACAGTTGCGTGAAATACAGAGTCGCCGTCTCGTCAAGATGGCTGAGTATGTTTATTATAACACCCCATTTTACAGGAAGAAGTTCCAGGAAATGGGACTGGAACCTGGTGATATCAAGAGTATAGACGATATCACCAAGTTGCCATTCACGAATAAATTGGACCTTCGTGATAATTACCCCTTTGGTCTGGCTGCTGTTCCGATGAGTCAGATTGTGCGTATCCATGCCTCTTCAGGCACCACAGGGAAACCCGTGGTTGTACTCTATACTCGCAAAGACCTCGCCATGTGGTCGGAGGCTATATCCCGAGCATTTACGGCTTATGGTGCCGGTAAGGAAGACATCTTCCAGGTGGCTTATGGCTATGGCCTTTTCACAGGAGGTCTTGGTGCCCATGACGGTGCGACCAACATCGGTGCATCGGTTATTCCCATTTCTTCGGGAAACACCCAGAAGCAGATTACGCTGATGCATGATTTTGGGACGACGATTCTCTGTTGTACACCCAGTTATGCTATGTTTCTTGGTGAAGCTTTGCATGAGTGCGAATGGTCGCGTGATGAGTTTAAACTGAAAGTTGGCGTCTTTGGCGCAGAGCCATGGACGGAGAAGATGCGCGTGAAACTCGAGGAGTCGTTGGGTATTAAGGCATATGACATCTATGGACTTAGTGAGATTTCCGGTCCTGGTGTGGGTTACGAGTGTGAGCACCAGTGTGGCACCCACCTGAATGAAGACTATTTCTATCCGGAGATTTTGGATCCGAATACCGGTGAGCCGTTGCCGGAAGGACAGTTCGGCGAACTCACCTTCACCCATCTGACTAAGGAAGGTATGCCGTTGTTGCGTTACCGTACCCATGATCTGACGGCTCTGCATTACGATAAATGTGCCTGTGGACGTACCTTGGTCAGGATGGATCGCATCTTGGGACGTTGCGATGATATGTTGATCATTCGTGGCGTGAATGTCTTCCCGTCACAGATTGAGGACGTTATTTTGAAGTTGCCTGAGTATGAGCCTCATTTCCTGTTGACCGTTGATCGTGTGAACAATACGGACACTTCCGAACTGAAAGTTGAGGTCAAGGAAGAATATTTTACCGACGACATGGCTACGATGGTGGGACTGCAAAAGAAACTGGAAGCGGAACTTCGCAGTGTCATTGGCCTTGGTTTCAAGGTGAAATTGGTGGAGCCTAAGGGTATTGAACGTTCCGAAGGCAAGGCCAAGCGTGTCATCGACAAACGTCAACTCTGATGTCTAATAGTCTATAGTCAAAAACTCTAACAGTCAAAAATATGAAAGCAAAACAACTAAGCATTTTTCTCGAGAACAAGTCTGGTCGTCTTACAGAAGTGACCGACGTATTAGGTGAGGCCGGTGTCAACCTGTCGGCCATGAGTATTGCCGATAACAGTGACTTCGGTATTCTCCGTTGTATTGTCTCTGATCCCGACAAAGCCTATCAGGTACTTAAGGAGCATCACTTTGCCGTGAAGATAACTGATGTCATCGGTTTTGTGTGTCCTAATACCAGTGGTTCACTGGCCGTTGTGTTGCGCTATCTCTCTGAGAAGGGCATCTTCATTGAGTATATGTACTCCTTTGCCAACGGTGATGTGGCACATGTCATCATCCGTCCAACCGATCTTGACACTTGTGAGAAGGTGTTGGAAGAGAAGAAGGTTGAACTGATGGCGGCCAACGACCTGTACAAGCTTTAAAAAATCTCCTCGAAAATTTTGCGGATTCATTTTTTCTCCGTACCTTTGCACCCGCAAAGCGAGGAAGGGGCGTTTAGCTCAGCTGGTTTAGAGCATCTGCCTTACAAGCAGAGGGTCGGCGGTTCGAATCCGTCAACGCCCACCAACACATAGAATAAGTTCGCAGCCGTGGAGGTTGCGTATAAGAAAAGAGCTCAAAGAAGATAATTATCTGAAATGGAATTAAATGTTTTGACTGCCATCTCGCCTATAGATGGCCGCTACAGAGGTAAGACAGAAGCCTTGGCCGAGTATTTCTCAGAATATGCGCTGATTCGGTATCGTGTGCGTGTCGAGATAGAGTATTTCATCGCCCTTTGTGAACTGCCGTTGCCTCAGCTGGAAGATTTCAACCATAAACTGTTCGACCAGCTCCGCGATATCTATCGCAACCTCACTCCCGCAGAAGCACAGCGTGTGAAGGACATCGAGAAGGTGACCAACCATGATGTGAAGGCTGTCGAGTACTTCATCAAGGAAGAACTCGATAAGATTGGTGGTTTCGAGAAGTACAAGGAGTTTATTCACTTCGGTCTGACTTCCCAGGACATCAACAACACTTCGGTACCTCTCTCAGTGAAAGAGGCGCTGGAACAGGTGTATTATCCGCTCGTTGAGGAGTTGATAGAACAACTTCATGATTATGCCGAAGAGTGGAAGACGGTCCCGATGTTGGCGAAGACTCATGGACAACCCGCTTCTCCTACACGTCTTGGTAAGGAGATTATGGTCTATGTCTACCGTTTGGAGGAACAGTTGCGTTCCCTGAAGGATACCCCAGTGACTGCTAAGTTCGGTGGGGCTACAGGTAACTTCAATGCGCATCATGTAGCTTATCCCCAGTATGACTGGCGGGAATTCGGCAATCAGTTTGTCAGCGAGAAACTGGGTCTGGAGCGCGAGCAGTTTACGACACAGATCTCCAACTACGACTGGCTGGGTGCTATTTTCGATGCCATGCGTCGTATCAACACCATCGTCATCGACCTGGACCGTGATTTCTGGATGTATATCTCCATGGAATACTTCAAGCAGAAGATCAAGAAGGGTGAGGTCGGTAGTAGTGCCATGCCGCATAAGGTGAATCCTATTGACTATGAGAATAGCGAGGGTAACCTGGGTGTTGCCAATGCTCTGCTTCAGTTCCTGGCTGCCAAGTTACCGGTGAGTCGTCTGCAGCGTGACCTGACTGATTCCACAGTCCTTCGCAACGTAGGAGTTCCGATGGGACATGCTTTGATTGCTTTCGAGAGTACGCTCAAGGGACTTCGTAAGTTGATCCTCAATGAGGATAAGCTCCAGCAGGATCTCGACAATACGTGGGCTGTTGTTGCCGAAGGTATCCAGACCATCCTTCGTCGGGAGTCCTATCCCAATCCCTATGAGACCCTGAAGGCACTGACCCGTACTAATGAGGGGATCACTGCTGAGACCATAGCCCGCTTTATTGATACGCTCGAGGTCAGTGAATCCGTGAAGGAAGAGTTGCGGGCTATCACCCCTTCGACCTATACGGGTATCTAAAGATTTTTCCTATTATACTATATAATATATATATAATAAGGTATAATAAATAATAAGGTATAAGAGAATAACTAATAAGTAGAGAAAGTAAAATGGATTTCGAAAACGAGAAGAAACAAGAGGAGACACCAAAAGAGGGTTTTCAGAGAGAACAGCGTGAATTCCGTCCTGGCCGTTCCCCACGTCCACGGATTCACACCGGACAGCGTCCAGCCTATGAGCGTCCGAGTTTTAACACACGAGATGATGATGAGGGCGGATTCCGTCCTGAAGGTTTTGGGGCAGGCTTACAGAGCAACCCCAGTACACCTCAGCGCGGTGGCTATCGTCCACGTACAAATAACAACTATGGTGACCGTGGCGGCTATCAGCCTCGTCAGGGTGGTTACGGTCAGCCTCGTCAGGGTGGCTATAACAACAATCGTCCTTCTTATGGTAACCAGCAGCGCGGCTACCAGCCCCGTCAGGGTGGCTATGGCCAGCAGCGTGAAGGCGGTTACGGTCAGGAGGGCGGATACCAGCCTCGTCAGGGTGGTTACGGTCAGCCTCGTCAGGGCGGTTACGGCAAACCCCGTCAGGGGGGCTACGGCCAGCAGTCCCGTCAGGGTGGCTATGGCAAACCATACTCTCCCTATAAAAAACAACGTCAGCATACTGCCGATTACGATCCGAATGCCAAGTACAGCATGAAGAAACGTATCGAGTATAAGGAGGTGAACTATGATCCTAACGAGCCGTTGCGTCTGAATAAGTTCCTGGCTAATGCCGGTGTGTGCAGTCGTCGTGAGGCCGATGAGTTCATCCAGGCAGGTGTCGTCACTGTCAATGGACAGGTCGTGACCGAACTGGGTACCAAGATCCTCCGTACAGACGAGGTGCGTTTCCATGATCAGCCGGTGACCATTGAGAAGAAGGTCTATGTCCTGCTGAACAAGCCGAAGGACTATGTGACCACCAGCGATGATCCCCAGCAGCGTAAGACTGTGATGGACCTCGTGAAGAACGCTTGTCCTGAACGCATCTATCCTGTAGGTCGTCTGGATCGTAACACCACTGGTGTGCTCCTGCTCACCAATGACGGTGACCTGGCTTCAAAGCTGACACATCCGAAGTATCTGAAGAAGAAACTCTACCATGTGTTCCTTGACAAAGCCTGCACTGCTCACGATATGGAGCAGATTGCTACTGGCATCCAACTCGAGGACGGTGAGATTAAGGCTGATGATGTGCAGTATGCTCATCCTACGGATAAGAAACAGGTAGGCATTGAGATCCACAGTGGTAAGAACCGTATTGTACGTCGTATCTTTGAGACTCTGGGTTATAAGGTGACCAAGCTTGACCGTGTGCAGTTCGCCGGACTCACGAAGAAGAACCTTAAGCGTGGTGACTGGCGTTACCTTACGGAGGAGGAAGTTGATCGTTTGCGTATGGGAGCCTACGAGTAGTGAATAGTGTATAGTGAAAAGTGAATAATGAAAAGAACAAAGATAATTGAAGTGCTGAAGAGCACAGAATATGGCAAGGAGGTCTGCGTGAAGGGTTGGGTGCGTACGCATCGTAACAGCAAGGCCGTCGACTTCATTGCCCTCAATGATGGTTCAACTATCAAGAATGTCCAGATTGTTGTCGACCTGGCGAAGTTTGATGATGAACTTCTCAAGCAGATTACGACGGGTGCCTGCATCAGTGCTGTCGGTACGCTGGTGGAAAGCCAGGGTGCTGGACAGACTTCAGAGATCCAGGCTACCGCTATCGAAATTTATGGTCTCTGTGGTAACGACTACCCCATGCAGAAGAAAGGTCAGAGTTTCGAGGTGATGCGTAAGAATGCCCACATGCGTCTCCGCACCAATACCTTTGGTGCTGTGATGCGTATCCGCCACAACATGGCGATGGCTATCCACACCTATTTCCACGAGCATGGTTTCTTCTATTTCCATACCCCGCTGATCACAGCCTCTGACTGTGAGGGTGCTGGAAACATGTTCCAGGTAACCACGAAGAACCTCTATGACCTGAAGAAGGACGAACAAGGGAAGATTATCTATGACGATGACTTCTTCGGTGAGCAGACGTCGCTGACCGTGTCTGGTCAGCTGGAGGGTGAACTGGGTGCCACAGCACTGGGCGCTATCTATACCTTCGGACCGACTTTCCGTGCTGAGAACAGTAACACTCCTCGCCATCTGGCTGAGTTCTGGATGGTGGAGCCCGAGGTGGCTTTCCTTGATCAGGAGGAACTGATGGATCTGGAAGAGGACTTTATCAAGTATTGTGTCCGTTGGGCTCTTGATAATTGTAAGGACGATCTCGCCTTCCTGAACCAGATGATTGACAAGACACTGATTGCCCGTCTTGAGGGGGTGTTGAAGGATAGCTTTGTCCGTCTGCCTTATACCGAGGGTATCAATATCCTGCAGGAGGCCATCAAAAACGGCAAGAAGTTTGAGTTCCCCTGCAACTGGGGCGACGACCTCGCCAGTGAGCATGAGCGCTACCTCGTGGAGGAGCATTTCAAGAAGCCCGTCATCATGACCGACTATCCGCGTGTGTTCAAATCATTCTATATGAAACAGAATGAAGAAACTGCTGATGGTGGCTCTGTCGGTTACATGGGGGCAGCAGCTCCTGGTCCGACCATGCAGGGTACCGATGTGCTGTTCCCGCAGATTGGTGAGATCATCGGTGGTTCTGTCCGTGAGGAGAGTTACGACAAGCTGATGTCGGAAATTGAGCGTCGTCAGATGGATCAGACCCATTTGTGGTGGTATATCGACACCCGTCGCTGGGGTTCCTGCCCACATGCTGGCTTCGGACTCGGTTTTGAGCGCTTGATCCTCTTTGTGACCGGTATGCAGAACATTCGTGACGTGATTCCGTTCCCCAGAACGCCAAAATCTGCAGAATTTTGAGTTTAAAATGCAATTTTTTCCTAAAAAATCTTGCAAATTCCAAAAAAAGTATTAACTTTGCACCCGAAAATCAACATATAAATAATAAAATAAGGTTTAAGGAGGACCTTTTTCGCTACGAAACAGAAACAATGACAAAGAAATGTGTGCAAACCCCGATAAATTCACGGAAACGGGCTAATAAACGATGAAAAATCGCGGAAAAGCCCTAAAAATGGCAATTTTTTGACGTTTTTTTAAAAAAATACGCGAAAATGTTTGCAAGTTTTCAGAATTATATCTATATTTGCACCAAAATTCTGACTCCTAGGAGGAAGAATTGTGCCTAAATAGTGGGCAAACGATGATTTGAGAGAAAGAAAAAGAAGTATAACAACTTAATTTTTTTATTAATTTAAATTTTTAATCGTATGAAAAAAAGATTTTTTGGTATTCTGCTTATGGGAGCAATGGTAGTTGCCTCCATGAGTACGTTTACGTCTTGTAAGGATTACGATGATGACATCCAGAACCTCAAAGAGGCAATCGATGCGAACTCCAAGCAGATCAAGGAGATTCAGAATCTGATCGCCAACGGAGGCGTTGTCACCGGCGTAACTTCTATCGAGAATGGTGTTCGCGTCACAATGAGCGGCAACCTTGGTTCATTCGACATCATGAATGGTAAGGATGGCATCAATGGTAAGGATGGCATCAATGGTAAGGATGGCATCAATGGTAAGGATGGCATCAACGGTACCAACGGTAAGGACGGTATCGCTTGGACCATCGGTCAGGATGGCTTCTGGTATCAGAATGGCGAGAAGACTGAGTTCTATGCACTCGGTACAACTGCCACCGCTACTACCACAACTGTTATCGAGGCATCTCCGAAGTATTACATTCCGAACCCTGTAACAGGTTGCTTCGACATCTATCAGGATGGTGTGTTAGTTGAGCGTACAGACATCAGCTTCCTCGGAACCGGTACTATCACCGCTACGATGGACAAGGAAACCCTTACTCTGTATGGTATCGCTGGTGCACTTGGCCCCAACAATTCTATCACCATTTCTATGACTAGCGCTCTGAAGTCAATGGTATTCATGCCTTATCTCTACCTCGATGGTATTGAGAGCGTTGAGTATCCTTGGTTGGCAGATACTATCTTGAAGATGTATGCTCAGAGCCCGTTCATTGATCTTGGTCACCATGGTACAACTACCAAGAAACTCCAGGATATCAGCGGTGAGTTGAACGACTACTATCCCAACACTCTGGGTCGCTACTTAGACAGAACAGATATGACCATTAAGAACTTCTATGCCTTCAAGAAGGCAGGTGCTCTTTATGACAATATCGAAGAAGGTGAAATCGCTGATCGTGGCGGTCTCGACGTAAGAACGGCTAAGAACCGTCATCGTGAGTATATCTACGGTCCTTCATGGGAAATTGATTATCACCTGAATCCTGCAAATGCCAAGATTGACTATGCTACCAATCTGCCTGACTTCAACGTTCTGGAGCCTGAGGTAGTATACTACAATACTCGTGCAACTGACAATAAGACCTACACCATCGGTGGTAAGGCTTATAAGTTCGAGGTTAACTCTCCTGAGGACTTCTGGTTCTCTAAGTTCAGAGTAAATGAGAAGACTGGTATCAAGGCTAAGAAGTATGCTAATAATGAGGGTACTCTTGAGGCTGGTATCAAGATCGAGGCTCCTATGTGTCTTGCTCCTTGGCCAACAGATGAGACCATCAATCCGAATGGCGAATTTACCGCCAACAAGGCTGTTGAGGCTTATGGATATGCCGGATATGGTACAGAAAGTTGGTACGGTTTTGCTCGTTATGAGTATATTGCTGATAACAAGGACAATTCTGTTGCCCTGCAGGTTAACAAGACTGATGGTGACGAGACGACCGTTACTTCTGACTATGCTCTGATCGTTCCAAGCCGCATGCAGCTTGAAGGTCTGATTTGGGATAAGGCTCCTCAGTATATTGAGCCTAACATGCCAGGTTATGCTTATGGTCCTGGTAACCAGACTGGTGACGAGGAAGGTTGGGCAGATGCTAAACGTATCCACCTTTGGGATACTCCTGAGGAGGCTATTGCTGATCCTCGTGGTGCTGCCCTCGAACTGGGTGCCAAGGATGCTGAGGGTGTTGACCTGACTCAGTATCTGGCTATCCACGCTGTGAAGGAGAATATCTTCAAGAAGGAGAGAATCGATGCTAATGGAAATGTTGTACCTGGTGACTACACCGGTGAGAAGGCATTTGATATCGTTACTCTTAAGTACGGTGAGGAGAAGGCATTCGGTCTGCACTATGAGTTCGAGCTCGTTGAGTATCTTGCTTCTACGAACTTGACCAGTGATTCTAAGTATGCTACATTCTCTGACTGGACAGAAACAACAAGCCACACCTATAATAATGTTGCTTATGACATTGTTAAGGATTGGAACAAGAAGGATGCTTCTACAAAGGTTGTCAATACCAGTAAGACTGGTGTGATTATCGCACGCGACGTAACTCCTGACGGTTATACTGCAGTTACTCAGAGCCGTTCTTCTGTTGACCGTGAGCCTCTGGTACGTGTTCTCGTTAAGACTGAGGCCGGTGAGGTTGTGCTTGATGGTTATATCCTTCTGCACATTGATTATACTCCTGACAACCTGTTGGTTGACAACTATCCTGCTGTTAATGCTGACTTCGACCTCTGCAACCCTGTACAGTTCTCTACAACTTGGTCTGAGTACTCTCGTTACATCCTGACCGACAAGATGTCTGAGGCTGAGAAGATTGCCTTCGACGATTGGTACTGGGCTGATTGTATCGACGGTGGTAATGCTGTCATTGTTGAGGATAGCCGTTATGTAACTCCTAATGCTTACAAAGTTGAGGATAAGGGTGTTGCTGATGCTCACCAGCGTGGTTATCAGTTGAAGATGTTCAATTTCACTGATAATATTTGGGGAGCATATGATGATGATGCAGCTATGAAAGCTAAGATCGAAGCTGCTGGAAATCATAATTCTTACATTGACAATGGCCGTGGTATTACTGGCGCCTTCGAGGAGAAGGGTCTCGGTGACATGGTATGGTATTGCAATGGTGAGGGTATCACGAACCACATCTTCAAGTGGGTGATCTCTGAGGAAGAACTCGAGGCTCTGACACATCATCGCGGTGAGACATCTTCTATTGAACCTGTTAAGGTTACACGTTGGTTCCGCTTCATTGCTAAGGATCTTGTTCGTGGCCGTGACGTGAACAACTACAGCAGTGCACCTTATCCATATGTTTGGGTGAAGGTTACAATGAACATCACACGTAAGCCTCTCGCTGAACACTTCCAGGAGAAGAACCTGAACTACTGGTATCACTGGAATCCAACAGCAGAGATTGAGACTGCAGGTACAGGTCTGAATGAAGCTCAGGTTAAGGAAGGCTGGTCAGCAATCGCTATCGATATCCAGGCTCCTCGTGACGGTGAGTCTATCAAGAATGAGCCTTGGCTGAACAGAACCAGCAAGACTTTGGTTGAGAACAAGGTTAAGTTGACTTCTACCGCTGAGTGCAAGTACTACTTCGCTCCTAAGGCTCAGAAGTCTATTAAGACTCTGAAGGACTTCGTAAGTGCTAACTCTAGCGTTGAGAAGCAGGAAGAGTGGACTCTGACTCCGAAGAACGGTGACTGGACTCAGACGAGGAATGATGCTCAGCACATTGTTGAGATCAAGACCAATACGAATACATTCGACAAGCTGTTCTGCAAGTATGTATGGCCGCACAGATATGTTGATATGAACGAGCCGAAGGCTAATACCACTCCTAACAAGGATTACTATGGTAATAATCCTGACGGCGTAACTCCGTTCAAGCCAACAGTTGCTTATCGTCCTGTAATTACAGGTACTGATAGTCATCAGTGGGATGAGGCTACACTCGAGGCTACTCTGAGATGGTGCTCTGTTATCTATGACAACGAGAATGGTCGCGACGCAGGTGTGTTCAATGACTCTATCCTGTATGCTTACAGCGCTACTGAAACCTTCCAGGGCAAGCACTATGTACCTGTTGCACGTATCATCCAGCAGAAGTATCCTGGTGTTGAGGCTAAGGATGCCGGTGGTATCGAGTTGATCCACTATCTGCCTGTTGGTAAGACTGTTGAGGACTACAAGGCTGGTAATGCTGTTCTGAACACTGTAACTGAGAAGATTCTGAATGCTCTTGGTTATCCTCTCAAGGCTGACGGTACATGCGACTTCGACTACGCTCACAGATTCATGAACCATGAGTTCCGTGGATGGGTTGGTGTAGTAGCTGTTAACAACTGTAACGTAGCTGTTTACATGGATCAGGTTAAGCATGACGATGACAATGTTGCTACATTCCTTGCTTCTTGGCAGCGTCCTATCAATATTGATGTTACTCCGATCGATGTCGCTCTCGATGCTAACACTCAGGAGAACTATGTATTTATGATCGATCATCTGAGACTGTACGACTGGCGTGGTAACAAGCCTAACCAGGGTTACATGTGGGATGACCACTTCTACTTCTGGGCTTACTACAATGTGAAGGCTATTGAGGTAGATATGAATCCGAAGCACATCTGGACCAACATGCACGGTGCTGAGCGCGTAGCTGCTGGTGGTTCTGAGTGGACATGGCTCGACAAGGTTACTACGATGGCTCGTCTGTTCAACATCGACGTTCTGAATCCTGGCACTGGTCTTGCACGTGTCGTTCCTGGAACAGCCGATCTGAAGAGATATGACTTCGACCTCGTTGATGGCGCTAAGAAGTTCACCTTCGAAGTAAATAACGGTGCCCTGAAGGATTACATGGGTGTTGGTACACCTAACATCGATGTCAACAAGGCTCGCTTCGGTGGATTCTACTATGCAAACAACGGTGACAACGTTACTGAGTTTGATGTAGTTATTCCTGTCAAGGTATACTACGAGTGGGGTTGGGTTAGCGCTAAGCTCACCTGGCACATCAACACCACACATGGTCGTAACGATTAATTCTGAAGTGGTATAATAAACATTTCAAAGTTATAAAGCTCTGAATGGAGAGTGCGTCTCGTGAGAGCAGACGCACTCTCTTTTTTCCTTTTAATTAAATTATCAAAATGAAGAAGTATAGTTATTTTTTTCTGGCAGTAGCTTTTGTTTGCATGTTTGTATCATGCATTGGAAAAAAAAGTAAGAAAGATATGACCCGTGAGGAGCAGATCGAAGAATTCCGCAGTGAACTTACAGAAGCTGATACTACTGCCATGCTGAAATTGGCTGACAACGCCATGGAACAGCTGAAGGCTAAAAAGATTGATCAGGTTATCGCATCCCTTTATGAATACAATGATTCAACACAGGAAGTCACACCGCTTTCGGACATGATGAAGAAACGCTGTGCGCGCAGATTCAAGATGTTCCCTGTCTTGGATTATTATCGCGAATATTACTCTTTCATGCTCGAAGGATGTAATGATGTGAAATATTGCGTGACTTTTGCCACTGCCGAGCAGGCCGGAACCAAGGATCCCGCAACGACCATGTTCATGTTCAATCCTGTAAAGGTTGACGGTGAATGGAAACTCTGTGTCAAGACACCTCAGGATGAGTTTGACAGAGAGAAATTATAATTTGAATATAAGTAGATTAACTATTATATCCGATGAAGAAGATATTGTTGTTTTTGTTAGCCGTTGTCTCGGTTCAGGCTTTTGGTCAGATTACGGAAACCAGAACGTTTGATTTCACGAATCCCACTTCTCTCAATCCGTCTGTTAGCATGCCAGCCGGTAGTAATGAGAAGAATGTTTATAATATAACATTTACAAATGGTCCTGTAACACTGAAGTTTGTAGATTATGGTCAGGGCGTCATGCTTAATCGTTCAGCTGTAAGTAATATGTGTACGCTGTGTTTGCGCCAAAGGGCATCTTTGGAGATAAGCGTTTCTGGTAGCAGTTATGCGCTTTCCTCTGTTTTCATGTCCGGTTCTGTCGGTACGATTAAGGAAATCAGTTCCTCAACAAAGAGTTGGTATGCTACAGACCAAAGTACAAAGTCTAAGGAATTCCATAACGGAACAGAAGAGACGTTTATCCAGAAAATCACCGTCACTTATACTAGAGCTGCTCGACAGGTGAACTTCAAGGGTGTGAGTTTCGATACAACTGAACCAATATCTTCTTTTAAATCAACTGAACTCGAGTTCGATCAGGAGATTTCCTCTATCACCAGCCAGTCTGTGAAACTGTATCAGCTTACAGGTCAGGGCGGTGAGCGTATGGACGATATGGTCAATGATTTGGAAGCGACAATTTCTGAGACAAATCCTAAGAAAGTTGTTGTTTCTCTGAAGAACGATGCTGAGATTAATGCCGATGGCTTCTTTGAATTATTTGTTCCTGCTGGGGCATTTAAGAGTATTGAGAATTCTTCTAGTCAGGTTATTTCGGTTAAATTTGAGATTTATGCAGATCGGGCTGTGTTCAATTATACGAAGATAGCTCCGGATCCTCAAGACGGCCCATTCCCCAAGTTCCCTGAACAGATTATTTTGACGTATCCTCAAAATGCCTATGATACAGGAAACGCTGCATTGTTATATTCTCCGTCAAATACCTCTATGGTTTATTCACTTTCTATGGAAAGCGAGGGCCATCAGGTTGTTTTGACCTATAATGATGAACCACTTCCTGACGGGAACTATATATTGGAAATCGAAGAAGGATCGATCAATAATGGATTCCATCCTAATCAATCCAGATATCAGTGTAATCCCAGAATTCAGCTGACTTATACTATTCAGGATGAAAAAACGACTTTGTTGAGTAGGGCAAAGGCTTTACTTGAAGATGGTGGTTGGGATAAAGCAAAATTGGGCTATCCTGCAGATGACAGTAAAGGTCGTAAGGCTTTGGTTGATGTTATCACCAAGGGTACAGACTGTACCGCTGATGAATTAAAGGATGCCATTGCGACATATAAAGGAGAGTCAGATGTTAGACTTCCCGAGAATGATAAATGGTATACCATTGCAGCAGTCAATACGGAGGGCGACCGACAGTATCTGAGATATTCAGGTGGACAGATAGAACTGACAAAGAAAAAGGCTGACGCATCATCGTTCAAGGCATTGAAAAACGAACAGACGCTCTCATTTAAGACTCCAGATGACAAGTTCATATTTGTGAAAACTGGTGAAGACATTAATGGTACATTATTGAATTTGACCGCTGAAAGTGGTGTCCATAGTCAGACTGTTTCCAGGTTGAATGTAGATGGAGAACAGCATGGTCTTCTGACTTTAAAAGATACTGATTATGCTGTTGTGGCCTTTGGAACAGGTAAGCTGACTGCTGCCAGTGGTAGTGTTGTTCAGTTTGACAGATTACTCTCAAGTGCGTTCGCTTTTGCTGAATCGGATGCTGAGCAAAATATGGTTCAGCCTACAGCATCTTTCGTTGAGAGTATCATCAGCAGACCTGGTATTAGTCTTGTTTTGCAGTTCCAGAATGTTGATAATGCAGTTCTTGCTGAGAATGCAGCACCGTATTTTATGAAGGATGGTTCAAAAGTGAATTTCGAAGGAACTATCTTGACGAAGAATACAACCAATAATACACAGTTCTATGTGAATACCATCGGACTTACATCTGGAGATTATACGCTAGTCATGCCTAAAGGTACGTTCATCTGTATGAAGAACGGTGAGGTGACGGCTGATATAGAACTGTCGAAGTCTTTCAAGATTAAGACATCAAGTGATGATAATACGACGGGTTTCATAGAGGACTTCCGCTTTATTTGTTATCAGACACAAGTCCGTGCTTCTATATCGAGTATTAAGGATGTAGAATTAAATCAACTTTATCTGTACTCCTATGGTAATGAGGAAGTTGGCGGTATCTATGCTGATCCGACAAAGGAGGTATATATTGTACAGGCACAGACTGATGGCGCAATAGCCAAGGGGCATTTTGAACCCTATCCTGAATTTAGTGAGGACACCCAGTACGCTACCGGTGTAATGGCTCTCAAGCTAGTGATGGATGAGCCCTTGGAAGAAGGTTCTTTGGATAGCGCTAAAGGCTATTATGGTTATAAGATTCCTGCAGGAACTGTTGGTGACAGAAACTTCAAACGCTATCTGGATGGTGATCCGACAGTGAGCAAGAGTGATTGTCACGTCAATAAGGTGGATTACGAAATTACTTTCTATGTAAACAATGAGGCTGCAAGCAAGATATATCCCTCTTCGGAGGTGTTGACAGAAGCTCGCCAGCTGGTAGAAAAGACCGGAGTCGGTTATCCCGCAGAGAAAAGTGCATCACGTGTGAAGCTTGTAAGCAAGGTGGGCTACATTGAAGGTGATGATGAGGAATATATGGGCTATATCAACGATTTCTTTAATGAAGAGAATGTTGAGAAACCCGCTGCAGGCAAGTATTATAAGGTATATGCTGTTGCAGACCAAGGTGAGAGGGTTTATCTGAATTATGATGGTATTTATGTAGGCGCAACATCAGATCCAACACAGGCTACTGGCTTCAAGATGGTTGTGAACAAAGATGGTTCATATCAGTTTGTGACTGGTAATGGCCTCTATCTGCGCCTCTTGTCTAACGAGTTAAGTAATACCACAGACTCTTATCAGTCTGCTGCTAACGACATTACACTACAGAAACTTAAGATAGACGGTGTCGATTCCAGAAAGACCTTCGGACTGTTCAGTATGAAGATGGAGGGCGTGTATGCCTATATGAATGTCAAAGATGCTAAGATCTTGGCTGCAGAGACTTCACTCTCTGATTTCAACTTAAATAAGTCATGTGCCTTCATGTTTGAGGAAGTCGACAAGCAGTCTATTCCTGTTCCTGAGATTCAGAGTCTTATTAGCAATCCGGTTGCTGAAGATGAAAGTCTGTATGTTGTAAGAATCATTTTCTTGGGCGCAAAAGATTTGGCCCTCGCCAATGAATCTTTGATCAAGATGGTGGATACGAAGAATAATGTGATCCGTCCGAAAGCGAACGGAATAACCATAAAGGACAATCGTGTAGATATAGAATTCGAAGGCATTGAGAATGGAGTAACCTATTTCTTCAATGTTGCTAAGGGTGCATTTACGTACACCTTTGCAGACATCGTTCGTGAAATGGGACAGGTTGATTCCGTTTTAACCGGTATCACCACAATATATGTCGATGTTGCCGATGAGCCTCTCTACGACCTCCAGGGTCGCAGGGTTTCAGGTAACCTCAAGTCCGGCATCTACATCAAGAACGGCAAAAAGGTATATATTAAATAAGGTATAAATCTATAGAGGGACTCTCTTTTTCAATAACCCACCCTTATTGTCGAATAAGGGTGGGTTATTTCATAATAATGTCAGGTTATTAAAGTTTATAGGGGGGGGCATCTTTGGGTCGTCCGAATAGTCTCTTTGACTCATTCGGATGGTTCCTTCGAGTTGTTCAGATAATACTTTATAGGGGTAAGGAACTATTCGGACGAGTTGAAAAGACTATCCGAACGAATGAAAAGTGCCATCAGACGAGGCGGATGCCATCGGGGGAGATGGTGATGAGATGACGTTTGTAGAGGTCACCGATGGCTTGTTTGTAGGTCTTCTTGGACACGCCAAAACGGGCGGCGATAGCCTCAGCGGATGATTTGTCGCCAAGTTCACAGAAGCCGTCGTGCTCATAAAGGTAACGGAGCAGGATCTCTGCAAAGTCGAGTGCCCGTTCACGACCTGTGGTCTTCTGATAGCGTTCCACCTTCGCTGTTGCCATCAGACGGTGGGTCTTCTCGTCCTCCATGATATAGACATAATAGGTCTTACCGATCTCCATCCGTTGTTTCTGCTCACGGAAGGGACAGAAGAGGTCTTTCATCAGTCCCCATTTCAGAAAGGCACCGTATTCATTGGTCCAGGCACATTCCAGATAGGCAAACTCGCCGACTTTGGCGATGGGGTGCTCTGTCGTGGCGATGGTACGCTCGTCCTGATCCAGATAGATGAAGACTTCTATCTCATCACCGATTCTCATGTCTGGCGTCACATAACGGTTGGGCAACAGGATGTTGCCCTCATCGCCACCGTCAAGGTACAGTCCGAATTCCAGACGTTTCTTTATTCTGAGGGTATGGTATTCTCCGAGTTTAAGCATGGTTCTTCAGGTGTTTGGTCCTGTGGGGCTATGACGATTTCCGGTTCTTCAATGAGTCCATCTCTGAGGTGAATGGTTCTGTCGGTGATAGAGGCCAGCGTCTCGTCATGCGTGACGATGACAAAGGTCTGGCCAAACTGGTCGCGAAGGTCAAAGAAAAGTTTGTGGAGTTCTTCTTTGTTCTTGGAGTCAAGAGAGCCGGAGGGCTCATCGGCGAGGATGACAGCAGGATTGT